>JADMIO010690403.1_pt1 | contig 22076 bp, 18 predicted proteins | sample 8958161 | NCBI WGS metagenome assembly JADMIO01 (sample SAMN16585339, study PRJNA669376) | soil metagenome | isolation source: Crop rotation soil | place: USA: Cullars Rotation, Alabama | collected 2011
CCGGAGTTAAGCTGAAAGATTCGGCGAACGTGGCCGTGTCCGGGACCATTCCCTACTCGCACAAGCAGCGAACAAACGGATCCCTCTCCCCTGGCACGATCAAGGATGAGGGGAGCTTTCCTGTGATCAAGGGTGAGGGGTTCCATGACTCCCCGAAGGATTGGACCTTTCGCGTCATTCTACATTTTGCAATCTGCATTTAAATCGCGTCCGCCACCCTGGGTTAACCCACAAAAAATAATTTCCCTCTCCCCGCGAGTCAGCGAGCGGGGAGAGGGATTAAAGGGTGAGGGGTTTCTCAATTTCAGCACCTAATGCTCCTCCATTGTAGAAGACGAGGTGACGAGACTCCATCTAAGCGCCTGACTTCTAGAATTCCAATTCGTCTGTCATTCCAGCCTGAGCCGTTCCCGGAGAATCTGGCGAGCCTTCTCCGAATCCCCTCTTTCTGATAATCAGGCCTTGCCCGGGCTCTTTCATAATGTCGATCAAAACTGGCTCAACTACACTGACCACAAACTCCGCTAATTCCTCGTAATTCGTCCCGCTCCTCCGCGCTCCTGCGGGATTGGTGAAAATTCGTGTCGAGCAGTCCGGCCTCTTTCGCCGTTCGTGTCTTGGCCCCATCAGCCCCTCAGGATGGTCCTGCGGTTGTTCCAACCTCTGTTTCCATTTTTTTGACACCCCTACTTTCCAACGAGTCAATTCCCCCCCCAACCCCTCCCCGGACCCTTACAGCCACAACCATTTGGCACGTCACCTGCTTTTTACTTCCAGTATGCCCAGCAGGCTAAAGTAAGTGCAACCAAGGCGCATATCGGATTAGATGGGCGGGCCCTCGGTAGGGCCGACGAGATGTGACCGGGTTGTAAGTTGGAGAAGTTGTTTATGTTAGCGGAAGGATCCGCGCGCTCGTTTCAGGCGCAGGTCCCCAGGGTTGGGGGGCGGGGAATCACACTCGAAATTTCGCGGACACAAGGTCAGGTTAATCCAGTAGTTTGCTTTATGAATACCCCTGAAAACATTATCAACTTTGTTGATCCCATGTAGCGTCGGATGCGACATGGGGTCTGCTAACCTGCTTATTAAATATGTACAACGAACAAATAGAAAACCGGGTCGAGCAGCCGGTCCAATCTGCTCCCATCGCCAACGTCCCAACGGAACCATCGCTGTTCACTCAGCCTGACGTCCTGCACTTTATCAATTGCCGGAAGTGGGCCAGATTCGTGTCCGCCTTCGCCCCCGAACTCCAGGCGGCCAATCTGACGGTACCGGATCCTGACCACTTGAATGGCCACGACATCTACTGGTTCGCCAGGTTCTTCGCCAATCCAAATCTCCCGGAGAACCTCCGCAAAGCCCTTATGACCCTCGAAACCGCCGCCCACCCAGCGAACGAGGATCGCGTCTATAGCATCCTTATGCGTCGATCTCCCCAGGATAATTTCGGCCATCTGCACCCGCTCGACCGCGCCCTGGACCTCTGGTTCAACGCCCGCGAAGAACTCGCCCCCTTCGAACCCAACCCTCCGGCGTCCGGCGAAACCCACGCCCCAATCGAAAATCCTGATTCTCTTCGGAGTGCGACCGTCCACGGTCGCAGCAACGTCCCATCGCAAATAGACGACCGTCCTTCTTTGACCAGCCCAACAAACGGCGACGTGCAGTTCGCTCCCATTCTCGACGATCAAAAATCGCAATCCGGGAGGGACAACCACGAACAAAATCCGGCCCCGGCAAATCCGCTTGAAAATCAAATCGAAAATCAAAAATCGGAGATCGAAAATCACGTGGCTCTATCAGCCATCGATGCGCCGGTGGAAAATGGAAATACGCTAGCGGTGGAAACCCCAACTCGCCCTTCCGCCGAAACACAGTCCCAAATCGAGAATCAAAAATCGCAAATCGAAAATGATTTCGACCCTCCTTATATTCCCTATACTCGTTCGGCTCCGGCCCCACGCGAATCTGACGACCTCGCCTTCGCCCGCCTCGCAAAATTATCTTCGGCCGACTACGATCGCGTTCGCCTCCACGAATCTCAGAAACTGCGCATCCGCGCCGAAACCCTGGACAAAGAAGTCGCCCGGTTCCGCACCGAACTCGAAGTTCAAGCCAGCGTCCAGGCCATCATCGCCCGTATCTCCACTTGTGAACCCTGGCCTGAACCCATCACGGATCCGGCCAGTCTCTTCCATGAAATCGCCGATTGCTACAGCCGTTACCTCGTCCTGCCGCCGGGTGCGGCCGATGCCCTGGTCCTCTGGGACGCCGGTACTCACGTGTTCGAAGCCTTCATCCAATTCCCGCGCCTCAACCTCTCGTCGCCCATCGAAGGCTGCGGCAAATCCACCGCCATGGACCTCACGGCCCTCTTCGTCCGCCGCCCGCTCCAGAGCGATAACCTCCGCGCCGCCGTTCTGTTCCGCATCGTCGAAAGCGTGCAACCCACCCTGCTGCTCGATGAAATCGATACCTACCTCCCCGGCGACGACGAACTCCGCGGACTGCTGAACGCTGGCCACAAAACCGGCGCGACCGTTTTCCGCGCCGAAGGCGAAGGCCGCGTCCGACCCTTTAATGCCTACGCGCCGGCTGCACTGGCCGGCATCGGCCAACTCCCGGCGACGGTCCATTCCCGTTCCATTCACATTCCATTGGCAAAGGCCGGACTTGGCGAACTGCCCGCCCACTTCGACCGCACCCAAATCGAACCCGAAAAACTCCTCGCCCGCAAACTCGCCCGCTGGGCCCAGGATAATTTTGAAACGCTGAAGAACCTGCGTCCCACCCTCCCACCGGAAGCCTTTAATCGTCTCGGTGACAACTGGCGCCCACTCTTTGCCATCGCTCAGGTCGTCGGCGGCGCCTGGCCCGCACGCGCCCTGGCCGCCTTTCACCACCTCAGCACTAAGCCGCAACCCGCGCCTGCACCTGAGCCGGTTTCGGAGCCTGCAAAGGACTTGGATCAACTCTTACTGACGGATATTCGCCAGGTCTTCGCCGGCAGCGGGCGAGACAAACTCCGCTCAAAAGAGCTCGTTGTATCTCTTCTTCGAATACACGACCGGCCCTGGTTGGAAGCAAACAAAGGCGGAAAGCCCATATCCGAAATGTGGCTGGCCAATCAACTGCGACAGCTCCAGATCATTCCCCGAACGCTCCGGTTCAACCACGAAACCGCTAAAGGTTACCTGCTGAGCGATTTCCCCGAGACCCTCCCCAACGACTCTTTAGTATGATTAAATCCTGGATTAACTTTACAAGTCTCGCATGGCCAGGACGCGTTCCATTACCTTCGATAACGCAAACCCAATGGGATGGGAATCACTCGCTAAGGGTTGCGCCGTTTTCAGGCCATTCAACATTTTGCATTCTGCAATCTGCATTTAACTGGGGCGGCACATAGTAGTCCAGGGTCAGGACGTCCACTCTCTTCCATGCCTTGGGAACCTCATTCAACATTTTGCATTCTGCAGTCTGCATTTAAAATGGCGTCCGCCACCCTGGGTTACCACACCCCAATAAACATTCCCTCTCCCATTTGGCCCATTGGGAGAGGGATCAAGGGACTAGTTCGTCTGTCTGCAAGCGCACCGAGCCAAACTGAAATCCTGAAGGGATGATGAGATATTAGCCCAGGGTCAGCGAGGAACGAGCGCCACCCTGGGTAAACGAAACAAAAAGGATTTCCCTCTCCCCGCCAGATCCTTCAGATGGGGAGAGGGATCAAAGGGTGAGGGGTTCCTGCATTACCTCACTCACCTGCTCCAGCAATTTCAGTTTCGGATTAGGTATAAACTTCTCCCGTACCCTTGATGCCATTCCGGCTCAGTAGGAGCGCTCATTTTTCCGCCTGAAAACCTGTGGACACGCTGTTTCGCAAAAAATATTGTCTGCTGATGACGGCTTACATTGCGCCAAATATGAGGCCTATTACTAGTTCGCCAACTCCTTACAACCAATGGGTTTCTCGCTAGAGTGGTTAGCGGTCAAGAACGGCAAGAAAGATTCGGTGCTTGCCAGCCTTGGCCTCCGTGGCACAGAGCGGTTCGAGGGGATTCCCGAATCGGACCTTACTGGCGCGAGCTTACCCGCAGGCTGGTACATGATTGTGAGCAATCGCGGGTCCCTGGCTCTAATGGAGAAGATGATGCTGGCACGTGCGTCGGCTGAAGCTGAGGTTGTTTGCTGCTTCGTGGAGGAGCATTGCATGTGCAGCTCCGCACAAGGATGGCGGGACGGCAGCGAAATCTGGTCAGTGTTCCACGAAGCTGGTACTGGCGGCATCAGCCACCTTGAGACGAAGGGAAACCTGCCTGCCGCGTTCAATGCCATCCGAGACCGGCAGCGCGCTAAACAGGAAGCTGCTGGCGGATCTAACGCAGGCGTTGATTACATCTTCGACATTCCAGTGGAGTTGGCGCACGCCCTCACGGGCTACCGTCACGACCTGGATATCCCGGAACTGCGCAACCAACCTTTTGAGGTGCTTACCAGTACCGAGGCTACACCGCGCCGCTCATGGCTTAAGAGGGCGCTCGGAATATGATCCCCTCGGCGAACCTGAGCATTGAGCACACGGGAGGCGGCCGTTTAGATCAGTCACAAGTCTTACCTCAGTGGCGACTGGCTGCCGCGGCTGACGCTTATCGTTATGCCTAGCACGATCACAGGTCTAATCGATCAATCTCTCGCCGAATGGGAGAGAAAGAAGCTGAACTGCACTCCGGGCGCAATTCCGGAAGCGATGCGGACCGGTGAAGTCCAAGACGATTGGCAGTATTGGCGCGCCATCAATAGCACAGTAACCGATGAAGACATTCAGGAGATGGAGCGTTTGCTCGGGGTACGTATTTCTAAACAGTATCAAGAGATCCTCCGGCACAAACATTTCATCGAGTTGCAGATCGGCGAGGCATCTATCTTCCCGCATCCCGTGGAGGGTTGGAAGTCACACATCACCAAGGCTGTTTTTGCGGGATACCCAAAGGAGCTCTTGATAGAAAAGGGCTATCTTCCCTTCGCAGACTACAGCGACTGGGGGTTGCTCTGTTTTAGAGTTACAGCGCCCAATGCCGACGAAGAATACCCCGTTTACCAGTGGGATCATGAGAGGCCGGAAAAGTTTGAGTATTTTGCTGCGGACCTCAGAGCAGCTTTAGAACGTGAAGCCACAACATGAGTGTACTAAGTAAGGTCGCACTATTCCTTCTCCTCACTCTTGCGGCAGCGGGCTGTGATCGCGGCGTCACAAAAGGTAAACCCCTGGCAGACTACATCGGTCCCGACGCCCTCGTTATTGGATTGAGCAGCTACACAATCGTGACCAAAACCAACCAGGACGGGCGCGACATTCCCGGCTTTGTCATAGATGGCGTACGCATAATCCGAGATCGAAAGGATCTCGAGGCGGCGCACTGCCTAACTTATGGCATTCTCCCGGGAACCGCCATCCGGGACGTCGTCACACGGGGGCTTTTAGAGGGCTTGTTTTGGGAGCAGGTTAACGAGCGGAGGCAAGGGATGGGCTCTGCGATTTACCTCCTGCATCGTGCTCCTGTTGTCTTCGTAAAGGTAGATGATATGGGGCGAATACGAGATTATGAAACCAAGCGCGGAGCACATTTTACCATTTCGGTGAACACGAATGAGTTTTCTAAGAAATGGAGTTTGGAAAAGCCTGACGAACACCAAAAAGTATCCGGTCTGCGATTGCCAGCTTCCGCGAGAGTTATTGCCATACAACAGCCAACAAACAGTGCCCGCGGGTATTCCGATTGGACTATGGAATGTGACGCGCCAGACCACTTTGAACTTCCACCGCTCCGCATCCCAATGCCGGTCATTTACCTAACGAACGCCAATGCCACTGCGAAAACTTTGATCGAGGCCGCGACCCACAAAAAAATCACCTCCGTCGACAAAACTTTTGCCAGCAGTTGGGAGACCAACGGTTTCATCTTTCAGGGGTTCGTGGTAACCAGCTCAAACGCTGAGTTTCTCCACGTAAAACAGTTCTCGAAATAACGATAGCCTGATGGGCTCGGTCCAGAATCGTGCATTTCCCCGGTCCACGAGCGTTCACAATTCGTGTCCTGTCGTCCCGTCTCGTTGTTTTATTCAGGCTTCAACAGATTTAGAATGTTACGCCTGGGATGGAAATGTTACGGCTGGGAAGTAACATGTTACGCCTGGGAAGTGCAGCAAACCCTTGATTCTATTGACTTGTTACGACGTTACGACTAGGAAAGTGATTTTTCGGAGGGGTCAGGGGGGGAGAACGTTCGCCGCATTCTCCAACAAGCGTGTCACAATCAATCGACTTCGCCTTTCTGGCCTCACTCTTCACCTCAGACTTTAAAATCACCCCTCAACCATTCTCAAATGTTACGCCTGGGACGGAAATGTTACGGCTGGGAAGTAACATGTTTCGCCTGGGAAGTGCAGCAAACCCCTGATTCTATTGATTTGTTACGACGTTACGACTAGGAAAGCCATTTTTGGAGGGTCTGGGGGGGGGAAGGGTTCAACGTCACCGAAAGTCTCCACCCCAAAAAAAAAGAACCTCGGATCGAAGTCCAACCCGATCCGAACCAAACCGAGACCAAACGAGGCCAACCGAACCTATCCGAGGCTATCCGAGGTTAACTATTTTTTTTCGCCGGTTCGACTTTTCCTCACCATTTCCGATGAGCTTTCAAGATGCAGGCGAAACCCGCAGACATTTGGTCGGCTGGCTAGGCCCAACCCAGCTATGGGTTGTCTGTTTATAGAAGATTCGGAAATAGCTTTTGCACGGTTTGCGCAAATTTGCATAAATTTGCACAAATTTGCACAAATTTGCATCTGTCGAGCGCATGCAAAAACCAGCCGCTTCTCACTGAAGCTCGCGGGACAGCGTAATCGAGGTAAATCCAACCAAATCCAACCAAATCAAGGTAAATCCAAGTAATATTTTTTTGTCACGTGTCCCTGGTGACTGAATCTCGTCCGCCCCCGGCACCTTCTCCGTTATCTTCGTCTCCTTCGGGATCTTGCGCTCCGGAGATTCGGTCGTCCGCCCATCACTCCAATACTCCATCACTCCGTTCTGTGTTCTCCCCCCTTCGTTGCCTCCGTTACCTTCTGTTCAAAATTCCGCCTGCCTTCTCGAACCCATTAGACCCCAATCGAGGTAATTAGAACCTATTAGAACCTATTAGAACCATAATTTTTCTCACGCTCCGTTCGGGATACCCATTCCACATCATTACCTGAATCTTTTTCCCAAAATTTAATCTGTTGCCCCTTAAAAATCTGCCTCTGCATTCACTCTCTGTGAGCTCTGTTGCCTCATGTTAAAAATTTCCCAGTAATCTCCGCCGCCTTGTCCTCCAACTCATGTTACCTCCTGTCCGGTTTGCAAGTTTTTGCAGGTTTTTGCAGGTTTTTGCAGGTTTTTGCAGGTTTTTGCATCTCACGACCCATGCAAAAAACCAGCCGCTTCATTTAATCGTCACGGGCCACAAACCACGAAAATCCTACTCCAGAATTCGTGAAAATTCGTGCGAATTAGTATCAAGCAGGCTTCCTCTTCCCAATCGAAAATCAAATTGCCAACTCGACCGTAAGCCAGTGCAGTCTTGCACCAATTTGCACATTTCGCGGTAATTTGCACCATTTTGCACCAATATTTTTTTCTCACGCGGGCCACCTTCTCCGTTATCTTCGTCTCCTTCGGGATCTTGCGCTCCGGAGATTCGGTCGTCCGCCCATCACTCCAATACTCCAATACTCCATCACTCCGTTCTGTGTTCTCCCTCCTTCGTTGCCTCCGTTACCTTCTGTTCAACATTGTTTGCCCCCCAGTCCCTCAAATCAAAAATCAAAAATCGCCAATCGAAAATCCGCCCTGTGTCTTTACCCCTCATATCTCTGTTCTCTCAGTTTGCTCATGTTAAAAATTTCCCAGTAATCTCCGCCGCCTTGTCCTCCAACTCATGTTACCTCCTGTCCGGTTTGCAGGTTTTTGCATCTCACGACCCATGCAAAAAAACCAGCCGCTCTAACCCGGCAAAATTTTCCCAGGGGTGGCTTCCAACTCATTAGCCCAAACTACGGGGCCAAAATATTTCACATATTTTCATATATTTTCGCAAATTTTCACGCGTCGCCTCCTGAAATCACAATCGCAAATCGAAGATGGCAGTCACTCCATCTATGGCGGGTCCGGCCGCCGACATGCATTTCACCCCTGATTTAAGAGGTTTTCTGAGGTTTTCTGGTATTCATTTTTTACACCGGGGGAGCTCAGTTGATCGAACTGGCCGCCATGGTAAGGACCCGTTCCACCCGGATCCCCAATTTCATATTTCAAAGTTTTACGGAAGCCTACGGAAGGTTGCCGAAGGCTACGGAAGGTTATAGACACCTATCGAAGCCTACAGTCACCTTCCGACCAGAACCTGGTCCCCCTCTCCCTCTGTGCTCTCCGTTACCTCCTGTTCAATCCGTGTTTGCAAATGCTTCTTTCCCCAATTCGTCCCGCGCCTGCGGGATTCGTGCGAATTAGTGTCAAGCAGGCTTCTCGGACTTCCTCCGGGTCTTCCGCAACGCCGAACTCCTCCCCGGGGTCGAAGCCACACTCAAATCCTATGAGCGGTGGCTCATCTGAACCTACAAACGTTTTTCGCCAGGAAACAAATCCGCGTTTGTCCTACACCTCACCCTTGGGAGCTCCGGCCGCTACGTCCTGCATTTTTTGCCGATAAATCCACGCTCAAACCAATGCCCTAACTTCCTTTTCGAGGATGAATCAGGCGATTCGAAAAATTGTCAGCCAAACACCTACAAATCCAAGTTATCCGATGCCGACAGCGTTAAGGGGAATGCGCCGATACAAGCTTCAGAATCCCCCAACCACTCTCATGGCATTATGCGAAAAGCATTCTGTGCTCTTGCGATGGCGTTTTTATCGCTTGCGGCCACGCATACGGCTCGGTCCGCCGTGCTCACAAATAATACCGTGTGGCTCGACGACGCGCTGCCTGCCGGTTCCACGCCGGGCAGCGACGGCGGTGACTCGTGGCTTTGGGCCGGGAGCAATCCCGCTCCTCTTTCCGGGACCGCAGCTCATCAATCGGGCGTCGCCGCCGGGCTGCACCAGCATTATTTTTCCGGAGCCACCCAAACGCTGGCCATCGGCGCTGGCGAGATTCTTTTCGCCTGGGTTTATCTCGACCCGGCTAACCTGCCCACCGAAGTCATGCTCCAATGGAACAATGGAAATTGGGAGCATCGGGCGTACTGGGGCTCCGGTTTGATCAATTATGGCATGAATGGCACGGACTCCAGCCGCTATATGGGTCCACTCCCTTCCCCCGGCCAATGGGTGCGCCTTGAAGTGCCCGCCAGCGCCGTGGGACTGGAGGGCAGCTCCGTGAATGGCATGGCTTTCAGTCTCTATGATGGACGCGCCACCTGGGACGCGGCCGGAAAATCTGTGCTCGTCGTCACCACGGACCCGGGTACCAATTCCACTCCGACCAATACGATTGTCACGCTGAGCACGAACGCTATTCCAGGCAGCAGCTCCGTGGATTATCTTGGCCTGGCCCTCCCGGACATTGGCGATCACTCCGTACATATTCTCTCCCCTACCCTGCTCGAATTAAAATTGATCAACACTCAGGCACAGGGTGCTTCCTCCGTTTCGCAATGGCCCTTTGTGGATGCCGCCCTCAATTTGGCTGCACCAGCGCCGAGCGCCTTTTCCGTCCTGGTGAACGGCCAAGTCGTGGCCGTCAGCGCCGTCGGTTTTAAACGTCGCCCGCTTTACGCGCCTTTTGAAATGTATGATCTCCGCGTCGAAAACTCTCTCTATCTTCGCCTCGCCTCTCCCATTTCGGATAATCAAACCCTGGAGGTGAAAAATCCGGACGCCACTCTGTGGCCGAGCAGCACCAGGTTTATTTCGACAACTGACCCGCTGCGGTACAGCCCGGCGATTCATGTGAATCACGAAGGCTACATGCCGGGCTATTCCAAAAAAGGAATGGTCGGTTATTACCTTGGCAGTATGGGTGAGATGAGCATCCCCATCTCGGGCGGCTTCAAGTTGGTGGATGCCAATACGGGAGCCACGGTCTATTCCGGCAGCCTCGTCCGGCGCCTGGACACGGGATGGAATTATGCCCCGCCTCCCTACTCCCAGGTTTATGAAGCGGATTTCTCGAGCTTCAATACTCCAGGTCAATATCGCCTGGTGGTACCCGGCATGGGCGGCTCAGTCCCGTTCGTGATCAATGAGGGGATCAGCATGGACTTCGCCCGCGCCTACGCTCTGGGATTGTATCATCAGCGTTGCGGGACCAACACAGCGATGCCGTATACGCGATTTACGCACGACCCTTGCCATGTCGCCGCAGCCAGTGTTCCCTTGCCCCAATCCTCTTACCCATTCACGTGGAATACCGTTGCCGGTTATGCGACCAATGTTAATCACGATAATCCCACGCAAACCGCCCCACTGCTGACCAGTCCCGCTGCACAACTCTTTCCCTTCGTGCGCACGGGAACTCTCGATGTCTCAGGCGGACACCACGATGCCGGTGACTACAGCAAATACACCATGAACAGCGCGAATCTGATTCATTTCCTCATGTTCGCGGTGGATTCGCTGCCGGGTGTGGCCGCCCTGGATAACCTCGGCATTCCCGAAAGCGGTGACGGCATCAGTGACGTGATGCAGGAAGCAAAGTGGGAAGCGGATTTCATCGCCAAGTTGCAGGACAGTGATGGCGGCTTTTACTTTTTGGTTTATCCAGTGAACCGCGAATATGAAGGCTGGGTCACGCCAGACCATGGCGATGCGCAAGTCGTCTGGCCAAAGAACACCTCAATCACTGCCGCCACCGCCGCCCTGGCGCAATGCGCCTCTTCTCCCGCCTTTAAACGCGCATATCCGCAAGCCGCCGCTACCTACCTGGCCAAAGCGAAACTCGGCTGGCAATTCCTCCTTAACGCCGTGAATACGTACGGTAAAACCGGCGCTTACCAGAAAATCACCCATTACGGCGATGACTTTGCGGATTACGACGAACTGGCCTGGGCCGCCTGCGAAATGTACCTCGCGACCGGCGATGCCACGATTCAACAAAAACTGCTTTCCTGGTTTGATCCCGCCAATCCCGCCACCTGGCATTGGGGTTGGTGGCATATGCCTGAATGTTATGGCCATGCCATTCGCAGCTACGCTTTTGCCGCGCGCAACGGCCGAATGCAGACCTCCCAGTTGGACGCCACGTTCCTCGCCAAGTGCCAGACCCAGGTGGCGGCTGCCGGAGATGATATGCTCAAGTTTTCGCTCGAAAGCGCTTACGGCACCAGTTTCCCGGACCAAACAAAAAATGTTCTGGCCGCAGGATGGTACTTCTCGACCGACCAGGCATTCGACCTTGCCGTAGCTTACGCCCTGAACCCCAAGCCCTCCTACATGGATGCCATGGTCGCTAATATGAATTACGAAGGTGGCTGCAATCCGGTGAATGTCAGCTATGTGACCGGCCTGGGTTGGAAGCGACAACGCGACATCGTCAGCCAATGGCACTCCGTTTCACCCAGTCTCCTCCCGCCCAGTGGCATTCCGGTCGGCAACATCGCTGCAAATCCTGGTTACCTATATACCTATCAGGGATTGCTCGAAGGACTTTGCTTCCCGTCGGATAATGTCACGGTAGCGCCGTATCCCTTTTACGACCGCTGGTCAGATAGCTGGAACGTGACCGCGGAATTTACCATTCTGAATTCTGCGCGCAGCCTGGGAACACTCGCGTTCATGGCAGCGCAAACCTCACTGAAAACACAGCCATGGCAAGCGGTTACCGGACAGATCCTCACGCCTTCGGGAACCGTCCCCGTTGGCTCGCCGGTAACACTTTCCCTTGTAGCCCCAGGCCTGGATCTCTCCGGCGCGCGCATTACCTGGGAAACGCGTGACTTCGAACCGGCCTTCGGTCAAACCTTCACGTTCGCTCCTAAAAACAATGGCACTCAATGGGTGCAGGCAGAAGCGCAATATCCCGATGGCCGCCGCGTATTCGCCACCGGCTCATTTCAGGTGAATGCTCCGGACATCGTTTGGGTGGAAGACGCGGTGCCTGCAGGTGCCACCACTGGTGCCGAAGGAGGCGATGGGTGGAATTGGCTCAGCTCCAACCCGGCTCCGCACTCGGGCAACCTGGCGTTTCAATCCGCCCTGGCCGCCGGCGCCCACCAAATGTTCTTTTACAACGCGACGGCGACCCTGCAAATCAATGTGGGCGATGTGCTCTATGCCTATGTTTATCTGGACCCCGCGAATCCCCCCAGCGAAGTGATGTTGCAATGGAACAACGGCAACTGGGAACATCGCGCTTATTGGGGCGCCAATGCCCTTGGCTCCGGCACGGCTGGAACCCCGAGTCGCCAGTACATGGGAGCACTCCCAACGCCGGGCCAATGGGTGCAACTCAAGGTGCCAGCCAATGTAGTTGCCCTCGAAGGCAGCACTCTCAATGGCATGGCGTTCACTCTTTATAACGGGCGCGCCACCTGGGACACCGCCGGTCGTTTAATCCAGAAATCCGCAGTGGTTACCAATTCCGTGCGGGTAACCTTGATGCAAGTGACTCCGTCCGGCCCGAAACTGACCTGGGCCAGCACCAGCGGCTCCGTTTATCGCGTCACTTATAAAGATTCTCTGCAGGCATCCACCTGGACCACGCTCGGCTCTGACCTTACCGCCACCGGCACGACTCTGAGCTTCACCGATACCACCGCGACCGGACGAACCCAGCGCTATTACGTCATCAACAAAGTTCAATAACCGCGCGGGCGCAAAAGGTTTGCGAGACCGGTTGTCAGCAGGGGCGACCTGAAGTAAGCTAACGTTCGAAGGATTCACTATGGAAACTGTATTAAGCATCTGCCTCGGAATCGGGTTGAGCGCCGCATGTGGCTTCCGAATTTTCGTCCCGCTGCTGATCATGAGCATCGCCAGCCTCTCAGGACACCTTCAACTCGGGCAAGGCTTCGCCTGGATTGCCACCTACCCGGCCCTGATTACTTTTGCCGTGGCCACCTGCCTGGAAATCGCCGGCTATTACATTCCATGGGTAGACCATCTGCTGGATACCTTGGCGACTCCGGCCGCCATTGTGGCCGGCACCATCATTACCGCCTCGATGGTCACAGGCATGAGCCCGATGATGAAATGGACTCTCGCGGTCATTGCCGGCGGCGGCGCTGCCGGTCTGGTGCAAGGTTCGACCGTGCTCGTACGCGGCGCCTCAACGGCAACCACCGCAGGATTCGGAAATCCGGTCGTCGCGAGTTTCGAACTGCTGGCCTCCATCGTAACCACAGTCATGACTTTCATCGCGCCCTTCATAGTCGTCGGCTTATTGGTGGTGGGCATGGTCTTCTTCGGCCAGAAAATCGTTCGCCGAAAATTCAGCCCGCAACCGGCACTTCCTAAACCGGTCTCGGGCTAGCGCGCCGAACGCTCGCGCCGACAACTCTCCCGATTATTAGAAGTTCGCAGGTCGCCCGCCGGGTCGCCTTTCCTTTTGCTTTCCCTGCCATCTGCTTTCGTGTTTAGTCACCGGCGCTATGAGTAAAACTGCACTGGTTTTTGCCGGTCAAGGTGCGCAGGTCGTCGGCATGGGCAAAGATTTGGCGGAGAAATTTCCCTCCGCGCGCGCATGGTTTGAGCGTGCCAACCAGGCGCTGAACTATGATCTCGCTTCGATCTGTTTTAATGGACCCGAAGCCGAGCTGACCAAAACCGAAAATGCCCAACCGGCCATTTTCCTGGTGAGCTGGGTTGCCTTTGCTCTGCTGAAAGAACAAGTGCCATCGCTCGGTTTCGACGCTACTGCGGGCTTGTCCCTCGGCGAATTTACCGCTCTCACTGCCGCCGAAGCTCTCTCCTTTGCAGATGGTTTGCGAGTGGTGCGCCAACGTGGGCGCTTTATGCAGGAAGCCTGCGAGGTGACCAAAGGCGGCATGGCCGCCGTGATTGGGCTCGACGAAGGGCTCACGCGCGAGGTTTGCGCCGCCGCCGGCGTGGTGCTGGCCAATCTAAATTGTCCCGGTCAGCTCGTCATCTCCGGCGAGACTGAGAAAATTGCGAACGCCTGCGAACTGGCCAAAGCCAAAGGCGCGCGCCGAGCTCTGCCATTGACTGTCGCCGGCGCGTACCACTCTCCTTTGATGGCCAGCGCCCAGCCGAAACTCGAGGCTGAGCTTCGCCAGGTTTCCTTACATGCTCCGGCGAAACCAGTCGTTTCGAACGTCACCGCGCAGCCACATCAAGATCCTGAATCCATCCGCTCACAACTGGTGCAACAAGTGACCAGTTCGGTGCGCTGGGAAGAATCGATGCGCTATCTGCTAAGTCAGGGCTTCACCCGCTTCATTGAACTTGGACCCGGAACCGCCCTGAGCGGTTTTATGAAACGGATCGATAAGAACGCACAGATGCTGAATGTGGCGGATGTGCCCAGTCTGGAAGCCACCGTTAAAACCTTAACCGCTCCGGGCTGAAGCCGGTATCGGAACACGAATTCCTTGCTCAGGTAGCCCCGTTCACGTATCACCTTTGCCGCGATGGGCCAACTCGATAATCAAATTGCAGTCGTAACCGGTGCCGGACGTGGCATCGGCCGCTCCATTGCGCTTAAGTTCGCTACCGAAGGCGCGGACGTCGTCTGTGTCTCTCGTACCCTGGAGAACTCAGAAAAAGTCGCAGGCGAGGTGCGCGCTGCCGGTCGCAAGGCCTGGGCCTTTGCAGTGGATGTCGCCGACTCAACGGCCGTATCGAAAGCGGGCGAAGAAATTCTGGCCCAGGCTGTGCGCGTGGATATCCTGGTGAACAATGCCGGCGTGACGCGTGATGGGCTGCTCATGCGCATGAAGGATGACGATTGGGACACCGTGTTGAACACAAACCTCAGAGGAGCCTTTTTGTTCACCCGGGCTTTCAACCGTGCACTGTTTAAACAGCGTTCGGGCACGATCATCAACGTGGCCTCCGTGATCGGTTTGATCGGCAATGCCGGACAGGCCAATTATGCCGCCAGCAAAGCGGCACTCATCGGATTCACCAAATCGATCGCGCGAGAATTTGCCCCCAGGGGCATCACCGCAAATGCTTTGGCCCCGGGCTTTGTCGAAACGGATATGACCTCGTCGCTCAATGAGCAAATTCGCGGCGATATTTTGAAGCAAATCCCGCTGGCCAAATTCGGTCAACCTGAAGATATCGCGAATGCGGCCCTGTTTCTGGCCAGCCCGGCCGCCCGTTATATCACCGGACAAGTATTGACAGTTGACGGTGGTATGGTCATGTAAGCCTCTCTGTTAACGAAAAACGGTGAAAATTATTTGATTCAGGGCTTGACGCTGCCTGAATCGTGGCATAGACACACAGCAAAAATTAGAATCGGAGTTAATCATGGCTGAGAAATCGATTGAGCAACGGGTCAAAGACATTATTGTCGAACAGTTGGGCGTGAACGCCGACCAGGTCACGCCAGAGGCCAAATTCATTGAGGATCTCGGCGCAGATTCCCTCGATACGGTTGAGCTCGTGATGGCTCTGGAAGAAGAATTCGGGCATGAAATCCCCGATGAACAGGCCGAAAAACTGCAAAGTGTCGGTGATGTAATCAAATACATCGAAGACCAGCAGCAGAAGTAGTCAGCCTCATTTCAAACTCATTTGTAATTTTTAGCTTTCCGGGGCAGCTTGAACTGGCATCAGCTTGAGCTGCCCCGTTCCAATTTATGGCAACTAACCCCAATGACCGTAGAGTAGTCGTCACCGGCCTGGGTCTTGTTTCTCCGCTCGGTAACGACCTCGACACCTTCTGGAATCGGCTGATTGCTGCCGAATGCGGTGTCGATCGCATTTCCTCCTTTGATCCCTCTACGTTTGCCACTCAGGTCGCCGGCGAAGTGAAAAATTTTGACCCGAGCCCCGCGTTTCCAAATCCGAAGGAAGTGCGGCGTGCGGATCGTTTTGCGCAGTTCGGCGTCTATGCCGGCTGGCGGGCACTGCAGGATTCCGGTCTCGATCTGAATTCCGTTAACCGCGATGAGATTGGCGTCTTTTTCGGCTCAGGCATCGGCGGGTTGGAAACCACGGCAGAGCAACACACCATTTTGCTGCAGCGCGGTCCCGGGCGGTTATCTCCTTTCATGATCCCGATGCTCATCCTGAACATCGCGTCAGGGTTGTTTTCGATGTACTACAAACTGCGCGGGCCGAACTTTGCCACCTGCTCCGCCTGTGCCACTTCCAATCACGCCATCGGCGAAGCGTGGCGAACGATTAAGATGGGTGATGCCCACGCCATTTTCGCCGGAGGTGCCGAGGCCACAGTAGTGCCAATCGGCATTGGCGGATTCTGCGCGATGAAAGCCATGAGCACTCGCAATGATGAACCGAAGCGATCGTCCCGGCCCTTTGATAAGGAACGCGATGGCTTCGTCATGGGCGAAGGCGCCGGTGTGCTCGTGCTGGAGGAGTTGGAGCACGCAAAAAAACGGGGCGCACGAATCTATTGTGAGATCGTTGGCTACGGGAACACTGCGGATGCAAATCACATCACCTCACCCGCGCCGGAAGGCGAAGGCGCCGCCCGGTGCATGCGCATGGCCTTACGCAACGGCGGCTTGAACCCCGAAGATATTTCCTACATCAACGCTCACGGAACCTCCACGCCCCAGGGCGACATCGCCGAGACCCAGGCAATCAAGAGTGTCTTTGGTGAGCATGCCCGCAAGCTGGCGGTGAGTTCCACCAAGGGAGCTACCGGCCACATGCTTGGCGCAGCCGGCGCCGTCGAGATGACCATTTGCGCCAAGGCATTGCAGACGGATATCGTTCCGCCCACCATCAATTACGATTATCCCGATCCGGATTGCGACCTGGATTACGTCCCGAATCAATCGCGGCAGTTGAAACTGAATGCCGTGGTCAACAATTCGTTCGGGTTTGGCGGGCATAACGCCAGCATTATTGCGAAGAAGTTTGTTGGCTGAGGCTTTCTCAATGCCTCATGAACTTCCTTTCCGTTCTCGAATCGAAACGGGAAGGCCACCGCTTAAGTTCCTCGCAAATTGCAGAACTCGTCAACGAGTTCACTGCCGGGCGAATCCCAGATTACCAAATGGCGGCCTTTCTCATGGCCGTCTATTTCCGCGGCCTCAATCCTGCCGAGACAACGGCCCTCACGCTGGCGATGCGAGACTCCGGGGACAAACTGGTTTTCCCAAAAGACGCACGACCGCTCGTTGACAAACATTCTACCGGGGGCGTTGGTGACAAAGTGTCGCTGCCGCTCGCGCCACTGCTCGCCTGTCTTGGTTTTCGCGTCCCCATGATCTCCGGGCGCGGCCTTGGGATTACCGGCGGGACTCTCGATAAACTGGATTCCATCCCCGGCTTTCAGACTTCGCTCCGCACCGAACGCATTCAGGAGCTCGTGCAGAATGTGGGTTGCGTCATCTGTGGACAAACGGAGCGGATGGTTCCGGCCGACAGGGCGCTTTATGCCTTGCGAGACGTCACCGCAACCGTGCCATCCATACCGCTGATCGTATCATCCATCCTCTCGAAGAAATTGGCGGAAGGTCTGCAGGCCCTCGTTCTGGACGTAAAATTTGGCGCTGCAGCGTTCATGCGCGAACGGGAACAGGCCCGCGAACTCGCCGAAGCCATGGTCAACCTGGGCAACGAATGTGGCGTCAAAACCTCAGCCCTGCTGACGAATATGAATTCGCCACTTGGAAACGCCGCGGGGAATTGGCTCGAAGTAAAAGAAGCGGTTGCCTGTCTGAACGGCGACGGGCCGCCTGATCTTCAAGAACTCGTAATTGCCTGCGCTGCTCAACTGCTGCTGCAAACCGGCAAAGCACAGACTGCGAGCGACGCCAATAAAGCTGCGGCTGACTGTCTCGCCACGCGAGCACCGTTGCGCAAATGGGAAGAGATGCTGGCCGCCCAGGGCACAGATATGGAGGCCTACCAACACAAGCTCATACTGGATACCACGGCTCCGGTGTCACTTTCATTACGTGCTCCGGATGAGGGCTTTGTTGCGCGTTGCAATGGTCGCATCATCGGTGAAATTATTCGCGACCTTGGCGGCGGTCGCAAAAGTAAAACCTCCGCCATTGATTATGACGTCGGGATCGATTCTTTGGCTAAACCGGGAGAACCCGTGGAAAAAGATTCAGTTTTGGCGCGTGTCCATGCACCGACAGAAACTTTGGCGAAGGAAGCAGTGCAACGTCTGCAAGCGGCCTTTCAGTTCCAGGCGGAACGACCCGAACCCGCGAAGTTGATTGCGGAGACGATTGGTTAACTTACGAAAGGCTTTTGAGAATCGCTTCCGCTGCTGCGGCGGGATTCTCCGCTCCATAAATGGGCCGGCCAATCACCAGCCAGTTGGCACCGGCTTTTAGTGCTTCTTTGGGAGTGAGCGTACGCTTCTGGTCGTCCGCCTTTTCGGACCCCGTGCGAATTCCGGGAGTAACCAGTTGAACGTGTTCCGGCAAAACCTCACGCAGGAAGGTGATTTCCAACGGAGAACAGACTAAACCGCGCAATCCTGCGTTGACCGCCAGTTCACCAAGCCGTTTGACCTGACGGCCCACGTTTGGCTCGATACCTAGCTCCTGAAGCGTGTCGCTATCCATGCTGGTAAGCACAGTGACTCCCAGGACGAGCGGCGGTGTGCGGCCCGGCCCGCTGGCGGTGGACTGCGCCGATTGCTCGGCAGCCCGCATCATTTCCGTTCCACCGCCGGTGTGGATGGTGAGCATCTGAACATCCAGCCGCGTCGCCGCAGCAACCGCTTTAGCCACGGTATTGGGAATATCATGGAACTTCAGATCCAGAAAAACCGAGGCTCCCGTGCCCCGAATCCGTTTCACGATCTCGGGCCCAGCGCTGGTAAACAGTTCACTGCCAATTTTAAATCCGCCCACCAGCGACGAAAGGCTTTCCGCGAGCTTGATCGCCTTTTCGGCAGTCGGCACGTCCAGGGCCACATACACAGGATTCACCATTCGTAAATTCAGCGTAAGCCGGAACCATCCCGATTGAAAGAATAGACAAAAATAGAGACGAGATGACGGGAAAGGCAGTAAACATTCGGAATTTGAACCGATTCTCAGGAAGTGAATAAAAGCTTTGTGAAAAGATGAATTCTCCCACACGTTCTAGGTGGATTCACTCGGCACAACTATTCATTTATGAGATTCATATTTCCCTTATTGGCGCTGGGATTGTTCCTGGCGGGCTGCACTACCACGAGCAATGAAGCTCAAATCGCCCCAAAGATCGAGGGGACGTGGGCGCATAATATCCCGTGGAATGACGGCCGGGAGCGCACGCTTTCAATGAAAGCGACACAGGATGATCAAGGGAAGCTCTCCTTCGAGCTCCTCCACACGCCGTTCTCGTATAGGCCGGTTTTCACGGCGCTCAACCTCAGAGGAGGCACAGTTGAAATTTCCTTCAAAATGGTGTTATACGCCGACGCGTCGAACGTCTCCCCTCACACGCTGAAGTATTTGCTAACAGAGAAGCACGGTGTCTGGTCCGGTCAACTCTATCAATCATGGGTCAAGGCACCAGTCGATGTCACACTCGAGAGAAAGGGATGACCGTGTGCAACTTGAATTGACTCACAATCCATTTGGAGCGAGCCGCGGGGTCGTCCCTGGATGACGAAGCGCTCGGATTCAAGTTTAGTGCTGATGGGAACGTTGTGAAGTATGTCGGGTCTGATAAAATATTAAGGCAGCCAGGGGCCGAGTAATTCTCGATGAGGTTCGTGGTCGCGGTTCCAGAGCCTCAGCAGGTCGTCGTTTTTGTAGTTAAACAACTCCCGGGTCTTTTGATTCTGGGTATGTCCGTCGCAATAAACAATGTTCCAGCGGTTTTGGTGGCGCTTCCTGGTAAATAGCACATCGGAACGCGGGGTTATCGTCAGCGCGCCATCAAGTACGTACTCCTGCCCCCAAAAATGGTCCAGATTGGAACTACCCACCGCTGCAATCGCTGGATGGCTCGGAGTGGCATCGCTTACCGTGATGGGAGCATCTCCCATGGCAATCATGGAGCTGGGGAAAGCCACTTCCGTCTCGCGGACGGGCCTCCCGTTCAAGCCCGTAACCACGTCCTCGCCCGATAACCCCAGGCCCATGTACGGGTAGCGCGCTGACGGTCCTGCGGCATTATATCCGTAAGTCCCAAAATCGTACTCGAACACCGTCGTGCTCCAGGGAGTGCTCGGCTCGCTCATAAGCCGGGCATAGCTGGGGCACTGGAGAACTCCGCCTGCCTTGCCGCTAAAAACAAGGTTGTTGAACTTGGCGCCAACGTACGGCTCGAGCGCAGGCACCCATTGCGGGTCCCCAAACTTCCCGAAAGGATAAGTGCTCTTATCGTGGAGATAGCTGTTAAGAGCAATGCCGAGTTGACGCAGGTTACTCTTGCAGGAGGCGTTGAGAGCCGACTCCTTTGCCCGGCTCAGCACCGGTAATAACAAAGCAGCAAGAATCGCAATGATGGCGATGACCACCAAAAGCTCGATCAAAGTGAACGCCCGCCGGTTCCGCAAATCCGCTCCACGACGAAGATGCCCCCCATCCAAAAACATAAAATAAGCTGGTCTCTTCATGATTCAAGAACTTGCAGTTGCGACGAGGCCTGCCCCCGGCGATAAGAAGAACACGGCAAGCCCACGAATTGTTTCAAATCTCCGAAAGGTGCTGCGAAGGGTTTGGAGGAAGCGTCTGGGGAGGAGGAAAAGTCGAATCCCCTCGCCTAACACAAAGCGTAGCCACTTCGGGGCAAGTGACGCTCGACTGGCAGCAAGCGGCTCTCGCAGCATTGGCTGTCAGGCCGCTCGTGTCTCATAACTTCTTCTTTATGGGTAATGGACGCTCTGGTTTCGGAAACTGCACCCAACCCGAATCGTTGGAGGAGGGATGCATCCAATCATTGCAAGTCGGACAAAAATACTCGTCGTAAGCATCGTAATAAATCTGCAAATCGCCACACTTGCTACACGGGCTTTTCGTAATAAAGCCGGCAAACTCGACACCATCAATTTCAACCGCCTGTCGCTCTCTGTCTTCTTTGATTCGCATGTGTGGCTAATCTCTACATATTCATTTGCGACCTACCAGTTAAAGAGCGATGGAACCAGCTCTCCGAATGCTCGCCATGGTACCCGCATCGTTAAATCTGATCGGCTCGGCTTCTGAGTATCTCTTTACCTGTCTCATGGGATGACGGTGTGTATACATGAGTCTTGTGCTGCCGGTCATTTACAAACAACCGACCGCAGTCGCGACACTGATAAATAAAACGCGCGGCTTCTCCTAATAAAATATGGACCCGCATGAAAGCTGCCTCTGCTTCAATGCGGCGTGACATGGCATCGCCAATAACCTGCTCCAGCGCGTTGCACAGGGGAATCCACTCTTGATCAGGAATGACATACCCCTTGCGAGGAAGCCCATCAGTCGAATCTGAGATAATCGCACCGCAGGGACAATTTATTTTCATTAGTAAGGCCTTTTAAGCAGTTCCATCGCCTGGTGCACGTCGCTGATTCCAAGCCCTACGGATGCGTCCACTCGGACCAGCCGCTCGCGGTGCATACGTTAACACGTGAGAGCCGGGATGGTTGCGGGCCAATGACGCTCCTGGGCCGCCACGCAAGATCGAGCGGTCAATAAGCAAAAAGCTCATCGCCGGGTTGCGGCAGGTGCCTGCTGAAGTGTAACGCTCATGGCTCCTGAATTCGATTAAACTCTGCCTTCAGCTTGATGAATGAGAGACCCCAAGTTACCGAGAAAATTAAATATGAAGCGACTACTACCCAAACGGCGTGATGCGGAATGAAGATCTGAAGCAACCAAGCCGCGCCGGTGGCTAAAAGCGGAAAAACGGGAATGGTGGGAAAGATGGCTGCTCCTGCTTTTGGCTCTCGTCCGTTTTTGACGTGCCCGATCTTGCCGGCCGT
>JADMIO011621119.1_pt1 | contig 22074 bp, 15 predicted proteins | sample 8958161 | NCBI WGS metagenome assembly JADMIO01 (sample SAMN16585339, study PRJNA669376) | soil metagenome | isolation source: Crop rotation soil | place: USA: Cullars Rotation, Alabama | collected 2011
CGGGGATTGGCGAACGCCGCCTGGTTAAGCGCAGTCGTCGCCTCGGTGACCTTTGTCTGCAGCGCCGCCACGCCGTCGTTCAACTGCCCGATCGCGATCCGCTGCCCGAGCGGCAGGGCCGGGCCCGCCGGGGCCGCCGCGCCGCCGGCGCCGCGCCCGGCGCGTCCGCCGGCAGCTGCGCCAGCGCCCGCCGCGGGGGCGGCACCCTGGCCAGCCGGAGCCGGCGCGGCCGGCTGCTGGGCTGACGACGTGAGCGTGAGAGTAAGGGCGAGGATGCCAGTAGCCGTCGCGAATGCGGCGCTACGAGTGATTTGGGTACAGTTCATGGTAGGGTTTGGGATCGATTCTTGGGGCCGCTGTATCGAAGCGAAATCGTGTCACTAGGCAATCCGCCAGTGCCAGGTTCGATTTCGCAACCCGCGATTGCTTGGAGAAACCTACTTTGGCTGTACGGTAATGATCACGCGCTGGTAGCGGCTTAGCGCGGGAGTGCCCTTGTCAGTTACCTTCAGGACGAAATGGATCGTCTTGGGACTATCGACTTCCGGCGCGAAGATTGTGTGCATGAAGTAGAGCCGGGGTGAGAGACCTCCGGCGCCGACCGGTTTTGGGCCCCCCTGGCCCCAGGGGACCATCGCACCGTACGTCCCTGCCTCGGGAATTTGGGACCAGAGGTAGCTTAAGGAATCGCCATCCGGGTCGGAGCTGCCTTCGGATGTAAGTCCAAAGCGATCGCCTGACTTTACCGTAAAAGCGTTGCCGCGAACCATCTTCGCGCCAAAATCGGTTACAAATTGGACGACGGCGACCGGAGGATGATTCGCCGACTTGTAATCCGGTGCCGTGGTCCACGCCATTCGGGCGGAGAAGTCGTTCTGGTATTCCTCCCGCCACCTCCAAATGGTCGACTGGGGTCCCGTGGACTCTGAGCGGTCCAATGGTGAGACGAACGTATCGTTCGCGCCGTACCAAAATGGCCGCGTCTCAGGCTCCTGTGCGCCACGGCCTCCGCCTGCGCCAGCACCTCCTCCTCGGCTGGCGCCAGCCGGGGGGGGAGGTGTTCCGAACGTTCCCGTCGCGGGAGTCATCGCGATCGCCGGGGCGGCCGCAGCCCCATCAGCGGTTGCGCCGGCGCTGCCATTTGGCGTTGGCCCGGCAGTGCCCGGTGCGCCGGCGGCGCGGCCAGCCCGGCCGCCGCCGTTCGCGGCCGCCGCGCCGCCCGCTCCATTGGCGCGACCCTGGCCGGGTACCGGGATTCCAAATTGGAACCGACCGCCCCAGCCGCCGAATTCCGGGTGCTCCAGGTCGTTCAATCCATTCGGGATAAGCCCCAGGAACGACGGCGTGTCGCCTTCCATCCCGTATGCGGTATCGGGATACTCAAGCCCGAGCGGACCGTGGCCCTGCTGGATGTTCTTTACCAGCCAGGCCGCCCCGATCACGTCCCGGTTCGAGCCGGCCGTCGCGCTCGCGATGGCGCCGTAGAAATCATTCTTCAGGAAGATGAGGTCGGGAAACGTCTTTCGGATCCAGGGCCCGGAATTGTCCTGGTCCCCGATGGTGTGCACGCGAATCCGCGAGATCAGCCGAGCGGCATCGGCTGCGGACCTGGTCCTTTGGATCTTCCAGAGGGCCTGCGCGAGAGTGTTCGGTCCGCCAAACACGGCGATCCACAGCGGGCGCGGATCCTGTTTCTCCATGGCGTGTATTATCCAGTCGGAGCCTTGGGAATCCTTCCCTTCGCCGACGCCGTCCATGCCGTAGACGGAGAGGCCGCTCTTCACCAGGTCGTGCAGGGACTTTCCCGACGGGAAACCGGGCTCATGCTTTAGCAGATTGGGTTGAACCTTCTCGTAGGCGGAAATGATCTTGTGCAGCGATGCTGGCACGGCCTTTTGCCCCTGGTGGATCGAGGTCGTCGCGATCAGGCCCTCGAGGTCGATTTGATTTGAGTAGAGGAGGAGGCGGACGACCGACTGCGAATCATCGGCATCGGCTTCGATGTCGGTAAGGACGACAAGTCGCTTTTTCTCAGGTTGGGCTGGAATGGCGGGCGCGGCGAACGTAGCAGGGATGAGCGGCAGCAAGCTGGCGGCGAAGAGCAGCGCAACTTTCAGAAGGCGGATTGGAGTCATGGGGTTGTCTTTGATTTTGCAGAGTGCGCGGGGGCGCTCAGGGAGATTAGTCGAGCGGCGAACGCAGCGCTCTCCGGAAAACTTTGGAAACACCGTAGAAACTAAGATCTGCCGCCGCCGCCCTTCTCGAGCCGCGGGCGGCAAGACCTCGACGGGACTGCGACCGGCCAGCCGCCGGCTCCATTGACGCGGATCGAGTACCTTAGCTTTCGAGCATTAATCGGCGTGAACGTGGGAAGAACGGTTTGCGCGTTTTTGATAGGTTCATGTGCGCAGTTACCCCGTCCCCCCGTTCGATACCCCGCGATCAGGCTATCGAGCCGTCGTACTCGCATCCTTCTTTCGCCACGCAAGCAACCAAGACCACCCAGCATGAAAACAACGCAATCGCTCCAGCGGATCATCCGATCGATGCACCCCGCTTTTCCGCTTCAAGCTAGACGATTTGGCCGGCTGGCGGCCGTCGCTGCGCTCGCAACCCTCGGCGCGCCGCTCGCAGGCTGGTCGGCGGAGGCGCCGGCGACGACCACGCAGTCCACGCCGATCGTCATGACCCCCTTCGACGTCATCGAGGGGAAGGACAACGGATTTCAGTCGGCAAACATGGGCTCAGGCAGCCGCCTCGCCTTGGAACTGAAGGATGCGCCGGTGGCCTACTCAGTGATCAATCGGGAGCTTATCGACGCGCTCGGAATTAACGACCTGAAGGAGGCCGCGGCATGGTCGACGGGCAACACGTTTTACGCCACGGACAATGGCGGCGATTCCCAAGGCGCAACCTCGCAGTACCAATCGCGCGGCAACGTGACGAGCCAGGGCCAGACCAACGGCTTCGGGAACCAGCGGAATTTCTACCAGAACGCCAGCATCAGTTCGGACAGCTACTCGGTCGAGAGTTACGATTTCGGCCGCGGCCCGAACGCCGCGCTCTTCGGCCAAGGAGCAGGCACGGGTGGAGACTCCGGCAACGGCGGATTGTCGGGCGTGGCGAGCGTGCAGACGAAGCGCGCGCGCTTCGACGGCCGCAAGACCACTCTTTCCCTGCAGATCGGGCAGTATAACTACCACCGGGCGACGCTCGATGTTAACCAGCCCTTGACCGACAAGCTGGGCCTTCGGATCAACGTGGTGGACCTGAGTCGCGACGACTGGCGTATGCTGGACATGCAGGCAAACCGGGGCTTGAGCATCGCCGCCACCTATAAGGTTGGCGCGACCTCGGAACTCAGGCTCGACGCGAACAACGAGAAGCGGCAGTCGCACACGGCGGGACCGGGATGGTTCGAATTCGTCTCCGGCTGGGACGGCACGACGGTGTTCCGCGGTCCGATGACCAACTCCATGCGCTCCACCAACGGCACCCCGGGCCTGACGTCGGTCGCAAACTCGAGCTATGGCTCGATCCAGGCCTTGGGGACCACCGGTCTCGTCTTCAACGGTGAGGATCAGGGAGTGGATCGGCTGGGCCAGACGCTGTTGTACAATCCATACGACGGCTCGGTCATGAACTATCAGAATTTCGCCATTACGCGCCGGGCAGACTCCACAACCCGGGTTCCCATATGGTCGACCCAGGCGCCGAACGGGAAATTCTTCCAGCGGGCGACGCTTCCGGTGCAGGGTAACGGGGCGCTGCAACCGGATTTTGGCGTCGGAAGCACCTGGTACACCAAGAGCGCCCTCCCGAATGACATGTTCCACAACGTATACGAGCACAGCAGAATCACGCACCTGCCCAGCGAGCGTTTTTCGGCGACGGTCGACATTCCGCTGATTGAACAGATTTCCCGGGACATCCAGCTCACGTGGACCCAGCGGCTTTCTCCAAAGCTCTCCGTTGAGGTTGGGGGAGACGCCAACCGCAATTTCACCACGAACCGGAACCTGGATGACGCCCGTCCGTTCGGAGGACGAACCGCCTACATCGACCTCAGCATGATTCGGCCGGATGGCAGCCCGAACGCGCACTTTCTCGAGGGATATACGACTGTGCCCATGATCCAGTCGCTAAACACCACCGAGGACCGCACGATGCGAGCCAACGCCGCATATGTCGAAGACTTGGGGCGTTGGGGCAACTACACCCTGAATCTCCAGGGTAGCCTCTCGGAGCGCAAGTCGAAGAGCAATGCCTACGTCATGAGCGTAAAGCGCAACGCCGATCCCCGGCTCTGGAACGCCGCCGCCGACTCCCTACGCCTGACTTCTTACTTCGACGATCCGGTGCGAGCGTGGAAGGAGCCATCCCAGGTCAATTTCACCGACGTGGTATGGGACAATAACAATAACTCCCCGGTTGTATCCCCGACAGTGGCCGCAAGGCCCTCGTGGGTGATCAACACTTGGAGCAACACCTTCATTCGGACCAACTACGCGCTTCTTCAGACGACGGCGCGGTGGTTCGGAAACCGTGTGATCTTCACGGGAGCATACCGACGGGACCTGCGCGTGGGCATCGTGCACAACTCGCTCGATCGTGGCGACATTCCCGCGACTTGGGATTCCTCCACGCTGTACTTCAAGCCGGACGCTCCCGCGGATTACTTTAGCATGACTTACGTCCAGAAAAACGCCACCACGGGCCTGCCGGTCACGGGCAAGCCGATCCTGGCCGTGACCCGTCCCCGGACGACGGTCAACGGCATATCGATTCGGGATCCGCTCTACATCAATGACAGGTTCCGGGGTGACTACAACACCCCCAAATCGAAGAGCTACGCCCCCACGAAAAGCCTGGGAGGGGTCTGGCATGTCAGGCCTTGGTTGTCGACCTCGGTGAATTGGAGCAACACCTACACGCCCTCGACTGGAACCACCCTGGATATGACCGGAGAAATCCGCGATGCGCTCACTGCCAAGGGCATGGACTACAGCGTCTCGACAAGCTTCCTGAAGGACAAAGTGACCCTCAAGTGGAACTATTTCGTCAATACGCGCCAGAACGACAACTACACGAACGGTGCGAACGGGAACATCAATGCTCTCTATCAGGCAAACAAGTACGACGACCCCGACACCACGAGCTCGGGAAGAAATGTGCGCGGAGTCCCGGACCTCCCCGGCAATGACTACCAGGACCGGCGGAACTTCGGTTACGAGATCGAGGCCTCGGCGAACCTTAAGGGCCTGCGGCTCACTCTGAACGGAAGCGTTTCCTCGTTCAGTGTCTCAAACCAGGGTCGCGTGATCAGGAGCTATGTCCCGGAGAACGCCGGCTTGTTCAAGCAGGTGCTCGAGGACGCCGGCGGCATCCTCGATACCGGCACGCCGAATCCGAATGCCGCCCACGCCCCCGGCTTTGCGAAGCTGGACCCGAGCAAAGTCGGAGCGACCGCTGATCAAACTGCCGCCGTCAATGCGTATAATAATATCTGGGCGAACTACGAATTGCTCAACTACAACACGCGATACCTGCGGACCCCGAACCAACCGACGGCGAACTTCTTTGCCGACTATACGATTCCGGATGGCAAGCTGCGCGGCCTGCGCCTCGGCGCTGGCATTCAGTGGCAGGGCCGGGTGGTGATCGCGAACCAGAACCTTGATACCATCCCCGATCCCAATGCCACGGTCCCGACCGCGATCGACAACCCGAACCGCTCCCAATTCACGTACCTGTATGGGAAGGGCGCCTCGAACACCCAGGCGAATATTGGATACACCTTCAACATGGCTGGCGGCGACCAACTTGGGCTTACGCTGCGGGTGAACAACATCTTCAACGATCGGACCATGGCGATCGGGGATGTCGGGCTTTTCGCCGGGGTGGGGTACCAGTCCGTGAACGGGACGGCTTCCGGCAATGGTCCGCGGGCCACCCTCGGGATGATGAACCCGGCGCGTGAAACCGTCGGCAGCCTCGTTGCGAGATTTACGCCGCCGATCAACGCCCAGCTCACCGCGACGTACACTTTCGCGGGCAAGCGACGATAGACTTGTCAGGAATCGGGGTATTCGAAGATGAAAGAACGAGCGGCGGGCCTTGGGGGCCCGCCGCTCCGCCCTAGGGATGGGTGGTCTGGACCCTTGATCGATAGGCGCGCGGCGAGCAACCGCAGGCGTGCCGGAACGCGTCGTTAAAGCGGCTCAGCGAACCAAAACCCGACGCTTCGGCGATATCGATGACCTTCATCTGGGTCGTCACCAGCAGCCGCTGGGCGTGGGTGATGCGGTGCTGCGTGATGTAGTGTACGAGGGTGGTGCCGAAGGCCTTGTGGAAGAGGTTCATCGCGTAATTTGGATGCAGCGAAACCGCTTGGGCAACGTCCTCGACCCGCAGGGATTCGGTGTAGCGCAGGGCGATAACGGACGCCATCTGCTCGACTTTTCGGAGACCGGCCGGGTCGATCTTTTGGAGCTCATGGCCGGCCCGGCCATTCTCCCGGCCCACGGGGCCCGGGAGGGCGGCGAGCCGCAGGAGCCGGGCCTTCATTTCCAGCAATGTGGCCTCGGCGGCGACGGAATCGGTCCCGGACAAATCCTGTTCCCAGCCGGCGAAGAGCGCCCAGTCCTGGTGCGCCCGGCCGCCGCAGGGCCGGACCGAGAATTCCCCGCGCAGCAGCGGCTGCACGAACTGGCCCGGCAGGCGGCAGTGCAGGAACCAGACCAACGGGATCGTGGCCACGTAGTATTCGGTGCGCTCTGCGTATCCGATTATCTGGTGCGGAATGGCCGCCCAGAAGATGGCGATCCGGCCCGCGTCGACGCGCACCTTCTGGCCGCCGAAAAGATATTCCAGCCACCCCCGGTTCACCAGGTTGAGCTCGATCTCGTTGTGCCGGTCGGGCCGCCCCATCGGCGTCGGCTCCCACCGCACGCAGGTGAATCCATAGGGTGCGAATTCAGCCCGGTTCGAGTCGAAGCGAGCCAGGCGGGGGGCGGGATTCTTTCGTGGAATCAGGGAGCGCACGGCGCTCCCAGGCTGGTCGATTAGACCTTAGAAAACGAGGGATTATAACCTGAAAGCGCGAAGAGCTGCTGTCGGGTTTCCGTTAAAGTCGTCGTCTGCAAGGGGGGCAAACCACCCCGTGCCCGGTTCTCCTCCCGGCCACTCCCTCTCCATGAAGATAATCCTCCGCTCTTCCCTTGTCCTGGCTGCCGCGTGGCTCGCCGCCCCGGACGCATTGTCCCAGGTTCCCGCCGCCCCGCCTCCAGCGGTCCCCGGCACGGGGGCGGCCGGAGCGCGAGGCGGGGGTGGCGGCCGCGGCGGGGCCGGCTTCGGTCCGCGCTTTCCCGTGAAGCCCCGGGTTATTGCCTCGACCGATGGCGAGATCGACGACCGGTGCTCGATGATCCGATTCCTGCTCTACGCCAACGAATTCGACGTCGAGGGCATCATCTATTCCAGCTCCCGGTTTCATTGGCTGGGGCACACCTGGTCCGGGGTGGAGTGGATCAACGCGCAGCTCGATCAATACGCCCGCATCTACGGGCGGCTGCGCGAGAACGCGGATGGCTATCCCACGCCGGAAGAACTCAAGCGCGTCGTCTACGTCGGCAACATCTCAAATGTGGGCGAGATGGATAAGGACAGCCCCGGTTCGGATCGTATCGTCCAGGTCCTGCTCGACGACGACCCGGGCCCGGTATACCTGCAGGCGTGGGGAGGCACGAACACGATCGCCCGGGCGCTCAAGAAGATCCAGGAGCAGTACCCATCGCAGATCGAGAAGGTGAACCAGAAGGCGGTCATCTACATCATCCTCGACCAGGACAACACCTATCGGAACTACATCCAGCCGAACTGGCCGAAGATCCAGGTTCTCGGAAGCTTCCAGCAGTATAATGCTCTCGCCTACGGTTGGGCCAACCAGATGCCCCCCTCCGTGCGGCAATACTTCGAGCGCCCATGGATGGAGGCGAACATCACGGTGGACCGCGGGCCGCTAGCCGGCGCGTACGAGCCCAGCAATGGGGCCTTCCGCTCCGAAGGAGACTCGCCATCGTACATGTTCAATATCGACGTCGGGTTGCGCAGCATGGAGAACCCGTCGTACGGCGGCTGGGGCGGCCGGTTTGCGGCCCCTGCCGGCGCGGACAACCTCTGGTCCAACGTCGGTGACGACGGCAACATGGGCAAGGCGATCTGGCGCTGGGGCGCGGCCTTCCAGAATGACTTCGCCGCCCGCGCGGCTTGGAGCGTGAAACCCTACCGCGAGGCGAACCATGCCCCCGTTGTGTTTCTCGAGACGCCGAAAGATGTCGAGGCGGCGCCGGGAGCCCGGGTTAAACTGAGTGTGCGCGGCTCCAGCGACCCCGATGGGGACCGGCTCGACTTCAATTGGTGGCAGTACGCCGATCCGGGAACCTACAAGGGCGACGCGGTGATCCGCGACGCGGACAAATCCGTGGCGTGGCTTGACGTGCCGCCAGACGCAAAGCCGGGTGAAACTCTGCATATGATCGCCGAAGTAACCGACAACGGGAAGCCGGCGCTTACGCGCTACGCGCGCGTCGTCGTGAAGGTGAAATAGCAATAAACCCAGACCAGAATGAAAGCTACCATTCGCATCGCGCTGCTCGCAGCGCTCACCCTCCCGGCGCATGGCGCCAACTTTTCCGGCCGGTGGACGCTGCAGGTCGCCCCGGTGGCGGCACCCGCGGCCGCACCGACTGCGGGCGCTCCCGCGGCCGGCGCCAGGGGCGGTGGCGGAGGAGGCGGGGGTGGTGGCGGTCGAGGCGGCGGCCAGATTTTCACCTTCAACCAAGTCGGCAACACCGTGACGGGCTCATCCGGCGGGGGGCGCGGCGACCAAGGATCAGGCACACCGGTTTATACGGAACTCATCGACGCCAAAGTGGAGGGCAACACGATCAGTTTCTACACATGGGGCGGATCGACCGATGAACCGTCGAAGACCCAGTATCTCGGGAAGATGACGGATGAGGACACGATTGAGTTCACGGTCACGACCGTCACCACGCCCCCGCTCGTCCCGGCCTTGGCCGGAGGCGCTGGTGGTCGCGGCGGCGGCAACCCGCCTGCCCCTGCGGTGGCCGCTGCGCCGTCTGGTGCCCAGGCGCCGGCGGCGCCGGCCCCAGCCGGCGCCCCTCGCGGCGGGGGCCGGGGCGGCCCTCAACAGATGATTGGGAAGCGAGCCAGATAGGAGTCCGCTGCCGCTGGGCAGGCGGCCGGGATTACTCAACCAGGCGATTCTGCCGGCGATAATCGCGCGGCGAGCATCCACATGCCAGTCGGAACACACTGTTGAACCGGCTGATCGAATTGAAGCCCGAGGCGAACGCTACATCCACAATCTTCTGGTCCGAGGTCGCAAGGAGGCGCTGCGAGTGCGAGATCCTGTGCTGGGTGATGTACTCAACGAGTCGGATCCCGAATGCCTTGTGGAACAGCGTCATCGCATAGTTGGCGTGGAGACCGACCGCCGCGGCTATGTTGGGAACGGTCAGCGTCTCCGTGTAGTGCTGGGCGATCAGGCAGGCCATCTGTTCCACTTTTTTCAGGCTGCCGTCGCTGAACGCAGCGTGCGGCTTCCTGGACCGGGTGGGCGCCGTCGCCGCCAGGCTGGTCTCGGTGGCAATGGCCAGGCGGACGAGCCGGGCTTCCATCTCGAGAAGCACGGCCTTCCTCCAAGGCCCGGAGTCGACGGCGAGGCCCTTCTCCCACCTCGCAAACTGGTCGGCATCCGGCCGCGCCGATTTCCGGTCCGGCTCGCTTAACATGTGCCCGTGGAGAATTGCCTGCACGAACGGATCGGGAAGCTTGCACTGGAGGAACCACGCGAGCGGCATCGTGGCGACGAAGTACTCGGATTCGGTCCCGAACTCGATGATCTGGTGCGGAATCGCCGCCCAGAATGCGCTCAGGGACCCGGCGGATATCCGCACCTTCCGGCCGCCGAGCAGGTAGGTGACCGAGCCCGTCTCGAGGAAATTGATCTCGATCTCGTTGTGGCGATCCGGCCGTGGCATCGGAGTCGGAGTCCATCGGACGCAGGTGAACCCGTACGGGGAGAAGTCAGGGCGCGACGGATTGAAGGTGACCATGAGAACGGTGGATAACGTCGCGCGGGGAAATTGCCCGGATAATAGGCACATTAGGGCGCGACTTCTTGCGGGCTTTGGGCGAAATACACCCGGATTCTCAGGTTTAACCCCCCTGGTCCCACCCAAAACCGGCGAAAATCCTAGAATGCAGTTACTTTTCGCAATTCAGTGGGAAGAATACAGGCAGATTGTGCGATAGAGTAGCCATTCCCCCTCAATGCGAACCTCCACCCCCACGTTGGGAGTTGTCATCGGAAACCGGGATTTCTTCCCCGACGCGCTCGTGGCGGAGGCCCGCACGGATGTCCTGGCCCTGGCGCAAAACTCCGGCTTTCGGACGGTCATGCTCGATCCGTCGGAGTCCAAGCTAGGCGGCGTGGAAACGTTTCGCGATGCCCAGAAATGCGCCGCGCTCTTTTCAAAACACCGCGACGAGATCGACGGCATCCTCGTCGTGTTGCCGAACTTCGGCGACGAAAAGGGAGTGGCCGAGACCATCAAGGCGGCGGCCCTGGGCGTGCCGGTCCTGGTGCAGGCCTATCCGGACGACCTCAAGAAGCTCGGGGTCGAGCGCCGTCGGGACGCCTTCTGCGGCAAGATTTCCGTCTGCAACAACCTCTCCCAGGCCGGGATCAAGTTTTCCCTCACGACCAAGCACGTCTGCCGGCTGGATTCGGCGGAGTTTCGCCGCGACCTCCATATCTTTCTCGGCGTCTGCCGGGTCGTGAACGGCCTGCGCGGTGTCCGACTCGGCGCCGTGGGGGCGCGGCCCGGCGCGTTTAACACCGTCCGCTACTCGGAAAAGCTCCTCGAGCGGGCCGGCATCAGCGTCACCACCGTCGACCTCTCCGAGATCATCGGGGCGGCGGAAAAGCTGGGAGTGGGCGATCCGGCGGTCGTCGCCAAGCTCGCCGAGATCAAGGGGTATGCCCCGGCTCCCGGCGTGCCGGAGGCGAAGCTGCAGCAGATGGCGCGGATGGGCGTCGCCCTCGGCCGCTGGGTCGAGGCCAACGGGCTCGATGCGACGGCCATCCAGTGCTGGACGTCCGTGCAGGAGAATTTCGGCTGCAACGTGTGCACGCTGATGAGCATGATGAGCGAGAAGTTCATGCCCAGCGCCTGCGAGGTTGACGTCACCGGCGCGCTGACCATGTACGCCATGCAGCTGGCCGGCGGGACCCCGGCGGCGCTGGTCGACTGGAACAACAACTACGCGGACGATGACGACAAGTGCGTGCTGTTCCACTGCGGCAACTGGGCGAAGTCATTCCTGCCGGACATCAAGATCTCCACTGCGCCGATCCTCGGCAGCATCCTCGGCACCGAGAACACCTATGGTGCGCTCGAGGGACGGACCCCGGCCGGACCATTGACTTTCGGCCGGATCACCACCGCCGACAGCGACGGCAGGATCAGGGCATATTTTGGGCAGGGCCAGTTGACCGACGATCCTCTGAAAACCTTCGGCAACCGGGCCGTCGCCAAGGTCCCGCGGCTCCAGGAGCTGATGCGCTACATCTGCCGTCAAGGCTTCGAGCACCACGTGGTGATGACCGCGTCGCATTCCTCGGAAATCCTGACCGAGGCGTTCCGGAATTATTTTGGCTGGGAAGTGCGGCACCACGGGCACCCGGAGGAGCCATGACCGATCAGGAACTCGCCTTGAAGGCGGTCGGGCTCCGGAAACGGATGCTCCGACTGATCGTCGACGCCGGGGCCGGGCACACGGGCGGCGGGCTCTCGTGCCTCGACATCCTGAACGTCCTCTACAACCGCGTCCTGCGGATCTCGCCGGAGACGGTGGACGACCCGGGTCGCGACCGCTACGTGCAGAGCAAGGGCCACAGCGTCGAGGCGTTGTATGCCGTGCTCGCCGACCGGGGCTTTTTTCCGGACGAGGCCCTGGACACGGTCTGCCGCTATCGTTCCCCGTATGTCGGCCACCCGACGCGCAAGATCCGCGGCATTGAGTTCAACACCGGCGCACTTGGCCACGGGCTGGCCATCTGTTGCGGGCTGGCGATCGCCGCCAAGATGGACGGCGCGTCCTACCGAACGTTCACGCTGCTCGGCGACGGCGAGCTGGCGGAGGGCTCGAACTGGGAGGCGGCAATGGCCGCGGCGCACCACCGCCTGGACAACCTGGTGGCAATCCTCGACCACAACACCCTGCAGATCACGGGACACACGCGGGACGTGATGAGCAACGAGCCGGTCGACGAGAAGTTCCGCGCCTTCGGCTGGGAGGTCAGGGGCGTGGCGGGACACGATTACGCGCAGCTCACGCGGGCACTGACCGATGCCGCGCCGGCCGGCCGGCCTGTGCTGGTCCTGGCCAACACGGTCAAGGGCCGCGGGGTCAGCTTCATGGAGAATGTAGCCCGCTGGCATCACGGCGTGCCAACGAAGGACGAACTGGCCGCCGCGCTGGCCGAACTCGATCGCACCGCGAACGCGCTGGAGGCGGTGGCCCGATGAGCGCGCCGGCCCCTGCCATGTTCACGCCGGCCGCCGCCGCCATGGCGGCGGAGCTCGGACTCAGGCCGGGCAAGCCAAACCTGGACGAATTTGCCGCGACCCTGCAGGAGCTGGCCTCGGCCGACCGGCACGTGGTGGCGGTCACGAGCGACTCGCGGGGATCGGGGAAACTGGCGCCTTTTGGGAAGGCGCTGCCGAGGCAGATTGTCGAGGTCGGCATTGCCGAGCAGAACCTCGTCGGGATCACCGCGGGACTGGCGGCCGCCGGCAAGAAGCCCTTTGGCGTCTCGCCCTCCTGCTTCCTGACCGCGCGGTCGCTCGAGCAGATCAAGAACGACATCTGCTATTCCGATGTGCCGGCGGTGCTGGTCGGGATCAGCGCCGGGGTCAGCTATGGCGCGCTCGGGAGCACCCACCATTCGCTGCACGATTTTGCGGCCCTGCGGGCGATCCACAACCTCACCGTGATCGCCCCGGCGGACAACCATGAGACCCGCGCGGCGGTCCGCTACGCCGCGGGCGCGACGAAGCCGGTCTTCCTGCGCTTCGGCAAGGCGCCGCTCCACGATATCAACCCCGCCGGTACTGCGTTCCGCGCGGGACGCGCGACGCAGCTGCGGGAGGGGCGCGACGTGGCTTTCATCGCCACCGGCGAGACCGTGGTGCACGCCGTGCTGGCGGCGGCCGCCCTGGCCGAACGCGGGATCAGTGCGCGCGTCCTCAGCATGCACACGGTCAAGCCGCTGGACGCGGAGGCCGTAGTGCGCGCCGGCCGCGAGTGCCGTGCGCTGGTCACCGTCGAGGAACACCTGAAGCACGGTGGCTTGGGCGAGGCGTGTGCCGCAGTGCTGCTCGAAGCCGGGCTTTGCCCGCGTTTCCATATCGTCGCGATCCCGGATGAGGACACCGTCACCGGTGCGCAGGCCGATATCTTCCGGCACTATGGGATCTCGATGGAGGGACTCTCCGCCGAGGCCGGGCGGCTCGTGAAATGACCCTGATCCTGGCGATCGACCAAAGCACGTCGGGGACGAAAGCAGTCCTCTTCGATCCGTCGGGCCAGGTTATCGACCGCGCGGCGCGGGACCACGAGCAGTTTCATCCGCAGCCGGGCTGGATCGAGCATGATGCGGCGGAAATCTGGCGAAGCACGTTATCCGTTATCCAGGAAGTCGCGGATCGAAATCGAACCCGGCTTGAGGAGGTCGCGGGGATCAGCATTGCGAACCAGCGGGAGACGGTCGTCGCGTTCGATCGGACCACGGGCCGGCCGCTGGACCGGGCGATCGTGTGGCAATGCCGCCGGAGCGAGGCGATCTGCGAGGATCTCCGGCGGCGCGGCTATGAGGATCTGGTGCGCCGCAAGACGGGGCTGCGGATCGACACGTATTTTTCCGGATCGAAGATTTCCTGGATCGTGGCCAACCGCCCGGAGATCCTTCGAAAGCTTGAGGATGGGTCCGCGGTGATCGGCACGATGGATAGCTATCTCATCCACCGGCTGACCGGCGGGCGGGTTTTCGCGACAGACCCGACGAACGCGAGCCGGACGCTGCTCTACGACATCTCGGCGCTGAAGTGGGACGGGGAACTGTGCCGGTTGTTCGACGCGCCGATCCGAGCGCTGCCCGAGGTGAGGGAAAGCTCGGCCCGGTTTGGCTCGACCACGGCGGAGGGCATCCTGCCGCGCGAAGTACCGATTGTCGGCGTGATGGGCGATTCGCAGGCTTCGCTCTACGCCCTGCACTGCGACACGGCCGGGGCGACGAAGGCGACATTTGGCACGGGGACGAGCGTGATGCTGAACATCGGCCGGGATTTCCGGGAATCGAACCACGGGACGGTGACCGCGCTTGCACGGGTGCGCGACGGCGTGCCGACGTATGCCTTGGAGGGGCTGATCAATTTCTCGGCGGCAACGGTCGCCTGGCTTGGCGACCATCTCGGTTTGATCCGCGATCCCTCCGAGGCAGAGGCCCTGGCGACATGCGTGCCGGACAACGGCGGCGTCTACCTGGTGCCGGCCTTTGCCGGGCTGGGGACGCCGCACTGGGCGCCGGACGCCCGCGCCGCCATCATTGGGATGTCGGCGCACACCCGGCGCGAGCACGTGGTCCGGGCAGGGCTCGAGTCGATTGCCTACCAGATTCGCGATGTCCTTGAGCACATGACCGCCGAGTCGTCAGTCGCGCCGAAGGTGCTGCACGTCGATGGCGGTCCGACCAGGAACCGGATGCTGATGCAGTTTACCGCTGACATCACCGGCACGGAGCTGCGGGTGTCCGACATCGGCAATGCCTCCGCCTGGGGGGCCGCCATGAACGGCTATCTCGGGCTCGGCGTGCAGGTCGCAGCGGCGGCGGAGCCCGTGCGGTACGGCCCGCGCATGAGTGCGGAGCGCGCCCGGGAGCTGCACGGCGGGTGGCTCGCTGCGGTCAAGCGCGTGCTCTGAAAGAACTTTCCTAGTTAACCCTACCATGAAATCGCTAATCAAATCATCGGCCCGGCTGGCTTTTGCCGCCGTGCTCCTGTTCTCCCTTGTCCAGACGGCCTGCGCGGCCGCCGCGCGCCAGAAGGTCGCCGTCGTCATCTCCACGCTGAACAACCCCTGGTTCGTTGTCCTCGGCGAGACGGCCAAGGCCCGCGCGATCGAGCTCGGCTACGACGCCACCATCTTCGATTCCCAGAACGACACCGGCAAGGAGGCGGCCCACTTCGAGAATCTAATTGCGGCCGGGTACAAGGCGGTGCTCTTCAATCCCACCAACGCCGATGGCTCGATCGCCAACGTGCGCAAGGCCAAGGCGGCGGGGATCCCGGTGTTTTGCATCGACCGCGAGATCAACGCGACGGATGCGGCTGTTTCACAGCTGCTGTCGGATAATTACTCGGGCGCGGTGAAGGTCGGGGAGAGCTTCGTGCAGCAGGTCGGGCAGACCGGCGAGTACGTCGAGCTCCTCGGGCTGGTGGGCGACAACAACACCTGGAATCGCTCCAAGGGCTTTCACAGCGTCACTGACCGCTTTCCGGGGCTGAAGATGGTCGCGCAGCAGTCGGCGGATTTCGACCGGGCCAAGGCCCTGGAGGTGATGGAGTCGATCCTGCAGAAGAACCCGAACATCAAGGCGGTGTTCTGCGGCAATGACGCCATGGCTATGGGCGCCTACCAAGCATTGGTGGCGGCGAAGAAGGACACGCAAGTGAAGGTATTCGGCTTCGATGGCGCCGACGACGTGGTGAAGCTGATCGCCGAGGGCAAGATCGCGGCCACGGGGATGCAATTCCCGAAGAACATGGCCCGCCAAGCCGCGGAACTCGCCGACCAGTACATCAATGGCAAGCGCGACTTCCAGCAGAAGGTCCCGGTGCAGGTCGACCTCGTCACCAAGGCCAACGTCAGCCGCTACGGCGACTACGGGAAAAAATAATCCGCACTCCGCACTCCGAGATCCGTAATTCAGTGCGCCGCCCCGCGCTCATTGCCTCAGCGGCGGTCGTCGCCGGCGTCATCTGCTGGCGCTTCCCGCTGTTTCACATCGTCTCGCTCAGCGCCTCGCGCGCCACGGCAAGCGCGGCCGCGTTCAACGCCGAGAAGTATGCCGATGAGTTCTGGCGCACGCGCCTGGCCCCGCGCCTTGGAAAGGGCGCGGACGCCCGCGCCGTCGTGGAGGGCCTGCGGCGGGACCCGGCGGCCACGGCCAAGCAGCATGGCCGGTCCCTGGGGTTGAGCGATGCCACGCTGTACCTCATCAGCGGATCCGGCACCGTGCGCTCGATCGACGACCAGGGGGTGTCGATTTCGCTGCAGGCGGGGGAAGGGGAGCCGGATTTCCTCCTGAGGACGGGTCTCCTCTTCGGGAACACCGTGCGCGACGCATCAGGACTGCTGGACGTGAACGCTTTTGCGAACTCACAGGATTTCAATGCGCTCTCGGCTGAACTGAACAAGATCGTGGAGTCGCGTGTCGCCCCGGCATTGAAGGCGGCGGCGGCCGTCGGGCGGCGGGTGCGGTTTACGGCGGCGCTGGAAGTCGAGGCTGGCGCCGAGCGCGACAGGCCGCTTGCGGCCGTGCCATTGGAGGCGGTCGCGGAATGAGCGACTCGGCGCCACTCCTGGAGGCGAAGGGAATCGAGAAGGCATTTCCCGGCGTGAAGGCCCTGCAGGGGGTCGACTTGACCCTGAGACCCGGGACGCTGCACGCGCTCTTGGGCGAGAACGGCGCCGGCAAGTCCACGCTGATGAACATACTCGCGGGAGTTTTCCCCCCGGATTCCGGGGAGATCCGTTTAGCGGGGAAACCGGTGCGTTTTCGGAATCCGCGCGAGGCGCAGGAAGCGGGTATTGCGATCATTTTCCAGGAGCTGGTTCAGCTCCCCGACCTGACCGTGGCGGAGAACATCTTCCTGGGCCGCGAGCCGACCAATGCGCTGGGCCTGGTCGACTACGAGAAAATGAACCGGGAGGCGCGGGAGTTGTTGCGCCAGCTTGAACTCGAGGTCGAGCCGGACTGCCTTTCCGGCCGCCTGCGCGTCGGAGAGCAGCAGGTGGTCGAGATTGCCAAGGCGCTCTCATTCGATGCGCGGGTGCTCATCATGGACGAGCCGACGTCCGCCCTGAGCGAGCAGGAGATCGAGGTGCTCTTCCGCCTCATCGCTGGGCTCAAGCAGCGCGGCGTCGGGATCATCTATATCACGCACAAACTCGATGAGCTGTCGCGCATCGCGGACGACATCACGATCTTCCGGGACGGGAAGTTTGTCGCGCAGCACCGGTTTCAGGAGATCACGCGCCAGGAAATGATCCGGCTGATGGTGGGTCGGGAATGGGCTAGTGTAGGGCGTCCGCTTGCGGACGCCGCCTCAGGACCGGCGTTCGCAAGCCCCGACAATGTCGGGGCTTGCGGAGGCTCTACCGGAGCGGATGACATTCTTCGTGTAAGTGGCCTTTCCTTGCCGCATCCGCGGCGGGCGCGCGACTTTCTCGTGCAGGACGTCTCGTTCTTGCTGCGACGCGGTGAGGTCCTCGGGATCTTTGGCCTGATGGGCGCCGGGCGGACGGAATTGCTTGAGGCCATCTTTGGATGTCATGCCGGAAGCGCCTCGGGCACGGTGGAGGTGGCCGGCCGCCGTGTGTCCGATCGATCGCCGCGGGCCGCGATCGAGGCGGGGCTGGGGCTGGCGCCGGAGGATCGGAAGGCGGACGGACTCGTGCTGCCGATGAGCGTGGCGGAAAACGTCACCCTGGCAGGGCTCGGCCAGCTCTTTCGATCCGGGCTGGTGCATCCGGCCAGCGAGCGATCGCTGGCGCAGACTTTCGTCGACCGTCTGCAGATCAAGACACCATCCACGCGGCAGATCGTGCGCAACCTTAGCGGCGGGAACCAGCAGAAGGTGGTCCTCGCCAAGTGGCTGGTGACAAAGCCGAAGGTTCTACTGCTGGATGAGCCCACGCGTGGCATAGACGTCAACGCGAAGCGCGAGATCTACGCGCTGATCGACGAGCTGGCCCGCGGCGGGCTTGGGGTGGTCATGGTGTCCTCTGAGCTGCCGGAGATCCTGGCGGTGGCGGACCGGATCCTCGTGCTGTGCGAGGGCCGGCTGACCGGCGAGTTTTCGAGGGCGGAGGCGACGGAGGAAAAGATCATGCACGCGGCGCTGCCGGTGACTCACGCCGCATGAAGCCAGGCCGGGAAACGCTCGCCAAGTTCCAGTCGCTCATCGCGCTCGCGTTGATGGTCGTGGTCCTCAGCGTCGCCGCGGACAACTTCCTGACGGTCGGGAATGGGCTCAACGTCCTGCGCCAGATCTCGATCAACCTGTGCCTGTCGCTCGGCATGACCCTGGTCATCCTCTCGGGCGGGATCGATCTCTCGGTGGGATCGGTCCTCGCGCTATCGGGCGCGGTGGCCGCCGGGCTCCTGAAGCCGGGCCTGGGTATCGAATCAGTGGACACGCTGGTTGTCTTCACGCCGTTCGGCTCGATGGTCGCCGGGGTCTCGGTGGGACTGGTGCTGGGGGCGTGCAACGGGGTGGCGATCACCCGGTTCGGATTGCCGCCGTTTGTCGCCACCCTCGGGATGCTCAGCATTGCGAGAGGCCTGACGATGCTGTGGACGGGAGGATTCCCGATCACAGAGTTGGGGCCGGTATTCAGTCAGCTCGGCAACGGTCAATTCCTCGGGATCCCCGTGCCGGTGTGGGTTTCCGGCAGCCTCATGCTCCTGGCGGCAGGCCTTACCCGCCGGACGCGCTTCGGGCGGCACATCTTTGCGGTGGGCGGCAACGAACGCGCGGCCGCGCTCAGCGGGCTGAACGTCCCGGGGATAAAATTCAGCGTCTACGCCCTGGCGGGCGGGCTCGCGGGCGTGGCGGGACTTCTGCAAACCGGCCGGTTGAATTCGGCCGATCCCAACGCGGGCATCAGCTACGAGCTCGATTCTATCGCGGCCGTGGTGATCGGCGGAACCTCGCTCAGCGGCGGCCGCGGCTCCATTACCGGGACGGCGATTGGCTGCCTGATCATCGGCGTCCTCAACAGCGGGCTGGTCCTGCTCGACGTTTCCCCGTTCTGGCAGCAGGTCGTCAAGGGCGCGGTGATCCTGATCGCGGTCGCGCTCGATCGAGCCGGGGCACGCCGCAATGCATCCTGATTCGTCTCGCGATCCGTCGCCACAGGTCCTGCAATAAACGTACCCCATGCGCCTTGCCATAGCACTCCTCGCTGGCGCGATTGCATTCTCCTGTCGCTTGAAAGCGCAACCGATCGGCCTCCACCCGGAGAATTCCCACTATTTCCTTTTTCAAGGGAGGCCGACGGTCCTCGTGACGTCGGGCGAGCATTACGGCTCAGTGATTAACACGGGCTTCGATTACGCCAAATACCTCGATACGCTGGAGAAGGACGGGCTGAACTGGACGCGGGTTTTCATCGGGACGTATTTCGAGAAACCTGGGGACTTCGGAATAGGCGAGAACACGATCGCGCCACCGGCCGGGAAGGTGATCACGCCCTGGATGGAGAGCGGGCAGGGCGGTTCGGTCTGGAGCGGGCCGAAGTATGACCTGCAAAGGTGGAACGAAGCGTACTTCACCCGGCTCAAGGACTTCGCCGCGCAGGCGGCGCAGCGCGGAGTCGTGATCGAGGTGACGTTGTTCTCGGATTATTACGGTACGAAGCAGAGTCCGCTATTTGCGGAGAACAATGTGAACGGGGTGGGGGCGACCGCGAGCGATGCAATGAATACGGAGCGGAACGGAAACGCGCTGGCGGAGCAGGAGCGGCTCGTGCGGCGCGTGGTGCGCGAGCTCAATGGTTTCGATAACGTGATGTTCGAGATCCAGAATGAGCCGTGGGTGGCGGGCGGCGTCGACACGCGGATCCTCCAGACCTCGATCACGGCGGATCAGCTCAAGGACCCAATCAACATGTGGAAGAACCGCGTGAGCGTCGCGAGCCCGGCGTCGCTTTCCTGGCAGCGCCGGGTTGCGGCCTGGATCGTCGACGAAGAGCGGGCCATGCCGAAGAAGCACCTCATCACGCAGAACTACGCCAATTTCGTCCAGCCGCTCGGGGACATCGATGCGAACGTCAGCGTGGTCAGCTTCCACTACGCCTGGCCTGATGCGGCCCGGCTGAACTACGGCTTGAACAAGGCGCTGAGCTTCAACGAAACCGGATTTGCCGGCCGCGAGGACTCGACCTATCGCCGCCAGGCTTGGCGGTTTCTCGCCGCGGGTGGCGGTGCGTTCAACAGCCTGGACTATTCGTTCTTTCCCGGGAAAGAGGACGGCACGGGCGAGAATGAAGCCCCTGGCGGTGGCGGGGTGAACCTGCGCCGGCAATTGGGTTTTCTGCGAAAGACCCTCGAGTCTCTCCCGCTCGCCATGCTGCGCCCCGACCATGCCCTTGTGACGCATGCCGAGAATGCTTATGCGTACACCTTGGCGGCTGCAGACCGCCGAACGATAATCGTGTACCTCGATGGCACCGGCGGCGGCTCGCTCGTGCTGAACCTCCCGGGCCGCTACCACGGCCAATGGCTGAGTCCCCAAACCGGCGCGGTTATTCGTCAGGAGGAGGTGGCCGGAGGAACAAAGGTGTCGCTGAAAATGCCGGATTTCACCGAGGACGTGGTCTTGGTTATGCGAGTCCAGTAGGCTGCCTGCCTTAGAATCCGGGAAGTTTTGCCTGAGTTACGGGAAGAGTAATTAACACATTCTGGTAGTCTAACGGCGAACCCCGCAAATGACGCTGAGTTTTGCCGAGCCCTCGGCATCCTCGGCGTCCGCCCCCCCGAGACATGAATACGAATCCGATATCGCAGATGCGAAGCCTCGTTCTCCTGGTCGTACTGGCCGCGTTTGGCGCGATTTCAGCGACCGCTCAAACGCCAGCCAAGCCTCGCGTCGTCATCACGCAGGATCCCGAGTTGGATGACGTCAACACTGTCATCCGTGCGCTGCTCTATACGACCGATTGGAAGCTTGAAGGACTCATCTACGCCAGCGCTACGATCCATTGGAAGGGCGATGGCAAGGGAACGACCCAATACAACGCGGGCAAAGGGCAGCAGACCTCCAATCGCTGGCCCATCGGCAGCGACAAATGGATCGATGCCCTGGTAGATGATTATACGCAGGTTTACGCGAACCTTAAGGTTCACAATGCCGCCTATCCGACGCCGGCGGAGGTCCGATCGAAGGTCAAGTGGGGCAACGTGGAGTTCCCGGGAGACTACTCGAAGGACACCGACGGCTCGAATCTCATCAAGTCGCTCCTGCTGGACAATGTGCCCGGCCCGGTCTTCGTCACCGCGGGTGGTGGACAAAGCAGCATCGCGCGCGCGCTCAAGTCGATCTACGACCAGTATTCCAAGACGCCGCAATGGGCTACGGTCCAGGAAAAGGTCTCGAAGAAGCTGGTGATCATCCCGTGGGGCGACCAGGACGGCGTGAATGCCCGCTACATCCGGCCGAACTGGCCCGGTGTGCAGACCTGGACCCTGGCGATGATCAGCTACGGTTACGGCGCGGCGCGGTCGCATACGCCCGAGAACCAGGTGTATTTCAGCGCCGATTGGACCCGGGAAAACATCTCGAGCCGCGGCGTGCTCGGCGCGGCGTACCGAGTCTGGGGCGACGGCAAGGTGATGGCGCAGGGCGACGTGGAGGATTATTTCGGGTTTACTGGCCTAACCGCTGAGCAACTTACCGGCATGGGCTTCCGGGTCTGGACTCCACCGGGAGTGAAGGGCTCGTTCATCAGCGAGGGCGACACGCCGACGTTCATGAACTTGTTGGACAATGGTCTCCGGGGTTACGAGGCCGACGGGTCCTGGGGCGGTTGGGGCGGCCGGCGCAATCCGGCGGGCGGGGGGCGCGGCGGTGGCGGGCGGGGAGGTTATTGCAAGAGGCACAAAAACTTTGGCAGAGCTTCCTTTATGCTTTCCCTCTT
>JADMIO012791429.1_pt1 | contig 22074 bp, 20 predicted proteins | sample 8958161 | NCBI WGS metagenome assembly JADMIO01 (sample SAMN16585339, study PRJNA669376) | soil metagenome | isolation source: Crop rotation soil | place: USA: Cullars Rotation, Alabama | collected 2011
GCGACAACTTGTCCACGTGGAATTCTAAGCTTAGGATCCCAATGTGCTGGAAAGACAAAGGACGGGATAGGAGAGATGGCTCTCCATTAACTCAGCGGCCCAGCGTTCCCAACTACTGAGGAACTCGTTGAGATCGTGGCCACTCCTGCTTGCTTTGTGACGGCGCAGCAGTTCTGCCGGACTCGAAGGTGAACCGGCCCGCTGGTCCAAAAGCGAAATGTTTACTTCACGCCGCGAGAAAGCCTGGTACAAAACCGGCAGATAGCCGATGACTATCGCGAGCATCGCAAATCCGGTACCCGCCTCGACAACCGCGAGCGCGCGTCCGAGCGGTTCTAAAGGAGTGATGTCCCCGTAGCCCAGCGTAAAGAAGTTTGTTCCGCTGATGTACGCATAGGTCCAGAAGGTGACGGTCTCGGTTGTTTTGAGCTTCTCCTCCAGCGACCACGAGATGATTGCGTAACCAAAGATAACTCCGGCAGCCCACAAACCAAGCAGTAATATTAAGGACAGTGGTCCAAAGAGCCCGAGGTATTTCTCGCGTTGCTTTTTCGACGTCAGTAATTGTGCCAAGCCGGACCAGGGCAACCAAAGTGATCTGTAGAAGAGGCTGGTTAAGCGCAAGCGTCGAGTGACGCGGCGCGGCAGGATGATCGTTTCAAAAGCATCCCACAGGATTATCAGGATGAGGAGCACACCCAGAAATGCGACCACGCGGTACATTGCTTATGTGTCTCTCAAGAAGGAGCAGGGTGCGCGGGTTATCTCGGCATTTGTTTCAGCAGATCGGCAGCCAGACTCGGGTTCAACTGTTTGAGTATGTCGTATTGCTGCATCGCCCCGGTCTTGTTACCTGTCTGTGAATACGCAATACCGAGAGCGTGATTCGCATAGTTATGAGTCGGTTCGATTGCCAGCACCTTACGGAACTGTGCGATTGCTTCCTGGTGGCGTCCCAGGTTCATGTAAACCAGCCCCAGATTGTAAAGCGCGAAGGTAAATGTCGGTTTGAGTTCAATCGCTTTCTCGTAAGCTTTGGCTGCGTCTTCGAGCTTTCCCTGCTTTTCATAAACATTTCCGAGACTGAGATACAGTACGTGATTCGGCTTCAGCTCGATCGCCTTCAGGAAATTTTCAGCAGCTTTGTCTGGTTTGTTCCACTCCGTGTAATTAATCGCCAGGCCGTTGTAAAACTCGAAATTTTTCGGCTCGAGTGCGATTGCTTTCAAATACTCCGCTTCCGCTTCAGCATTCATTCCAAGCGAGCTGTAAGTTGAAGCCAACTCCGCATGCGCCTCAGCACTTCGCGGCTGATCCGCAACTTGCTGTTTGTATTGGTCCAACTTAGACCGCAGATTCTTACGCGCGAAAGACACGCGCAAACGTTCACGCGCCTCGGCGTGGTTCGGATCCAACTCGAGTACTCTGTTGAGTGTTTTGATCGCGTCGTCATACCTGCCGGCCATTAACAAGGTATTGCCGAGTAAGTAAAGCGCGGGCACGTCATCGGGCCGCATGCGCGCGACCCGCTGCAACGGCTCAACCGCTTCGTTGAATTGCATGTTCTCGCGAAAAGCCGCGCCCAGCTCTCTGAGAATCAGGTCGTCGTTGGGGTTGTAGCGCGCTGCTTCTTTCATCATCGACAACGATTTTTCATGATCACCCGTGTCTGCGTATGCATGCGCGAGGTACTGGTAGGCTTCCGCCCAATCCGGCTTTGCTTCAATGGCTCGCTTTAATGGACCAATGGCCTCGGCAGACTTGCCCGACTTTCGCAGTATTAACCCGAGGTTGAAATTCGTGATCGGGTTCGAGGGATCAACTTTGACTGCTTCAGCGTATGCGTCCGCTGCTGCACGCAGGTCACCGAGCCTTTCGTACGCGCTACCGAGGTTTACGTAAGCTCCCGGTTTCGTTGGCTCGAGCGAAATCACGCGAGTGAAGGTTTCCACCGCCTGTTGAAATGAACCGTAGTCCATTTGTAGCAAACCCATATCGAATAAGATCTCGACGTTGTTTGCTCGCAGGTTTGCTGCTTCGGAGATGGCGCGCAAAGCGTCTTCGTTTTGGCCTGACTCATGATACATCGCGGCGAGTGCGCGATACGCATCCGCGTTTTTCGGATCGAGACGAACACCTTCCTTCAATGCGTCAATGGCCTCCAGCGTTTGGCCATTGGCGGCATATGCACCGCTGAGGGCGAACTGAACCGGAGGCTCATTTGGTTTAAGGACCGCGGCCGCCTTGAAAGCCGTCAGTGCCTCGTCAAACTTTTTCAGGGCCATGTAACAGACACCGGAATTGAACGTTGCGCCAAAGTCTTTCGGGTCCAGCTTCAGTGCTTCGTTGTACTGGTGCAAGGCCTCTTCATGGTTGCCGGCTCGTTGCGCAGCGAGACCAGCCGCGAAGTAATCACGGACAGTTTTCGGCGGTTGTGGCGGGCTGGTCTGAGTTTGCTGTTGGGCCGACACAACCGCTGCCAGACAGAGCATGGCGGCGAAAAGGATTGCTGTCGTTCGCAATTGTCGAGGTGTTGTTGTGGCGTGAGTCATAGGTAGTGCTGGATGGTAGATCGCTCTTTAGGAGAATGACAAGGAATACGTGATACTCTCTGTTCGCTCATGTCCCGAACGACAATCATTCCATTGCGACGAACCGTCGCTCGCATCTACATTGCCACTGCGTTGATGGCGCTGATGTTAATGACCAGCATCCAGCCGCTGGCCCAGGACAACTTATTTAGAAAGCCGGGTAGATCAGTTGTGCGAAGCAAACACGCAATGGTGGCCAGCAGTCAACCGCTCGCCTCGCAAGTGGGTCTTGAGGTCCTGAAGCGCGGCGGCAACGCGGTCGACGCCGCGATCGCGATGGCTGCCATGCTTAACGTAACCGAGCCGATGATGACCGGCATCGGCGGCGATGCGTTCATGCTTGTCTACTGGTCCAGGACCAAAGAGCTGAAGGGACTCAATGCCAGTGGCCGAGCGCCGGCCGCTTTGAATCTTGATTACTTTGCCAAGCGGAAGATTACGAAGATGCCGGTGTTCGGCATGGAAAGCATCACCGTCCCGGGTGCATTTGATGGCTGGGTAACGCTGCTGGAAAAGTATGGGACCATGAAGCTTGCGGATCTGTTGAACCCGGCTATTGAGACGGCGGAGAACGGATTTCCAGTCATGGAGAAAACTGCTGAAGACTGGAACGCCGAAGTGATGAGGTTGAAGAAGACTCCGGCGGCTGCGGCTAACTACCTGATCGATGGCAGAGCACCACGGCCAGGCGAGATCTTCCGCCAACCGAACCTCGCTCACACCCTTCGCACGCTCGCGCTCGGCGGTCGCGACGCTTTCTACAAAGGTGAAATCGCAAAGGCAATCGTCAGCTACTGCGAGAAGAACGGCGGCTTTATTTCGCTGGCAGACCTTGCGGCGCAGAAATCAGAGTGGGTAGAACCGATCTCGACCGATTATCGCGGTTACAGAGTTTACGAAATTCCACCGAACGGGCAGGGGTTGACTGCCTTACTCACGCTCAACATTCTCGAGGGTTTCGATCTGGCAAAGTTGAGCTCACAACCCGTTCGCTACTATCACACGCTGATCGAAGCGACCAAACTTGCTTTCGCCGATCGCGATCGCTACATCGCGGATCCGGCTTTCTCCAAAGTGCCGGTAGCCGAGTTGCTGTCGAAAGACTATGCAGCCAAGCGACGCGCCCTCATCGATCCGAACAGAGCGCTTGATTCACCTCCGCCCGGTGAGATCAACACCGGCAGTGACACTACCTACTTCACCGTTGTCGACAAGGACGGCAACGCCGTGTCGTTTATTAACAGTCTGTTTGACGCGTTTGGATCAGGGATTGTCGCCGGCGATACTGGGATCGTACTTCAGAATCGTGGCAGTTCGTTTTCACTGGATCGAGCCCACCCCAACCATCTCGAACCGGGCAAGCGTCCTTTTCACACGATCATTCCGGCGATGGTTTTCAAAGACAACAAGCTGTTCATGTCGTTCGGCGTGATGGGCGGCGGCATTCAGCCTCAGGGACATGTGCAGGTGTTGGTCAACATCATCGATCTGGGCATGGGCCTGCAGCAGGCGATCGAGGCGCCGCGCTTTCGTTTTATGAACGGGAGAGACGTCCTGCTCGAGGACGAAATTCCAGTGATTGATCAGTTACTGGCCCTGGGCCACCGGCGCGCTTCGCCTCCCGGCGTACTGAGATCGTCGATGGGCGGAGGCCAGGCAATCATGATTGATCCTGTGAACGGGACCCTGATGGGCGCGTCCGACTCACGCAAAGACGGACTGGCGATCGGATATTGATCCATAGATTACACAGATTCTGTAAAAATCTGTGGATGAAAAGAGCCAGTCGACTGAAATCTCAATTCGTGCAGCATGCGAAATAATACTGACAAGAGCTTCGTGCTCGCGTTGTTCGGTTTGATCCTCGCGAGTTTGAGCGTGGCCCAGAAACCGGAAACCTACAGACCCGTCATTCCGAAAACCTGGGACACTCAAGCCATCGAATCGTTCCAAATGCAACTCGCAGATCCGAGGGTCTCGACTAAACTCGTCTCGCCCGCTTACTACTACAGCATTCCAGTTCGTCCGATATATGAGAGCTACGCCGTCTACCGTCCCGATCGCGAACCACGCGGCTACATGGATCAGCTCAAGCTCAAAGAGCCGGAAGTGATTTTTGACTCGTCGAAACTGAAGTCGGAAGCCGATTGGACCAAAGCCGGCGAGCTGGTCTTCGACGCACCGATAGAATTTGCCTTCAACGACACCTTGTATTCCGAGATTCGCGGAATGGACTGGTTCGTTAAGAACAACGTGCCGGTTACCCGTGACGGCGTGATGCCCAACATGCGCTGGGTGGTAAGAGAGAAGGGCAAAGTAGAGCTTGGAATTCTCGCTTGCGCTCACTGCCACACTCGCGTGATGCCCGATGGCTCGGTAATCAAGGGAGCGCAGGGAAATTTCCCGGACGATCGTACCTTTGGATATGAACAGCGAATCGCGGAAGCAAAGTCAAAAAACAAAGACGCGCTGCTTAAAGAATTCCGCGAGTTTATTCGCCGCAGCTACGGCGCTCCCTGGGTCAAAGACGACGCGAGCGCGAGGGCTGATCGAATGTCTGTCTCCGAATTGTCTTCGGTCATGGAAGCGATCTCGCCCGGCTCGTGTGCTCGTCAGGGCACGAGCCCCTTCTATCCTGCCGCCATACCCGATCTAATCGGCGTTAAGGATCGACGCTATCTCGACAGCACCGGGCTGGTGCGGCAACGATCGATCGCCGACCTGATGCGCTATGCGGCACTGAACCAGGGCGCCGACAATCTCACTCAATACGATCAGTTTCGCCCTGCCGGCGAATTGCCGGCTGCGTCAACTCAGAGCCGCTATAGCGATGAACAACTCTATGCGCTGGCGCTCTACATCTACTCCCTCAAACCTCCGCCGAATCCAAACAAGTTTACGGCTCTCGCTCAAAAGGGCTACGAAATCTTTATGACCGAAGCTTGCGACGCTTGTCATACTCCACCGCTTTACACAAACAACATGCTGATGCCGGTGGCGGGCTTCGCCGTCGATCCGCGAAACAGTGATGTCTTGAATCTTCCGATCAATACTGATCCGAACTTAGCGCTCGGCACGCGCCGCGGCACGGGTTACTACAAGGTTCCGAGTTTGAAAGGTGTCTGGTACCGTGGTCCATTCGAGCACAATGGATCAGTGGCGACGCTGGAAGACTGGTTTGATGGCCGACGTCTACGAGACGATTACGTTCCCACCGGTTTCCGCGGGTTTGGAGTAACAACGCGCGCCGTGAAAGGACACGAGTTTGGATTGAGTCTCACACTCGAGGAGCGCACCGCCCTCATCGCGTTCCTGCGAACACTGTAAGATCCCAAAGGAAGATACAGCACGTGTTGTTTGTGCTCTTTGTGGCCTAAGCGAAATTCGGGGCGTACAATCGAATCAATCAGCCCGACCAGGTGGTCATCCATCATGTCGAAGGACAAGCACAAACACGCTCTGCCCGAAGCCCACAAGGCGCTGCGCGAGAGTGAAGCGCGACTCGCACGCGAGCTCGCTGACGCGCAGCGGCTACAGGCCATCAGCCGTCTCTTCCTCGAACAGGAAAATCCGCAGAAGCTCTACCACGAGATTCTCGACGCGGCAGTCGCATTGATGCAGTCTGATGCGGCGAGTTTGCAAACGCTCGACGGAGCAAAAGACGAGCTGCGGCTGCTCGCCTGGCGAGGATTTCACCCGGAGTCAGCCGCGTTTTGGCAGCGCCTCGCGACGGAAACCACGAGTACGTGCGGCGCAGCACTGGGCCGGGGCGAACGCATGATCGTGCCGGACGTTTGTGATCCGGCCTGCGACGTCAGCGGCGAGAGTCTTCAGGAGTATTGCCGCAGCGGCCTCGTCGCCGTCCAGTTTACGCCGCTGGTTGCGCGGGATGGGCGAATCGTCGGAATGATTTCCACGCAGTGGAAAAAGCGCCATGAGCCGGCCGACCGCGATCTGGCGCGCTTCGACGTTCTCGCACGGCAGGCGGCGGATATCATCGAGCGGAATCTTGCTTTGGAAGCACTGCGCGAAAGCGAAGCGCGCATGCGCCGCGCGATGTCCGTTCCAAAAGTCGGCGTGCTCTTTTTCGACCTCGCCGGCCATATGCTCGAAGCGAACGCAGCTTTCCAGCAGATGTGCGGCTACACGAGCGAGGAGCTGCGCTCGGCAGGACACTGGGACCAGCTCACCGCGCCGGAATTTCACGAACTCACGTTGCAGCGCACACGCGATCTCACCGAGCGCGGCGAGACTCCGCCTTATGAGAAACAGATGATCCGCAAGGACGGCTCACGCTGGTGGGGACTGTTTTCGCCGACCCGTCTCAGCGGAAGCGGGCCGCAGTCGCAGTGCGTGGAGTTCGTCATCGACGTCACCGAAGCGAAACGCTCGGAAGAAGCGTTGCGCAAATCGGAAGAAGATTTGCGCCGTCTGAATGAACAACTCGAGGAGCGAGTACGCGAGCGCACTGAAGCTCTGGTCACCATGAATATGGCCTTACAGTCGGAAGTCGCGGAGCGCCGCACGGCTGAGGATCGCATCAAGAAACTGCTGCGGGAGTTGGTAACGGCTCAGGAGGAAGAGCGGCGCCGGCTGGCGCGCGAGCTGCACGACAGCCTCGGACAAGAGCTGGCGGCGCTGCACGTCGCTATGGAAGTGATGAAATCCAAAGCGAACGTGCCGGAGATGCTCGAAGGGGTTGAACGGATGCGCGTGATTTTTGAGAGCTTGAACTCGCACGTTGATTTTCTCGCCTGGGAATTGCGGCCGCCGTCGCTTGACCTGTTGGGCCTGGACGCAGCGCTGCGGGCGTACGTGCAGGAGTGGAGTCAGCAGTATGGGATAAAGACAACTTACCAGGGCGTCGGCGTCGATACGGTGCGGCTGCTGCCGGAGGTCGAGACAAATCTATATCGTATTTTTCAGGAAGCCTTACAAAACGTGTACAAGCACGCGGGCGCCGATCGAGTCAATGTCCTGCTGGAGCGCCGCGACGGTCACGCAGTGTTGATTATCGAAGATAATGGTAAAGGCTACGACGCGGAAGTTGCGGCTGAAGAGCGCGGCATGGGTGTGACTAACATGAGCGAGCGCGCGTCGCTGATCAACGGCGCCGTCGAGATTGAATCGCAGCCAGGGCAGGGAACGACTGTGTTCGTGCGCGTGCCGGTCACGAATGGTTTTAATCGATGAATAAAGCGAGTGACGAAAAAATCCGCGTTCTGATCGCGGACGATCACGGAACCGTGCGTGAGGGCCTGCGGCTGCTGATCAACTCACAGGACGATTTGGAAGTAGTCGGCGAAGCTGCGGACGGACGCGAAGCGATTCGACTCGCGAGCGAGCTCTCGCCGGAGGTCCTCGTGATGGACATCTCGATGCCGGGTCTAAACGGACTCGAGGCAGCCAAGCGCGTGAGAGATCTGTGTCCTCAAGTGCGCGTACTGATGCTGACGCGGCACAACGACGACGGATTTCTCAAGCAACTACTTGCGGCCGGCGCGTCGGGGTATGCGCTGAAGTTAAGCTCAGGCGATGAGCTGATGCGCGCGATTCGCACGGTCGCATCAAGCAGAACGTATATCGATCCCGCAATCGCTGGAAAGCTGGTAGCGAGCGCGGCGCGGCGAACGAAGCCAGGTCGCGAAGCACGAGTGGAATTATCAGAGCGTGAAGAACAAGTCTTGCGGTTGATTGCGTGGGGCTACTCAAACAAGGAAATTGCTGCCCGCCTGAACCTCAGCGTCAAAACGATAGAAGCTCACAAAGCGAACGCCATGCAGAAGCTCGACATGACTGGCCGTATCGACATCGTCCGCTACGCAGTGCTGCGCGGCTGGCTCGAATCGCCGGACGGTTGAGCGAAGCGTCTTCTGTAAGGGAAAGTCCCTACCAGTTCCATCCTGTCTCCCGATGTTCATCGATTTATCGACCGCGCATACTTATACCGAGAATCTCATGAACACGTGGTCAGACGACAAGCTGCCGGAACTCCGGGACGATGCTGAATCTGCACGGCAGAACGCGGAGCGACTTCGCGCCGCTTCTCGCGAGCTCAGGCGGATCTCGCAGGCGCTCATATTGCGGAACTCGCACATAATGTACGCAGCCACTGAAACCACCGCGCGCATCTGTGAATTAGGTCAAAACCTCTCGCATGCACGAACGCTTTCGTACTAACCCTTTCCGTCATTGAGCCAGCGGTTGGGCTTCGTATTGCTCATCGCTGACCTTCTCCATCCACTCAATAACTTTTCCATCAAGTGCCTCCTGAAAAGGTGAGCTTTTGGGTAGATCTACCTCATAGATCTCCAGGCTTGACATTGGAATCGGTTCCAAGCTTTAGAATGCCAACATGAAGACGGCGGGTGGTAATGGTTTCTTGAGCTCGGGCGAACTGGCTGATTTGGCAGGAGTCAGCAGAGATACGCTGCGACATTACGAACGCAAAGGTGTGCTCGCACGTCCACGCCGCGGTCACAACGGATATCGACAATATCCATCTGAAGCATTGCCACGGGTGCAACTGGTTCGGCGCGCACTGTCAGTCGGCTTTACGTTGGATGAACTCGCGAGCGTGTTGAAAGTTCGCGATTCTGGTGGCGCGCCTTGTGAAGAAGTCAGAAGCATCGCAGCTCAAAAACTACTCAACGTTCAGGACCAACTGCGCGAGCTCACCGAGTTACGAGACGACCTGCAAAAGACACTGCGAGAGTGGGACACGCGACTAGCTCGTCAAGCGAAGGGTAAACGGGCCAATTTACTCGAGTCGCTTCCGGCCGGTACGCATTCTGCCAAACGTTCAATCAAACGCAAGAAGGAGAAGTGAGTATGACAACACATTTTCGACGATCAATCCTGACTTCATTCATCCTGGCACTCGGGGCAGTCACGATCGTAAACGCGCAGCAGCCGAAGAATCCCGACATGGCTGATGAGCAAATGAACCAGCGCGGCGATCACGTCATGGGCTTCGACCATACAAAGACCACACATCATTTCTTGTTGCGCGAGTCGGGTGGCTCCATTGAGGTAACAGCCAACAGCTCCGGCGACGTTGAGAGCAGGGAACAGATCAGAATGCATTTGAAGCATATCGCGAAGATGTTCGCCGAAGGGAATTTCAATGCTCCAATGTTGATTCACGATCAAACGCCTCCGGGAGTGCCGGTGCTGCAGGAGTTAAAGGCCGAGATCAAGTACAACTATGAAGAGATCGATCGGGGAGCAGCAGTGCGTATTTCAACGAAGAATCCGGCGGCATTGAAAGCGATTCATGACTTCCTGCGATTTCAGATAAAAGAACACCAGACCGGCGACTCGCCGGACATCAGTCAGTGAATCGAAAGCCCGAGCGCTCAACTTCTCTGTATACCCTCGGTGTGCTTTTTCTGCGGCTGGGTACCACCGCGTTCGGTGGTCCTGCTGCGCACATCGCGATGATGGAAGACGAGGTCGTGCGTCGCCGGCGTTGGCTGACGCATGATGAGTTTCTCGATTTGCTTGGCGCGGCGAATCTCATTCCTGGTCCAAACTCCACCGAGCTCGCGATTCACATCGGCCATCGACAGGCGGGATGGCCCGGACTGTTGGTTGCCGGCAGCAGCTTCATTTTGCCGGCGGTAATAATCGTGGGTGCGTTCGCGTGGGCCTACGTTCGATACGGCTCGCTGCCTCAAGTCGCCGGCGTGCTGTACGGCGTCAAGCCCGTGATCATCGCGATCGTGCTGCAAGCGTTATGGTCACTCGGCCGTACTGCTATCAAGACAAAGTTTCTGGCGTTTATCGCCGCGGCTGCCGTTGTGCTTACGGTGCTGCGAGTTCACGAGCTGCTAATTCTTTTTGGCGCGGGTGTGATTGTTGGGTTGACGCGAGTGATAGCGCGTCAGATCAGAAGCGGTTCCAAACTTCTCATCGCAACATCCCCACTCGCTTTGTTCCTGCAAGTGAGTACTGCGGCGACGGCTCCGTTTGGACTTTTGCCGTTGTTCCTCTTTTTTCTGAAAGTTGGAGCAGTGTTGTATGGCAGCGGCTATGTCTTGCTGGCGTTCATTCGCGCAGATCTGGTCGAGCGTTGGCACTGGTTGACTGAAACACAATTGCTCGATGCGATTGCGGTGGGCCAGGTCACGCCTGGACCAGTTTTCACTACCGCCACGTTTATTGGCTACGTGCTCGGTGGAACTCAAGGCGCACTCCTCGCGACTTTGGGAATATTTCTGCCGGCATTCTTTTTTGTCGCTGTGAGTGGTCCCCTGGTTCCTCGTATTCGGAAGTCGCGAATCGCAGGAGCGTTTCTCGACGGCGTGAATGCGGCTGCACTGGCATTGATGTTAGTGGTGACGTATGAACTCGGCCGTGCGGCAATCATCGATCTGAAAACAATCCTGCTTGCCGTCGTGAGCGCCGTTATACTGCTCCGCTTTCGCGTGAACTCTGCGTGGCTGATCCTCGGAGGAGCAATCATCGGGTTGCTGCTGTACCGACCTGCATGATCCCTCGTTTATCCGCCGCCGCTTCGCAAAAGTCGAAGATACCACGGGCTTGCCCCGTGGAGTCTTCATGTGTGCAGCTACCAAAACTTCATCAAAGGTGTTCCGATGCCACGGGGTTGTCCCGTGGAGCGTCACGTTTCCTGCTATTTAGCCAGGACCGTGAACCTCCACGGGACAAGCCCGTGGCATCCAGGCGGTTGCTGAGATTGTCGGTGTAGCGACAAGCGTAATACTCCACGGGACAAGCCCGTGGCATCCAGGCGGTTGCTGAGATTGTCGGTGTAGCGACAAGCGTAATACTCCACGGGACAAGCCCGTGGCATCTTTCCCGACTTTTTGAAGCAAAAGCCAATCCGGCCGCTACTTCTTTGCTTTGCTGCCTTTCTTTGCTGGTGCGGCCGGCTTCGCGGTCACGGGCACTTGCGTGGTCAGGAGTCGGGTGAATGACTCGCGGGTGCAATCAGGTCCGCACTCCATGTTCGCCTCAGAATTGCCGTCGCCGTGATGCATTTGACTCGCCGCCGGAGCCGCGCTGGTAGCCGAGTGATCGTGACCGCCCATTGCCGGTGCCGTATCGTGCTCCGGACAATAATCTCCTTCAATGTAGATCGATAGATTATATGGACCAGCTACCGGTGTGTTTTCGACGTGTACATGCAACGGGCTATCGCCGTGCTGTGCGACTTTCATTTCCTGGTCCATGCGCTCGGCAAGTTTACGGTTCTTCCGTTCTGCTTCGGCGAGCGCCAGCGCCGCGTCAAACTTAGGCGTCTGCTGATCGCGATTCACGTCGTCGGGCTTTATCTTTTTGGGATTGAGACTATGCGCCAGTACCGTGATGTCGCTGGCAGGAGAGACCATGCGCGCGAGCGCTCGGCTTGTCGCAGCATTGCCTTGCAACACGTCCGCCTTGAGTTGCACCGAAAAATGATCGCCAACCACTGCGCGAAGATTGTCGGCCACCAGCGAGTAGCGCAGCCGGGTACGGGCGTAGACGTTTACTGCGATATCGCACGCCTCTCGATCGCTGTTGTTAGTTGCAGTTGGGACCATGTCAAACACGCTGCTCGGACGCTGGACGATGTTTCGTTGCGCGCGGCGCTCCTTCGGATGGACCAGCAGGCGCGAGTATTTTGGACCACGCAGCGTTCCCGCACTCACCGGTGCCAGCAGATTGTCGGGCGTGAACATCACCATCGCGTCCGGTGTGCGTGCTTTGAAGATCACCATCAGACTCCACCTGCCGACCCAACACGGTGTCTCCGCACTGTCGCGTTGCAAGAGCAGAGAGAGACGTCCATTCGCACGGCGCGCCGTCACGTGAGGTCTGCGGCAACAGTGCATACAGCCCATGTCATCATGGCTGTGGTCCATAGCTGCAGCTCCGTCGCCATAGACCATTGTTCCGTCCGGACCGTGCAGGTGAAAAGACCAATTCGCGTCGTTGAAGTCCATGCCCTGAGCAGTGATCAGAAAGGCCTCGTCAGCTGAAGTTGCTTCGAACTGAAGGTGCGTGTACTCGCCGGCGAAGAGCTCGACAACCGGATCGAAGATGCTGGTGAAACCGATGGCAGCAGCCAGCGCGTTCGAATAAAACTTGTCGATGGTGCCCGCGGTCTCGCCGTGAAACACCTGCTGCGTACTGAGCGTGGTGCCTTTGTCGACCATGCTTTGCAGGGTTGCGTAGTCGACGTCGAGGCCGGTGCCGAATCCCATCGAGAACACTGCGGTCGGCGCGAAGCTGCCGTTGGGAATAGAACTCATCGGCGCTCCTGCGGTGAGCAGGCCGTCGGTCAGCATCGCGAGATAACGCGGTTCGCCCGCGGGCAATCCGGCAAACGGAGGCGTCACCAGCGTGTTCTTAACGTCTACGAGCGCATCGGCCAGTGGCGTGCCGCCGCCCGGAGTCATCGCCGCGGCCGCCGAGTCGAAGGACGCGCGGCTGAAACTCGATCCTGACTTGATGAGTCCGAAACCGGGCGCACTGAAGACGGACTGAAAATCATTCGCTCCGAGTTGCCGGAAAGTCTTAACGCCGGCGATCGTGTAGATGATGCCGCTGCTCTGGACCGTTTCGCAGTCCTGAAGGAACGCGGAAACACCACGCTTTGCCGCCTCCCACTTGGTGACGTCGGGCGCACCGGTTGTCATCGGGTCGGGTGTCACGCCCAGCATCGAACCGGTGCGATCCAGGCCGATGCCGATCACCGCGATGGTGTCGTATGAATATCCGTAAGCGTTCCGATAGTCCAAAGTATCGACGTTGCGTTGAATACCGAGGGCGCTGAAGTTGGGCATCGGAATGGAGGTGTTGATGCCGGCGTTGGTGCCATAGCCCGGCGTCGCGCCGACCCACGGATACATGATGTCGTTTCGATTGTGCTGCGGCTTGCCTCCGCTTGAAGGATAGTCAGAGGCGTGTCCGTCGGCCTGCCACATGGCCCACAGCCGATCGATGTTGCAGTGATGAAGATAGAAGAACGGATCGAATGGGGAGACGCTCGGGTAACTCATCTGTCCTGGTCCACCGATCCAGCCATGCATGCCGTTGTGCATCTGCTGAGAACTCGAGAGACCCGCGCCGGATTCCAAAGCGTTTTGAAAATCGGGATAAGTGGTTTTGGAAAGTGTCTGATTCAAGTCGGTGGCGGAGGGCAGACCGGAAACGGCGCTGAGGCCGCGTTTGAGTGGGCCAGACTGACTGCCAAACGCCGAATGTAGTCGCCAACCGGTGAGGCCTGCCGGCCACCACGCTGGAGCGGGTGTCGGATTCGTGCCGGTTCCCGGTGCGTCGGCGGCAAAATAGCCGCTGCGCACTTCGTTGGATACGGTGCCGTTCGGACCGAGGAAGGTGTCGGTCATGATCGACGCCGGATCGGTCCAATCCCAGTAGGGAAGCATCACGCCGGGAACTTTCGACTGCAAGTCGAGTTCAAAGCGGAACAGGAAAAAGCGGTGCCAACTGAGGAAGCTGTAGGCTCCATTGCCGCCGTGGCCGAAGTTCACCGACGCGGATCCGGGTGCGAACGCATTTTGAATTTCCTGGTGAATGGCGACGTACTCGTCCCACTTGCTGTATTGCTGGGCCGCCGGGGCAGCCGGGTTAACGATGTGTGCCTTCAACAGCACGCACGCCTTGACGAAATTCTCCCGCTCGGCAGGACTGAGAAACTTGGCATTTTTTCGGGTACCCATTGATGTTCTCCGGTGATTCGGACTGACCTTTCACCATGTATGACGGTGGCGTCGCAAAACGTTTCAGCGGATGAGGTCAAAATAGCTGACGTAAATGTCGGCCGGTTGATCTTGAAAAGGTCTTTGATTGCGCGGTCGGTGTGTGACTCAATCCGGCTCTGGGCTTTGCTCGCGTGCGGCAGCTTGATGCCGCTAACTGCTGATTTCGTCTATAGCTTGGACTCGAATGTCAACAAATATGCCCGACTCCGGGTAGTGTCTTAATTTGCTTTGTCTGCGTTGCGGTGCTTTCAATCTGCCTCGTTTTCATTTCCAACCGGGCCGACAGCGAGCGACTTCTTTCTTTTCCCCACGCAAAACTTAGTGCGGCGTTTGTTTCCGAACGTATCCCAGTAAGTCGCAATACCCCACGTAACAACAGTGGTTTTCGATTCCCCGGCGTTAATAGCTGTAATCTGTTCAGGCGACAGCAAGACAGCAGTTTCAATGAGCCGTATCAGTGTTTGCTGCGGGGCAACAGCACCTCCGAGTTGACCGCGTGCAAAATCCGGTATTTCTTCAATTTTAGGGATAGTGTCACGAACTTCCGAACAGGCTCGAATTACGATGTTATTGGCTGGAGTGCTACCGCTGTTCTTAAAGACGATATAAGTCTTAGCCCTCTCTCCCTCTTTCAGAACTTCAGTCACGCCGCTTTCAACCATCAAGAAGGCACGCTGTGTTGTAAGCTGTTCTCTCATAAACACTGCCTGCTGGGCGTAGATCAGAGCTTGAGCAGTAATTACGAGCAGGCCCAAAAAACTAAACGTCGCACCGACTACGAACGTGATTTTAGCGGAGTGTTCATTAACAAAGTGACAGGCGAAAATGGAGGCGAGGACTATAAAAACCAAGACCCCTGCGGTAAGTATTCCGGGCAGGTCGGACCACCTGAAATCGGGGTATGGGGGCTTTTGGGTTTGTCCGTTCTCTATGTCGGATGCTTCGCTATCGCTTCTATTGGTTTGCACAGGTATATAAAATTCTTTCTTAATACAAATCGTAACACAAAAAGTCTTGACGAGGAGTAGAAAACGTATTACATTTAGTTCATGGCAAACGTACTTCCAAGAGAAAAACAGATCGCGGTTATTGCGGCTTTGGCCGAAGGTTCGAGTATTCGGGCCATCGAGAGAATGACGGGCATTAACCGTAACACGATTATGAATCTAGGCGTCCGCGTGGGGCAAGGTTGCGCGAAGATTCTGGACGCGAAGATGCGTGATCTGACGTGTCATTTCCTGCAATTCGATGAGATTTGGGGATTCATCGGCAAGAAAGAAAAGCACCGCATGATTACTGACGATCCGACACTTGGCGACGTTTGGACATTCTGCGCGATTGACGCGGAAACAAAGCTCATGCCTTCGTTCAAAGTCGGCAAGCGCACTCACGTGACGGCGAACGCTTTCGTTTCTGACGTTGCCTCACGTTTGAAAAATCGCCCGCAGATCTCCAGCGATGGTCTACGCGCTTATGTCGAGGCGGTAGAGAACGCTTTCGGCATGAACGTAGACTACGGAATGATTATCAAGAACTACGGCGCAGACAAAGGCGAGCATCATCAGGAACGCCGCTACAGCGCACCGGAAGTAACGTCAATGGAAAAGATGGTAGTTATGGGCCACCCTGAAATGGATCTTATCTCTACCAGCCATATCGAGCGACTGAACGGCACCACGCGCTTGCACATGCGCCGTTTGACGCGTCTTACGTATGCGTTCAGCAAGAAGATTGAAAACTTTGAAGCGGCAGTGGCGCTTCACTTCGCGTATTACAATTTCGTTCGCTCGCATGGTAGTTTGAAAATGACTCCTGCTATGCGAGCGGGAATTGAAAGAACGTTTTGGAGTGTTAGTGATTTAGTCGAGGCGGCATTATGAACTACATCGAAGAATTACAAGAAGTGATCGAAAGGCTGCACGGCTCTCGCGCAACGCACGTTGAAACTGTGCCGATCAAAGAAGAATTCCAGGGGCAGACTGTTTGGGAAGGCGAGGTAGAGGTATTCGATCTGCATGATCATCCCAAGACGCATCGCGTCTATGCGTGGGCGCATGAGACGGAAGATGCAGATCATCCGCGACGCCATGTGACCGTGCTGCATATTCCGCCAGCCACAAGCCCGCGCAAGGCCGTACAAGCATCAATCGTGAGTGATTACAGGAAGCAAAAGGGCCATGCCGAAAACTAAGAAGATGGGAAGGCCGAAACTGCCTAAGGGCCATGCAAAAGGCAAGATTGTTCCGATGCGGTTGAACGACGAGGAACTAAAGCTATTCACCAAAGCGGCAAACGCAAGCGAGCACAAAACGTTGTCTAGTTGGATGCGTCACACATTGCGGGAAGCGGCGACAAGGTGAGATTGTCGCCAAGGAGGGATCAGAACTCAATGCCGAGCGCTTTTAGCATCTGTTCTTCGTCAGGCGTTAGCTTGCCCTCGGTGAGCCTGACAAACAGATCGAAGGAGGTACTGTGAAAATCGGTATACGGGAACAGTACCTCCATTGCCAGATCAAGAGCTTCGATAACTGGTGGGCTCTTGAACAGTTGACCTTCGAGATGCGTCCGCAGCACCGCGAAATTAAATCCGAGTTGGAGTGCCGCATAGGGCTGTCCCTCATACGGCTCGAAGGCGATTTCCCAGTCCTCAACGTCCGTCAAAAACTGCTGGGTCTGATTGTCCGTGTTAGGATCATCTTGCATGGTCGATTCCTTTCGCTTAACAGGCTAGGATTCGGCTATGTAGGGCTGACGAGTGTTCACGCACTTGTCAGCCCGCGCCGTTTGTGGGCGCATCGTACCACCGGATTCGAGGGTTGTTTTTAGTATATGCGTGAGGATTTCAAATTAAGACACTACCCGACTCCGTGAGGTGTGGCATTTTTATACCTGCAGCATAAGTGCCACAGGTGAAGAGCTATTAAACCAGCCCGCACTTTATCTCAGCCGCTATTTCCACTCTTTTTCAGACGTAGATAAGGCGCTACTGGTCGGCATGCCTATTGCCCATGTCCCCACCGACCTCAGGCAATTTCAATCCAAAACTTTTGAAGGTTTCCAGCATGCAAACTATCGTTCTCGCCGATTTGAAGGTAAGGGGCGGGTTTGTCAATAAGGATACGGTGGCTGGCGGCTACGGCTCGCGCTTTCGAGCGGATTCCGTCATGACTCGCCTGGCCAAGAACATCAGGCGCGTCTTCCAGAATTTACCGAGCATACAGATCGGTTACCTGGCAGGCATCTTTGCCCAGGCGGGATACAAGGTCGTTTACACCCAGGGCGAGCAAGTGAATGGAGATCTGGCGCTTGTTCTCACCTCGATCGTGGATTACAAGAATGAACGTGCCTGGGCACAGCAGGCGCGGCAGCGCGGTTTGCGCGTGGGTTTCTTCGGAACAACCGCCACGCACATGCCCGAACTGTTCGCAGACGCGGGAGATTTTGTAATCTGTGGCGAGCCGGAATCGGCTTGTCTGAGTCTCGCAGCAGGGCAGACCCTTGCTGGACCAGTTCTTAGCACGGCACTCAACGATCTGGATTCGCTGCCGTTTCCACGTTGGGACTTGATAAAAAGTAAACGCTTCGGCTACGCAAACCGCGGACGCCCAGGACTGACTCGTGCTGTACCGATGTTGACTAGTCGCAGTTGTCCGGAGCATTGCACTTACTGTCCGCACCGCATCACGGCGAGTTTTCGCGCGCGCTCTCCCGAAAATGTGTTGGAGGAGTTGACAGAATTGTGCAACCTCTACAAGGAGCCGCACGTCGTCATCCGAGACCCGCTCTTTACGTTGGACCGCGAGCGCTGTTTTCGTATCGCTGAAGGCATCAGAACTCGTGGTCTCCGTTTCTCATTTGAATGCGAAACGCGCATGGACGATCTGGACGAAGATCTGATTCGTTCGCTGTACGCGGCGGGCTTGCGTGAAATCGGTTTCGGGGTGGAATCAGTCGAGCCTTCAACGTTGAAGCGAGTCGCGCGACGATTCATCCCGCACGAGCACATGCGCAAGATGGTGGCTCTCTGTTGGGAACTCGGAATTTCTACGACCGCATTCTATGTCTTCGGTTTCATGCAGGACACGGAAGAGAGCATCGAGGCAACCATCCGCTTTGCTTGCGAGCTTGATACGACACGCGCTAACTTCAAGATCCTGACGCCGTATCCGGGTACGCCTCTGTATAAGCAGATGAAGCCTCTTATCTTTCAAACGGACTGGGAACAGTTTGACGGCTACACACTCAACTTCAATCATCCAGTGTTGACGCCGCCGCGCGCGCGGCTCATGTTGGGCATGGCTTACTCGCGCTTCTTCTTTCGACCGTCACAGCTCCTCGACTTACTCGGTCTTCACAAGTACTCTCGGACATCTCTTTTACAGCGGGCCGATGCCTGGTCATGGCGGCGCCAGGATTATTTTGATCGTTCGTGGGTGTCTGAAAGAAAGAGTTCGATATGATTCCTCGCACCATCGCCCGCTATGGCGTGCGTTCAGTGCCCGGTGACGAGAAGGAAGTCATCGCGGCCTTTCGCCGCGGCGAAGCCGTCAATGGTCCGGCGATTGGCGAGTTTGAAACATCCTTCGCCGCTTATCACGGTATGGACCATGCAATTGCCGCTTCGTTCGGACGCATGGCCTTCCACTACATTCTGGGCGCGCTTGAGTTGCCGGCGGGCAGCGAGATTATTTTTCCTGCCCTGACCTTCTGGGCCATTCCTGAAATGGCACGTCAAGCAGGTCTGAAACCTGTATTCGTCGACGTCGATCGTGCGACCTTCAACCTTGATCCGAGTAAAGTCGAAGCCGCGATTACCGAACACACGCGCGCGATCGTCCCGACTCACCTTTACGGCCAGCCTTGTTCGATGACTGAGATCATGAGGATTGCAGAACGGCATGATCTCAGCGTCATAGAGGATTGCGCACAAGCTGTGGGCGCGCGTTATCGTGGCCGGCACGTCGGCACTTTCGGAGCGGCCTCGTTCTTTAGTTTTCAAATGCTCAAAGGTCTCAATACCTACGGCGGTGGTATGGCTCTGACCAACGATGCAAACCTCGCGCGTTGTATCCGCGCACAAGTTCAACGTGAACCCGAGCAACGAGTGCAGGATTTAGCCAAACGTTTTGCGATGGGGTACGCATCGCGAGTTGGCGTCAGCCCGAAGGGTTTCACCTTTTGGGGCTTTCCGATTCAATGTGCAGCCTCGTTGTTTGGTCATTACGATCTCTCGAAGTTTGTTTGGGAGAAAATCCGTCCACTCAATCCGTTTCCGCGCTCGTACCGGCAAAAGTATTCTAACGTTCAGGCCGTGCTCGGACTGCGCGCGCTCGAGAAGCTTGACGAGTTTAATGCGCGCTCCCGCGAACATGCTGCGCAATACACGCGCGGGCTGGCCGGCTGCCCGCAGATTCAAACGCCGCGCGTGTTTGCGGACGTGGACCACGTGTTCTACCAGTACTGCATCTACACAGTCGATCCGGCACAAACGAGCCGAGCCGTCATTCGCCGCGGTGTTGATATTGAAACTACTCACGTTGATGTTTGTTCCAAGCTTGAGCTCTTCAAAGAGTTTGCCGCTGCATGCCCCGGAGCGGAGGCAACGGAAAGAGCGCTTCAACTCCCGGTCTACTCGCGCCTGCGCGCATCAGACATCGATCGTGTATTGCGCGTCGTGCGTGCAGCGAGCGTCGGACTTGGTCCAGTCAATCGCGACGAGCTGGAGTGGTCGGTTGGGAAGAACGTGAGAATGAAGCAAGGCTGAGATGTCATTCCTGCTCGGAGCGGCTCAAATATCTCACTCAATCGCACTGACACTGTTGGCGCCAGACCCTCAGAGCCTCGGGATGCGTTTGTTGCCGAAGTACGGTTACTTCGCGATCCTGTTCGCCGCCTTCTGGGAAGGCGAAGCTGTGCTGATTGCGGCCGGCACGTTGTGCGGCGCCGGTTATCTTGATTGGAGACTAACCATTCTCGCTGCTGCGATCGGAGGTGCTGCGGGTGATCAAATCTATTTCTATGCAGCCCATGAGCGTGCTGCACGTCTGGTTCAAAAATCGAAGCGGCTGCGGCGTTGGTATCCTCGCATCAGCAAGTTTGTGTTACGACATGGCACCGTGGCCGTGCTGCTATCACGCTTTGCCGCCGGGCTCCGCATTACCATCCCGCTAGTTTGTGCGACAGCCGCGATGCCGCCCAAGAAATATTCTACACTCAATCTGCTCAGCGCCTTCGCGTGGGCTACTCTCTGGGTCGCCATCAGCTATCAGTTCGGTGTGCGTCTGTGAACGGCAGCCGGTAGTGTCCTAACTGAAAACTGAAATCGCGAGCGCGTGATAAAATTAGAGCCATGAAACGGTGGCCACGGTTTGTTGCTCTCGGCATCGCCATTCTCATCTGGCTTGTGGCTGGATGGCCGTTTGCCCGGCGCTATCATCCAATCGCGGAAGGAGCTTTTGAGTTTGCCTTATTTTTGACCGTGATCATAACGCCCATCGTTTTGGAACGGCTGGACAGACGCAGTAGTAAGAATCACCGCAGTCGTTCTCATTGAACACACCGAATATTCAGAGTATAGTTCGCGCATTACCCCGGCAATTTACTTCACACGTCAGCCCAGCCGGCATGCCTCGAGTGTCGGACACCCTCCCAAAACAACAGGCTTAAGAAAGGAGCACTTCAGTGACTAAGGTTCATCCGGTTATTACAGGTACAACTTTGCTGGCTGTGTTTGGGTTCATGATGGTTGTCTGGGCTAGCGGAAGACCCGGTCCTGCACTGACGCCCGCGAGTACGGATTCGGTCAGGGCCGTGCAACTTCGATTCACCTTCGCGAGTGGCGACTCGGCCAACGTGATCCAGGTCGAAGGCAGCGCGATCAATGTGGAAAAGGACGGGAAGAAGCTGACCATCACTCCTTACATTCGCGACCGTGGTCAGGTCGAGTTGCGCGTATTTCAAGCGGTTCAGCGCGACGGCAGGGAGACGATGGAAGCGGTAGATACCTTGCTGGTTGATAAGAGCTTGACGCAACTCAACCGAGGCAAATTGCCGTTTAGCGTCCAGGTTCTCAACCCGGACAAAAAGCTGCCGGCGGCTGCATTCGACACTCCATCAAGGACGTGTTGTGCTACGACTTGTGCCGGGACGTCAATCTGCGGTGTGTGCGTCTGCACGGACTGCGGGCGTTGCGGTCCGGGTTGGTGTGACTGCGCGGCGCCCTGACAGTCTCGCATTTAATGATCGCGGCTCAGGAGGCAGACGGATCGATCTGCCTCCCGCAGTCGACAGGCTTTACACGAAAAGTCGCGAAGATGCCACGGGCTTGTCCCGTGGAGTATTACGCTCGTCGCTACACCGATGATCTAACTACTGTCTGGATGCCACGGGCTTGTCCCGTGGAGTATTACGCTCGTCGCTACACCGATGATCTAACTACTGTCTGGATGCCACGGGCTTGTCCCGTGGAGTATTACGCTCGTCGCTACACCGATGATCTAACCCACTGTCTGGATGCCACGGGCTTGTCCCGTGGAGCTTCACGTTCGTTGCTAAATAGCAGAAAACGTGACGCTCCACGGGGCGAGCCCGTGGCATCTGAACACCTTTGGTCTTGAAATTCTGGTAGCTGCACACATGAGACTCCACGGGGCAAGCCCGTGGTATCTTCGACTGGTGCTGCACACATGAGACTCCACGGGGCAAGCCCGTGGTATCTTCGACTGGTGCTGCACACATGAGACTCCACGGGG
>JADMIO010950800.1_pt1 | contig 22071 bp, 19 predicted proteins | sample 8958161 | NCBI WGS metagenome assembly JADMIO01 (sample SAMN16585339, study PRJNA669376) | soil metagenome | isolation source: Crop rotation soil | place: USA: Cullars Rotation, Alabama | collected 2011
AGGTGAGCCAGTGTGATTACATTTGCGGCCTAACTGTGGCCAGTCCAGTTACGCTGGAGTCACTAGTATTTAGGTGACACTATAGAAGCGGCCGCGACAACTTGTCCACGTGGAATTCTAAGCTTAGGATCCCAATGTGCTGGAAAGGTGGCCGGCGGAGACCCACGGGCGACGCTCGCCCTCCAGGCGGACGCCATCGTCGCCGAGCCCGGAACAGGGCACGCCGCCGCCGTACGCGTTGCCGATTGCGTGCCTGTGCTCGTCGCCGATCCTGCGAGCGGTCGGGTTCTCGCCGTCCACGCGGGATGGCGCGGCGTAACGGCGGGCGTCGTGGGCGTTGGCGTTCGGCACCTCGTCGCCGCTGCGAACGCGGGACCTTGCTCGAGATTCATCGCAGCCGTCGGTCCGAGCATTGGGCCTTGTTGCTTCGAGGTCGGCCCTGAGGTCGGAGATCGGATCGCCGCGGCCGCGAATGCGGACGTCGTCTGCCGCCGGATCCATAGAGGAAAGGACGACGAGAAAGTCTACGTCGATCTCCGCGTGGCCGTTCGCGCGCAGCTTCGAGGGCTCGGCCTCGCTGACGACGCCATCGAGGACGTCCCGGAAGGAGGCGAGGGCTGCACGCGCTGCCACGCCTCTCGCTACTACTCCTATCGTCGTGACGGCGACGCGAGCGGCCGCCTCGTCGGCGTCATCGTGGCTCGATGACCCGCGGAGTTGCGGTTCTGTCCAGAAGGAGTGCGCCCGTGAACCGCGCACGAAGGTAGAAGCCGCGCGGGACGGTTCCGATCGCCTCGCCGTCCGAGCCCCACGCGATCGTCCGTACACTGCCGTCCCGTGCCTTCGGACGGACTTGAAGCCATCGACCGCGATGCGCGGTGAGCTCCTCGATGCGGCCAACCCCGACGAGGCCGACCACGTCGTCGAAGTCACCGCGGAGGACGTCGTCCTGCTCGCGAGTCGGCGACCACAGGAGCGGCGCACCGACGACGCGCTCCTGCCACGCGAGGCCGTGAGGCCCGATGAGCGGTACGAACAGCACCCGCGCGAGCTTCGCGCGCACCCACGAAGTATCCCATTCTTGGGCGTCGGCATCCCCAAGGGAGAGGGTGCAGACGTAGGTCGATTCGAGCGGTACTCCCGCCGACGTTACCGGGATCGTCTTGAGCTCGACTCCCAGCTCGGGGAAATCATGGACCTTCGAGGACCCGCCCGTCGCCCCGAGGGCGCGCTCGAGCGTCTCGCCCGCAGAGCCTTTCGTGCGAACGGGATCCGTCGAGGCTTCGCAGCCAAGCCTGCGCAGGAGCTCACCGAGCGAGACGCCCTCGATCGCACGTGCCCGCGCCAAGAGCTCGTCGACGGAGCGCGGCGCGCGCGACGGGTGCTGGCGGGCGCTCACACGCACTGGCTTAGGAGTCCTTCGTCTGGGCGGCAAGCCCGAGGCGTCTCGCTTACAATGCGCGTGCGAGCATGCCAGTGAACAGCGGCCAACGTCGCATCCTACAGGCCGAGGCGCTCGCCTGGATGGCCGCGAACCCGGCGGCATCCGACGCCAGCGTCATCACCTCACTCCCGGACGTGTCGGAGCTCCCGCTCGACCTCGACCAGTGGCGGGCGTGGTTCATCGAAGCCGCGCGTTCCGTCATCCGCTGGATACCAAGTTCCAGCGTCGCCATTTTCTACCAGAGTGACATCCGTAAGGGGGGGGCGTGGATCGACAAGAGCTACCTTGTGATGCGAGCAGTCGAACAAGAAGGCGCCATCGTCCACTGGCACAAGATCGCCTGCCGTCGCCCTCCTGGCACGATCGCTCTCGGGCGCCCGAGCTATTCGCACATGCTCTGCGTTACGCGCGAGCAAGGCCGCGACGCTCCACGAAAGCCAGGGCCGGACGTCCTGCCTGAGGCCGGGTTCGCTCCGTGGAGCCGTGGCATGGGGGTGATCGCTTGTCGCGTCGCGTGCGCCTTCCTCCGCGAGAACACCCCCACGCGCACCGTGGTCGATCCCTTTTGCGGTCGCGGGACGGTGCTTGCCGTCGCGAACGCGATGGGGTTCGACGCCATCGGTGTCGATCTGAGCGCCAAGCGATGCCGTGCGGCCCGCGCGCTGGTCCTCGGTGAGCACGTGGACTCCGGAGACGGGCTCGCCGGTGCGGTCGATCCCGATCACGCGACGCTCTTTCATCGTGGCGCGCGTCTGTTCGACGCCTGCGCGTTCTTCGAAGCTCACGAGGTCTGGGAAAACGAGTGGCGGGCCGAGACCGATGAGAGGACGCGGCGCTTTCTTCAAGGTCTCATCCAGGTGGCCGCAGCGTTCCACAAGCTGTTCGTGATGGAGGCGCCAGAGGCGGCTCTACGTCTCCTGACACGCGCCCTCGAAAAGCTCGACGCGTCTCCCGAGGAAATCAAGCGGCTGCATCTCGACCGATTCAAAGCACAATTGCATGTTCGGTTCGACGCGATGACGAGAGGTGACCTCGTCGAGGTCGCCGCGGTCCCGAAAATCCTGACGGGGTGACCGATCGGAGCGGCGACCTCCTCATTTCGGGCCTGATCGAGCCCCCGGATGGCTCAGCAGCCACGTCGCCACGAGACGGGCACCCAATGCCTCGGGTGGTTCTGATCTCGCGCCCCGCCATTCGCGAAGCAGCCACTCGGCGATGTGCGTCTCCGCGACTGCCGAGGAGCGACGGTCGACCGAGACGTGCCGCGATTCCCAGCCGGTCACGACCGCTGCTACGGTTTGCACGACGACGAGCGCATACGCGCGCTCCCCGTCTGTCCTTCCGAGCTCGCGCACGAGCAGCGACCGGAGTGGGCTCCTCACGCTCGGCTCGACCAAGGCGCGCACGATGATGCAATCGAGAATGCGCGCGAACTGAACGTTGCCCGTTTCTTCGTTCGTATCAAAGCCGGCGACTCTCCGGCCGGCGCTCCTCGGGCGAACGAAGCAGCTCCCGCGCGCGGCGAGCGCGACGGAAATCAGGGCAGCGCGCCCTGGCGGCGGTGACTCCGACACCACATCGACCGCGATCGGCCGATCAGGCCAGACCACGCCAAGCTCGCTTCCCGCGCGTGTGAGGAGGGCCTCGCCCGGAGAGCCGTTCCAGCCGTCCCACCCGTTCGCTCCGGTGAGCGCTGCCTGGGATGCCTCGACCCCGACCCACGCCGCGGATGCGCGCTCGAGCCAGTGGCGCGCCATGAAGAACGGCAACGCGCGCTCGTATGCGTAACCGAATCCGGTCGAGGCGACCGCTTCACGAGCGCATCGATCGTCCGAGCACGACGAAAGTGCCTGGGCGGTGCGAGCGAGGAGTGCATCGTCGTCGTCGCCCTCGAGAGAACGCTTGTAAGCTCGTCTTGCGGGCTCGAGCGGAGATTCGAGCTCGACGTTTCTCCTTGCCGCGGCAGCGAGGAAGGTGTGGAGCTCGACATAGGCGCTCGTCCGAAGGGAGACGTGACCCTCGGTTACCAGGATCTGTCGAGCCGGAGGGTCTTCACGATGGCGCAGGGGCGCCGTCGACGAGCACGACAGAGCAAAGAAAGCCGCTGTCAAGAGAAGCCGAACGGCGCTCCTGCTTGCGCGGATGCTCACTCGCATCGTATGCCTCTTGTTCGTCCCCACGAAGACGTGGGGCTCCCAGGTCTTCCTGGGGACGAGACCGGGGCCCTCTCAACCATGATGCACGGCGCGCTCGAGGACATCACGAAGGCCGTCGGCAATACGCCGATCATTCGACTCAACAAGGTGACGAAGGACCTCCCGCCTGGGATCGAGGTCTACGTGAAGTGCGAGTACCTCAATCCGGGCGGTAGCCACAAGGACCGTCTGGCGTGGAACCTCCTCCGTCGAGCCGAGGAGGGAGGCCTTCAGCCTGGCGGGACCATTGTCGAGGCGACCAGCGGAAATACGGGTGCTTCGCTCGCCCTCCTCGCGGCCGTGCGTGGCTACAAGTGCATCTTCGTGATGCCTGACAAGATGAGCCAGGAGAAGGTCACGAACCTCCGCGCGTTCGGCGCGAAGGTGGTCATGTGCCCGACGGCCGTCGATGCGGACGATCCGCGCAGCTACTACAAGGTCTCGCGCCGCATCGCCGATGAGACGCCGAACTCGTTCTACGCGAACCAGTACCACAACCCCGCAAACCCCGAGTCGCACTACCTCTGGACGGGACCCGAGATCTGGAAGCAGACGAAGGGAGACTTCGACGTCTTCGTCGCTGGCATGGGCACCGGGGGAACCGTGAGCGGCGCGGGAAGGTACCTGAAGGAGAAGAAGCCGGAGATCCAGATCGTCGGCGTCGACCCCGTGGGGTCGCTTTACTACGACTTCGTGAAGACAGGCCGCATCACGAAGCCCTTTTCGTACAAGGTCGAGGGCATCGGTGAGGACTTCTTTCCTACGACGATGAACCTCAAGATCCTCGACGACATCGTTCGCGTCGACGACAAGGAGTGCTTTCTCATGACCCGCGCGATGACCCGCGAGGAGGGGCTCTTCGTGGGCGGCTCGGGGGGCGCGGCGGTAGCAGGCGCGATCAAGTGGGCGCGGCAGAGACGAGAAAGAGCGGCCCCGCTCAAGGTGCTCGTCTTCATGTGCGACAGCGGCCAGAAGTACGTCTCGAAGATCTTCAACGACGACTGGATGCGCGAGAACGGCTTCCTCGATGACACCCCGGGCATCGGCACCGTCGCGGACATCCTGCACATGAGAAACAAGAAAAAGATCGTGACGACGACGTCATCGGCGAAGGTGAAGGACGTCATCGCGACTCTCAAGCAGCTCGGCATCAGCCAGCTCCCGGTCGTGGACAAGGGGAAGCTCAGGGGGATCATCACGGAGGTCGATCTCCTCCGCCACATGGTGTCCGGACCGAAGACTGCGAGGTCGTCGATCTCTGCGCTCCTCGAGGGCGACTACGCGACCGTAACGCCGGATACGAAGATCGAGCTGCTCCAGGGCGTTCTCGCCGACGCCCGTGCGGCGATCGTCACGGAAGAGGAATCCGTGGTCGGCATCGTGACCAAGATCGACCTGATCGAGTATCTGGCGAAGAAGAGCGCGGACGCTTCACCGACGAGGGCGAGAACCGCGAAGAAGAAGCCAGGCAAACGCCCGAACGGCGCGCCTGCGCGGCGTGCCTGACAAGGGGCCGTTCACTTCTTCACGAACGCCAACGCGGGCTGGGTGTTCTTCCCCTTCTGAGCGCTCTTCGGAATGCCGGCGAGCTCGAGGGCAGTCGCGTAAACGTGACCGGCATCCGGAACGGAGCCGCCGACCGTCGGCGACGAGCCTGGCTTCAGAACCCCCGTATTCGGATCGTACGCAGGATCGAGAGTGCCGTCTGGGAGAAGCGGGATGGAATCGAGCGACACGCTTCCGACGCGACCGAACTGGGTTCCGCCCTTGACCGTGCCGCCGAGGAACGCGACCGAGCTCGTGTTCCAGTGCTGACAGACGTCCTCATCACCGCCGCTCATCGACCGACCCATCTCCGAGGCGATGACGCACGTGGTGAAGTCCCAGTAGCTCTTGCCAGTGGCCCCGTACTGAGTGCTCGAGAGTTTTCCCTGTAGAGCCTTCAATGGCGTCCACAGGTCCTGGTCCATCGCCGCCTTCTGGTTCCACTGACCTTTGGCCGAGATGACGTTGGCACGGCTTCGATGCGTGTCGAAGGCGCGAACCTGTCGAGATTCGATCCAGAATCCGATCGACGCGCCCTTCGTCATGAGCTCGTACGCCATGAGCGCCTGGACGTTGGTGTTCGGCGAGTTCTTCGACCGCGCGGGCTGCCCATTGACGGCCGTTGCGGTGGAGAGAAGGTCGGCGGGGAGAACGCCGAACGCGGTGTTCAGGGCGGGATCCTTGAAGAGGTTGGCCGCGTTGAGGCTCGCGCCGCCCGTCACGAGAGCCTTGTGTGCAGCGACGGCGGCGGCGAAGGCTTTCACCGACTGACCGTTCTTGTCCTTCACGAAGTTTGCGTGCAGGTCATCGACGAAGGCGTGAATCTGTGCGTCCCGTCCGGCCCCGGCGCTCTGTGCGATCTGAGCGATTCGCTGCCGCATCGTCTCCGGCGTGCCGCCGTAGATCGTATGGGCGTGAGGGGGTCCGAGCTTCTCGTAGTAGCCCGTTCCATCGGGGTAGTTGGCGGGTGCGAGCTCCCCGTCGGAGAGCCAGTTGTGCCAGCTGACGTGCGGAAGGAGATACGGTGCTCCATAAGCCTCGGCGAAGGCTTGCAGCACGGAGCGCTCGTCGGGCCCCCGGCGCGCGGAGAAGGGCAAGTTGTACATGCCCATGTGGTATTGAAGGCGGCTGCCGGAATGGAACTGCCCGCCTCGATGGCTGGAGAGGATGGACATGTCCTTGAAGAGCGAAGTCCCACTCTCCGCGAGGTGCCCGTATCGAATCTGGCCTGACGTGCCCACCGGATAGAGACCACCAACCAGCGGAACGCCTGACGGCCGGTAGATCTGAGCCGCGGGTGCTGCCGTCGCGCCGCCTAGAGCATCGTTGCGGGTCGCGACGGGGTTGAACATCGAATAGCCGTCCCAACCACCCTCGAGAAACCAATAGATGAGGAAATGAGGCTGCGCGGCCTGGGCGACCGCTTCGGCGATGCCGAGAGTTTTTGGGGTTCCAGGCACGCCGTTGCGGCGAAAAAACCGCATCCAGTCGAGCATGCCAATCGCGTACGAAGCACCAACACCGCCGAGGAATGCGCGCCTTTTCATGGTGTGCTCACTTCCCCAGGTAGGTCGGGGTGGCCGCGACAATCTTCAAGAGCTCCTTGAAGTTGCCGTTGTTCTTGAATGCGCTGTTCCAGAGCGCGAGATACACCGTCCGTTCGTCCTCTCGGTAGCGCATCGGACGCCCCATGAAGAAGAGGAACTGTGACTGGAACGTTTGGCGGAAGAATCGCTCCTTCTTCACCGCTTTCGACGCAAAGGCCTCCATTCCTTTTCCTTTGTAAGGGTAGTCGGCGACCAGCTCGCCGTCCGAGTCGTCGATGGCTTGGCCCTTCTCGTCGGCCGTTCGATAGGTTCCGTCGTCGGCCCAACTCAGGCGCTGATGCTCGAGAGGCGTGAGGACGCCATGACAGCTGATGCACAGGGTGCCTACTTCGACCGTCGACGCCGCGGGAAGCCGCGCTCCGACGATCTCGGGCGTCACCTCGAAGAGCTGGCCCATGTAGTCGCTCATGACGCGCGCCGAGTAGTTGTAATGCGGCAGTCCCGGCTTCGTCTTGATGAAGCCGGGCATCGTGAGGATTCCCGTCTTGCCGTGCTCTGTGCCGCGCGCGACCTTTCCGTACGCCGCATCCACCGAGTAGTCCGCCGTCAGGAGCTCCTGCATCGGCGCTCCTGTCACGGCTAGATACGTCCAAAGTCGCGCCGCTTCGTCGCCCTCCGGCGTGCCCGCACTCTCCGTACGGAGACGGGTGCGGTGAAAGTAGAAATCGCGAAAATCCGCTGTCCCGAAGTAGTGATCGAGCTTCTCCGGGAGAGTCTTGCCTGCCATCGCCGTGAACTCGTCGTCCGTCGGCGGGCGTCCCGCGAAGTCCATCGCGATCTTGACGAGCTCGAGCCGCTCCTTGTCGGTGTCGGTGGCGACGGTCACGCTCGGCGCGAGCGTGAAGAGAAAGTCTTGATGACGAACCAATGCCTCGCAGAGCCCTGCCCATGCGCTCGTCTTGTTCGAGAGCGGTACGAGCTTGCCGACGAGCTGGACACTCGCGGTGACCTCGCTCGCGTTCGGCCCGCGAAAGAGAATCTTTTGAAAAAGCTGCGTCACGAGAGCGGGCTCGCCACCCGCGGCCACAGTGTCAGGCGTGGATCCGAGGAAGGGTCCCGTCTTGTTCGTAGCGGCGCGCGCGCATGCCTCCTTGGCGACACCATCCATCGCAAGGAGGAAGTCAGGGGTGGTCACGCGTCCTTCGTCGAAGCGCCGCTTGAAGTCCGCACCTCCGAGGAGCTCGAGCTTGGCGGAGAAGAACTGATCGGTATTTCCACCGAGGGAGGTGTCGGCAAAGACACGGTCCACACGTGCGCGCAGCTGCCGATAGCTGAGCGTCGTGTCATCGAAATCATCGACGGACGGACCGGCGTACGGTTCGAGGAGGTCTGGCGGGAACTGCTCGTCTGCCAGGTCACCTCCCGGCGGACGCTCGGGGGTCGGCGTGGGAGCTGGCGACGTCGGCGGCTCGGGATTGCTCCGGGTCGTGCGCCGAAACCCGTCGTCGACCGATTCGGAGCATGCTCCGACGATGGCGGCGAGCGAGACGGCGCAGAGCATCAGATGTGTGCGGAAGCGCATACGGAATCTCCGTGCGTTGGTGTGCCCGAAGCAAGCGGGAGGAACGCTCAGCAATCTCGGTGCCGCAGTCTCGATTCGGTGTTTGGACGTTTGCGTGGTCCGGGCGCTCCGCCGCGAGCCTTGCGAGAGCGGATGGCTTCTGTGATGACCGGCGAGATTACCCATCCCGATCATGGGGGCTGTCAGACCCAACGTCGTGGGGTGACCTACCCGAAAGCACATCGGCCACGCGTCCGCGCGTCGTCTACGGCGCGTCGTCCTTTTTGATGATGATGTTGTAGACGCCTTTGCCCGTCGCGATCGTTTCGGCTTCGTTGGATGGCTGAAATAGCCGCACGTCGGCCACACCGACGCGATTGCCCATCCGAACCACTTGGGCCTCGGCCACCACGAGCTCGAGCCTGGCCGGCCTCAAGTAGTCGATGCGCAGATCGATCGTGGAGACGCGCCCGCGAGCGTCGATGAGCCCTGTCCACACCGCGGCGCCGCCCGCGGTGTCGGCAAGGGCCGAGAGCACGCCGCCATGGAGCGCCGGACGGGAAGGATCGCCGATGAGCTCCTCACGGAAAGGGACTTCGAGGCGTACAAACCCGCTTCCCGTTCGCACCACCTTCACACCGAGGTACCGGTTGAAGGGGATCGTCTCCTCCATGAACTTCTTCAGCAGCTCGGGCGTCATCGAGGGCCTCGCGTTCGAGCTCGGTTCGAGCTCGGTTCGAGCTCGAAGCGGAGCTCGACTTCGACCTCGACGTCAAACGTGGTCAACTTGGAGAGAGATATTGCATCTCGACCCAGTGTTGCTGTCCGTCCGGAAACACGACGAGGCATTGCGAGCCGCTGAGTTGGTTGATGGTGGCCGGATAGCGCTGGCCGTTCGACCATGTCACGTGTACGCGTGAACCAACGGCGAAACCGAAGCCGAAGGGCGTCCTCGGTGACGGCGGGGCCGCGCCCACCGCAGCGTTCGGGGCGCTCCAGCCCCAAGCCCCGGGCGGTGGCTGCGCCTGTGGCTGAGCACCGTAGTGTGGGCTGGGGACACCACTCGACTGGATGGCGCTCTGCGGTTGGATCGCGCTCTGCGGTTGGATGGCACTCTGCGGTTGGATCGCGCTCTGCGGCTGCAGGTGGGACCCGCTGTTCGGCTGCAGCATGCTTTGCGGCGTCGCCGCGTTCGCGTTCGGCCTGCTCGATGCCGCCTTGCTCGGCGCGCCGCTCGATGCCGCCTTGGGACCGACACTACCGGGCGCCTGCAAGGGAACGCCTGCCATCGGATTGAAACCCATGGCGACGGTTCGGGCTGGCGCCTTCTTCGCAGGCGGGGGCGCCTTTTCGGCCTCGGCCGGAGCCGCTTGTGGATGCGGCGCGTTCGTCATGATCTGCGTACCAGGTTTTTTCACGCGCGCCGGAGCGGGGGAAGGAGCGACGGACGCTCGCTCCTTCGCGGCGTCGAGCGCCTGCCTGAACGGACTATGTGCCGAGGCGTTGTTGCTGATCGCGAGCGGCGACACTTGCGAGATTTGAGAGCCTTCGGCGGACGCGCGGGAGCTGGCCCCTGCCGATGCGGAGGGGGGGCCCCGGTAATCGGGCTTCGTCTCGGTCGCCGGTGGTTCATCGAGCGACGAGTCGCTCTCTGCCGCCGGGGATGTCGACGCGGAGGCGGAGAGAGACGACGGACCCGGTGGCGGACCGTAGCGGCTCGAGGTCGAAAGTGGAGTCGACGGGGACGCCGTCGACGCGAAAGGATTCACCTGGGAGGGAGGATCGTAATAGCCCCCGCCCTGCGAAGAGACGATGCTCACCTTTGCGCTTGCGCTTGCGCTTGCGCTTGCGGCCGCTGGGCCACCGATCGCGCTGGGCGTCGGCTCGGCTCGTGCGGCCGGGGGAACTGGCGCGCCACAGGCCGCACAGAATTTGGCCGAGCCGATCAGCTCCGCGCTGCACTTTCCGCAATTCGCCATGAGAGACCTCCATGTTGGGTCACCTCGCTCGATCGCACAAGTGAACGCGTCATCGTTGGGCCAGCCCGCCTTCTGACCCCGCTTTTCCCCGCTTCCCTTGCAGGCTGGAGGAAGGGGCGGAGCCCCCTCTCACCCCCTTGGCGACCTTCGACGTGCGTTTTTCGGCGATGATTTCCGGGGCTCGCGCTGGGGTTTCCGTTTCACATACACCGAGAGCTCGGCCGAAAAGCCGCTCATATCGACGGCAAACGCATGTTTCAGCTCCAGCCCTGCCGCGTCAGCCCGCTCTCGGATTCGACCCGGCTCGGGCACGAGCCAAACCAGCGCGCCACCCGGCACGAGCACGCGTGCGGCCTGTTGAACGAAGCGATCGAGCAGACCGACGTGGCTGCCGCGCTCGACCCGACGACCCATCGGCGGATTCGTCACGATGACGTTGACGTTCCTCGGGGCGTACTCGCAGGCGTTCGCCTCCTCGATCGTCGTTCGGTCGTCCACTCCGGCCCGCCTCAGATTGGAACGAGCTGCGGCCACGGCTTTTGGGTCGACGTCGGTGCCGATGAGCTGGCGATAGGGTCCGAGAAATGCGCGCTCGACGAGCTCCATGCCGGCGCCTGCGAAGGGATCCCAGACGATGTCGTCGTCGGTCCGAGGTGCCACGCGCGCGAGCGCAGCGGCGATCGCCGGATGCGAGGACGCGGGCACGAGGTCCTCTCGGTAGCGGAAGCGCTCGTCGACGTAGCCACGAGGAACGAGCTCGATCTTCATCTGCCCGCCGACCTCGTCGATCACGACTTCCCAGGTGCTCTCCTTGGGATCGTTGACGAGGTCGGTGAGCTCCTTGCGGACGAGCTCCGCGCAGCGCCAGACGATCGAACGGCGATGCCCGCCGCGCGCGAAAGCCAGACGGAATCGGATCGGAGCGCCCTCGTCCCTCACCGTCAGCGCACGAAGGATCCCCAGCGCGGAAGGTGAGCCGATGGCGCGAACGATGTCGGCCGCGAGGTCCCGACCATCGACGCCGGGAACGGGGACCAGCGGAAAGCCGACGTGCGTTGCCGTCCGGATCTTCGTCGCCGAGGAGAGGGCTCCCTCGAGCTGGGCCTCGACGACCCCCGGAGCAACGAAGCGTGGCGTTCCGAAGGCGCTCCCGAGCTCCTCCTTCAGTACGTCTTCGAGCCCCGACCGCGTGTGGAACCAGATGGGCAGCGGACGGTCTTGCACCTGCGAGAGCGCGATCGCCCCGGGCGTTCTGCGTGCGAGATCGCGGTCGACGATGATCGACGCTCGGCCGTGCTCCGCGCCGGCGAGCCGCGACCGCGCGGCTTCCCCGCCGACCTTCCCCAGCGCGAAGGCCAGGGCTCGCTTGTCGTTGTCGACCGCTTTGTTCGATCCCGTCGGCGCTGTCCCCGAGCCTGACGCCCGGTCGAGCGCATCGGAGAGCGCGGTTTCGATGGCTTCCGTGGGCTTTGCCTTCCCCAGTGCGCGAGCGGCTGCACGACGCGTCTTCTGATCGGGGTCGGCGAGGGCCTCGACGAGCCATTGCACGAGAGTGCCCTCTGGATCGCGAGCGTTCTGCACGAGACGGCCCGCGAGATGCGTCAGCCGTCCGCGCGCGGGACGTTCCGCGATCTTCACGCGGGTCAGGAGCTCGGCCGCCACCCGTGGCGCATATTGCGTCTCGATTCGCAGCACGGCCCGCTCGGCCGACTTGGCCAGCGCGTCATCGTCGGCCTGGAGGAGGTCCAGCAGGTCCCCCACTCCTCGGACCGACGGAGTGAAGCCGGGGTCCGCGAGGCGGCCGACGAGGTCAGAGGAGGTCATTTTATCGGAAGCCACCATGATTCCTTTGGTTTACACGACCTCGAGCCGCCGCGTGAAACGGATGACTCCGGAGTTCTTTCGGTCTCGCGTAACCGAACGCCACTGCCGAGCGTACGCTCTTCCAACGTGAGCCGTATCCCCCGCCCCGACTCCCACCTTCCGTTTCCACCATCGTTTCAACCGTCGATGAGTCGTCGCGCATTCGTGCGTTCTGCAATGATCGGGACCACAGTCGTCGCCCTCGGCGGCGCCACGTACGTCCTGGCGAGCACGGAAGACGAGAAGAAAGCGCGCGCGATGAAGCGACCGGATGGGAGGCCGCGCCTCCCGCCCGACCAGAGCCTGCTTTCACGCATCCGCCCGATGGGGGGGGTGGAAGGGGAGGCCAGCCCGGGTGCCTATCGCCTCAAGGTTCACGGAGAAGTCGAGCAGCCGTTCACGATCGACTTTGCCGAGCTACTCAAGATGCCGCAGATCGATCAGATCTGCGACGTCCACTGCGTGACCAAGTGGACCGTCCTCGACGCAAAGTGGACCGGCGTCCGGGTGGCGGACCTCGCCGCGCGCGCGAAGCCCAAGGCTACGGCACATCATGTCATCTTCGAGGCAAACGCTGGCTACACGGCGAACGTTCCCATCCGCGAGGCACTCGCCCCGAACATCCTCGTCGCTCACAAGTACGAAGGCTCGCCACTCGCGCGCGCGCACGGCGCGCCCGCCCGTGCACTCGTACCGGACCTCTACTTCTGGAAGAGCGCCAAATGGCTCACCGGAATTCGCTTCGTCGCGGCGGACAGGCCAGGCTTCTGGGAGACGCGCGGCTATCACAACCACGCGGACCCGTGGAAAGAAGAGCGGTATGGCTGAGGAGCGTGAGGCGAAGAGCGCGCCCGCGGCCGGCGAGTCGCCGCCCACGACCTCAGGCGTCGCCGGCCCCGCATCCGCGATCCTGACGCGGAAGAGGAAGGTGTTTCACTGGCGCGCGTGGCTCCGTGCGATTCATCGCGACGTCGGCTACATCGCCGTAGGACTTACCTTCGTGTACGGGCTCTCGGGCCTTGCCGTAAACCACATCACGGACTGGAGCGACGGTGATCCGAGCTTCAAGACGTACTCGCGCACGGTCGAAATGGGCACGCTCGAGGGTGACGATGCAGCGATCGCGGAGACGCTGCGAAGGCGTTTCGGGATTCGTCAGCCTCCGCGGGAGGTGTACCGTGCATCGCCCGAACAGCTCGACGTGCTCTTCGACAAGCGAACCCTCCATCTCGACACCGGGAAGGGCACCATCGTCGATGAAGGACAGGAGCCGCGGTTCATTCTCCGCGTGGCGAACTGGCTCCACCTCAACCGAGGCAAGAAGGCATGGACGTATGCCGCGGACGCCTATGCTGCCGCGCTCCTGTTCCTCGCTACGAGCGGGATCTTCATGATCGCTGGCAAGAAGGGCCTTCTAGGTCGCGGCGCCATCCTCGTCCTCATCGGGGTGCTGATCCCGGTCGTCTACGTCGAGATCGCCCAGCCCTGAGCGTCATCCGTAACGTTTGCTGATCGTCGGGACGAGATACTCGTCGAACGCGCGCGCGAAATCGTACATGGGCTTCCAGTCCCACTCGGCGCGCGCCCGCGCGTCCTCGACGTCCTCGGGCCAAGAGTCGACGATCTTCGAGCGCACGGCGTCGGGTTCGAACGAGATTTGTGCGTCCGGAAAGCTCTTCCTCACGCGCTCGGCAATCTGCCGCGCGCTCGCGCTGAAGCCGCTCACGTTGAAGACCGATTGCGTGAGCTTGCTCCGGTCCGCCTCGAGCAGACGAAGCAGCGACATTACGGCGTCGGGCATGGCCATGAACGGAATCGTCGCCTCGGGACCGACGAAGCATTTGTAGGGTTGCCCCTGCGCCGCCGCGTGCAGCATCTCGGGCCCGAAATCGCTCGTACCGCCTGTAGGCGCGGTCTCTGCCGAGATGAGCCCCGGGAAACGGAGCGAGCGGAAGTCCATGCGGGCGGCGGTCGAGAGAGCCCCGAGCTGGCGGAAGTGGCTCGTGAAGTAACGGCCGAGGTGCTCGCAGTAGAGCTTGTTGCACCCGTACATCGTGATCGGGACGTTCCACTCCTCTTCGCGTACGCGCCCGGCCTTTTCCTTTTCGAGAAGCGTCGGCAGGCCATAGACCGCGATGGAGCTCGGAAAGATGAAACGCACCGGACGGCCGAGACGACCGGACTGGTTTTGCGCCATGCGGAGCAGGTGAAGCGTTCCCTCGACGTTCACCTGATGCGCGAGCTCCGGGTCCCGTTCACCGCGTGTCGAGAGGAGTGCGGCGAGATGGAAGACGACCTCGATCTCGTGGTGCGCCGCAATCTGGTCGAGCAGATAGCGATCCATGATGTTGCCTGCGTAGGTCTCGAGGCACAGGGCCCGATATTTCTCGGGCAACGGAGTCAGGTCGACCGTCACGACGCGGTATCGCCCGTCCCCATGCAGGCGCTGGAGCAGAGAACGCCCGATCTCGCCGTTGGCTCCGGTCACGAGGACGACAGGCTTGCTGCTCATCGCGACGGTCAAGCTAGGCGTGAGAGCGCGCGCCGGCAAGGAAAGCTCGTGCCGTGTGAGTCACACGGCCTGAGCGCCCATCGAAAGCTCGTGCCGTGTGAGTCACACGGCCTAGAGTGCTCGTATGCCGACGATTTTCGTGAAGGGCGATCTGTTCGAGGACGCCAAGGATTCCAAGCCTCCGCGCGCGTTCGCGTTCGCCGCCGATTGCTCGGGTACGATGCAGAAGGGCATCGCCGTAGCCTTCAAGAAGCGGTGGCCTGCCTTCGAACAAGCGTACAAGGCACGGGCGGATGGCGGAAAAATGCAGCTCGGAGATGTCTTCGCGTGGCGTGCCGGCGACGAGCTCGTGTACGCGCTCGGCATCCAGCGGGGGGAGACGAAGCCAAAGGTCTCGACCCTTGCGCGCGCCATCGAAGCGATGGTCGCTCGAGCCACGACGGACGGTGTCGAACGAATCGCCCTTCCACGGATCGGAGCCGGCAAGGGCGGAATCGATCGGGTGCGCGTGAAGAAGGTCCTCACGGAGGCAGGCGAAAAAACGGCCATCTCACTCGTCGTGTTCGAGCAGTTCGTGCGGACGAAGGACGAGCCGAACACCCCCGAGCCTGGGTAGCCCTCGGATCGCGCCCCGAGGGCCTGAAGAGGCTCGAATCTCAGGCCACGTTCATCTGCGACACGCGCTCGCGCACGCGCGGCTCGGCGAGCTTGCACTCACGCATCGAGGCGGCGATGGCGAGGCCTGTCATCGTGAGACGCATGCGCTTGGCGTCGACATGCCCTTCATGGTGAAGGCTCGTCACGACGTCACGGGCGTCCTCTTGACGGATGCCGATGTCACAAGCGAGCTGGTCGAGGCGGACGAGGCGCCCACGTGACTGCGCACGAGCAAGGTGGCGAAGGATGTGAGCAGCGACGGGCCGAAGGTTTGAAGTCGTCATAGGGAAAGGTCTCCTGGTTCCACTCATGTGCTGAGGAAGACGAGCTGTCGGTGTTACTGCGCCGACCGCGGTGGTCTACTTCCAAAATGTGTAAGGTGCAATCCATGGACCGCGTCTCCATCACATATCTTTTTCCCGGAAAACCCCTGAAAAACAGCAGGATTCACTTCAATAAGCGCCGTGGTTTCAACGCATGGGACGGTGGCCGGTTGATCCATCCTGCCGCGGCAGTGCGCACCGCGCCTCACACTTGCTCCATGCGGCAGCTGGAGTAGTAACGGCTCATGTTCGGCCGAGCGAAAGAAGTCTACGAAGGTGCGTTGGACGAGATCCGCGAGGCGGGTCTCTTCAAGGACGAGCGCGTGATCGTCACTCCGCAGTCGGCATCCGTGGGTGTCGCGGAGCCTTCGGAGGATGGCGCCGCTGCACGTCGCGACGTGCTCAATTTTTGCGCGAACAACTACCTCGGCCTGTCCTCGCATCCGAAGGTCATAAAGGCGGCGCACGCTGCCATTGACTCCCATGGTTTCGGAATGAGCTCGGTGCGTTTCATTTGCGGCACCCAGGACCTCCACAAGGAGCTCGAGCGAAAGATCAGCGGGTTTTTCGGAACCGAGGACACCATCCTCTACTCCTCGTGCTTCGACGCGAACGGCGGCCTCTTCGAGACTCTCCTTGGGGAGGAAGACGCCGTCATCTCCGATTCCCTCAACCACGCCTCCATCATCGACGGCATCCGGCTCTGCAAGGCGGAGCGTCACCGGTATCCGAACGGTGACATGGCGGCGCTCGAGGACGCGTTGAAGAAGACGGCAGAGAAGCGCCTTCGAATGATCGCGACCGATGGCGTGTTCTCGATGGACGGCTACCTCGCAAAGCTCGATCGCATCTGCGACCTCGCCGACAAGTACAAGGCCATGGTGATGGTCGACGACTCGCACGCGAGCGGCTTCATCGGCGCGACGGGGAGGGGGACGCCCGAGCACTACGGCGTTCAGAACCGGATCGACATCCTCACTTCGACGCTCGGGAAGGCGCTTGGCGGCGCTGCCGGCGGGTTCACGACGGGCAAGAAAGAGATCGTCTCGCTCCTTCGCCAGCGCTCACGCCCCTACTTGTTCTCCAACTCGATCCCACCGTCGATCGCCGGGGCCTCGATCGCGGTCCTCGCGTTGCTCTCCAGCACGACGGCGCTGCGCGATCGTCTCATGGCGAACGCGGTGCGCTTTCGAGATGGGATGACGAAGGCAGGCTTCACGATGAGGCCCGGTGAAACTCCGATCGTACCCGTCATGCTCGGCGATGCTCGCCTTGCCGCCGAGCTGGCGAAGGGCCTCCTCGACGAGGGGATCTATGTGATCGGGTTCTCCTTCCCCGTGGTGCCGAAGGGTGAGGCTCGCATCCGTGTACAGCTTTCGGCAGAGCACACGGAGGCTCAGGTCGATCAGGCGATCGCGGCGTTTGCCACCGTCGGTAAGGGGCTGGGCATCTTGAAGTCCTGAGCTCGGATCCCGATTCGCTGCGCTTCAGGCCCGGCGCACGAGCTCTTCGAGAATGGCGTCGGATTGCGTCTTCGCCCATGTGGCGAAGTCCTTCATGTACTCCGCGATCTGTCGGAAGCGGAGGAGCACAGTTTCGCGGTCGCTCATCGCCACGGCGCGAGCGAAGTGCCCCGCCTCCTGCTCGAAAATGTGCGAAAGACGGAGGGCGTCTTCGTTCGCGGTGAGGATGTCGGCGTACAGCTCGGCGCGCTGTGAGAACATCCGGCCAATGAGCGCCAGCTCGGTCCGATAGATCGGGCTCGCGAACTGGAGACTGCGCCCGAGATCCGCTTTCAAGCGCTCGAGGACGGAACCCAGCACCATGGTCTTCTCGTGAATGAGCACCTGGATGAGCGCCATCTGCAGGTCGTGCTCCTCGGCACTCGCCTCGATGGTCTCGGCGCCGAACGACTCGTAGAGCTTCTTGACCCGCGCGAACCCGGCTTCGCCCCGTCCGCGGCAGAGCACGACCTTCTGCCGATCGAAATCGATGCCGTGCGGCCCGAACATCGGGTGCGTGCCGACGACGTCCACGGTTTCGGGGGTGCACTCGAGCATTGCGGCCAGCGGTTGTCGCTTGATCGAAGTGATGTCCATGAGACAAGCGCCAGGGCGAACATGCGCCCCGATCTTCCGGGCCATCTCCACGGTGACCGCGATGGGCACAGCCAGGATCACGAGGTCGTTCGCTGCCGCAACCGCTTCGGAGGGGCGCCCTTCGTCGAGGCCCGTCGTCTCCACGACGAAGCCGGAGTCCCGGAACACTCGCCCGACGAAAGCGCCCATCCCCTGCGTTCCCCCGATGACGCCTATCGTGAATCGCTCGGTGCGCGTCTGCATGAACCGTCGTTGGTCTAGGCGAGAGGCCGCCAGAAGACTCGCAAAGACATCACGAACGACCTGCCCCGGAAGCCCACACTCCGCCGCCTTGGCGAGGAGTACGTCGAGGAGCGCGCCCTCTCGCTCGCGGTCGAAGGATGGAAGCCCATTGTCCGCCTTGTACTCTGCGACGCGGCGGATGAGCCCCATGCGGTCGGCAAGGAGGCGCACGAGCTCCGTGTCCTTGGCGGCCAGCTCGGTTCGGAGCGTGGCGAGATCCCTCACGCTGCTTTCCGACATGACGCGCAATGTACTCTCTTTCCGCCCAGGCTTCTGCTTCTCGCGTGCCGCGTTGGCGCGAGAACCGTTTTTCGATCCGTTCGTCTTTGTGCTCTCCTTCTTCCATGAGCCAGATGAACGGCCCTGGCGGTCCCGGTGCTCCGGGAGCGGGGGCGACTCCTGTCTGCGCAAACTGCGGAGCTCCCGATGCAGGGGAGTTCGTCATCTGCCAGTACTGCAAGCAGGCCGTCTCCGCCGAGGCCGCGCGCGCTGCGATACCGTGCCCCAATCCCCAGTGCCGCGCACAATGCCGCTGGGGAAAGCAAAAGTGCGGGCAATGTCAGGGGTGGATCGTCGTGAGCTGCGTCTTCTGCGGATCCATCTCCCCGCACAACATTTCGAATTGCCTGCGCTGCAACGAGGCGTTCGCCGGTGCAGCTCAGCGCAAAGCTCAGATGGAGTATCAGCGCCAGCAGCACCAGAACCTTCAACAGGCGAACGTCTGGGGCGGGGTAGCGGCCTCGTTTTTGGGCGCTGCCGCGGGCGTCGCGGTCAGCAACTCCTACGGGCACTCGTACAACAGCTGCACCTCGTATGACAGCTGCTCCTCCTCCTCATCCGTCGACGCGTTCGATTCCTCGGGCGTCTCGGACGATACGGGCTTCGATTTCGGCGGGGGCGACGACTGATCGGGAGGGCGACGCTTGCCGTGAACGATCTCGATACGCGCCTGTTTCTCTTCCTTCATGACGCCTTCTCGGGTGGATGGACGCTGCCTATGGTGGCCCTCAGCGCGATCGGTGGAGGTTGGGGAGCGCTCTCCGCGCTCCCGCTCTTCGCCTGGGAGCGCACTCGACGGGTCGGCTGGTCGCTCTCGATCGTTCTCGGGATCACGGCCGTTTCGATCTTCGTGCTGAAGCGTATGGTCGGTCGCGCCCGCCCCTTTCGAGTGCTGGCAGACGTGCACCCGGGCTCATTCCCGCCGCCGACCGACTTTTCGTTTCCGAGCGGTCATGCGGCGGGGAGCTTCACCTTTGCCGTCTTCCTCGCGGTCGTTCTCGTCAAGAGGACACCCGGGACCGGCGCTCCAGAGGAGCGACTCCTCCGTAGGCTGGGCGCCCTCGTGCTGGTGCTGGTCGCTCTCGGGGTCGGGCTTTCGCGCATTGCGCTTGGCGTGCACTTTCCGGGGGACGTGCTCGCGGGCGCTATTTTCGGCAGCACAGTCGGGACGATCGGTGCGCACCTCCACGTCGCCCGGACCGGCTGAGCTTGCGTTCGAGCCGCCTTCCGGGCCAAACTACGCGGCGTTGAACCGGCGGAACCTCGTACGCACCCTCGTTGCCGTTGCGACCTTCGTGGTCGCTTGGCTCGTCGTGTCGCCGTCGAGCGCCTCTGCGTTCGAGCGTAGCCGTGCACCGGTGTGCGATCCGCGTGGAGCGATCGGGTTCGCGCCGCCGCCGCAGATCCAGGATGCCGAGCTATCGCTCGACATCCCCGCCGACTGCTTCGACGTGAATCCACTCGAGTCACGGAACGTGGTTCCGGGTCGAGGGACCCCGCTCGACATCTCGTCGTCGCAGGAGCCCCTCGCCGCCACCACGCTTTCGATGCCCACCCTCGCCTTCACCGAACGTCTGCCCGTTCGAGTCGTGGTCGAGGCTCGGCCTCCGCCCGGGGTTTGCGGCTCACTCGAGCGACCGCCGCGCACGTGAGACGCACGCCGCTCCAGCGGCGTGCGCTCAGTTTTCGGGTTTCCGCGCTCCTCGCCGATCCGGCGGGGCGAAGCGATCGTCCCGTTCTCGGCGGTGGGCGCGATATTTGTACTCTGCACTGAAGGATCAATAAAATGGCGAAGGAAAAAGAGCACAGGAGTCACGCGGCTGACGTGCGCCCTCCCCCCGATGCGGGCGGGATGAGCACCGGCGTGGCCATCATCGGGTTCATTCTCTGCTTTCTCGCGGGTGGCGCCGTCATGTGGGGGTATGACAGCCATCGGCTCAAGACCGCTGGGATCACGGCGGAGGGCGGCGGTGCGGGCGGTCCCTCCTGGGCCGACAAGGACTCGCCGATCCCGGTCTCGAGTGAGGACCCCACATGGGGAAAGCGTGACGCTCCGGTCACGGTCGTCATCTTCTCGGACTTCCAGTGTCCATTCTGCTCGCGTGTCGAGCCGACGCTCGATCAGGTGAAGACGACGTACGGACCGGACAAGGTTCGGCTCGTCTGGAAGAGCCAGCCGCTCCCGTTCCACGACAAGGCAACGCCGGCATCCGAGGCGGCGCAGACGGTCTTCCTCCTCAAGGGAAGCGAGGCCTTCTGGAAGTTCCACGACCTTGCGTTCAAGAATCAGAAAGACCTCGGCGCGGATTCCTACGAGAAGTGGGCGCAGCAGGCGGGCGTCGATCCGGTGAAGTTCAAGGCCGAGCTCGCGACCAAGAAAGCGTCGAAGAAGGTCGAAGAAGACAAGGCCCTCGGGACGAAGGTCGGCGCGAACGGCACCCCTGCGTTCCGTATCAACGGCGCCGAGCTCTCCGGGGCTCAGCCGTTCGACAAGTTCAAGGAGCTCATCGACAAGGAACTCTCCAAGGCCAACGCGAAGATCGCGTCCGGCACGCCGAAGGACAAGATCTACGTCGAGATGTCCAAGGAGAACTTCAAGGCCGCTCCTCAGAAGAAGGACGACGAGGAGGAAGGCGAGAAGGAAGACACGAAGACCGTCTGGCGCGTGCCCGTCGGCAACTCGCCGATCCTCGGCAAGAAGGACGCTCCGGTCACGCTCATCGAGTTCTCCGACTTCCAGTGCCCGTACTGCAAGCGCGTCGAGGATCAGCTGAAGAAGGTCAAGGAGACCTACGGCGACAAGGTTCGTCTCGTGTGGAAGCACGAGCCCCTTCCGTTCCACCCGCGCGCGGAGCCCGCTGCCGAGCTGACGCTCGAGGCACGCGCTCAGAAGGGCGAGAAGGGCTTCTGGGACGCACATGACAAGCTGTTCGAGATCCAGCCCAAGCTAGAGGACGCGGATCTCGAGAAGGCCGCCGGTGAGCTCGGCCTCAACGTCGACAAGGTGAAGGCTGCAATCAAGGACAAGAAGTACAAGAAGGAAGTCGACGCCGACGCCGAGCTCGGTGAGGACGTCCAGGCATCCGGTACTCCGCACTTCTTCGTCAATGGTCGGCGTCTCGTCGGCGCGCAGCCCTTCGAGAAGTTCCAGAAGATCATCGACGAGGAGATCAAGAAGTTCGACGACCAGAAGGGGAAGGTCGCGGCGAAGGACTACTACGAACACATCATGAAGGACGCCAAGGGCGCTCCAGAACCAGAGAAGAAGCAGGCGCCCGCAGTCGCCGCAGGCGCTCCTTGGAAGGGCAAGTCGGACGCGAAGGTCACCATCCAGCTGTGGAGTGACTTCCAGTGTCCGTTCTGCGGACGCGTCGAGGGGACGGTCACCGAGGTCATGAAGAACTACGGAGACAAGGTGAAGCTCGTCTGGCGTGATAAACCGCTCCCGATGCACCCGGACGCTCCGCTCGCAGGCGAAGCCGCTCGCGAGGCTCTCAAGCAGAAGGGGCCCGACGGCTTCTGGAAGATGCACGACAAGATGATGGCCAATCAGCAGAAGCTGAAGCGAGAGGATCTCGAAGGCTACGCCAAGGAGATCGGTCTCGACGCAGACAAGCTGAAGTCGGCGCTCGACAGCCACGTGCACAAGGCCGCGATGGACGTCGATGACAAGGCCGGAACGGACATCGGCATCAGCGGGACGCCCGCGTTCCTCATCAACGGCTACTACCTTTCCAGCACAGTGGGATCCGAAGCTTGGAATTCACGTGACTTGAAGTCGCGGC
>JADMIO011081475.1_pt1 | contig 22068 bp, 15 predicted proteins | sample 8958161 | NCBI WGS metagenome assembly JADMIO01 (sample SAMN16585339, study PRJNA669376) | soil metagenome | isolation source: Crop rotation soil | place: USA: Cullars Rotation, Alabama | collected 2011
GACAACTTGTCCACGTGGAATTCTAAGCTTAGGATCCCAATGTGCTGGAAAGGGGCTGGGACGCCTTTGGCGGCGGATGGGCGGTGCGCGACGGTGTGCTTCAGGCCGCTCCCAGCGCCGGCTCCAAATTGGTGCGTGCCGCACCCGAAGTCGGCGACGGCACAGTGGAGTGCGATGTCCGCATTGCGGATAACAACAGTGACATTGCCGGTCTGATCGTGCGCGTCAGCGACGCGCACAACGGCGCGGACGACTGGAACGGCTACGAGGTCAGCCTTGATGTAAAGACAAGAACCGTGCTGCTCGGCAGGCACCGGCACGACTGGCATCCGCTGCAAGCTGTGCCGGCCGCCGTGGAGGCCGGCATGTGGCATCACCTCCGCGTCGAGATGAGCGGTGCGCGGCTGCGCATCTTTCTGGACGCGGGAGTGCAACCGGTTATTGACTTTACCGACACGGACCGTCCACTGCTGACCGGCCGTGTCGGGCTACGCACATGGAACTCCGAAGTGTCGTTCCGCGACCTGAAGCTCACCGGTGCGACGACGATTGTAGACAGGCTCAATAATGTGCCGGCGCAAGCCGCGCAGGTCAGCGGCATGTGGGACGGCTTCTATGACGGCACTGTCGTGGCTGGTTATGGCATAGACGAAGTGAACCCTTATAACAGTCTGCGCTCGCAGCGGCTCGAACATGGCTCCGGCAGCGGCGTGGTTGGCATTGCTAACCGCGGCCTGAACCGCTGGGGCATTGCGGTGCGCAGTGGCCATACTTATGCTGGCCACCTTTATCTGCGGCAACAGGGCTATCGCGGACGCGTCACTGTCGCGCTGCAGAGCGCTGACGGCGCGCGGACTTATGCGCGACAGGCACTCGCCGCGCCGGGCGCGACGTGGTCACGCCGCGACTTTACCTGGCGTTCGACTGCGACAGACGCTAACGCGCGTTTCGCGCTCTGGATTGACCGGCCCGGCACGGTGTGGGTGGACCAGGTCTATCTCAGCGGCACCGGCGACGAACTGTTCCACGGCCTGCCCTATCGCGCCGACATTGCCAACATGATGGTGGCCGAGGGCCTGAAGTTTCTGCGCTACGCCGGCACGATGGTGAACGTGCCGGGCTATCGCTGGAAGCAGATGATTGGCGATCCCGACCGTCGCCCGCAGTATCGCGGCAACTGGTATACGTATTCCACCAACGGTTTCGGCATCGAGGAATTCTTGCGCTTCTGCGAGGCTGCGCACATCGAAGCGGCCTTTGCCATTAATATCGAAGAAACGCCGCAGGACGCCGCCGATTTGGTGGAGTATCTGAACGGCCCCGTCACGACAGTGTGGGGCGCACGCCGCGCCGCCAATGGCCACCCGCGACCATACAACGTGCACACCATTGAAATCGGTAACGAGGAGGACACTGGCGCGCACTACCTGGAGCGATTCAAGCTACTGGAACCGGCAATGCATGCCAAAGACCCGGCGCTGCGGCTCGTCATCGCGGCGTGGTGGGATCCAAACAAACCGGCGACGAAACAGATCGTGCAGGAGCTAAATGGCAAAGCCGCGCTGTGGGACGTGCACGTTGGTGGTGACGACCTGAACGAAGGTGCCAACGTGGACCGGCTGTTCACGCAGATGCAGCAACTGGTGCAGGAATGGTCGCCCGGCAATCCGCTCAAGGCAGTCGTCTTCGAGGAGAACGGCGGTCAGCACAACCTGCGCCGTGCGCTGGGCCATGCCCGTATTATCAACGCCACACGCCGTCATGGCGACTTCGTGTTGGTGGATTGCCCGGCCAACTGCCTGCAACCGTGGCGCCAGAACGATAACGGCTGGGACCAGGGTCAGATCTTCTTCATTCCCGACCATGCCTGGGCGATGCCGCCCTTCTACGTGCAGCAGATGGCGTCGCGCAACCACGAACCTTTGTGCGTCGAAAGCGCCGTGGACGGTGCTCCCGGCCTCGATGTGCTGGCCACCCGCAGCGAAGATGGCAAGACCCTCGTGCTGAGTGTCGTCAACACCTCCGCTGCACCCGTGACGACGACTCTTAGTCTGGCGGACTTCAACAGGAGTAACGCGCCGGCCCAGGTGTGGACGCTGACCGGGGGCCTGGACGATGTGAACCCGCCGGACGGGCCGGAGACAGTGCGCTCGCAGCAGAGCCCGGTGGCGCTGGGCGATACCTATACGTTTGGGCCGTACTCGTATACCATGCTACGGTTGGGACAATAGGAGTAATTTCAATAACGGGCGCCTGTCATTCTGAGAGAGCCTAAGGCGACCGAAGAATCCCCGGACGCTATGATGACCACGGCACGCCTGGGGGGATTCTTCGGTCGGCAAGCCTCCCTCAGAATGACACAATCGCGTTTATTGCTGACCCCACAACATAATAGAGTCATTCTATGAACTGGACAGGACGAGTCGCGATAGTCACCGGCGCCGCCTCCGGCATCGGCGCGGCCACGGCGCTGGAATTCACGCGCTACGGCGTGCACGTTGGGCTGTTCGATATCAACGAGGCGGCGGGCCGCACGATGGAGGCGCAACTGCGCGACGCGGGCGGACAGTCGACCTTTTATTGCGTTGATGTCGCGGATGCAGCGGCTTGCCATGACGCGGTCCGAGCGTTCGTCGCCATCACGGGCCGCCTCGATTACCTGGTCAATAATGCAGCCAGTTTCCTCACCAAAGGACTGGATGTAACCACGGCCGACTGGGAGCAATGCCTCGGCGTCAATGTGCGCGGCTATGCGAACATGGTGCAGGCGTGCTATGAGCCAATGTGCGCCACCGGTGGCGGCGCGGTCGTCAACCTGTCCAGCATCTCCGGCCATGTGGCGCAGCCGAACCGCTGGACTTACAACGCCTGTAAAGGCGCAATTCAAATGCTCACGAAATGCCAGGCGCTCGACCTGGCGCCGGCGGGCATCCGCGTCAACACCGTCAGCCCCGGCTGGACCTGGACACCCGAAGTCGCCAAAGCCGCGACCGGCGGCCGGAAGCGGTGGGAGCCGGTCTGGGCGCGCTTCTCGATTCAAGGCCGGCTGGGAGAGGCGCACGAAATTGCACGCCCCATTCTCTTCCTGTGTAGCGACGACGCCAGCTTCATCACCGGCGCGGAGTTGCCGGTGGACGGCGGCTATCTGGCGCTGGGCAGCGAGGGTAAGGGTGAAGAGTCTTCCTTTGCGGGCTCGGCGTGAGGCACCGCCGCCAGATAGTCATGGATGCGAGACAGGAGGATCACTCGACCCGCTATTAAATTGGCAATAACTGTTCACAGAATCGTTACAATCGCTTAATCAACCGGTCATCGCGTCGTCATGTGCCACTGGCATGATTTACGTTAAGGGCGCGGATTGAGCGTGTCGTGCTCCCTAATTCATCATTGCCGCCCTATTCATAGCACCAGCGAACGGAGGAGCATAGCGATGGATGATCATTGTTTCGGGTTACTGACGCATCGCACCTGTGGCCGCGAAAAGGAGTACAGCGTGTCGTCGAAGCGGCGCGCGCCGCACGGGTGGGTGCAGGCCGACGAAGCCGGCGACGCGGCGCAGCGCGTGCTGCACACGCATTCGCGCTACCGCAATAATCAGGAGTTCGAGTTCCTGAAGAACGCCGCGCGGCTGTATGACGATTACGGCAAGCTGGAATACGCCACGGCCGAGTGCTCGTCGCCGGAAGAGTGCGCACTGTACGACAAGGCCGGCGACGCCATCATCGCCGAGATGGCACGCCAGACCTGCCGCGACGGCGAAGTCATTGATATCCACAACGACAACACCGATGGGCTGGTCAGCTACGGTTGCCACACCAGTTACCAGATCCTGCGCTCGGCGCAGGGCGAGTTGCTGAAGCGCAACCTGCTGACATTTCTGGTCGCGACCGGCGCCGTACTGTTCGGCTCCGGCGAATATCGCGAGGGCGTGTTCTATCATTCGTCGCGCGCCCAGTTCATAGATAAGGACGTCGGCGACAAAACTCGCCACGGCCAGCGCGCCATTCTCAACACGCGCACTGAACATCTGCTGCCCTCGCCGCACCGCGATATTTACACACGGCTGCACATTACGTCACTCGATACCAAGGTCAGCGAAGTCGCGGTTTTCCTGGAAGTGGCGCTTACGTGGATCGTGCTCAGCATGAGCGAAATGGGCTGGGATCTCAGCCGCCACTGCCCCCGCAACGCGGTGCGCGCCTTGAAGGATACTAGCCTGGACATTCACCATCGCATCGAAACCGAAGGCGGTCGGCAGGTGACGGCGCTGCAGATGCAGGAGTATCTTTGGGAGCAGGTCAGCGACTTCATAGACGCCATCACCGTCCACTGCCAGCCGCCGCAATGGATGATGCGCGCTCGTGACCTGTGGCGTCAGGCCGTTATTGACCTCAAGACATCGTCGCTCGAAGAGTGGCCGTCGAGTTCCTATTGGATAGACTGGTGGGCCAAGCTCCATCTGGTGCAGGAATTCAAGTCGGCTTACCCCCAGACTTCACCACAGATGCTCACCCTCTTCGCGACCGAATACCACAATGTGGATCCGCAGAAGAGTCTGGCGCAACAGATGGTCCACGACGGCCTGTTGGCACAGGAGCATACGCCTGGACAAATTCACACCGCTGCCGCCGAGCCATCGTCGCATCCGCGCGCCCGGCGCCGCTCGTATTGGATCAACCATGATTCCCCTGCCACCCGCGTTGATCGCGTGCGCTGGGAAGACGTGGTGGTTAACGGGAAGTTGCGGGTGCTGGAGTTTGACTGACTGCGGCGCATGGCATCACGCTCCTGGGGCGTTGCCCCAGGCTAGTATGAGACACGCCTTCAGCGCTGAATGCTTTACGGCCCGGCGTTACGTGGCTCCGAGAGCCACGGCCCCGGTGCGGGGATGCCGAATAGTTGGGGTTGTGCCTGGGGCTGCGGGTCGGCCTTGGGCGCGAGTCGCTCGAAGACCAGGTGAAACTTGAGGCTGCATTGCAGCCGTCGCTGATGCTTGTCGTCAATCTTCGGATTGACTGTCATCAGTGCTTTAGTGAACGGCGACTGTCGCTTGATGCGCTGTGCCTCGGCCCGTGCCTGCGTGGGCTCCGCATTACGATTCTTCACCGCCGTATCGAGCCTCGTTAAATCCGCCAGCGTGACTGGTGACCAGAGCGATTGCCATAAGGCGGGCGTGACCGTCGCGCCGACGATATTGACCAGTCGCTTGCGGTCTCCTTCCTGTTTCCAATATCCGATGATGATTAGGAATGGCTCGTTGATCTGGTATTGTCGCAGCGCGTCGCCAAGGTCCACAGAGGAACCGTATTTCGTCATCTTAATGGAGACGGGCAGGCCACCATACTTCTTGTTGACCTCTTTCGCCACATCCCATTCCTGCGTATACGAGGGCGCCTCATAGCCATCGAAGAACGTGTCGCGCACCCACTTCTCGAATACGTAGCCGTGGTGCTGCACCTCATGCCGCTCGGCCTCCGGCTTGGCGTTTACCGGCGCAATCCACAGCAGCAACCACAGCGCCACTAATGCTCGCCGTCCTCTTTTCACCACCGAGGCACAGAGGCACAGAGAGCAAAAGGAGTATGGGTGGATGGGAGTATGGGAGGTTATGGCGCCCCTCGATTCTCTATCTGCTATTCTCGTTTTTCTCGGTGCCTCGGTGCCTCGGTGGTGAAATGAGACTAACCATTCTCCGCTTCATAGCACGAGTAATAATAAGGTGTTTGTGCCTCGAACTCGCCGGCGCAGGTATCCACCATTTTATAAACCGGGACGATGCCCATCGCCTTACGGCGCTCACGAATCACCGATTCCTTGATGCCGGTGAGTTCACCGAGATGGTGGTCGTTGAAGCCGAGTTTTTTCGCTTCTAGCATCAGGCTTGGTGTCAGTTCGTCGAGCGGTTTGTTGCGCAGGCGTTGTTCCATACTGACCAGTCGCCAGATTTTGTGCAGGAACCAGCGATCCACTTTCGTTAGGTCGTGAATCTCTTCGAGCATCATGCCGCGGCGGAACGCTTCAGCAATGACGAAGATTCGCTCATCGGTCGGCACGCGCAACTTTTCTTCGATTTCCATCTCCGAGAGCAGACTGGTACCTTTGGCTCGCAAGCCATACACGCCGATTTCCAGTGAGCGCAGCGCTTTCATCAAGGCACTCTCAAAGGAGCGGTCAATGGACATTACTTCACCGGTGGCTTTCATCTGCGTCGTGACGCGGCGGTCGGAGGTGCTGAATTTGTCGAAGGGCCAGCGCGGGATTTTGACGACGCAATAATCGAGCGCCGGCTCGAAGCAGGCCAGCGTCTTCTGCGTGACGGCGTTGGGAATTTCGTCGAGGTGGAAGCCGATAGCGATTTTGGCCGAGACGCGCGCGATGGGGTAGCCGGTGGCTTTGCTGGCTAGTGCCGACGAACGCGACACGCGCGGGTTGACCTCAATGACGTAATACTGTGGCGAGTGCGGGTCGAGCGCCAACTGCACGTTGCAGCCGCCTTCGATGCCCAGGCCGCGAATGATTTCCAGGCTGGCGCTGCGCAGCATCTGGTATTCTTTGTCGGAGAGCGTCTGCGAAGGCGCGACCACGATGGAGTCGCCCGTATGCACGCCCATCGGGTCGAAGTTCTCCATGTTGCAGATCGTGATGCAGGTGTCGTTGGCGTCGCGCATCACCTCATACTCGACCTCTTTCCACCCGTTGAGGTAACGCTCCAGCAGAATCTGATGAATCAGCGAGCGGTCAAGACCGCTGCGCACGAACTGTTCCAACTGCTTATCGTTGTAGGCGATGCCGCCACCGGTGCCGCCCAGCGTGTAGGCGGGGCGGATGATGAGCGGATAGCCGATCTTGTCACGAAAGGCCTGCGCTTCTTCCAATGACACGACAATCGCTGATTCCGGCACCGGCTGATTCAGCTTTTGCATGGTGGCCTTGAACAGGTCGCGGTCTTCGGCCTTCTTGATGGACTCCAGCGGCGTGCCCAGCAACTCGACGTTGTACTTCTCCAGGATGCCGGCTTCAGCCAGTTGATAGGCCATGTTCAAGCCGGTCTGCCCACCCAGCGACGGCAGCAGCCCATCCGGCCGCTCCTTGGCGATGACCTGCTCGATAAACGACACCGTTAGCGGCTCGATATACACCGCGTCGGCTGTTTCGACGTCGGTCATAATTGTCGCCGGGTTCGAGTTCACCAACACCACGCTGACGCCCTCTTCCCGCAGCGCCGCGCACGCCTGTGTGCCGGCGTAGTCGAACTCGGCCGCCTGCCCGATCACAATCGGGCCGGAGCCGACTACCAATACTTTATTAATGTCAGATCGCTTGGGCATTTTATTCGGTGCTTTCCGGCTTCTCTTTCTTCTCTTTCACCAACTGCGCGAAGCGGTCGAATAAATACGCGTTGTCTTTCGGGCCAGGGCTCGCCTCGGGGTGATACTGCACCGAGAAGATCGGCTTGTCGCGGTGGCGCAGGCCCTCGACGGTGTTGTCGTTGAGGTTCAGGTGCGTGACTTCGACTTGTTCCGGCAGCGAATCGGCGGCGACGGCGTAGCCGTGGTTCTGAGTCGTGATGTGGACCTTGCCGGTTGTGAGGTCCTTGACCGGATGGTTGGCGCCGCGATGGCCGAATTTCAACTTGAACGTATCCCCGCCGAGGGCGCGGCCGATGATCTGATGGCCAAGGCAGATACCGAAGATCGGCATGTCGGGTTGGCGTTCCTGTAAGGTGCGTATCGCGTCCACTTCCTCGTCCAGCGCCTTCGGATCACCGGGGCCATTCGAGAGCATCACGCCGTCGGGCTGCCACTGGAGGATTTGCTCGGGCGTGGCAGTGCACGGCAGCACGATGACCTCCAGGCCACGGTCGCGCAGGCTGCGCAGGATGTTGAACTTCGCGCCGTAATCGAGTACCACCACGCGGCCTTCAGAATCGAGCGGCATCTCCCACTGCTCGGGCGGCGTGTTGCCGTGATGCAGCGGCGCGATGGCGATTTCGCCGTCCTGCCACTGGTAAGGGCGCTGCGTTGTCACTTCGCGGGCGTAGGTGCCGGAGTCGTAGTCGGGTAGGGCGCGCAGGATGGCGACGCCTTCCTCGACGGTGTGCTCGGTCGTTATCATGCCCAGCATCACGCCGTGGTCGCGCAGGTTCTTCACCAGTGCGCGCACGTCCACGCCCTGTATCCCGACCAGATTGTAGCGCTTCAGATATTCGTCGCCGCACGAGTCGCTGCGATAATTCGAGGGCGTGCCGCACATCTCCTTCACGATGAAGCCGGCGACCTGCGGATGGATGGACTCGCCGTCGTCGCCATTGATGCCGTAGTTGCCGATGAGCGGGTAGGTGAGCGCCACCAACTGGCCGGCGTAGGACGGGTCGGTCAGAATCTCCTGATACCCGGTCATGGAGGTGTTGAACACCACCTCGCCGGTCGTCGTGCCGGCCACGCCGATCCCGGTGCCTTCGTAGGATGAACCGTCGCTGAGTATTAATAATGCCTTCATGATACTATCGTTAATCGGTGAGTCCGATAACCCTCATGTCGCGCGGACTCTCTACTGTATATTCGTAGCTCAAATCTTTCTTACTGCCGGGAGCCAGGGTCAGTTCCCAGCGCAATTCGCCCAGGTCATTCGTCGTGGGTGCTGGTTCCGCATGGCGCAATTTGACCTTAATTTGCTCATGGCGACTCACCGGTATCTGATCCAGGACGGTGAGGGTGACGCGGTGCGGCTTAAGGTTTTCCAGCTTAATTGCGTAGGAATAATTGTGCCGTCGAACATTGCCGATGAGATTCTTATCCACCTCGCGCCGGGTCAACTCGCGTTTGGTGCGCACCTGTTCGTCGGGCCCCAGGAACAACTTGAATTCCTGACCCGGCGCGATATTCTCAAGTGAACTGCTGCCGACAAAGACGCCGTCGCGGAAAACGTTGGTTTCGCCAGGCAACAGCACCAGATCGCTTTCATTCCGGGTGGTAGCTCGTAAGTAGCCAAACTCCACCCGCTCCGGCACGGCGCTGTAGTCCAGACGACAGGGGAATTCGCGTCGCGCAATCGTGGCGCGGTGCGGTTGCCCATCCGCCGGCACGCTCATCGTATGCGGCAAATGAAATGATACCGTGGCGCCCTTGACCGCGACTTCCGCCAGTTCCGGCGTGGCCTCCATATCCGCGAGATATGCGACTTCCGGTTGTATATCAAACTCTTCCCCGACCGCTTCCGCGAGCACTTGCGGCCTCGGGGCACGAGCACCCACCATGGAGCGCGGTGCTGCCGGAGCCGCCATGGGGGCCATGACAGGCGGACGGAACACGTCAATGTAACGCGGTTCGAGTTGGGGCGGGAGACTCCCCAGACTGGGTTGAGCTGTGGACAGCGTGAGCGTCACATCCTTCCAGTCTTCGCCCGTGTTTTGGCTGAGGCTGGCCAGGTAATCAAGCGTCAGCGTAGCTTCCGGCCCGGTTACATCCGTACTCTTGGTTCCGCCCGGTGCCGATGACGATAGTGTCTCCAGGTCCAACCGGGCATCATAAAGCGGTTGCCAGCTTGCACCGGGAACCACGTACAACAGTTCCAGCTCAAACTCCGCCGGGCTCGCGGCCTCCACCGTTACGCTCACGTAATGGTCGCGGCGGCTGCGCGCACCATGCAACTGTTTGATCTGGCTTTGCAACGCCTGCTGTTGCTTCGCGTTCTCGCGGCGCTGATGTTCTATTGCAGTGCGCTCTTCCTGTGCCTGGACCATCTGAGCGCTGACGAAGTCGAGCAATTGCCCGGTCGCTTCCAGGGTGGCGGTCCCGGAGGCCAGAGTGCGGGCGTAACGCCGGGCCGCATTGTCAGCTAATTGTTGCACGGCCTCCATGCGCTTGCCCAGCGTCTCATCTTTACGGGCCAAAGCTGTGTCAGCGTCTTGCAGCGCCTGAAGGTGCTCCTGGAGTTCGCGTGTACTGCGATACGCACTCTCTGTGAGATGGCGCTCCTTACTCTCTACGCCCACAATCGTCACCGGCACTTTGCTGCGGCCAGCAGCACGCAGGGAATTCGGCTCCAGGCTGGCCGGAAGACCGCTGACAATGAGTTCTTGAAGGCCAGCAGCTTCAAGCGTGATAGTCCCGCGCCGCGTCACCTGAGCGCGGTCGGTATAGATTGTCACAGCCACTATGGGCGCTTCCACTTCTGGCATTTCTCTTTGCTACCTTCGGCCTGTTATTCAAGCCGCAGTCGTATTCCTACTCCGAGGCGTTAAAGACAACCTCCCCGGCCACGATCGTTGTCTGCACTCGCCCGGACATGGCGGCGCCGTCGAAGGGCGTATTCTTCGACTTGCTGGCCAGGTCAGCGGCGCGCAGCGTCCACTGCTGGTCCGGGTTGAAAATCACTACATCGGCCGGCGCGTCGGGGCGCAGTGTGCCGGTTTCCAGGCCCAGGATGCGCGCGGGCGCGGCCGTCATTTTCTGGACGACCTGCGGCAGTGTCAAGTGCCCTGGTTCGACCAGATACTTGATGGACAGGGGCAGCATCGTCTCCAGGCCCAGGATACCAAACGGCGCCAGGGCGAATTCGCGCTCTTTTTCGTGGGCCGCGTGCGGCGCGTGGTCGGTGGCGATGGCGTCAATCGTGCCGTCCTTCAAGCCCTCGATCAAAGCCGCCATGTCCTCGTCAGTGCGCAGCGGCGGGTTCATCTTGGCGTTGGTGTTGTAGCCGCGGCACGCTTCATCCGTCAGCGCGAAATGGTGCGGACACACCTCAGCCGTGACCTGCACCCCGTCGTTTTTCGCGCGCCGTATCTGCTCGACCGCCCCTTTGGTGGTGTTGTGCAGGATGTGGATGCGATTGCCTACCTCACGCGCGATGGCGCACGCCTTGAAGACCGCCAGTTCCTCGGCGACGCGCGGCATGCCGCGCAGGCCCAGGTCGTTGGACACAATGCCCTCATTCATGCAGCCGCCGTGCGTCAGCGCCGTATCCTCGCAGTGCAGCATCGTGACCAGGCCGCAGGTCTTGGCGTACTGAAACACGCGCCGCATGAAACCCGCATCCTGCATCGGAAACGCATCGTCCGAGGCAGCGACCGCGCCTGCCGCCTTCAGTTCCGCCATTTCGGACAGTTGCTCATTCTTCGCGTCAATGGAGACTGAGGCCACCGGCAGAATCCGCACACCGTTGCCCTCTGTCCTAGCGCGTTGCAGAATATCCTCGACCACGCTACGCCGATCAATCGGCGGTGCCGTGTTCGGCATCACGCAGACCGTAGTGATGCCACCGCGCGCCGCCGCCGCCGTGCCGGTGCGCGTGTCCTCCTTATATTCCTGGCCCGGCGTGCGAAGGTGCACATGCAGGTCAATCAGGCCCGGCGCGACAATACAACCCGCCGCATCCAGAGTGCTGAGTGCTGAGTGCTGAGTGCCGAGTGAGTTGCCGACAGCGGTGACGCGGCCGTCTTCGATTAGTACGTCCTGAACCGCGTCAATATTTTGTGAGGGGTCGAGAACGCGACCGCCTTTGATAAGTAGATTCATAGTTTTCTTGGAGCTGGGGTTCAGGGTATAGGGTATGGTGTCCAATCAGACTCTATACCCTGAACCCCAAACCCCACTATTCCTCCCCGCCCAGCAACAGGTGCAGCAACGCCATGCGCACGGCGACACCGTTGGTGACTTGCTCCAGGATAACGCTCTGCTCGCCATCCGCGATGTCGTCGGCAATTTCCACGCCGCGGTTAATCGGGCCGGGATGCATCACAATGGCATCCGGCTTCGCGCGGCTCAGGCGGCGGCGGTTCAGGCCGTATAGCGCGGCGTATTCGCGCACCGACGGCAAGTAGACGCCATCCATCCGCTCGTTCTGCAGGCGCAGCAACATCACCACGTCGCGGCCTTCGATGGCGGCGTCGCAGTCGGGCTCCAGGCGCAGGCCCTGGGCCAGGTATTCGCGCGGCAACAGCGTTTCCGGGCCACACAGCGTGACGTCGGCGCCGATTTTCAAGAGGCCCCACAGGCCGCTGCGCGCGACGCGCGAGTGCAACAGGTCGCCGATGATGACGACGCGCAGCTTCGCAATATCGCCCTTATGCTCGCGCATGGTGAGCAAGTCGAGCAGGCCCTGGGTCGGGTGTTCGTGGCAGCCGTCGCCGGCATTCACGATGCTGCCGCGGACATAGCGCGATGCCATTTCCGGTGCGCCGCTTTGCGGGTGGCGAATCACGAAACAGTCCACGCCCATCGCCTGCATAGTCAGCAACGTGTCTTTAAGAGATTCGCCCTTGGTCACGCTCGACACCGCCGCGCTGAACGACGCTGTATCGGCCGACAGGATCTTGGCGGCCATCTCGAACGAAGCGCGGGTGCGCGTGGACGGCTCGAAGAATAGCGTGCATACCGTCTTGCCGCGCAGTGCCGGCACCTTGCGGATGGGGCGCCCCAGCACCTCCTTAAAGTTAGCCGCCGTATCGAGCACAAGGTTAATCTCCTCCGCGCTCATCTCTTGCAGCCCCAGAATGTGTTTGCGTTGCAGTTTCATTTTGTTTCGCGCAAAGACGCCAAGAACGCTAAGAAGAGAAGATCGAGGATGGAAGATCGAGAATCGCCCTAGGCGGTGCCGTTGCTATCCTCAATTCTCCATCCTCTATTCTTTCTCGGCTCTCCATCCTCTATTCTCTCTCGGCTTTCTCTGCGTCTCCGCGGTTATTCTTTGGTGATCCGCACGGCGTCTTCGGCGTCGGTTTCTTCCAGGTGCGCGGTGACGTTTTCGTCGCGCGCGGTGGGCACGTTCTTGCCGACAAAATCGGCGCGGATGGGCAACTCGCGGTGGCCGCGGTCGACCAGCACTGCCAGTTGCACCGCCGCCGGGCGGCCCAGGTCGTTCAGCGCGTCCAGTGCGGCACGCACCGTGCGGCCGGTGAACAGCACGTCGTCCACCAGGATGACGGTCTTGCCAGTCACGTCGAAATCTACGCGGCTGGGATGCGGCGCGACGCTGCGCGTGCTGTAGTCGTCGCGGTAGAGCGTGACATCAAGCGTGCCGACGGCGACGGCGTGGTTCTCGATCTGCTCAATCTGCGCCGCGAGGCGGCTGGCCAGCGGCACACCGCGCGTCGGGATGCCGATCACGACCAGATTGCGTGCGCCGCGGTTGCGCTCCACGATCTCGTGCGCGACGCGCTTGAGGGCACGCGTGATGTCGCCCGCGTCCATGACTACGCCGGGCTGGCGTTCGCTGTTCGATTCCTTGTGTTGTGCCATCAGCCAATAAAAAAGCCCTTTCTTCCCGCGAAATCGGGAGGAAAGGGCCGTGTCAAGACGACAGATATGGTCGGAAAGTGTGCGCTATTCATAATTGCCTTTGCGCGCCTCACGGGACGCGCTTAAAAGACCTCTAGGATTATAGCGCGGGTGGCGGGGTGGCGTCAACCGTGCTCCTCTACCGACACAGCCGCGGCCCGGCCCCCTCAAGGCCTTGCCACATTGATGGTCGTGTCCGCGGTAACGGCCACTACCACGTTGGGCGTGCCCGGAATGACGCGGACCGGGCCGACCGCCTCAACATAAATCGTAGCGGCCTGAGCCCCGGCCAACACTCCGGCGGGGATGGTGGCGGTCGTCACAGTGACGGGCAGGAGGCGGCCATCTTGCGCGGCGGTTACCGGATCGAGGACAGGTGGTAACTGGTCTACGGCGCCCGGCGCGAGGTTGAACGAGGTCCACATCACGGCGCTGATTGGAGCCCCTGGCGGATGCCGCAGTGCAGAGGCGACGATACGGTAGCCGATGGCGCGGGGCACGGCCTGCCACCGGATCGTGAGCGGCTGCGCTAGGTCCGGTGGCGTGGGCGATACTGTCACGTGCAGCGGGTCGAGGAAGTCTTGGTCCGGGCCAATGGAGAAGGCGGCATTGCCGGCGTAGGATGTCGTGAGGCTGTAATCGCCGACGGCGTTGGGTGGCTGAGTGTCGGGCGGTGGCTCAGCTCCGGGCAGGCCTACAATGGGTGCGCCGGTGTCCGGTAAGCCCGGGTTGGTGCGGAGCGGACCGACCGCCACGGATGGAATACCATCCAGGTTCTCAGGCGGCCGGCCGACCCGCGTGTAGTAGTTCGCTGTCAAGGTTGTGATTGTCCCTGCTTGCGGCTGGCCCTGTTGGGTCTCCTCAGTGCTACGCGAGTACAGTTGGAGAGGCAGCGGGTCACCGGTGTCCAGCGGTAAGTCTTGCGGATGAACGAGGTTCAACCGTCCAGGGCTATCGTGTTTGAGCCCGGCCGGCATGGCGAGCATCGCAGTGGCGCCGGCGGGTGGTTGCTGAGGGGCCGCCAGGACCGTGCGGAAGATGCGAGCTGGCACGGTGCGCGTGTCGGTGCTGAGCGGCATAGAGGTGCGAATGCGGACGTCCAGCAGCGGACCGTCGCGCCAGGTCGGAACGCGCGGCGTGCCCCGTAACACCGGCGTGCTGAGGTCGGGACGTTCGGTCTGGATCCGCGCACCATTTGCTACGGGTATCGTTGCTGTACTTTTGCCTGGCGGCACGGCGGTCGGCGCGGCGCGCAATTGGTAGACACCGTTTTGCACTTGGTCCCACACCGCGATTTCGCGCGCCGGCAGGCTCTGGCCGCGACCCAAATCCTTGCCGATGACAACCGCCTGGGCCCCGCGTTTCAACTCCGCCAAGGTGACGGCATGCGCCGCGTCACCGCGCACATGCAGCGACGTGGCGTCGTCCACCACGACAATCTTGGTGCGCGGGTGCGCCAGCCGGCTCGTCTTGCCGTTGGGCAGCGTGAAGGCGGTGGCCTCCAGGGTGCAGGTGCGCTGCGCGGCGTTGGCGACCCGCAGGGTGCCGTCGAGACGGATCTCGTCATCGTTCAGCTTGAATTCCGCCGTGTCTGAATTGGCGGCTGCCTGGGCAGCGCCCCGTGTGGCCACGATACCCAGGCTGAAGATCGCCGCAACGGCGCCGAATGGACTCATACAGGCACCCCTCTATGCGATGCGGAGCGAGAACTACAGGGAGATAACGATAATAATACCAAATCCCACGGCGGCACTGGCGATTTGGTATAACCTTGCTTGAGCCAAAGCGGATTGTCCTAATCGCAGTGCCATTCTGGAAGCGCCACAAAAGACACAAAAGGAGGAGGGCGGCCTATGACACCTGAGACCCGGCCATCAACGTACGCGTTCAGCCATTTCTTTTTGTGCTTTTTGTGCTTTTTTGTGGCAATCCGAGGCGTGGCCGCCCCGGCGCAGCCGCCGGTGATTCCAGTTGGACTGGACGCCTATCGGATATGGGACCGGTGGCCGGTGCAGCGCATTGGGGCGCGGGCGTATATGCGCAGCACCTACGACCGGCGCGGCGGTAACGAGGGCGCGGACGCCAGCCACTTCTTGTATCAGTTGGCGGAGGACAACAACGTGACGCTGGATGTGGCGGGACCCGGCGTGCTGTACTTCGCGCGCTATAACCACTGGCACGGCAGCCCGTGGCACTATGAGGTGGATGGCGCGGACCACCTGGTGCAGGAAACCAGCACGGCCGACCCGAATCATCCGGCGCCCAATGCCACGTTCGTGCCGCCGGACCTGTTCCCGAATCCGCTGGCGTGGACCTGGGCCGATACGCGCGGTGCCGATTTGTCGTGGCTGCCGATACCGTTCGAGCGCTCGTTTCGCATGGGCTACTCGCGGACGCACTACGGTACGGGTTATTACATCTATCAGCAGTACGTGCGGGGCGCGGCGCTGTCGCAGCCGATTCGGGCATGGGATGCGAAGACACCGCCGGCCCACGATGTGCTGGACTTGATCGCGCGCTCCGGCACCGACATCGCACCGCAGGCGGGCACACCCGAAGGCGACAGGTTGCGGGTGCGGCAACAGTCGGGCGTGGTGAGCGTGCCGGCTGCGGGCGCGGTCACGGTGGTGGCGATGAACCAGGGACCGGCGACGCTGCGGGCACTGGAATTCTCGGTGCCGCGCGAGCGGGCGCTCGACTTCGAGCGCGTGCGTTTACGCATCACGTGGGACCGGCGGCCACAGCCGTCGGTGGACGCTCCCGTGGTGCTCTTCTATGGCACCGGTTCACTGTATAACCGCGACGACCGTGAGTATCTGGTTAAGGCGTTTCCGGTGCACATCCGCTTCGACGTGCAGCGCGTTTACCTCGGCTGCTACTTTCCCATGCCGTTTTTTCACGCGGCCCGTATCGAGTTGGCCGGTGCGGACGCCGCGGTGCCCGACGTGCGCTGGGCGGTGCGCACGGTGCCGCTGCGCGACGCGCCCGGCACGGTGGGGCTCTTTCATGCCACCTACCGCGACCACGCCAACCCGGAGCCGGGCCAGGACCTGACCTTGCTCGACACCCGCGCCACCGAAGGCGGGGGCGACTGGTCGGGCAGCTTCATCGGCACCTCGTTTATCTTTTCGCATAATGCGGTGCTGAACACGCTTGAAGGCGATCCCCGCTTCTTCTTCGATGATAGCCAGACGCCGCAGGCGCAGGGCACCGGCACGGAGGAGTGGGGTGGGGGCGGCGACTACTGGGGCGGGCGCAACATGACGCTGCCCTTCGCCGGGCACCCGGTCGGCGCACCCAACGCCGCCGCCGCGAAGAGCGATGAAGACAAGGTAGAATCAGCGTACCGTTTTCTGCTGGCCGACCTGATGCCGTTCGGCCGCAACGCGGTCATTCGATTAGAGCACGGCGGCGAGAACCGTTCGACCGAGCACTACGAAACCGTGACCTACTGGTACGGCACGCCCGCCGCGTCGCTGGTGCCGACCGACACGCTGAAAGTGGGGGACGCCGCGAGCGAACAGGCGCATGGCTATGCCTCACCACAAGCCTCGGCCCCCGAAACCATTTCCTCGCGCTATGAATGGGGCGTGGACCAACTCGACGGCAAAGAAACCTATCCGGCCACGGCCGATACGGGTCGCCACACGGCCGGCACGTCCGAGTTCACGCTCAAGCTCACGCCGCGCAACTTCGGTGTGCTGCTGCGCCGCAAACTCGACTATGCCTATCCGAACCAGCGCGCCGAAGTCTTCATCGCCGATACCCGCCCCGGCGCCGCGTGGCAATCCGCCGGCGCCTGGTATCTCGCCGGCTCGAACACATGCGTCTACTCGAATCCGCGCGAAGAACTGGGTGCCGCGCAGCACGTGGTTCAAACCTCCAACCGCCGCTTCCGCGACGACGAGTTCCTGGTGCCGCGCGACCTGACGCAGGGATGGTCCGCCATCCGCGTGCGCGTGCAATTCACACCGGTGCGCATCCCGCTCTTTCCCGGCCAGCCGTTGCCGGAACTGGCGTGGAGCGAACTGCGTTACGATGCTTATTGCTTCGTGATGCCGCGGGGGTGAGTGATCGGTCGTTAACTTCTTGAAGTCAGAAATACCGCGAGATGTCATGCTGAGGGAGGCTCGCCGACCGAAGCATCCCCAGACGCTATGACTATCGCAGCTCGACTCTGGGGGATGCTTCGGTCGGCGAGCCTCCCTCAGCATGACACGTGCGCCTACTAATCCATGACGAGTTGCCCTCGCATCCCACGCCGCGCTATCCTATCATTCCATGAAACTCCTGTCGCTCATCGTCCTCGCCGCCACCATTATGCCGATTACCGCCGCCCATTCCGATCAACGCGCCGACGAAGAACGGCTCTCGTTTCAATCGTTCGCGCCGTGGTCGCCGCGCACCAACTTGAATGCCGACGTGGCGATGGTGTATGGCATTGATAAGACCCTGCCCGAGCGGTTCGACACGTGGCGGCAGCATGGCTATCGGATGCACGTCATGACCGGCGTGGCGTGGGGCGAGTATCAGGACTACTTGTATGGCCGCTTCGACGGCATCAACCACGAGGACGAAGCGCAGACCGACCGCAACGGGAAGAAGATCGGGCACGGCGGCGACGTGTATTACATGTCGCCCGGCATCAGTTACGGGAAGTTCCTGTGCGTTGGCGTCAAGCGCGCGTTGGATGCGGGGGCGACCGCGATTCACCTGGAGGAGCCGGAGTTCTGGGTGCGCGGCGGCTATTCCGAGGGGTTCAAGCGCGAATGGAAGTCGTATTATGGCGACGATTGGCAGCCGCTCTATTCATCGCCCGACGCGCAGTATCGCGCCTCCAAGCTGAAATACTTCCTCTATCGTCGCGCGCTATCGCAAGTCTTCGACTTCGTGTGCGATTACGGCAAGCAGCATGGGCGCCAGATTTCGTGCTATGTGCCGACGCACTCGCTGCTCAACTACGCCCACTGGGGCATCGTCAGCCCCGAATCGTCATTGCTCGACGTGGGCTGTGACGGCTATATCGCGCAGGTGTGGACCGGCACCGCGCGCACGCCCAACGTTTACGAAGGCCGCCTGAAGGAGCGCACCTTTGAGACCGCGTTCCTGGAATACAGCGCGATGCAGAACCTGGTGCGCGCCTCGGGGCGGCGGGTGTGGTATCTGAACGACCCGGTTGAGGATAACCCCGACCACTCGTGGACCGACTACCGCACCAACTGGCAGAACACCCTGGTCGCGTCGCTGCTGCAGCCCGAAGTGTGGCGCTACGAGATCATGCCGTGGCCCGACCGCATCTTCAACGGCAAGTATTCCGTCAAAGATGCGTCACAGCGTAAGCCGGGCGAGGCCGTGGCCAAGGAGCCGATTCCGCACGAGTACGAGACGGTGCTACAAAGCGTGATTACGGCGCTGGGCGATATGAAGCAGCCGGCGAACACGGTGCAATGGCAGGTGAGCGGCACGCGCGGCATCGGCGTGCTGGTCTCCGACACGATGATGTTTCAGCGCGGCGAACCGACGCCGTCCGACCAGCATCTGGGCTCATTCTACGGGTTGGCGATGCCGCTCCTGAAGCGCGGCCTGCCGGTTGAGCCGGTGCAGGTTGAAAGCGCCGTCAAGCCGGGCTTTCTCAATTCCTACCGCGTGTTGCTCCTGACCTACGAGGGCCAGAAGCCACCCACCCCGCAGTTCCACGCCGCGCTCGCGCAGTGGGTCCGGCGTGGCGGCGCGCTGATCGTGGTGGACGACGACCACGATCCATATAACGCCGTGCACGACTGGTGGAACACCGCGCCGATGGCGTATGCGACGCCACGCCACCACCTGTTTCAAACGCTGGGCCTGCCGATTCACACTGTCGGCCAAACCACGGTCGGCAAGGGTGTGGTGCTGCGCGCGGATCTTAGCCCGGCTGCCCTGACCTATCGCCCGGATGGCGCCGAACAACTGCGCGCGTTGGTGCACCAGGTCGCGGCGGCGGTGCACCTGCCGTGGCAGGAAACCAATGCGCTGGTGTTGCGGCGCGGCCCCTACATTGTGGGCGCCGGCCTCGACGAATCGGTGCCCGGCGCGCCCGCGCCCACCCTGCGTGGCCGCTTCGTCAATCTCTTCGACGCCGCGCTGCCGGTGCTACCAGAGGTGACGCTGGCACCGGGTCAGCGCGTGTTGCTGTTGGACCTCGATAAGCTGCCGGGCCGCGGCCCACGTGTCGCCGCCGCGGCCTGCCATGTGCGTGACTTCACCGTCACCCGCCGCGAGATCACCCTGCGCGCCGACGGCATCGCGGAGACGCAAGGCGCCGTGCTGTTAGCGTTGCCACGCGCGCCGAGAGCGGTGGCCGTGAATGGCAAGCCGCTGCCGCCGGGTGACTATGACTACGCGGATGGCACGCTGCGGGTGCGCTTTCCGAACGCGGTCGCGGGCGCGAGTGTGATGGTGCAACGCTAAGGCGCGGCTCGAACCCCATCCCCAACCCTTCCCCTTAACGGCAAGGGGAACGGAGCGCTGGCTCTTACCGCGTCCCTAGCTTAAGAGTCCACAGGCAGCAGATGGCTTTGGACTCCCTTCCCCTTGCCGTTAAGGGGAAGGGCTGGGGATGGGGTTCGAGCCGCGCAGTCACGGAAGCTGCTATGCCCCTGACGCGGTTGCCTGTAGTCCCGCTCTCACTGGCAACTACTGTCCACGTAGATCACCCTGCCATCGAAATAAGGATGTGGCGGGGGCAATGGAATTGTGAATTGGTCGAGCCTCACGATGCGGCCGTCCTGTTCAATGGCCAGTGTAAGCTTATTCTGACTGATATCGAAGATCTGCCAGTCCACCTGCAATTGCGTCAGATTGTGGATGAAAGATACTGAGTGTCCGGCAAATACCACGTTCACGTCACCGTCATCCATCTGTACCTTATAGTAGGAGGGGGCGCTGATGGAACCGGACGAATACGTTAAAGCACCACTATTGAGCAGGAGGTACCGCGTGTCACGGGTGCACCCGTGGCCATACGCTTCACCGCGAAACACGATCTTCGCCTCGTCTGTGTCTATCGTGGCTTCCCCGTTGACGTTGGAGAGATCGTAGTAGAAAGACTGTCCAAACGGTGATTTCTTGGTTGAAATCACCTGTGGTGCAGTGTTGACAGGAGAATTCTGTACGCTCGTCGGGAGCGTCGTTGGCGCTATTGTCGCCGGTGTCGCTGCCGGCGCTGGCGTGGTGCGGGACGGCCCGGTGGAGCGCGCACCGAACCAGCACACCAGCAACAGCAACGCAAACGTCGGCACCAACATCCACGCGAGGCCGCTGCCCGGCTCGTGCCACACGGCGTTGGGCGCGGCCGGCGTATCGGCATCGCGCCAGTAGTGGTCGCCGCCGGGGAGTTCGCGTTGTGGGGGCTGCTGGTTCACCGTGGCCGCTCGGTTCCCGTTCGGATAAGCTTTAGCATACGACTCCAGTGTGCATGATGCCAGTTGCCAGCCAGAGCCGGGTTCTCCACCTTTATGTGCTGTATAATAACCACGCCGCTACTGGAAAGGAGCTTGCTTATGTTGACGTTGAAACGGACTACGAACACATACCTCGCCGCCGCCGCTGTCATCCTGATGGTACCTCTCGTGGTAGCCAAGCGTGAGGCGCAACGCAAAGCAGAGGCGGAGGCCGCGCCGGCACTACCGCCGGGCCGAGATCCCTGGATACGGGCGCGGCGTGAACAGGCGCAGGAGGCGGCCGCGACCGCGCGACGGAACATGCCACGCCATGTTGGTCCGCTCGCTCTCGCCGCAGTCGCTCGCGTGGATGCCACCAAACTCGTGACTCCCGCTGAAGCGGCGCAGTTGCTGGGGGAGCCTGTACTCCCGGATCCAGGCGCTGTCGCAGGGCGAGGCCCGCGCCGACAGACCATGTATACATTCGTGGGCCGGCATAGCTACGCCGCAGTCGTCGTGTTGCCTCAGGCCGACTTCGAGGCCGCCGCGGATGCGCCTACCGATAAATACGTGGTGAAACCAGTGAGCGGCATTGGTGAGAAAGTCGTTCTGCTCACTAACCGCGAGACGGGGAACTTTTCCGCCCGCCGGGTCGGCATCGCAGAGCAAGCCGCTATGCGGTCTGTCCGCACCATGAAGTACTTTTTAGCCCACCGGGTCGGTGGTGCTCCCCCTGGGGCCGCCATTCAAGGCCCGTCGAACACGGCGCGGGTGCGAACCGTGGCCAAAGGCGTGTGCGTTGACATCAGCGTGCGCACCGCGGGGGCCGTCCCCAGCACCGCGACACTCCGCGCTTTGACGACTGTGGCCCGTCGGGCGGTCAGCCGCTTACCGTAGTCCGCTGGCTATAGCAGGTTTATGTTAGAGTCGGTCTGGCTGTAATGCCGTAACATGGAGAGAGCCGCTCAATTCACGGGTGCACGGTTGCGTGGCCCCAGCCAGATTCCAGGGCCATGCAGTGTTCGGGAAATAGAATTGGTGAGTGGCGCCAGTGTAGGGGCAACCCCCCGTGGTTGCCCTGAGGCCGCATTACGCACAGGCGACATTAGGGCAACCACGGGGGGTTGCCCCTACACTGGCGCGTCGGCCCTGGCCTCTTGCTGGAGAACTGAATGGCTCCAGGCAGATTCGCCGCAACATTGTAGCGGCTCGGCATTTACGTCATATTAGAATCTATCGTAGCGAAAGGGGAACCATGAAAAGAGCTGCATTATTAGCGATGACACTTGCGGGGTTGCTGCTGGCCGGCTGCGGCGGTGGGAGCACGAAGGTAGACGACACGGGGCCGCCGCCCGGTGGTGCGCCACCGG
>JADMIO010361679.1_pt1 | contig 22067 bp, 23 predicted proteins | sample 8958161 | NCBI WGS metagenome assembly JADMIO01 (sample SAMN16585339, study PRJNA669376) | soil metagenome | isolation source: Crop rotation soil | place: USA: Cullars Rotation, Alabama | collected 2011
GCCGCGACTTCAAGTCACGTGAATTCCAAGCTTCGGATCCCACTGTGCTGGAAAGTAATGGCGAGCCTCGAAGGGCGACGGCGCATGCGGCCATCCTTCGAGGGCCACTGCGCGGCCACCTCAGGATGACGGTGGAGTTTGGCCATCACGCTTCCTTCCGGATCTGCTGCCAGATGCGGTCGCGCAGGCGGCCGAATGTTTCGGTTCCCATCATGTCGTAGCCGCGCGGGCGCGGCAGCGGGATCGCGATGCGGTCGATGATGCGGCCGGGCCGCGCCGACATCACCAGCACCTCGTCGGCGAGATAAACGGCTTCAGTCAGGCTGTGCGTGACGAACACCACGGTCTTTGCCGTCTGCGACCAGATGCGCAGCAGTTCGTGGCCCATGGTCATGCGCGTCTGCTCGTCGAGCGCCGCGAACGGCTCGTCCATCAAGAGCACCGGCGGGTCCTGCACCAGCCCGCGCGCGATCGAGACGCGCTGCTTCATGCCGCCGGAGAGTTCATGCGGATAGCGCGCGCCGAAGCCCTGCAGGCCGACGAGGTTGAGCATGTCGTTCGCGCGCGCGGCACGCTCCTCGCGCGGCGCGTGCTTGAGCGCGAGCGGAAACTCGATGTTGTCGAGCGCCGACAGCCAGGGAAACAGGCTCGCCTCCTGGAACACGACGCCGACGCGGTCGGGATCGGGCGCATCGATCGGCCGGCCCTGGATATGGATGGTGCCCGAGGTCTGGTGACGCAGGCCCGCCATCATCATCAAGAGCGAGGTCTTGCCGCAGCCGCTCGGGCCCACGATGACGACGAAGCGCCCCGCGCCGACCGTCATCGCAATGTCGGATAACGCCGGCACCGCGCCGTCGCGGCCCGCATAGATGTGCGAGAGGTTCGCAACCTCGATCGCGGCATTGGCCGGCGCGTTCCGCACGACGCTGAGGTTGCTCACGTTCGCCATGCGCTCACGCGACGTTCGAGGGTGCGCACGGTCTCATTGAACGCGATCGAGACCGTGGCGAGCAGGATGACGCCGGCGAAAAGCTGCGGGAGCTGGAAGTTCTCGCCCCAGTTCGAAATCATGCTGCCGATGCCGGTGCGCGAGGCATACATCTCGGCGATCATCACGCCGGTGAAGTTGAAGATCATCGAGATGCGCAGCGTTTCGAGCAGGATCGGCAGCATGCTCGGCACGTACACGCGGGTCAGGATCTGCATCCGGGTCGCGCCGTAGGAGCGCGCCACCAGCACATGGTCGGCCTTGACCGACTCGACCGCGGCGGTCGCGCTCATGATGACGACGAACAGCGTCGAGAACGCCGCATAGGCGACCTTCTGCTGGAAGCCGATGCCCATGATCAGGATGAACATCGGCAGGAAGATCGATTTGGGAACGCTGAACACATAGAACAGCAGCGGCTTGAAGATCTGGCCGAAATAATCGCTCTCCGCGATCGCAATGCCGATCGCGGCGCCGAGCGGCACGGCGACGATGAATGCGACGATCACCTCGGCGGAGGTCACCAGGATCGCCTCATGCACCTGCGGCCGGCCGAGGATATCGACGAGCGTGCGCAGCACGTCGGTCAGCGGCGGCAGCAACATCGGGTTGACGATGCCGTTGCGCGGCAGCGTCTCCCATGCGGCGAGCACCAGCGCGAGCAGCAGGAGACGGATCGCGATGAGCTGGAAGCGGGTCATCTTCTCTTTCTTTCACCTCTCCCCGTGCAACGGGGAGAGGGTGCCGAGGACCAAAGGTCCGAGGCGGGTGAGGGGCTTTTAGCTCATTCGCGCGAGCCCCTCACCCGGCTCGCTGCGCTCGCCACCCTCTCCCCGCTTCGCGGGGCGAGGGAAAGAAGTTACGCCGTCGGCACCGGCTTGAAGGTGGTGATGTAGCTCTCCTCTGGCGTGGCCAGATCGGTCATGCCGATCAGCCGCCCCATGTCGAGCGCACGCGACATCGTGTCCTTCTCGATCGAACCGTCCTTGGACAGCTTCACGATGTTCTGCGCGAGCTCCGCTTCGGCGATGTTCGGCGGAATCTCGTCGATCTCGGCGATCAGCTTTACGGCGTCGGCCTTGTGCGCGGGGTTCTGCAGGAACGCGACTGCGCCATAGAGCGCGTTCAGCGTCTTCTGCAGCACCTGCGGCTTGTCCTTGATGAACTTGTCGGTGGCGATCCACGCACCAGTGAGGTGTGGCGGCACGGCCTGCCCGAAATCGATGAGGCTGCGCGCGGTCTTCTCCTGAAACATCTTGTAGGTGAGCGGCGAGTAGAGCACGCAGCCGTCGATGTTGCCGGAGAGCAGGTTCGGCACCAGCCCGCCGCCGCCGAGCGGCACGCGCGTGAACTCGACCTTGCGGTCCGCCTGCGTCCAGCGCGCCAGCATGTCGGTGCCGGAGCCCGCCGAGGTGATGCCGATCTTCTTGCCGTTGAGCTCCTTGGCGTCCTTGACCGGCGACTCCGTCTTCACCACCAGGTGCCAGCCGTAATAGCCGAGCGCGGTGCCGGCGACGTTCTTGGCCATCACACCCTTCTTCAGGCCGGCCGACACCGAGGAGGCCGAGTTCATGATCACGTCGGCCGCGCCGGCCGCGAGCGCTTCGTAGCCTTCCGCGCCGCCGCGATAGATCGTCAGCTCCGCCTTGATGCCTTCCTTGTCGAACAGCTTCTGGCGCAGCGCCGTCTCGGCGATGATCGTCGGGTAATAGGTCTTGGTCGGCAGCCCGATGCGCACGGTCGTGCCCTGCGCGCGCACGATCGACGGCATGCCGAGCGCCGCGGCGCCGGCCGCCCCATAGCCGAGCACGCGCCGCCGCGAAGGGCGAAGCAAGAGTGTCATGATTTCCTCCCAGAGACGTTTCTCAATTCATTCTTGATCGCGGTCGGCCGCGACTGCGTGCAGTCTAGGACACGGGACGGCTTGCGCAAAGGCGGGAGCGCGCTTCAGCTTTTCGGCGCGACATCGAGCCGCGCGACCCATCCTTCGAGGCCTGTCCGTGCCGCCGGATAGCGGTCGAGCACCAGCGGATCGTGCCCCGGCACGATATGGCTGATCGAGCCTGCGAGCCGCTTCATCGTGTCGTAGCCGTCCAGCACCTCGCCCACATTGTAGGTGATGGGAAAGACGCGCCCGCTCTCGATGTGGGCATAAAGGTGGGTCGTGTCGGAGGCGAGCACGACCGGGCCGCGCTTCGTTTTGACGCAGACGCATTGCAGGCCTTTCGAGTGGCCGCCGATCTTGTGCACCGTGATGCCCGGCGCGACCTGGCTGACGCCGTCATGGAAGCGCACGCGGCCGGCAAAGACCTTGCGCACCATCGCGACCACGTCCTCCTCCTCGAACGGCACGCGCAGGTGCTGGTGGCACATGCAGCGCCCCGTCGCGTAGGCCATCTCGGTGTCCTGGAGATGGAATTTCGCATTCGGGAACGTGTCGTAGTTGCCGCAGTGGTCGTAATGCAGGTGCGAGACGATCACGTTCTTCACGCTGTCGGGCGCGATGTCGATCGCTTTCAGCCCTTCGGCGATCGGCTTTGAAATGATGCGCCCGCGCTTCTTCGCCATCGCGGCGTCGAAACCGGTATCGACGACAATGGTGCCGCTCGGTCCGACGATCGCCCAAACGAAATAGTCGATCGGCTCCTGCGCGTCGTGCGGATCGCCGCCAATGTAGTTGTCGCGCTTGGGGCGATCGTGGCGGCCGTATTTGATGGCGTAGATTTCGTGGACGTCGTCGGACACAGGCTCCTCCCTCTCATTCGTCATGCCCGGCCTTGTGCCGGGCATCCACGTCTTCCTGTTGGTGCAACAAGACGTGGATGGCCGGGTCAAGCCCGGCCACGACGCACTTGGAAACTACTTCTTCTGCTCGGCAAACACCTCGCGCGCCTGCCGGAACGCGTCGACGCCCGCAGGAATGCCCGCATAGATCGACATGTGGATGAAGATCTCGCGGATCTGGTCCTTGGTCAGCCCATTGGTCAGTGCGCCGCGCACATGCAGCTTCAATTCGTGCGGCCGATTGAGGATCGCGATCATCGCGAGATTGAGCATCGAGCGCTCCTTCTTGGTCAGGCCCTCGCGGCCCCAGCCGGCGCCCCAGCAATACTCGCTGACGAACTCCTGGAACGGACGGTTGAAGTCGTCCGCGTTCTTCATCGAGTTCTCGACATACTCCTTGCCCAGCACTTCGCTGCGGATGCGCAGTCCGGTCTCCAAAGTCTTCTGGTCCATGCTAGTTTCCTTCAGATTGGTGTGGGGAGAGGTCGATGGTCGATTATCCGGGAGCCGCGTGGCTCGCGCGCTATCGCAGCCAGGTGAACCACGATGCCGAATTAAAGGTCATCGGCGACTGGTTCACAACCACGTTCGGCCTGACCTTCGGCGATAGGCGCTATGCGGTGCGGGTCGAGAAGGGACAGATCGCCGACATCGTGACACCCAAGCTCGATACGCGCACGCCGTTCGGCTTCCGCGCGCCGGTCGCGGTCTGGCGCAAGTTCCTCTCGCCCGATCCGCCGCCGCTGTTCCACGACTTCTTCGCCATGCTGATGCGCGTGCCCGAGTTCGTACTCGAAGGCGACAGCCTGGTCGCGATGCAGAACGCGCGCGCATTGCACCGGATGATGAACATCATGCGCGAGACGGGAGCGCCCAATGTCTGATGCCGCCGGGTTCGAGCCGATCGTCGGGCGCTATCTCGGCGTCGATATCGAGGGCAAGCCGCATCGCGTGCATGTCGAGGAGGCGGGGCAGGGTGTGCCGCTCTTGTGCCTGCACACCGCAGGCGCGGACTCGCGCCAGTACCGCCACGTGCTCAACGATCCCGAGATCACCGACCGCTTCCGCGTCATCGCGTTCGACCTGCCGTATCACGGCCGCTCGACGCCGGCCGACGGCTGGTGGCTCACCAAATACCGCCTCACCACGCAGAGCTATCTGGCGATGATCCGCGCGGTGTGGCTCAAGCTCGCGCTGGAGAAGCCCGTGGTGATGGGCTGCTCGATGGGCGGCGCGATCGTGCTGAAGGTCGCGGCCGAATATCAGGAGGAGCTGACCGGCATCGTGGGGCTGGAAAGCTCGGCCTATGCGCCCGGCCGCTACAACGAGCTGTTGCACCACCCGGCGATCCACGGCGGCGAGCTTGCGGCGAGCTACACCTATGGGCTCAACGCGCCGTCGAGCCCGGAGCAGAACCGGCGCGAGAACTGGTGGTACTACAGCCAGGGCGGGCCGGGCGTTTACCAGGGCGATGTGCATTTCTACTCGAACGACTGGGACGGGCGCGAGGACATCAAGCGCATCGACACCAACCGCTGCAAGGTCGCGCTGCTCACTGGCGAGTACGACTATTCCTGTACGCCCGAGATGAGCGAGAAGGTGGCGGCGAGCATTCCGGGCTCGCGCCTCACCGTCATGAAGGGCATGGGGCATTTCCCCATGGTGGAAAATTATCCGGATTTCCGGCCGTATCTCTTGGCCGCACTGGAGCACGTCGCGGGGTAGGGGCCCTGTTCGCCTGACGCGCTTCGGAAGGACGACACAATGCGGGCGGTGATTGTCGGTGGGGGAATGGGCGGGCTGATGACGGCGCTGGCGCTGCGTCAGACCGGCGTCTTCGCATCGGTCGATGTCTACGAGCAGACAAAGGTGCCCAGCACCGCCGGCGCCGGATTGAACATCCCGCCCAACGGCGCGCGGATATGTCGCTGGCTGGGTGTCGACCTCGATGGCGGGGATCCCAAGGGGCCCGATGGGGCGATCGACGGGGGCCGGGCCGCGATCCTGGAATCGACACGGCAGTTCAACGCGGACGGAAGCGTGACCAAGCGACCGTTCGATCATGTCACCGCCGCGGGCGACGGCGCCGGCTTTCATCACATGCACAGGCTCGATCTGTTGATGTGCCTGTACAAACGCGCGTTCGAATTTGGTCCCGAGAGCGGGGCGCCGTGCCCGATCACCGTGCACATGGATTGCAGGCTGTCGCAGTTAAATCAGACCGCCGGCGAGGTGACGGCGACCTTCTCAAACGGCCAGACCGCCACGGGGGAGGTCCTCGTCGGTGCCGACGGGATCAACTCAGCCACGCTGCAGCTCGCGTGGTCGAACCCGCGTCCCAAGCGCTGGACCGAGGTGACCTGCTTTCGCGGGCTCATTCCGCGAGCAGCCGTCGCCTCGCTCCGCAAGGCCGACGGTAGCCCGCTCGATCGCAACCCGATCGACTCCTTCAGCATGGACCGCCACAAGACCGAGAGAAGCGGGGCGACGACCTACTGGGTGCGCGGCGGCGAGTTGCTGAACGTGTGGATTGCTCGCTATGAGCCGGATTCTGCCGCGTTCGAGCAGGAAGAGGGCGACTGGTTCCCTGTCAGCCGCGAGGAGATCCTGCGGGAGGTGGGCGAAGCCTTCACGGGGAGCTCCAGCAGGGAAGACCTGCTCGCTCTTGCCGGCGCGATCGTTCGCCCGACGAAATGGGGCCTTTACGACCGGGACGCGCTCGACACCTGGGTGCAGGGCCGCATCTGTCTGCTCGGGGACGCCGCGCACCCGATGCTTCCGACGTTCGGCCAAGGCGCAGCGCAGTCCTTCGAGGACGCCGCCGCGCTCGCCAGCGCTTTCGCGATGCACCGCGAGGATGTGGCGACCGCGCTGCTGCACTACGAGCGCGTGCGGCATTACCGCGCCACCCGCTTCCAGCTCGGCTCCAAATTCGCGTTCGATCACCTGCGCGCCAAGGACACCGCCGCGCAGAAGGCGCTGCTCGAGACGCTCGACGAACGGGTGAGCCCGGCCTTTGCCCACGACAAGCGCGGCGGGGAGGACGACTCCTGGATCTATGCGTACGACGCCCGCAAGATCGGCATCGAACTGCCGCCCAAGAGACTGGGGCCGTGGGACTTCCGCCGCGCCGCCAAGGCCAATTACGCGGCGATCACCCGCGAGCTCTGGACGCCGGCAACGCCCCCCAGGGCCCCCCGCCCCGTGACGCGCGAGGAGGTCGCCCGGCACAACACCCGGGACGACTGCTGGGTCATCGTCGCGGGAAAAGTCTACGACATCACCGCGTGGGCGCCCCATCACCCGGGTGGCGCCGGCATCGCCCGAATGTACGCCGGCAAGGAAGCCACCGCCGAATTCGGCGACTACCACAGCGCCGAAGCCGTCGCACACATGGCTCACTTCTACGTCGGCGACCTCGTCGACGCTCCTGCGGCCTCGCGCTGAATCAATTCCCCTTCACGCCGTGAATCTCGGGGAAGAACATGTCCTGCCACTTTTCCGGCCGCTGCTTGATCGAGCCGACGTCGGCCATGAAGTTTGCGTACTTCATCAGGCTTTCCGGCGCGGTGGTGAAGCGGATGTCCGGATCGTTCAGGATTTCCATCAGGTCGTCGAGCTTCCAGCCGCGGCCTTCGTCTGAGGCGAGGAATACCTCGGCCGCCCGCTTCTTGTCGGCATTGATGAAATCGATCGCCGCCTGCAGCGCCTTGAGCACGGCCGCATAGGTCTTCGGGTTTTCTTCGACGAACTTGCTCGGCGCATAGAGCATCGTGAACGTGCTCGGACCGCCCATGATCTCGTTCGACGTCGTGATCGTGCGCACCGCCGGATCCTTGCGCTCGCGCTGGTGGAACGGCGGCGAGGTGAAATGCGCCGTGATCTCGGATTTACCCGACAGAAGCGCGATCACGCCGTCGGGATGCTGCAGCGAGACCGTGTAGGGATCGTACTTGGCGTATTGCTCCTTGCCCCCTTCCTTGATCGCCTGCATCTGCATGATGATCGCCGGGATCGAGACTTTCACGGCGGTGATCGCGATCTTGTCGGTCGGCTGAAGGTCTTTCAGCGACTTGAGATGCGGCGACTTGGTGTTGAGGTACATCGGGATCGACGTCATCGCGGCGACGCCCTTCACGCGCATGTTCGCGCGTGTGCGGTCCCAGATGGTGATGAACGCGGGCGGACCCGCCGGCGCGAAATGCGCGGCGCCCGAGAGCAGCATGTCGTTGACGACTGCGGGCCCGCCGAGCTTGACGTATTCGGCCGTCAGCGTGAGGCCCATCTTCTGTGCCTCGGCCTCGACCAGCTTCTTTTCCTCCATCACGATCAGTGGGAGGAAGCCGACGCCGCCGGCGCCCTTCGGGATCTTCACCACGTCGACCTCGGCGCGCGCGAGCGTGGGCGCGAGCGCGGGAAGGAGCAGCAGGGCCGCGAGGAGGATGCGCTTCATGGTGCTCATGCCTTCTTTCCCACTTCCACGCCCGCCAGTTTTTCGAGCGGTTTGACAAATTCGGTGATGTCGGCGTCCGCGCCCTGCGCGGCCTTGCCGATCGCCATCAGTTGGCGCACCGCGTTTCCGACCATCATCGGCACGCCGAGCGCTTCCGCTTCGTCGAGGCAGAGCTTGATGTCCTTGTAGAGGAGCCCCGTGGTGAAGCCGAAGTCGAAGCGGCGCGGCACGACACAGCGTGGAAACTTGTCGGCGGTCGCGGTATTGCGGCCGGAGCCCGCGTTGATGACGTCGAGCATCGTGGTCGGATCGAGCCCCGCTTTCACGCCCATCACCATAGCCTCGCTGGTGATGGCGATGGCGGTTGCCGAGAGCAGGTTATTGATCACCTTCATGGTCTGCCCGGCGCCTGGCACGTCGCCGATATAGAAGAACTTGCCGAGCACCTCGATCACCGGCCGCAGCTCATCGGTGATCGCCTTCGGGCCCGCGACCATGATGGCGAGCGTGCCCTTCTCGGCGCCGGACGGCCCGCCGCTCACCGGCGCATCGATCGCCGTGATGCCCTTCTTCGCAAGCCCCTCGGCAACCTCCTTGGCGACACGCGGTCCGGTGGTGGAGAGATCGATGAACACCTTCGCCTTGCCGCCCTCGATCACCCCGGCCTTGCCGAGCGCGACCGCTTTCACGATGTCGGGCGTCGGCAGGCTCACCAGCACGGTCTCGCACTGCGCCGCGACATCGGCGGCGGAGGCCGCGCGTTTGGCCCCGCGCTGCTCCAGGCGCTGCACCGCAGTCTCGTTGGTGTCGTAGATCGTGACCGCGTAGCCTGCCTCGAGCAGGCGGCCCGCCATGTGATTGCCCATCCGGCCAACGCCGATGAAGCCGAGCTGTTTGTTGGGCATTCGTCCTCCGCGCTGTTGTTGGCGCACCGTTAGCAGACGGATGCGGTGCCAGAAAGGGCATGGCTGTTCTGCGGCGCAATGCGCTAACGTGCGCCGAAATGGGAGAAGACATGAACCGGCTTTTGCCCACCACGCTGGTCGGCTCCTACGCGCAGCCGGACTGGCTGATCGACCGGCAGAAGCTGGCCGGGCGCTTTCCGCCGCGCGTGCGCGCGAAAGAGTTGTGGCGCGTCGCACCGGAGTTCCTCGAAGCCGCGCAGGACGACGCGACCCTGCTGGCGATCCGCGCGCAAGAAGCGGCCGGCCTCGACATCATCACCGACGGCGAGATGCGGCGCGAAAGCTACTCCAACCGCTTCGCGACCGCGCTGGAAGGCGTCGACATCGACAATCCCGGCACCGCGCTCGACCGCTCCGGCCATCCCAACCCGGTGCCGCGCGTCACCGGCAAGGTGCGGCGCCGGCATGCCGTCGAGGTGCGCGATGTGAAATTCCTGCGCGCCAACACCGACCGCATGATCAAGATGACCGTGCCGGGCCCGTTCACGATGTCGCAGCAGGCGCAAAACGACTTCTACGCCAGCGACGAGGAGATGGCGCTGGACTACGCGGCCGCCGTCAATGCCGAGATCAGGGACCTGTTCGCGGCCGGCGCCGACGTGGTGCAGGTCGACGAGCCCTACATGCAGGCGCGGCCCGAGAAGGCGCGCCAGTTCGGCCTGAAGGCGCTCAACGCCGCGCTCGACGGCGTGACCGGCACCACGGCGGTGCACATCTGCTTTGGCTACGCGGCGATCATCCATGCACGGCCGGAGGGCTATTCGTTCCTGCCCGAGTTCGCGAACTCGCCCGTGCAGCAGATCTCGATCGAGACCGCGCAGGCGAAGCTCGATTGCGCGGTGCTGGAGAAGCTGCCCGGCAAGACGATCCTGCTCGGCGTGCTCGATCTCTCCGACATGACGATCGAAACGCCCGAAATCGTGGCGGCGCGCATCCGCCGCGCGTTGCCGCATCACCCCGCCGAGCGCATCATCGTCGCGCCCGACTGCGGGCTGAAATACCTGCCGCGCGATGTGGCCTTCAGCAAGATGCAGGCGATGGTCGCGGGTGCAGCGATCGTTCGCGCGGAAATCGGGCGCGGTTGAAGGCGCCCCCGGTTGCGCTGATGCCGCGCGCCCGTCACCATGAGAGACAAATGCGCCCGAAAGCGCATGAAGACAGGGAGGATGACGATGGCTATTCGACGGGAAATGACCGCGCTGCTTGCGCTTGCGCTCGGCGCGCTGGCCTCGCCGGCCGGCGCGCAGGGCTATCACATCGGCGCGCTGCTGCCGAACTCCGGACCGATGGTCCAGTTCGGGCAATTGTTCTCCAACGGCGCGGACCTCGCGGCCGACCACATCAACGCCGACAAAATCCTGGCGAAGCCCTTCACCATCAACCACGAGGACAGCCAGGGCCAGCCGCAACCCGCCGTCACCGGCATGAACAAGCTGGTGCGCGTGAACCAGGAGCCCGTGGTGCTCACCGCGCAGTCCGGCGTGTCCAAGGCGGTCGCGCCAATCGGCGAGCGCGAGCATGTCGTGACCATCAACGGGGGCGGTGTCGCGCCCGATCTCGCCAAGCTCGGGCCTTACTTCTTCAACACCATCCCGCTGGTGAATTTCGAGGTGCGCGAGCTGGTGCCGTACCTCGCCAAGGAGAAGCACTTCAAGCGCATCGCCGTGGTCTATGTCGAAGATCCGCTCGGCGAAGCCTGCCTCAACGAGATCAAGGAGAACGCGCCGAAGAACGGCATGGAGCTGGTCGGCTCATTCTCGGTGCCGAGCACGTCCCGCCAGTTCGCGCCGATTGCCGCCAAGGTGCGCGAGGTGAAGCCCGACGTCGTGTTCGTCGCCTACTATGGACAGACGATGGTCGCGCTGGTCAAGCAATTGCGCGATGCGGGCGTCGACACGACCTTCACCAGCTATTCGGGCTTCGACGACCCCGATCTCAAGGCACTGCCGGCCGCCGAAGGCTCGATCTATTCGAGCCAGAAGATGGACTGGAGCTCGAAGGACCCGATCACGGCGCGTTTCGTGACGGACTTCAAGAAGAAGTACGGAAAGGACCCGACCTTCTACAACGCCAACTACTACAACGCCGTGTGGGTGACCGGCAAAGCCATGGCGAGCCTCGAGAAGAAAAAGCAGCCGATCACCGGCGAGACGGTGCGCAACGAACTGCTCGCGATCAAGACGTTCGACGCGGTCGGCGGCAAGATGGAATTCCAGCCCGACGGCACGGTCTCGATGCCGATGCAGATCAATGAGCTGATCAAGGGCGGCAGCAAGATATTGAAGTAGCCATCAGCCGTCATCTTGAGGTGCACGCCGAAGGCGTGCCTCGAAGGATGGCCGCAAACGCCGTCGCCCTTCGAGGCTCGCCGCAAGCGCGGCTCGCGCCTCAGGGTGACGGCGCTAGGATGCCGTCATGCTTTTCCTCCAGCTCCTCGTCGATGGCCTTCAGCTTGGCGCGCTCTATGCGCTGATGGCGGTCGGCTTCGCGATCATCTTCGGGTCGACGCGCGTCTTTCATTATGCGCACGGCACGACCTACATCATCGTCGGCTATGTCTTCTTCTACCTCGGGGATCGGCTCAATGTTCCGTGGTGGCTTGCGGCCGCGATCGCGTCGGCCGCCGCCGTGGTGTTCGGCCTGCTGATCGACCGCTTCGTCTACCGACCGATCCAGCGCGACGAGGGATCGTTCTTCACCGTGTTCGTCGCCTCGTTCGGTGTCGGCGTGGTCGCGGAGAACCTCGTCATCATTTTCTTCGGCGCGAGCTTTGTGTCGATCTCGACGCCGCTGACCCGCGTGCAGGACATCGGGGGCGGGATCGTCGTCTCCTATCTCGGCATGGCCTCGGTGCTGATCGCGCTCGCGCTGTTTGCCTTTCTCAACTGGTTCCTGGGTAGGACCGACGTCGGCGTCGCGCTCCGCGCGCTCTCGGAAAATCCCGAACTGGTGCGCGGCTTCGGCTTCAACCCGCGCCGCCTCTCGCAATATGCCTTCGCGATCGGCTCGCTGCTGGTTGCGCCGGCTGCGCTGGTCGCGACCTGCGTCACCGGGCTGACGCCGTCCGCGGGCCATCGCGTCGTGCTGATCTCGATCGCGGCGAGCATCATCGGCGGCATCGGCTCCTTGCGCGGCGCGGGGCTTGGCGGACTGATCCTCGGTCTCGCCGAAAGCCTCGCGGTGTGGAAGCTCTCGACCGGGTGGAGCGAGGCGGTGTCGTTCATCATCCTGCTCGGCTTCATTCTGGCGCGGCCCTCCGGGCTGTTCGGCACGCGGGCGCGAGTCTGATGGTCGGTTACATCCTCAACCTGCTCATTCTGGTGTCGATCAGCGGCATCCTCGCCGGCAGCCTCAATTTCATCATCGGCTATGCGGGCATCTACTCGATGGCGCATGCGGCGTTCTTCGGCATCGCCGCCTATACGGGCGCGCTGATCGCGCTGCATGTCTCCACATCGCTGCTCGTCGCCATTCCGGTCGCGATGGCGATCTGCGCGGCGCTCTCGCTGGTCATCTCGCTTCCTGCGCTGCGCGTGCGCGGCGAATACTTCGTCGTCGCCTCGCTCGGCCTGCAGCAGATCGCCTTCACGGTATTTTCCGAGTGGAAGGACGTGACCGGCGGCATCGGCGGCCTGACCGGGGTGCCCGTCGCGACGCTGTTTGGTTATCGGCTTGCCTCGCTGCAATCCTTTTTCGCCGTCGCGTTCGTCTGTCTCGCGCTCGTGGTCGGCCTGATCTTCCTGCTGGTGCATACGAGTTTCGGCCGCAGCCTGAGAACGATCCGCGACAACGAAGTCGCGGCCGCGACCTTCGGCAAGAGTCCCGTCATCATCAAGACGATCGCGGTCGCGATTTCCTCGGCGCTCTGCGGCATTGCCGGCGTGCTTTATGCGTTTCACGTCTCGTTCGTGAATCCGGAAAGCTTCACGGTCGAGCAGTCGGTGCTGATCATGGCGATGATCATCATCGGCGGCACCGGCACGGTGTTCGGCCCGATCCTCGGCGCGCTGATCATCCATTTATTGCCGGCCGGCCTGACCTACCTCACGTTCCTGCCGGCGCGCGATCTCGCCTCGCTGCAGCAGATCCTCTACGGCGCCGCGATGGTGCTGCTGATGATCTACCGGCCGTCCGGGCTGATCGGCCGCGCCAACGTCAAGGACACGTGGAAATGAGCGTGTCCGCCGATATCCCGGTCCTGCGCCTCAAAGGCGTCAACAAGCGCTTCGGCGGCGTGGTGGCGGCGAATGACGTTGATCTCGACCTGCCGCCCGGCATCGTCACCGCGCTGGTCGGCCCGAACGGCGCCGGCAAGACCACGCTGTTCAATCTGATCACCGGTAACCTCAAGCCGGACTCCGGTGAGATCGCGTTGCGTGGGGAGTCGTTGCTCGGCACCGATGCGCGGCGCGCTGCGCAACGCGGCATCGCGCGCTCGTTCCAGGATTTGCGTCTGTTCGAGCAGATGACGGTGTTCGAGAATGTGCTCTCCGTGATGGAGCGCTCTGCGCTGCCGTGGCAGCCGGGCGGGCGCGCCGCCGCGCGCGAGCGCAGCGCCAGGGCGGACGCGACGCTCGCGCTGGTCGGGCTGACCGGCTGGCGCGACGCGCGTGCGATCGATCTCGGCTATGCGGAGCAGAAATTTCTTTCGCTCGCGCGCATTCTGGTGACCGATGCGAGCCTGTGGCTGCTCGACGAGCCGGCCTCCGGGCTCGATCCGGCCTCCTACGATCGCTTCGTGAAGCTGGTGCGCGACCGGCTCAAGGACGGCATCACGATCTGCCTGATCGAGCACAACCTCGACATCGTGCACGGCATCTCGGACCGCATCGCGTTCCTCGATCAGGGCACCGTGCTCGCCTGTGGCGAGCCGCGCGCGATCCTGAACGATCCGAAACTCGCCGCGATCTATTTCGGGGAGCGGCGATGAGCGAATTGATCTGGCAGGTCGAGAACGCCTGCGCGGGCTACGGCGCAAAGCAGGTGCTGTTCGACCTCAACCTGCAGCAATCGCCCGGGCAGCTTGTCTGCCTGCTCGGCCACAACGGCGCCGGCAAGTCGACCCTGCTCAAGATGCTCTATGGCCTGCTGCCGGTGCGCAGCGGCAGCGTGCGTCACAAGGGCGAGGACGTGACCGGCGCCGGCCTGTCGGCGCGGCTCGATGCCGGAATCGCCTACATGCCGGGCGGGCGCGGCGTGTTTCAGCAGCTGACCGTCGCCGAGAACCTGCGGCTTGGTCTTGCGGCCTCGCGCGTGGCTCCTGCGGCGCGGGAGGAGCGGCTCGAGGACGCCTTCGCGCTGTTTCCGATTCTGCGGGACTTCCGGGCGCGGCGGGCGGGGCTCCTGTCGGGCGGCCAGCAGCAGATGCTGTCGCTTGCCCGCACGATCCTGAGCCGCCCAAGCTGTCTCCTGCTGGACGAGCCATCCATCGGGCTCGCGCCAAAACTGTTCCAGGACCTGCTTGCCACGATCCAGCGCACGCAGCGCCAGATGAATATGGCGGTGCTGCTGGTCGAGCAGAACGTGCGCGAGGCGCTCGCCATCGCCGACCATGCCTATGTGATGAAAGCCGGCCGAATGGTGTATTCTGGCCCTCCCGCCGATATCGACGATCACTCCAAACTCATGGAACTGTATTAGCAAGCTTCGTCATGCCCGGCCTTGTGCCGGGCATCCACGTCTTGTTTATGTTGAGAGAAGTCGTGGATCGCCGGGACAAGCCCGGCGATGACGGCGCGAAACGGAACGACATGAACTCCAATCTCACGACCGAACGCCCGACCTTCGTCACGCATCTCGAATGCGCGATGCATGGCGACCGCTACGAGGCGGATACGCTGCACAACCTCTCCAAGGCCGGCAAGCCGCTGCTGGTGCGCTATGACCTCGCCGGCGTGAAGAAGGCGCTGACCAAGGAGGCGCTGAAGCAGCGCCCCGACGGGCTGTGGAAGTGGCGCGAACTTTTGCCCGTGCGCAAATGCGAGAACATCGTCAGCCTCGGCGAGGACGCAACGCCGCTGATCGCGCTGCCCAAGCTCGCGAAGAAACTCGGCGGCAGCGAGATCATCATCAAGGACGAAGGCCGCCTGCCGACCGGCTCGTTCAAGGCGCGCGGCCTCGTGATGGCGGTGTCGATGGCGAAGGCGCTCGGCGTCAAGCACATGGCGATGCCGACCAACGGCAATGCCGGCGCGGCGCTTGCCGCTTATGCGAGCCGCTGCGGCATTCGCACGACGATTTTCTGTCCGGAGGATACGCCCGAGATCAACCTTTCGGAGATCGCGCTCGAAGGCGCACACGTCTATCGCGTCAACGGGCTGATCGACGACTGCGGCAAGCTGGTCGGGCAGGGCAGGGAAGCGACCGGCTGGTTCGATACCTCGACCTTGAAGGAGCCGTACCGGATCGAGGGCAAGAAGACGATGGGGCTGGAGCTTGCCGAGCAGTTCGGCTGGGAACTACCGGACGTCATCTTCTATCCGACCGGCGGCGGCACCGGGCTGATCGGCATGTGGAAGGCTTTCGCCGAGCTGGAGGCGATCGGTTTCATCGGCGGCAAGCGCCCGCGCATGGTGGCGGTGCAGGCCGAGGGCTGCGCCCCGATGGTGCGCGCCTGGGAGAAGGGCGAGGAGCACGCGCCGCGCTTCGAGAACGCGCATACGATTGCGTCGGGCATCCGCGTGCCGCAGGCGGTCGGCGATTTTCTCATCCTGCGCGCGGTGCGTGAGAGTGGCGGTTTCGCGATCGCGGTCTCCGACGACGCGATCCAGGCCGGCGTCAACGAAGTCGCGCGCGAGGAGGGCTTCCTGATGTGCCCCGAGGGCGGCGCCACTTACGCCGCCTACAAGGCGGCGCTCGCCGATGGCCGCGTGAAAAGGACCGACCGCTGCGTGCTGTTCAATTGCGCGACCGGCCTGAAATATCCGATGCCTAAGGTGACGGCGGCGCTCGATCGCAACAAGCCGATCGATTTCAGCAGACTCTAACTTTCACCCGCTCATTCCCGCGCAAGCGGGAATCCAGTTCTTTCTTTACTTGGCGCGCTGGGTCCCCGCTTTCGCGGGGACGAGCGGAAGGAGGGGGCTAAATGACGAAGCGCAAAAGCATCGAGATCGAAGGGTTCGCCCACAAGAACCCAATTCCCGCCGCATCGCGGGTTGGCAACATGCTGATGACCGGCATCATCACGGGAACCGATCCGAGCACGGGGAAGCTCGCGGACACGCTGGAAGCGCAATGCGCCAACATCTTCCAGCACGTTCGCGCGATCATGACGGCGGCCGGCGGCTCGACCGACGACATCATCAAGATGAATGTCTGGATGAAGGACCGCTCGAACCGCGACGTGCTCAATGCCGAATGGGTGAAGATGTTTCCCGACGCGCACGCGCGCCCGGCGCGGCACACGAACCAGACCGCGCTCGAAGGCGGTCAGTTGATCGTGTGTGACATCACGGCGGTGTTTATCGACTAGCCGTCACCGCTGTCTTCTTCGTCATGGCCGGGCTTGACCCGGCCATCCACGACTTGAACAAGAGAAGACGTGGATGCCCGGCACAAGGCCGGGCATGACGGAGTACCGTTTACCGCCCCCGCAACTGCGCCACCAGCTCCGGCGTCGGATAGCTGTCCGCCGGCAGTCCGAGCTTGATCTGCTCGGCCTTCACGGCGGTGCGGCTCTTCTGGCCGAGGAAGCCATCGATCTTGCCGACGTCATGGCCGCGCCGCGCCAGCAGTTGCTGCAACTCGCGCACCTGTGCCGACCCAAAGGGCGTGATCTTGCCGGTGCCGCGATGCATCGGCGGCGCGCCCGCGATGCGGGTCGCGAGATACGCGGCGCTCGTCGAATAGACGATGGACTGGTTCCACTCCAAGAACACCTGAAAGTTCGGATAGGCGAGGAACGCCGGGCCGAATCGTCCCATCGGCAGCAGCAGCGAAGCGGGCTGCGCGTCAGCGTGGATCGCGCTGCCGTCGGCGCGCGTCACGCCCCACTTCGCCCATTGCGAACGCGGATGCTGGATCGTGAGGTCGGCCTGCGCCCAGTCCATCTGCGCCGGAGCGCGTACCTCTTCGAGCCAGGGCTGGCCGCGCTTCCAGCCGATTTTCGACAGATAGTTCGCCGCGGACGCGAGCGCGTCTGGCGCCGAGTGGATCAGGTCGCGCCGTCCGTCGCCGTCATAGTCGACGCCGTAGTCGACATAGTGCGCGGGCAGGAACTGGAATTGCCCAAGCTCGCCCGCGAAGGGACCGATCATCTGGTCGGGCGAAAGGTCGCCGCGCTCCACGATCTTCAAGGCGGCGATCAGTTGCTTGCGGAACAGGTCGGGCCGCCGGCAGTCGTAGGCGAGCGAGGTCACCGACTTGATGGTCGGCAGGTTGCCCATGAAGCCGCCGAAGTCGGTTTCCAGCGCCCAGAACGCCGCGATCACCGGCGCGGGCACGCCGAATTGCTGCTCGATTTTTGCAAACAGCGGGCGGTTCTTGCCGATGCGGAAAATCCCACCGTCGATGCGGTGCTTCGCCACCATGCGGTCGGAGAATTCGAGGAAGGTCTGCGCGAAAACCTTCTGCCCGCGATCCTTGTTCACCACCGACTGGTCGTAGACCATCAGGTGTGACGCGGCCGCGATCGCGCGCTGCGAGACGCCTTCGGCAACCGCTTCGCGCTTGAACTGGTCGAGCCACTGCTCGAACGATGCGCCCTTGTGGCAGGTCGCGCCGCGTTGCGCGAGCGCCGGAGAGGCGAGGGTTGCGATTGCCGCTACGGTGAGAAGAAAAATTCGACGCATCGTCTCCTCGGGTCGTCATGCCCCGCGAAAGCGGGGCGTCCAGTAATCACCGAATTGCCCTTCGGACGCAATGCGCGCCACAACGAGGTCCTGCGTCTACTGGGTCGCCCGCTTTCGCGGGCGATGACGAATGAGAGGTTGGCGCCTCACAGCGCCGCAACGGTCTGCACCTCGATCAGGAACGGCTCGCCGACCAGCCGGTCGATCATCAGCAGCGTGTTCGGCGGATAGACGCCGTTCGGGAAGAATTTCGGAAACACGCGCTTGCGGAAGGTCATGAAGTTCGGGATGTCCTGCGAGTGCACCATATAGGTGGTGAACTCCACCACATTGCCCCAGCCGGCGCCGCAGGACTTCAGCGCCGTCTCGATATTGGCGAACACCTGGGTGCACTGCGCATCGAAATCGCCGGCGCCGATGACCTGGCCTTCACGGTTCGTCGAAAGCTGTCCCGCGATGTAGAGGAACTCCGACGTCTTCACGCGCGTGATGTGCGAATATTGCCCGAGCGGCGTGCCCAGCGCCTCGACGTTGGAGATTTTGATGTCGGCCATCGAGTCGCTCCGTTCTCAATACGGATCGTGCGCGTAGCCGCCGAGCGGATAGGCGCTGAACACGTCAGCCGCCTTCACTGGTGCCATCTTGCACACATAGGACTTGTCGAGTTTCTTGATGGCGCCGCAGCCCATCAGGCCGAGGTCACGGCGCATTTCGTCTTCCAAGAGCTCAAGCATGCGCACGATGCCGGGCCGGCCGGCCGCGGCGAGCGCGTAGCAGTAGAGCCGGCCGATCCCCACCGCCGTTGCGCCCAGCGCAATTGCCTTGAGCACGTCGGTCGCGCGATAGAACGCGCCATCGACCAGCACCGGCACCTTGCCCTTCACCACCTCGACGACCTCGGGAAGGATATCCATCGCGCCGCGCGCGTGATCGAGTGCGCGTCCGCCGTGGTTGGTCACGTAGATGCCCTTGATGCCGGCATCGAGCGCAAGCTGCGCATCCTCCGCCGTCTGGATGCCCTTGATGATGATCTCGGCCTTCGGGAAGCGCTTCTGGAAGCGCTCGATCGTGCCCCAGTCGAGCCCCGCGAGATTGTGGTGCTCCTCCGAGCTGCGGTTGGCGATGCGGTTGTGACGCTTCACCACGTCGCGCTCGCGCCGCGAATAATAGGCGAGGTCGACCGTGAAGCAGAATTGCGGCGCGAAGCCCGAATCCTGCGAGCGCTTGTAGAAATCGTCGATGTATTTGTCGTCGCCACGGGCATAGAGCTGGAAGATCTTGAACGCGTCGGGCGCGTCCTTCGCGACGCCTTCGGGGCCGGGCTCGGTGGCGGAGCTGAGCATCATCGGGATGCCGAATTCGCCCGCGGCCGCCGCGACCGTACCGGCGCCGCCCTGCCAGAACAGCTGCAGCCCGCCGACCGGCGCGATCATCACCGGAATGCGGATCTTGCGGCCGTAGAGCTCGGTCGAGGTGTCGACATTCTGCACGTTGCGCAAAATGCGCGGCTTGAACGCGATGGAATCGAGCGAGGCGCGATTGCGCGCGAGCGTCGTCTCGGTCTCGGTCGCGCCGACGATGTAATCGAAATTGTTGCGATTGAGGTTCTGTTTCGCAACCTTGATGAACTCATGCAGGTTCTGGAAACGCTCGGCGACGTCGCTCATCCTTGATCTTCCCCCATGCGCCGGACCGGCGATGTTTGTTGGGCTGCGGTGGGCAGCGTTCCTCCAGAACTTGATAGCCAGAGGCGTTCACGCGGACAATGGGGTTTCGCGGGCAGGGGCTATTCTCAAATTGCGGCCGTTCGGCCCCTGCGGCATAGTCCGCGCCAAATCGAACCGCCGGAGGAACCATGAGTCCGCGCATCAGCTATGTGCAGCCGTCCAGCGTGACGGACAAGGAAATGCTCGCCGAATTCGACCGCTGCGCCCGCGAGGGCACACCGCGCCCGGAGAGCCAGGCGATCCGCGCCCATGTGCCGGCCACGTTCTGGAGCTTCGCGAACACTTGGCAAACCGTGTTCCGCAACGGTGTTGCGGACCATGCCATCAAGGAGCTGTGCCGGGTTTATGTCTCGCGCTCGGTCCTGTGCGAGTTCTGCGGCAACCAGCGCTCGATCAAGGCCGCCAAGGCCGGCACGGTCGAGGACGATTACATGGACCTGATCAATTTCGAATCCTCCACGCGCTACAGCGAGAAACAGAAGGCAGCGCTCGCCTACGCCGAGATGATCACCTGGGACCTGCCGGCGACCGACGCCGTCTGGACACGCCTGCACAAGCATTTCAGCGAGCCCGAGCTGGTCGAGATCGGATATTTCATCGCGATCACGATGGGCCAGCAGCGCTGGCTGCGCACGCTGAACATCGAGCACCACCAGATTCTCGCCGGGCAGGACGGCTCGATGGCGCCCGGGTTCGAGACGATGGACAAGCTCAAGGCCTCGAAGGCGCAGGCCGATTACTGGGCGAAGACACGCGCCCAGCCGCAGACGCAGGCGGCGGAGTAGTTTTTTCTTTCCCTCTCCCCGTGAAACGGGGAGAGGGTGCCGAGCGAAAGCGAGGCGGGTGAGGGGCCGCCGGATTTTCGTAGATGCCCCTCACCCGGCTCGACGCTCCGCGTCTCGCCACCCTCTCCCCGCAAGCAGGGAGAGGGAAAGCAAGCAGAGGCGAGCGTTCATGGACCCCCTCGTCAAATCCGCGATCGCGCACTGGGCGCCGCGCTTCGTCGCGAACGGCGTCGCGCTGACCGATTTCGAGGAGGTGACGGCCGGCGTCGCGTCATGGAACGACTGGTGCCGGGCCTGGTCCGACAAAGCCGCCGTGCACGAGGCAATGGGGCGCGAGGCGCTGGCTACGAAAAAGCTGATCAGCGCGGGCGAACATCTGCAGCGCGCCGGGGTCTACTACCATTTCGGCAAATTCCTGTTCGTGCATGACGTCCCGCAGATGAAGGCTGCGCATATGAAAGCGGTCGAATGCCGCAATCTCGCGCTGCCGCATCTCAATCCGCCGGGCGAGCGCGTCACGATCCCGTACGAGGGCAAGGCTCTTTACGGCATCCTGCGCAAGCCCAAAGGCGTGGCGAACCCGCCGGTGCTGGTGATGTGTGTCGGCCTCGACTCCGCGAAGGAGGAGACCGACGCCTACGAGCGCCCCTATCTCGATCGCGGCATCGCCACGCTGGTGTTCGACGGCCCGGGGCAGGGCGAGGGCGAATATGAGTTTGCGATCCGCGGCGACTACGAGGCCGCCGTCAAGGCGGTCGTCGATTACGTCGAGACGCGGCGCGATCTCGATACGTCGCGCATCGGCCTGTGGGGTGTGAGCCTCGGCGGCTACTACGCGCCGCGCGCGGCCGCGTTCGAGAAGCGCATCAAGGCCTGCATTGCGCTCGGCGGGCCTTATGACTGGGACAGCAACTGGGACACCCTGCCGGAATTGACGCGCGAAACGTTCCGCGTGCGCAGTCATTGCGCCACGCAGGACGAGGCGAAGCGCCACGCGCGCACGCTGTCGCTGAAAGGCGTGGCGGGAAACATCACCTGTCCCATTTTCGTGATGACCGGCAAGCTCGACCGGCTGATCCCGTGGCAGCACGCGCAGCGGCTTGCGGACGAGGTGAAAGGACCGTGCACCTTCCTGCTGATCGAGGACGGCAATCACGTCGCCAACAACCGCGCCTACCGCTGGCGCTCACAGAGCGCGGACTGGCTGGCGGAGCAACTGGCTCGCTGACGGGCCATTGCAACGGCATTCACGGCTCTTATGTCTTTTCACACGCGCGGCGGGGAGCGAACCGCGCGGGCTGCTCGCGCGTTAGCGCGTCAAATCTTCGTGCCGGCGGGCTTTCATGGGTTGGCGCTTCCCATCATCAGGTCATCACGACGACGTGATATCCCGTTGCGAGGCATCACAAAATTTCGATTCGCTCTTCGGCGCATCGCTGACACAATCTGACACTAGCCGGTACTATAGACTTCGTTCCGGACGAGATCGTTTCGCCTGCGCCCCACGGAGAACATCTTTCCAGCACATTGGGATCCTAAGCTTAGAATTCCACGTGGACAAGTTGTCGCG
>JADMIO010634552.1_pt1 | contig 22059 bp, 30 predicted proteins | sample 8958161 | NCBI WGS metagenome assembly JADMIO01 (sample SAMN16585339, study PRJNA669376) | soil metagenome | isolation source: Crop rotation soil | place: USA: Cullars Rotation, Alabama | collected 2011
ACATGTTCCCGATAAAATATCCCGAAAAGAAGAAGGGAAAAGGTCCTCTCCTCTTAATTTAATACGTGCGTAGAGGAGGGACGTAAAACACTCTTGCCAAATCAGGTAAAATTCCGCCAGTCAATTTACGACACACCTGAAAAACAAGGAGTTCGCAACTACGATGGTCGGGACCGCCAGACCACACATTAGTTTGAACCGGAACTTTTTCCTTCAACCTGCCGCTTTTCAGGTTATCCAAGGCGTAATACACGCGGTGCTCGCCTTGCGGCATCCACTCCACCCGCCTTACAAAAAGCCGTAACAACCGCTGTAATTCCTCCGGCTCGGCAACCTGCGCGACCTCGCTAAAGTCCGCCAGCATCCCGCAAAAAGCACCGGCATCGAAGCGGTGCTCTAACGGCTGCAACGCCGTCAGCAAGCGCCGCTGCTCAGCGTGCAGGCGCTCCCGCTCCATCTTCAATTCGTTGGCCTTGACGTTGAGCATCTCCCACAACGCGCCGGTCGCATTGCCGGAAGCGATGGAAGACAGCATTTGCTCGGCTTGCTGCTGGTTTTCCTGCAAAGCAGCGCGCACCAGTGCCAATCCTTCCTGCTCCGGCTGCAACTGGGACTCGCATTTCGCTTTGGCGCAGTTGAGGGCGCGTTCAATGACGCTCTGTGACGTGGCAAGCTCGCTAATGCGATCCAGGAGCCACGACTCGGCAGAAGCCGCCGCGATCATGTTCTTGTGGTCGCACTGCTTCCACTGTTTTTGCTGCTGGGCGCAGATGTAATAGTAAAGGTAAGACCCTTTCTTTCGATCCTTACCTGGCTTGTGATGCACATACCACGGCGTCATCGAATGATGACAGCAACCACAGGTCATCATGCCTTGCAGGGGATAGACGCGCCCACATTGCGTTTTGCTGAAACTGCGCGGCCTTCCCACGCGATGGGGCGACTCGGCGGATTTTTCTTTGCGGATCACTTGGGCCAGCTCGAATAGCTCTACCGGAACCATCGGCTCATAGTGCGCTTTCACCACGCGATATTGATCGGCTTCCGGCACGTCCTGTAAATCCCTGTTCTTGCGATTGATCTCGATTTCCGCAATATAGCGGCGGTTGCAAAGCAAATCCCGAATAGTAGCAACCTGCCAGATACCATTGCCGTGGGGAGCGGGGACGTTGTGCGCTTTGAGCCAGTCACGAACGGAGAAATCAGAGCGTTTCTCGACGTAAATACGAAAGAGCTGCTCCAGTGTCGAAAGTTTGTCCGGGTCGGGCGAGAGGAGTTTGGTTTCCGCGTCGCAAAGGAAGCCGAACGGCACCAAGCCGCCTTGATGCAGTCCCTTTTCGAGGCGCATTCGCATCTTGGTGCGCACTTTCTCGGAAGTCTGATCCCGGTCATAGGTTTTGGCGGCCACGATCATGGACTCCATGAACCGCCCGGCCGCCGTGCGGGTATCCGCCGCGTCGTGGATGGTGATGAACTCGACGCCGTGGCTCTGGAACTCGTGATCTAAGATATAAAACTCGCGGCTGCGCGTTAATCGGTCATACCACGTGCACATAATGCCATCGATCTCTTCGGTCTGTACCATCATGCGCGCTTCGGTGAGGCCGGGTCGCTTGAGCGAAGCAGCGGTGTAGCCTTCGTCCCTGATCTCGCGGTAGGCTTCCCAACCACGACGCGCGCATTCGGCGATCAACTCCTCGATCTGCGAGTCGCAGGAGGGGTAATTGCCTTTGGTCTGCTCTTCCGTTGAAACGCGGGCATACAGCAGCATTCTCTTTTTGGGTGCCGGAGTTTTGCGTAGGGGTTGGTTTTTCATGGCATCGAATTTAGGGTCGAGTCTGAGATGCAATCTTTACGATGGATCAATCTCATGTGATGCTGCATCAGCAGTTTCCTTCATCGCGCGCAGCCCAATCGTGGCTAAAATCTCGGCAATGGCATCAAGGCGCTGCTCGGGCGTGAGAAAGTCTTCGGGGCTTTGTAATTGTGGAGCATCAGACGATTTGTGGGTTGGCGATTGGAACGACATGCCGCGTTATTTAGGAAATGAAGTCTGAGGAACCGAAAGTCAAGAATTGAAGATTAAGAATTGGATTAGAAAATAAAAAATCAGGAACGATTAGGATGTGGCAGTGGATAGCCGATAATCGTGGCGGTAAGAGTCTCCGAGGTCGCCTCAGCAAAGCCGTTCTCTTCCAGACACCGCGCCCATTCCTCGCACAGAGCCGCCAGCTCAGCCTGGCGCTCTCGATCCAGATACCGAAGGTGGCTCCCGTCCGGGGCGACCTGGGCCAAGTGCGTCACGCCGCTGATCGGCTGGGTGATCTCGAAGGGTACCCATTTCCCCGAGCCGGTGAAGAACACCACGGCGGGATCGGGGACAAGCTTGTTCTCGTATCTGTAGTGCTGCGCTACGCTCACTTGCTGGCGGTCGACATGTGCAATGAGGAGCGGCGCCAGGCCTTCCTGCACCAGGCAGATGTTATGGCATGGCTGGGAAAAGTCCAGCGCATAGCGCTCGGCGATCCGATCCATCAGGCGATGCATAATCGGCGTCGCGAGGGGTAACTCGATTGCATCGGCTTTACCGGGTTGGGGCGCCTTAGTGCGGGATGCATGAGCTTGGGCTGACTTGGCGCGAGACTTGGCTTTCGATAAATCGGTTCTCGATGACTTAGATGATGACTTAGCCGACCACTGAACGGTTTTGATTTTCATAAACGAGACTTACAGGTAGATATAGATACTGGATATCTTATCCAGTACGATCATTATACATAACTCTGTGTATTTGTCAAGTGTTTTATAACATCGTAAGATAACATCGTAAAATAATATCGAAAGTGGAAATCGTCCCATCAAAATGGTAATGTGGAGTCAATCTCCGGGCGGTTATCCGCGCTGCCCATAGTATTTGTTGCTTTGTCAGTAACGCTTTCTCATCTCTTACCTTCCATTTCTTTCCACCAGACCATGAAGACTTCTCAACTGCTCACCGTCGCCCAGGCTGCCAGGCTGAAAAAAGTGACGACTTCGGCGATTTATCAGGCCGTACAAAGCGGGCGGCTGCCGCACCAGCGGGTGCTGGGCCATATCGGAATCGAGGAATCGACATTGCGGGCCTGGCAGCCTGTCGGCCACCGGGCCGGACGGCCCAAGGGTATTCCGGTGAGCAAAGAGGTCAAACAGCGCATCTCAGAGTCGCAGAAGCGGAGTTGGGCTGGCGGGCAACGGCAGACGAGGAAGACGAAAACCAGCAAAGCCACAAAATGATAATTTGAGGAAGCGCCGGTTTTATGCGGCCTTTGCTGAGGCGTCTCCAGCACCGCGCCGCCTTCGCCCTTGCAACACATTGGCTAAAGCCTTCGTGCCATTCCCGCGTCCAATAGCTCCGGTTTTTATCATGAAGATGTGACAGCTATCAAGAAATGCTTGAAGGGAGTGATTGCGGCGTGCGACGCAGCCCGCGTCACTGCTAAAAAAGGCTTGTAGAACTGAATCCCAATTCAACGACTGATGAGACAGGAGCAGCTTTTCCAGACGCTGCGCGTCGCCAGACAATAACGAGATACCGGGGCTTTGCCTTTTCGTTTGGTGGCGGAGTTTCTCGAAGCAGGCAATGAAATCCTGTGCCGCGTCGGAGTACTCATGGCTCGAAGGGGGGAAGGAGCCCTGTATCTCTGGCTGATGTGTCTCTGGCTGATATGCCGCTCCAGTAGCGCCATGAAAAATCTCCACCGCCGAGTCGCGCAAAGATTTTTCATGGACCTCTTTTGTAACGTTTTCTTTTGTAAGAGTTTCTTTTGTAGTATTCGCTTTTGGCGCACGATGGTATTCGCTTTTAGCCCTATCATGTTTCAAAAGCGAATTGGAAGTGGCCGTTTGGTATTCGCTTTTAAGTTCTTGTGGACGAGCCGATGAAGGCACGAGCCAACGGGGATGAAGCCCGTAAAACAGTCGGCTTTTGCACTGGCGTCGCTCCGCAGGCGATTGCAGTAGTTTCCCGCTTTCGCTTCGCACTTCGACGTAACGGTGCTGCACCAAGAAATCCAGCGCCCGGCTCAAAGCCGCACGATCCCGCCCGGTCTTTTTGACCAACTGCGCCTGGGCCAGCCAGTCACTGGTCTTGCGCTGCCGGGCGTCTTTATGCTGCCAGCCCCGCGTCTGGCGCACGATGACACAGAGCAAGCGCCACTCGGTGTCTTTGAGGTACGGCATAGCTTCATCGAGCAGGTGGTTGGGAAACGGCGTGGTAGCGTGTAAAGCCCGGCTCATTGCGGCCCTGGATTATCCTCTACGTTATCGTCTGGCCCGTCATTGTCTGCATTATCGTCAGGCAGCGGCAAATTAACGGTTTGGGCTGCGATGACTGCACCGACATCTGGTAATTCTGTCCTGTCCGGTTCATCATAAACCTCAGCGTCAGGTTCATCGGACTGGGCATCGTCGCCGTGCATTTGCAATTCGCCGTAGCGCAATTCTCGAAAGAGGCGCTCGTGCCGCACGGCTCGTGGCTCGCTGTAGTTGCCTTCGATAGCGGCGATCAAGTAGCCCGCCGGGTTCTTAGCGTTTCGATAGGGCAGCCAGTCCAATTGTTGCGCGATGGTGTCCAGAGGATAAGTCGCCAGCAGCTCCTTAGCCTGCTCACTGGTTAGCCCGGCGTTCTCCAGGCGATAGCGGAGCTTTCGTTCCTCGTCGCTTTCATCCACGTCCTGACCTAACTGCCGCGCAACCAGACGTTCAACTTCGGCGCGGGGATTGGCATAGTGCTGCCGTGAGTACTCGATAATCGCTTCGCGGGGCGCGGCGTGGTAAGGCACATCTGGCGATGGTTGTGAGCCTTGCTGCTCCCGGTACCGATACGTCACCACGCGCGGGTTCAGGCTGTAGGCGGATAACCCACTCGAACTTTTGGAATAAACGACAAGCGGCTCGCCTTTCCAGCGCACCTCGCAGAGCCGCCGCATCCGCGCTTTGGCTTTGGCCGAAGAGACGCGCATCGCTTCGCAGAGTTGCGAGAGAAAGGGCTGGCAGTGGCCTTCGGGCGAGACAAAGGTGAGGAGATAGACAAGGCTTTTCAAATCGTCAGGCGAGAGTTCCCGTAACAGGCCGGATGTGCGAAGTGAAGAGGTGAGATGCATTGCAGCCGCCGGCGTGAAATAGCCGCCCGGCTGTTTGTCCTCTTCCCAGAGTTCGATGACAAAGGGTTTTTCCTGTTGGTTGGTTTGAAGGTTTGGAGACATGGCAAAGAATTACGGATAGATCGTGAAGAAACGAGCAGATGGCTTTAGACGGCCCGCAGTTGGGCGAGGAAAAACAGCAGTGAGAGAAGAGCGAAGAGGGCAAAGGCCAGTTCTTCGGGCGGCGATCCGGTAGCGATGCGCCATTTCTTAGGTAACAGATGATAATATTTCCTGCGGTAGGGATAGAGCAGCGGTATGCCACTGGGATTACAGGCATCGAGCGCCAGGTGGCTGGCGTAACCGGCAACGATCGCTAAGGCGGCTCGCCAGTCCGTGAACGGAGTCAGGGTTACTGACATCATGGTTATTCCCGCGACTCCCCACAGCGAATGCAAGTAGGTGCGATGTCCGAGCGTATGGAAGAGGACCTGCGAGGGCAGATAGAACGGCTTGATGCCCGCTACCGAAAGATGCTTGATCGTGCTTTGCGCGGCATCGAGATCCGGCAGCAGCGAGCCGAGTGCCGCAGCGCCGGCCAGAAGCGCGATTTGCTCACTGGAGGGAGGTAAGAGTACCCCAACTTTGCTTCCGGCTTCAAAGAGCCAGAGCATCGAGAGGCCGGCCATGAGGTGAGTGGTGCCCCTCATCGCGCCCCGCTTTCTTTTTGACTTGGCTGTAATGGTCTCATATCGTCTGTACTTGTTTCATGCGTACTCATAGACCTTTGCTGTAAAAAGTCAAGATACTTTTCGTCCAGTTGCCATTGACCTTTGAACTCGTGGACACCGATGCGGTAGGCAAATAGCAGATCAAGAATCCCCTCGCCCTCGATCAGCGTGATGGGGGCGACCGGGCTGTCTTGTGCGGCTTGATGGGCTACCTGAGAGAACTTCGACAGCGTGAGCAGCAATCCCTGCCCCGCTCCCAGCCGCAGCATCGCCCCGCGCAGCTCGTCCACGAATCTACGGGACACGGTTCTCTTGTATTGCTTGACCTGGGCGATGGTAAGGGAAGAGGAAAGCTCGGTCACGCTACGGGCGGTTAAATCGAGTCCGCCTTGAGGCGTTCTGCCCTGCTTATAGTTCCTGCCGATTAGTTGCACCGAGAGATAGCCGCTTTTGTAAAGCAAGCTCTTCATGATCTGCTCGAAAGCAGCGAACTCCATCTGTTCCAGAGCGTGGCGCAGGGCTTCACGAGCAGGGATTTCGGATCGGAGCCGTTCACCGATTCTTTCATCATTCATGCGCCTCCTTTCGGTTCGCGCCCGATTCACGAGTGGATTTAAGGTGCGAGTACTCGGGCTTCATGGTGTCATCGGGATTCCAGGCGGCCTGGGGCGTGCAGCCCTTGCAGCCCACGATCTCGCACACACTGGCAGTGGGGAACTGGCCGTCAATGGCGGCTAATTCGCGGGGGTCAATGCTTTTCTTGAATTCTTTCTCGAAGGCTGCGGTCAGCTTGCACAGCATGGCAAACGACGGGCTGCTGTAGCCGACGAGGAGACGGCAGATGGCGGCATCGGAGACGCCGCAATCTTTGGCGAGCCTGGCTTCGCCCATGAAGGCGTAGCGGGAAGAGTGCTCCATGAACTCCCAAATACGGTTCTCGACTAAGAGCATATTGACCGGCATGCGGCGGCGAGGAGGAGTGTTTGAGTTAAAGGCAAGAGGTTGTGGCATCGAAGCGATTGATTCTGGATAACAACGTATTCACCATGCGCCAGCGAAAAAGACTTGGCGACGAGCCTTGCGCGCAAGCGTGCTTGCAAGGCGGCGCAAAGTGTGATCTTCATTCAATCTACTTTTGCCCCTACTCTGGAAACAGCAAGAAAAAACCGAACAAAAGACGAACAGATGACGCTTTCAATATCGTAGCAAATTCACATTAAAAAATCGTGATAATACGATGACGCCGGCGCCGGCCCGCCACGATTTCATTTTCCAAAAACCATATCGGCCATGAGTTCCAAGAGCGAATTCGACGATCAATTCGCCACGGTTTTATTTGACAATCGAATCAACAGTACGGTAGTACCGGTACGGCGACGGGATAAACGATCGCATAATTGCTTTGTTGTCAAGCAGGCTTGCGTTACCCCATGCTGTCAGCCCTCGTCGCTCAGCACGCCAAAACAACTCATGCTCTAAGCGCTATTTGTAACGCTTTGCCATGAGCCACCCTCCCCTGCCGCTCCAACTTCCGCCGCAAGCCATAGACGAGTTTCAAGCCCTGTGGAAGAAACACTACGGAGAAAACCTGCCTCGTGAGGCAGCCGCAGTCTGTGCCCACCGGCTGCTCGCCCTGCTGCAAATCCTCACCGAGCTGGATATCAAGAACCGATAACCAATAATTCATACCCATCCAAACCCTGACCCCGGCCCACAACCTGCCTTCATCCAATGCCCTGCATCACGCCTCATTACCACAGGCCAAGTGCCGGTATTTTCTCTATGCTCGCAAATCCAGCGAGCCCGACGACCGCCAGGTTCTCTCTATCGAGTCGCAGAAAGCCGAACTCTTAAAGCTCTACGAAGATTTGAACATCATCGAGATCATTGAGGAAGCCAAAAGCGCCAAGGCGCCGGGCCGCCCCTTGTTTAGCTCGATGATGGAGCGCATCGAGGCCGGCGAAGCCAACGGCCTCATCGTCTGGCACCCCGACCGCTTAGCCCGCAATTCCGTGGATGGCGGACGTATCATCTACGATTTGGATCAGGGCCAGCTCATAGATTTAAAGTTCCCGCAATACCACTTCGAGAACACGCCCGAAGGCAAGTGGATGCTCTCGATCATCTTCGGACAAAGCAAGTACTTCGTGGACAAATTGAGTAAAGACGTAAAGCGGGGGCAGCGGGCCAAGCTGCAACTCGGCTGGATGCCGGGCATGGCGCCGCTGGGCTACCGCAACTTCCACGACCTGGAGACCGGACAGCACATCATCATTCCCGATCCTCAGAGATATGAGATGGTCGAGAAGATGTGGACGCTGATGCTCACCGGCGCTTACTCGGCAGCCCGCATATTGGAGATAGCGACCGAGGAATGGGGCTTCAAGACACCGCGCCGCCCCAACTCCGGTGATAAGCCTCTGGCTTACAGCGGCATCTACCGCCTGTTCAACAATCCCTTCTACTACGGCTGGTTCGAATACGGTGGCACATTGCACGAAGGCAGGCACCAACCGATGATCAGCGAAGCGCAGTTCTGGCAGGTGCAGCATTTATTAGGAAAGAAAGGCCGGCCCCGTCCCCAAGAGAAAACGTTTGCCTACACCGGCCTCATCAGGTGCGGCGAGTGCGGGGCGATGATCACCGCCGAGGAGAAATACAAGGTTTTGAAGAAAGAAGGTGTTTTGAAGCGCTACGAGTACTACCACTGCACCAAGCGGAGGAAACTTCATCCCAAATGCCGGCAGCCGTGTATTGAAGTGAAAGAGCTGGAAAGACAGATGCAGGGGGCTTTGGAACCAATGACGATTGAAGAGGATTTTCTCAACTGGGGCATTGAATACCTGCGGAAACTGAGTTCACAGGAAGTGGTGGATCGCAAGCAGGTCTATGCCTCGGTGCAGGCGGCGTACGAGAGCACGCAAAAACAGCTCGACGAGTTGCTAAGCATCCGCTTAAGGGGATTGATTGACGACGAGATGTTCGATACGCGAAGGGTCATCCTGCAAAAGGAGCGGAACCGGTTGAAGGGTAAGTTAGACGACACGGAAGGGCGCGCGGATCGCTGGATCGAACTGGCCGAGGGCGTGTTGAAGTTTTGTTATTTGCTCAAAAAGCGGTTCTGCGAGGCAAGTCCCGATGAAAAGCGGGTTATTCTGGAAACGCTCGGTTCGAACTGGGTTTTGGAGGACAAAAAGCTCTCCTTTGAACCTGTAAAGCCTTACTCCTATGTTAAAAAAAGTGAAAAAATTGCAATCTGGCGGCGCACCGTGAACCATGTTCGAACTTTTTTCAGGGTAGATGCCTTATAACGCTGCTTAAGTTGATTTCGCCGATAAAAGCACTTATCGGATATTCGGATATAAGGACAACATCGTTTTCGAAGTCGGCGATATGACAAAAGGGCGAGTCTAAACACCGGGAAGATTGGAGACAATCCACCGCAGTAAAATGAGACCACGAGTCGTGTCTTGACCTACGTCTTGACCTACTCCGACTCTGAAGTGTGATCCTGTCCTTCGGCAGGCGCAGAAGCACTCGGTTGAAGTGTAGCGTCTACTTCGGCTTTCGGGTTCCTTTTGCGCTCTTGACGCTGTTGACTTTGTTCCCGTTGGCTGTGCTGCAAACGATAGCTGGGGCCATTCATCTCCAGAATATGCACATGATGGGTCAGCCGATCCAGCAAGGCTCCGGTCAAGCGCTCCGAGCCCAAGATCTCTGTCCACTCATTGAAGGGCAGGTTGCTGGTGATCAAAGTGGCACTGCGTTCATAACGCTGGCTGAGCACCTCAAAGAGCAACTCGGCTCCGCTGCGAGAAAGCGGCACGAAGCCCAACTCATCGACAATCAGCAGTTGACAACCCGCTAACTGCTGCTGGTAGCGCAACAGGCGTTTCTCGTCTTTGGCTTCAATCAACTCCCGCACCAGCGAGGCCGCCGTGGTAAAGCGCACCGTATGTCCCTTCTGGCAAGCCACCAAACCCAGGCCCAGGGCGATATGCGTTTTGCCGGTTCCCGAATTGCCCAGCGCCAGCACATTCTCCCTACGCTGGATGTACTCGCAGCGTGCCAACTCCAGCACCAGCGTTTTGTTCAAAGAGGGCAGGGCCAGAAAGTCAAAGCTGTCCAGGCTCTTGAGAACTGGAAAGCGCGCCGCTCGAATACGCCGCTCCATGGCTTTGCGCTCGCGATCGAGCACCTCCAACTCGCACAGTCGCAGCAGGTAACGGGGATGATCGGCACCTTCTTGGGCACACTGCACCGCCACCTTGTCATACTCGCGCCCAAAGCTGGGCAGGCGCAGCACTTTCAAGTAGTGCTCCAATAACACCTGCGGCGTGTCCTGCGGCAGCGCCGACTGCTCAATTGAGACGACACTGGGAACGACACGGGAGACCACGGGCGGCTCTGGACTGCCGGTCACTGCGTTGAGGGTGGTGTTCATGATCCCCTCCTTTGCGCCACGATGGTCTCTGTCGGCACCAGTGTCGAGCTGGTCACCGTTCTCATCGCTGTCGAAGTCAACGGGGCCGCACTCAACGGGGCCGCACTCAACGGGGCCGCACTCAACGGGGCTGAACTTAACAGGCTCAGATAGTCCGTAGCCGCCGTAGTCGCCACCTGTGCCAGCGGCAGATGGGGATAGTTCACCAAATCCAGCCGGGCTGGGCGTTGCTCCACGCGGCACAGCACCAAATGCTTAAGTGCATCAAAGGAGATGGCCTGTAAGCGCAGGGCCTCTTGGAGGGCTTGGTGAACCATTTCGGGTGCAAAACACTCCAGCAGACGCAGGCACTGAATGTATTCGCGCTTGCCGCGGCGGCCCAGACGAGCCTCTAACAGGCGGCGCAGGTGGCAGAACTCCTCTGGCAACTCCCAGCCTTGCAGCGGCGCCGCCTGATCCAGTGCATTGCTTTTGTGCTCTAACAACGGCAGATAGTGCAAGGGCTCATAGATGAAGTCCGCCTTCTCATAGGAGCGAGGGTGCCGAGCGATCATCTCACTACCACAGCTAATGGCCACTTCGTGCACATAGCCCTTGACCACCACCTCGCGATGACCATAGGCGACCGGCACCGAGTAGTCGTTGCGTTGATAGCGCACCAGCGACATCGAAGTCACCCGGGTGACTTGTCTCTCGCAAGCCTCATAGGGCACCGCCGGCAAAGGTAAGAAGGCTTGGCGATCCCGTTCAAAGCGCTGGCCAATGCTCTCCTGATGACCCCGCAGCACCCGCTCTCGTCGCTGCTGGCACCGCTCCAGGAGCACGGCATTGAGTGCCTCAAAGTTGTTGGCACGCGGCAGGGGCACCATAAAGTTGCGGCGTGAGTAGCCCACCAAGCCTTCGACTTTGCCCTTGTCATTGCCTTTGCGCGGACGGGCAAAGCGCTCGGCAAACAAATAGTGCGACTGCAACTCGCTGAAGCTGCGCGTGCGCTGGCGCGTGCCATCGCCCAGGATGCGTGCCACGGCAATCTTGGTGTTGTCATAGACGATGTGGCGGGGCACACCACCAAAATAAGCAAAGGCTTGGTTGTGCCCCTCGCAGAAGGCTTCGGTAGTCTCTGCCGGAAAGGCCATCACAAAAGCATCATCACTGTGTGGCAGATCCAGCACAAAGTAGTGCACCCGCCGCAGCACCCCGGCCAGGATCACATCGGCTTCGCCAAAGTCCACCTGGGCATCGCCCGGCGGATGACAGAGCGGCACGAACATCTCTTGATGGCGCTGCTTGTGCTGGTGGACATAGTTGCGGACGATGGTGATGCCACCCTCATAGCCCTGCTCCTGGCGCAGGCGCTCGAAGATGCGCTGGGCGGTATGGCGCTGCTTCTTGTGGCGTTGCTGATCCTCTTGCAGGATCTGGTCGATAAAGCCCACATAGGGCTCTAACTTGGGGCGGCGCACCGGCTTCGAGCGGCGGTAGCCCGGTGGCACCGCAAACTGGAGCATCTTGCGCACGGTCATGCGGGAGAGGCCAAAGCGGCGGGCCGCTTCCCGCTCACTGATACCTTCGACCTGGACGGCGCGACGAACGGCAGCATAAAGTTCCACAGTGTGCATCCTTTCGGTATGGCACAGACCCCTTCATCGGCCAAAAGCCAGAAGAGAGATCAGGTGCATACCTGATTTGATATTCACAACTGTGGTCTCCTTTCTCTGCGGTGTTTGGTCTCCATTCTCAACGGTGTTTAGACATCACCATAAAATGGGCATCACCATAAATCTGTTAAGAACTCCCTGCCCTTACGGGTCACTATTACGGGGTTTTTCCATCGGTTGCGAGCCAAGGGCTGCGTGGCGCTACCAGTTTCTGAGTGCAGCGTATAGATGTCACCGCGTGGCGTTCGCACAAAACAGTAATGGATGGTGGAGTCCATGGTGTCTTCGTCGCGGCGCATACGGAAAGCCCGGTGAGCGCGAAAGGCAGAAACCATACAGGCTTGGGCCTGCCACAGGGGTAGCGAAATGTTGGAGTCACTGTCATCTATGTTGGTGCGGACACGACCACAGTCTATCGCCCGCCACCCGGAGAGTTGACGGGCCTGTCGTTCCATTTCATCTACGCGGGGATCACGCATCCAGCGAACCCACAAAAGCACCACGAATAGGACAACCGGGAGAAGGAGTGACAGCGCAAAGAACGAGACCTTAATCCAGCGTTGCTTCATAATTTTATAGCTTAGCGACAGTCTGCATTCCGCGCAGCGACTCAATAACCAAGCGTTTAGGCATCAAAGTTCCCCGGCTCGATTGGCGACTGTGCCATCACTTTATCATGCAATCGGTTTGCGAACCGCAGCCCGCTCTGTCGAGCAGGTTGCCCAGAGTCTCATTATCACTGGCGTGCCGGAGCAGCGATTCCGACACCGTATGGCAGGTCGGTTGGCGGACACAGCCGGAGTTGATGACTGTTTTGATGCGGGCGACAAAAGGAAATCCGGGAACCACAGTCCAGCCCGTGCGGGGCTTGGGGCGTATGTAGATCAACGTCCCGGTTGTCCGGTTATAAGTCACTTTCAGCGGATAGCCGCCCTGTTCCCAGCTAACGACAAACTCTCGCTGCCGGGGCTTGGCAACTAACAGATGATGCAGATGGCGCACCACATCCATCTCGCTCGTGGCCGTGGCGTCTGGTGGGGGAGCAGCGGGGACGTGATTTGACCGCCATATTCCAAACAGTGCCAGTGCGGTCAGCGCCATGACACAGCAGGCAATTAGTGAAGTCGTCCTGTGTCTCATTGCAGATATTGGCCGCGTTTCAATTTTGTCTTTGCGGGCTTCGATATTATTGGTGGTCGGGCGCAGCGTACTGTTTTGTGGGCGCTGAATCATTTTGAGTTACAGAATCTCATTCGGTGGCTCCGTATTTCTGTAACAATTTGGCGGCGGCGCTGGCCCTGTGATAGGTGGTGTGGCGCAGCGGTGTGTTCCCGCTCAAATCTTTAGCTCCGATGTCAGCACCATGCTCGATCAGCAACTCCATGATCGCACTGCGATTGGCATGGGCGGCGGCATGAAGCGGAGTGGTACCCCAGTGATCGTTTTGATTATGAGCCGTTACGTCGGCCCCGGCTTGGAGTAGTAATTCGACCACTTCCTTATGCCCCTTCCATGCCGCGCAATGCAGGGGAGTCGAGCCATCGGTGTCACTGGCATTGATGAGCAATGGATCGGCCTGCAACAATTCCCTGACTCGCTCGATGTTGCCCGTCTTGGCCGCTTTGATAATCTCTTTCTCCACAGTTCTCCCTAACTCATTTCACCTGCGGCTCTGCGTTGAGTTCCTGCATTAGCTCCTTCAACATATTACAAAACAATGCGCCCTGTTCGATGGCATCATCAAGCGCCAGATGGGTGTGCGGCAGATCGTCAAACCAGCGGCGCGGCATCCGGCGCTTGGTGGCGTCGCGGTAGTCCACTTTCAAGAGCGCCATCGCCAGCGTCTTCATGTCCAGCGCCGAATGAGAAAACGGACTCTGGCCCGTGAACCGAATCAGATACCAGTACACGAACATAAAATCGAAAGCTACCGGATAGCCCACGAAGACCGGCTTGCCCGGCAACGCTTTGAGCCATGCCAAGTACTCTGGCATCGCTCTTTCGGGCGCTTGCAGGTTCGTCCGGCACGCCTGCCACGCGGCGGGCTGGGTGGCCCACCATTCCATTGTTTTAGGATCGCCGGTGGCGTTCGGTAAAGTTTCCAAATTGGCCGTGTACGTAGTGACCAGTGTTTTGTCGGCCCGATAAGCTGCCGAGCCGAAGCTGAGCATGGAGTTCGGGCCGGGAATCGGGCCGTCGGTCTCAACGTCGGTACTAACGTAGATTTCTTTCATATCCGTTGCGACGATATTATCGGTCTGTTGTCACGGGACTTCGAGCGGCTCATGCGGCTCATCAGGCATAAACCCCACGTCAGAAGCAGAAGCGACCAGATCACCAGCAGGCTGTAATAACCCATGTATTCGCCTGATGATTTGTTAAAAGGATACATGGCTAATACTGCAACAAGGCTCATTAGACCGCCACCGATCACGCACACCCACGCGGCCCGGTGCGGCTGATGCTTGGCTTTCAGTAGGGCGAATGCTGTGAACGTTCCCAGTATGGCACCCATATAACACACAAAGTTCAGCAGTTTGCAGTAGTGTGTTACGGCCAGATCGAATTTTTCAGAAGTCACGGAATTTTCATCGGGCGGATATAAACCCATCTGCACGCTGCGCAGTTCGGGAAAGAACCACCAGAGTGTAACGGTGGTGAGCAGGCCCAAGCCCCAAGCTCCGATTAAAAATCCTGCCATCAGCAAGGCACCCGTTTTTAAGAGTCGCATTGTAGTCGTAGGCGCATGACAGTGTGTCCGTAATGTTAATTTATGTCACTGTCAGTGCGGTGGACGAAGCGTGTAAACCGTGAAGTGCGGAGTCATTGACAGGTGAAAAACTTCTCTCTTCTTAGTGCCGCTGCGAAAGTAACTGACTGCGCCTGCTTGATCGCTATACGCCCAACCCATATTTCTCATGTAGAGATTAAGCTCTTTCTTTTCGCCGTATTCCGCTCTGGACAGCAGCATGTCATTGCGTCCGCTGACCGATATGATGTTTTGTCCGGTAAGTCTAAGTTTGAGCATGGCAAGGAGTACACCATAACGATCTGGCGAGCGGCCCGCGTTAGACCAGTAATAGGCTCCCTGCAAAAGGCAATACAACGCGACAGGCAGCAGACAGAGAAAAGCCGTGTGAAGAAAGCGTTTGTGCGGTGGCCGGTAGCTGGTCGTCATTCGGGTGACATCGCGTAGCGCAGTATGTAAGGTGGCTGGTCGTAAACTCCTGCCGTGTACCTGCTGCGAACTTAGTTATTGAGACGCCAGCCCCGCAGCGAGAACTCTTGATATGGCTGGCTCTGGGCCATCCGCGGATTATCAGGTGTTCGTAAAACCTTCGGGTGTAACTTTCCGATCAAGACCATCTGCCTGCCATCGGCTTGGTTATAGAGAATATCCGCGCCCACCGCTTGCAGTGATCTGACGGCCTGTGGGTCTGAGTCGGCGCGAAGCTGGATGGCGACCTGCTTACCTTGGTGCATCACATACCGCGTAATGCCCGTGGTCTCCGTAAACAGGAAGCCGTATTCGGTGTCGCCAGCGATCTGCTTTGCCGGTGCGAACCCGCGGGGCGAGCCGCCTAAAAGCCGTGTGAGTCTGATGTCATTTTTGACGTGTTGTATTTTGCCGTTTTTGACTTGAATGGTGATTTTTCCGGAGTATCCCCGTTCAAAGTAACAGTCAACCGAGAGAGTACCCTGCTGCCCTTTGGCATTGCTTTGCTTGATCGAGACAGAAGATTCTCCCTGCGGATTGACCCTGACCGTTTTGCTCGCTCCTGCCGGAATGTCCCCCAGAGAATAGGAATTTCCGGTGACATGAACCGAAACCTTGCGCATTGCCGCAGGCCCAAGGTTTTTGATCTCGACTCTGACTCCGGTCGCCAGATAGAGAAAGGCGAAAGCGCCCATCAACAAAGCCGACAGGGTGCCGAATATGATCCAGCCGGTTTTTGGCGATTTGCTCATCATTCCGTCACTTCGATCCAATCAAGCTGCGCATACCCGCCTGCCTGTCAAGAAAATATAAACCGCCGGGTTTGCCCTAATCCAGATACCACGCTATGCCACATCCCGTTCCCCATAACGCGAGTATCCATGCTCCAATGTAAATCCAAGCGATTGCCCTTCGCTGTCCCGGCGTATAGCGTTGATGGAAACCAAGGTATAAGGCGGCCCAGATCATCATAGACCAGCCGGTGATGCCGAAGGCCAAATCCGTCAGGTCATAGAGCCGCTGATACAGCCCATCGTTTTCCCCGATCCACTTGGGGTCGTCGGCCATGACCTGCGGCCAGTGGCCGATCAGAACTTGTGCGCGCCATGCCATTGACCATAATGCAACGAACAGCAGCAAGGGCGATAGGGTGACGATCCAGTGGATCACACTTAGAAGCAGACCGGGTGAACTGGGTGTCAGATGTTGCAGGGCCAGTTCCTGATCGGGAACTGGTGGAGCAGCAGAACGCCGGGGATGCTGGAAGCGATAGCGAATAGCCGCTGCCAGTTGGAGTGATCCTACAATCATTGCCGCCGGAATCCAGACCACGGATGCGTAAGTGTTCAGTAGCACCACTGCAAAACCCGATGCTGCGAATATCTCCAATAAAGTCTTCATGCGGTGTGTTTTATCCATGACTTACAGCACGGATTTACAGCACGGATTCACAGCACGACGCCGAACATCATAGCGAACAGAAGGGCCACCACCGAGCTTATGGCGATGACCGGCCATGTTATTCGTCTGGTGAAGATATAGGTTATGCCCACCAAACACAGGTACAGGAACGTAAAAATGATCGTTATACCTACTATCGAGTTCGCCGTTGAGCTTGCCATAGGCCCGAAGCTATGCGGATAAAAAGTCCATGCCGTAAAAATCCTTCTGTCCATGGTTAGCCCCAGAACAATCCATAGCAGCGGGAAGGGCGTTGCGATGCGCACCAGAGCCGAAATGCGGGAAGAGAATCGTTGAGTCCTTTTCATCCCTGTCTGTCACTCCATAGCCATGCCGGGTAGCGCCATGGCGGTACTCGTACACCAACACTGGCCCACCCAATTTGCGGGCTATTAGCTTTCATCGAGCTTTTTCCGCAGTAGGGACAGAACCGCTCAGGTCTGAACCACAACCAACGGTTATAAGTCGTGCGTCCGCAATGCGAACAAGTGTGAGTGAACCGGATGCTGAGATAGGTAATAAGGTGTGCAGTGTGCGGAGCGCAACTCTGGCAAGCGGTTAGATGACTTACTAAGGTTGGGCCACTCTGTTCAGGATGCTTCACGCCACCGTTGCTTTAGGTAAACCCAGAATCGTTCTGCCACCGTAACGATGACCAATAGAATGGTGTCTTGTAGGAGCAGACCCGCGAGCAATGCAGGCACGAACAAGATGATGACCAGCGTGCCTGCAAGGGCAGGCGTTGCACCTGATGCCAACATCAGTACAAATAACAGCAATGCGCCGACTGCAATGCCAACGGCGATAGCACCGTTCATATCTTAATTGTAACTTGCGTCTCGGCAACACAGTGTCCATCGGTTAGCTGCATCGCTCAGAATCCAGAACTGAGTACGGCCACTTGCCCCAGATCGCAACGCGCCAGAAATGGATGGGCGCGACATCCAAACCCTTGTTCGTCCGTCGGCAATACTCCCACGCGCTTTCAATAACCCAGACCGGCTGGTTATTGATCTGACCGCGCTCTGCATACGTCGGCCAGATAAACACACTGGCATCATGGTGGCCGTCAATGCCCGTATTGCGAACGACTCGAAAAACATGGGCGACTTCATTCGCAGACGCGCCGCTCAACGACATCTCTTGCTCAATTTTCTGCCACTGTCTCCCGTTGTCGGCCCACGTCAGCTTCTTATTTTTCGCAAGCCATGTTTCCCGTTGCTCATCAACCTGATGTTTGTGCTTGGCAACTACGGCATTCAGCAAATCCTTCACATCGTCAGCCGGAAGAACCCAAGCCCGATAAGCACGCGTCCACAAAGGAATGGTCAAAGCCAATACGGTTGAAACCAATGTCGCCACGAGCAATACAAGTTTCAGCTTTCTGCCCGGTTTATTTCGCATGAGAGAACAAGGCAAGGGGTTGCATTTAATAGGACTCATCAACAACTACGCTCGCCCACCAGCGGGTATAGGGCAAGCGCGGACGGCCAAGCCTGTACTGCCAAGCGCCGCCTGCAACGGTCTCTTAGCTGGCCGGTGCTGTGTGATGCGAGAACTCTACGGCGCAACGCTCGATAATCTCTCTGGCCGTTGCTGGGGGCATATAACCCGCATCCATGCCGCTGCCAAATTTGCCTTCCCGGTAAAACCCGTCAGATGGCGAATTTATCAGGACAGGATCGCCATCCATTTCCGCGATGGCGAAACTCCATTCGTCCCACCGGGCGCGGAAGTAAAAAGGTTGGCCGTCAACAGTCCCGTAAGCCTGCACCGGACATTTTCCGCTGATGCTTTCGATATTTAACATCTCATCACCCCTTCCACCGTCACGTCTCTCGCAGTCCGTAAACCAAAGATGATGCCAATTATCTGCGCATCATTTCGTTCAGTGCGGCTTCCATTCAGTCCATCTATATCCAGTCCAACTCGAATGGCTCTTTTCGTGTGGTCTTACTCGCCCTTTTCTCGCCCTTAAAGACAAGATCAACTTGATTGGCAAACTCCTTGACTTTAATGGTTTCAGTGCCGGGAACACGTTCGATATAGACATCGAGCCTTTGCCGGACGCCAGCATCGTAATGAAATAACGTGGCCCAAAACTCTTTGCCATCCTTGAACCTAACATGAATGTTGTAAACACCATGACTGATCTCATTCGCTTTGAGCGTGGAGCGTCCGGTGCTTGATCTCAACATCACGGGTTTCGATAAATTTTTAGATTGAACGGCGACATCGCTCCAAGACGAACTCCGCATGTGAACGTAAAGCCCCCGGTCAGATTTGAGCCAGACGACCACTAATAACAACACGACTACTGCGGTTGTAGAAAGTGCGGTAATGCTGCGTTTCGTCATTATTGCCAAGCTGCTCGCTACTGTGTGGAAGCCACGCCATGAAAATACAATGTGACCGACGAAGGATTTTGAATGTCGAAAATGTATTGGCAGTAATAGGCGTCTTTCCCTTGGCCTATATCGAAACTGCCCGACCAGTATTTCCCGACAGCCAAAGGATTCCACTGCTTGTTACCGGCAATCATGGGGATGTCCTTGGGCGTGATGGATGACGACAGATATTTGGATTTGGGCTGTTTCAGGAACGATTGGCGCAGAGCTTTGACCTGTGCCATGGTTAATTGGGCTTTGATGTAATGCTCGTCATAAATCAAGTTTGTCGGGTTGTAGTTGATGGTGACAGTAGATCGGGGCAGCGGAAGACCGGAACTGCTGACCAGATTGTTATTGCCGCATCCCTGCAACGACAATAGGACGCAAAGAGCCATAACCGACTTTAGCAGTTTCGACCTTTGGCTCTTGAAGACAATGGGACGTGACATAGCGGATCAGTTTATTCAGCTAAAAATACATCCCGGACAGGCGGTCGGGCGCAGCCATTGGTAGCATGACTGTTGGCCGGTCATTCGGACAGATGGAATCCTTTAATAAGGGCGAGTAAATGCAGCAGCAACGAAGCCAACGGAAATGGGACAAGACAAAGAAAGAAACCCACTAACCCGAACTTGCACTTGCCGCTGAATACGTCAATTAGAGCCGTGATAATGCCCACCACAAAAGTGCCGAGTGCGATCATGCCGATCAAGAAGGCCCATCCCATCGGCCTGATGGAGTTGCCCGACGGGACTGTGACGAAGGGCAGGGTCAGCGCGACAATGCCAAGATTAGCCACAACGCCTAACGCGCAACTGCCCGACGATGATATGAGTTGATCCAATTGCTTGAACAGCTTCATCATTTCCTTACTTCACAATTGTTCCTGCGCTCTCCACGAAGTAGCTTGGCGAGTGCAATGGCCGGGTGCATCACCAACGGAAGCACCGGAGATGGAAGGGCGAACCTGTTGTCAATCAGGAAAAGCATATTATTGAGATGTTGATTATTAGATCACGATAGAGTTGGTTATGGTCAGATAGGTTTCTCGCACTATTATCCATGCCAGAATATACGCCGTGGCAAAGCTGACAACGCTAACGACGCCGTCTATCTGGCACCATTTTGCTTCGGTCACATCGGCATCTGCTGACACGCGGCCAGCGACTTTCTGAACATAATAAAGACTCAGGATTAAAGTCCCACCTGCCATGACATGCCAGCCGGTCTCGCCAAGTCTTGACGCATAGCTAAAAATTCCAACTATGGGAACAATCGTGGCACCCCACACCCCGCCCAAGAAAAAGCTGATGAAGATCAGGGGGAAAGCCCTGCCGATTGAATAGTGTGCAGTGTGATCGCTCATAATTCTCAACTAAAGCATTTTTACAGCTTACTGCCAAATGGTTGTGCGGCTGTTGAGTATCTTCTACCGGCTGCCGGATTCGGGAACTATCCGTCCAGCATCAACACCGACTTGTGGCGGATGTGATTCTCTTTCATCTCGGAAGCTGCGGGTGGACAAAACAAGCGAAGGGCCGATATAAGGTTTTGCCTGACGATCAACTATCCAGATGACAGTGTTATCATCGCTGATTCGTAATTCTGGTCTTTGATAACCCGCGTGCCACTGCGCAAAGGGGTACTCTTGTATTGTGCCGTTGGGCAACGTCACCTTTAGAATCTTGATACTGTCCCTGCCGGGCGGGTCGTGTTCCTTACGGTGTATTTCCACGACTGTGCCATCGGGGAGAGTCCACGATTGAATCGTGCGAGATCGAAGCAACGGCAGGCCAATGCCAGCACCGGCTACGGCAGCAAGCCCTGTCGCTATCACCAGCCAAACGGCAAGAGACTTTTTCATTGGATTTTAAAGTTATGGCGTAGTGGCGTTACTTGTTGGCCGGAATTACCGCGGCCTAACCTATGGAGAAGCAGCGTGTTATAACGTGCCGCGTAATGGACGGCTAACCGGTGCAGCTTCCTTTCTTCCGCTGTATCCACCCCGTCGCCGGTGCCTTTGATAAAGTTGACGTTTTTGTGGCGGAGAATCTCGTTGGCCTTGGCTCTGGTCACGCCCGGCACAGAATACACGAATCCGTACACGCCTATGAACCTGCGGTCATGTCTTGTCCCTGCGACACGGAAATCCTGATCGGCGTTGGCTTTTTTCAGCCATGCGATTTGCCGTAGCACGATGCGCTTTTGCTCCAACCTGATCTGCGCGACCTGCGCGACTTTGGCGTCCAAGCTGTTCTCCAAGGAGTTGAGAGCCAAGGCCGCAACCGCGATCAGGAGCAGGACACAAAGGGAGACAAGGATAACGATGCGCTTCACGACTTGGATTATAAAGCCGGGGCCTGCGCCATCCAACGACACAGGTGTGACCGATGAAGCACCCAAGTGCTGCCGCCATCCAACGGCCCGGAGTTGCTTCGATAGCCGGTGAGATCGCATTTTTAAACGACCCACGAAAACTACGCAGCCGGGTGCAACGCCTTGTTTTATCTTGGTTGACTGCTATGACGAACTTACGCGCAAAAGGGATAACTTTCATGTTTTATACAGCCATGCTGACCACATAAATCTTGGAAATTTCGCTTGTTGTCAGCAGCATTGTAAATATCAAATACAGATACCTTCGTGAAATAAAACTCATCTCGACATTCGTCACTTCTTCTGGGGCCAAGCCGTGAGCCACGCGGATAGAGTACTCCCGTACTGCGGTTATATTCCAGCACTGTGTCATCCGAATAAATGTCCGAGTAATGAATTTTATAATGGTTGGAGATGGGGTTATAGCTCAGGGCGGTGGAGAGTGCGCGCAACGCCGCCACTTCGCCTTCTTCGTTTTTTATTTTCTTGACGTAAATATGGACTGGTATAGACGGAATCACCGAAAGCACCGCTACCAGAAGGCAAGTGCCGATAGTTTTGTAGATTCTTCTCCTGTTTATTTTCATTTCCTTCACTTTAATTTGCCGACGATCAATCAGCGCGCCGCGATAGAACAGGTATCGCACCGCTCTTTTCTCTAT
>JADMIO010768809.1_pt1 | contig 22059 bp, 10 predicted proteins | sample 8958161 | NCBI WGS metagenome assembly JADMIO01 (sample SAMN16585339, study PRJNA669376) | soil metagenome | isolation source: Crop rotation soil | place: USA: Cullars Rotation, Alabama | collected 2011
CGCGACAACTTGTCCACGTGGAATTCTAAGCTTAGGATCCCAATGTGCTGGAAAGCAAGTCACCGGAGATCTTGTCAATCAAGGTTCACTCTTCGCTTCGTCCAGCAACGCTCATATCAATGCCGGATCGATCAGGGCGGAAAACATAACTAACGGGCAGGGCGCGACAATATCGTCGAACGTTGACTTGACTCTGTTCGCGGACGATTCATTGAACAATTTTGGAACCATTTCGAGTTCTGCCAACCTCACTCTTGTGGCACCACATATGGTGAACAAAGGAATGATTGAATCCGTTCACAACAATGTGAAACTGGACTCGCCAGGCGATCTTGTTGTTACCAACCAGGGCGGAACTATCAGAGCCCTGGAAGGTTCCATCACTCTGCGGGATCAAGGATTCCATGACAATTTCAGCACAACCATCGCGGGCGGTGACTTGTTGAGTCAGACGCTTGAGGTGAACAGTGGCAAGGGAACCGCTGACATCAACGTTTCACAGTTAACCGGGGTGGTGAATGAAACTGGCTTTGCATCGCACGTTCAATCGAGCAATGACAATTTAAATTTAGGCAACATTTGTTTGACCGGCGATCCGACGTACAAGAATTCGAACGGCACGATTACGTTGAATGGAGACATCACGGTTGGAGAAGCGCTCACCATCATTGCCTCCAAGCACATCACCAATTCAACTGATTTGACGATCAAGGCTGGCAACGCGACAAAGGGCTTCCCAATTACCCTGATTGCAGGTGCCGAATTTGTAAACGGTTCGGGCACGGATACGACCGGTCTTGGACCCATTCCGCCACAGCCAGCGGGTGTGGCGACCAGTATCACAGGCAATGTCTCCACCACCGGTGGTGGCATTTATTTGGGAACTAACTATGGCGGAGCGGTAACCATCGATTCCCAGTCCACGCTCAAGAAAGGAAACGCAGTCGGCGGAGATGTCTTGCTGGCTGCCTTTCGGTTGTTAGGACAGCCGTCTGGGCAGATCGACATGACCGGTAGCACAATTGTATCCGGTGGAAAGGGAACCGGTGTGAACGGCAATGTTTCCTTCATCGCCGGTGGACTCGACGGATTGAGCCCTTTCGGCAACACAATCAAAGCTATTCAAACCGGATCCATCAATACCATCGGTGGTACCGGAGCGCTCGGCAATATCTCACTTCAATGCATCACGCCCAAGTCATCGGGCGCTAGTGTTTCATACAATGCAAATGGAACCCTCAGTAGCCCGGACTCGATTGTGCCCGGTTCAGTTATTCTGAACGGCGCATCACTGCTCGTTAATGGCAATCTCACAGGTGATGGAATCACTTTGCGCTGCGGGGCCTCCTCGGTAGACAGGCTCGCCATCGGCTCGGGAGTGACGATCAAAACTATCGGATCCGGTGCCTCTGTATCATTGATTGGCAGTTTTGGTTCTTCTATCATCGCTGCTCCGGACAGTTTCATTTCATCACCCATACTGTCGATGTCCGCAAATGGTGATTGCGGAACAGTCACTAACCCGATCAATAGCGACGCAAACAGGATTTTTGCATTCTGCGACAACCTGAATACTCAAGTATTCGTTCGCGATACAAATAAAGGACTGATAGTCTTCGATGGTACTTTGCACGACTTGACTGCCACTATTGATGGTACTTTGGTGAATGCGACGGGCAAAAGTATTGATGTAATCACCTTGAACCTGACTTCATTGACAGGCAACATAGGTTTGTCAAAACTCAGCCCGTTGGCAACCACCGCTGATGACATGACGTTCAATGCAGGCGGCAGTGTATTTGTGTCCAACGCTTGTCCTAACTCAATTCAGTTCGTCGGTGTCAATTCAGCCGGTGGAACGTTTGATGTTCAAGGTCAGACGAACTTCTACAATCCAGCCACCATCAACGCCGCAATCGTAAATATTGGAACAAAAGGAGACTTCTTCACCAATTTCAATCCAACGATCACTGCGACCACAAGTGCCACTTTTTCGACAACATCGGCTGCGACAGTGGGCTTCGACAATTCACGTTTGCCCACGGACAAAGTCGCGACTCCATTATTGGTGCTGAATGCATTGAATGGAAATGTGGGAAGCTCGGGAACCGATTACGATATCAAAGCTGGTGTCGGTGGAATACAGGTGAATACGCCCAATGGAGGCGCTTTCCTGAACAGTCAGGGTATTTTCAAGAAAGGCTTTAATATCGCCGGTGGTGCTGTTAACGGTGTCTTTGATTACACAGGCAATGGATCAACTAATATCACCGGCGATATCACCGCAAACCTGATCACGGTTGTCGCTAACACAGGGAAATTAGCCGTAAATCCCAACGTCAAGCTGAATTCCAATCTCTTCACCTCATTGCGAGCTATCGATGTCGGGGGGGTGCTCACCATCGGCAAGAATGCTTCGATTCATACCAGTGCTACTGGTGGATTCGGCAGCGTTCTTCTTCAGGTAGGTCCAACTACTAGTGCGGTTGTTGGAACTCCGCCAGCCAAGGGCGTTGCATTTGCTCAAGGTACCGGAACTATCTTCTGGGGTCTCAAAGGATTGAAGGCAAAATTGCCAACCAATTGGTTTTTTGCCAATAGCTCAGATATTCAGCTCACCAATACGATTAATGCTAAGAACATTTCCTTTGGTGGCGGTGTTCTCATTGTCGCGGGCGATTGATGGAGTCGAACCTCACTCTGTGCGTGTTTTGGAAACGCCATTAATTAAGCGGCATTGACTATATTGGCGAAACTCGGTGATACCGGCGGCGGTGACGCGGTGGCAGTTGTTGATGCTCAGTTCTCGCAGTCCCAGTCTTGCAAGAAAGCGCATTCCCCGGTTCGTGATTGGTGTGCCGGAGAGGTCGAGTTCTTGCAGTTCTTCCAGGCGTGAGAGGTAGGTGAGTCCGCTGTCTGTTATCTTGGTATTGGCCAGCGAAAGTCGCTCCAGAGTTTTGAGACGAACGACAAGAGCGAGCACTTTGTCGTTCACTTGGGTGCGCGCCAGACTGAGAGTGTCGATTGGAGAAGACCAGGGCAACTCTCTTCCCGTAACTTTTGTATTGGCCAGCATCAGTTCGTCCAGGTTGTTCATACGAGACAGAGCTTTTAAACCTTGATCGTTTACTTCAGTTCCAGATAAGTCCAGATGAGTAAGCTTCGGCAGAACTGACAGGGCAGTGAGGCTTTGATTGGTAACGGCGGTGTTGGCCAATTGCAGGGTCTGTAGTGATTTTATACGAGCGATTTGAGCGCAGCCACGATCGCTAACGTGCGTCCCCGACAGCCCAAGAGCATCTAAGCGGAGATTGATGAGATACTTCAGACCCTCGTCACCGACCTGCGATTGATTGAGCCAGAGTTCGTCGAGTCGCTTGCATTTGCCGAGGGCTTGCAGTCCTGCATCGGAGACTTCGGTTTGTTCAAGACCCAGGGTTTGCAGTCTGGGTAAGCCTTCCAGTAGCGACATGCCCTGGTCGGTGACAAGAGTTTTGCCGAGCCAGAGGTCCTCGATGGACTTCAGTTGTGCGATTGTCTCCAGCCCTTTGTCGGAGATGATCGTTCGCCCCAGGCCGAGAACGCGCAAATGCGGCAGCTTCTTCAGAGGTGTCAGACCATTGTCGGAGATGTCGGAGTTGTTGAACCAGGCTGTTTCTATTTTGCTGGCTGGTAAGGATGCTGTGGCTAGTGCATTGTCTGCATTCATCATGTCTGTCATGCTCAGAATGGTATCATCACCTTCCACCGTCAATTTTCGGGATGCTTGTGGAACCGGCTTGGTATCAGGCTTGCGCGCGCCCTTTTCGTAAGGCAGTGTGACGGTTAGAGCGTGGGTTTCCGTCATGCTTTGAATGGCACGGTCGTACTCTACGGCAGAACGGCGTTCTTCTTGTTTTGAACCGCCGGCATGTTTGTTGTCTTCGCTTTTGTTGAATTCGGCAATCAAATTCGGAACGACCAGGAATCCTGCGCTGGCAAGAGCCGCTCCTATAAACAGCGGAATCAGTACCGATCCTTTGACCTTTTGTTCATGTTCTCTAACCGGCTGAACATCAACTTCTTGGATTTCATCGATGTTGTGAAGAAGCTCTTCGCATTTTTTTTTGACGATTGCCATTGATTGGAAACGGTCCCTGGGATCCTTGGCTAAACAGGTATTTATGAACTTCTCGACTTCGGGCGGAATCGGTTCGCTTCCGGCGGGCGAAATGGATGATATCGCAGGTGGTGGCTCGCTGCTATGCAAGGCAAGAATATCGAGCGCTGTTTCTCCATCGAAAGGCGGCTGTCCTGCCAGGGTTTCAAAGAGAACGCAACCCAATGCATAAACTTCGGAGCGAGCATCGTATGATTTGCCGTCCAGCTGATCGGGGCTCATGTAGAACGGAGTTCCCACGACTGTAACACCCTGAATCAAGGTGGAATGTCCTTCCAGGTGTTTGACCTTGGCGACGCCGAAGTCGATCAAACGAACCTGCAATTCATCGGAAGAGTTTTCGACCATCAGGATATTGCTCGGTTTCAGATCGCGGTGATAGATGCCGCTATCGTGCGCGTATTGCAATGCGGAAGCCAATTGGATAGCCATCTCCAGGGCTGCATACCAGGGCATTGGACCGACGTTCCTGATCTGATCGGCAAGATTTATTCCTGGTACATAATCCATGACCATGAAGGGGGCACCGGATTTGGTGACACCGAAATCGAGTACTTTCACGATGGAAGTGTGTTGCAGACTGCTGGTCGCGCGCGCTTCCATCTGAAAACCAATGAGTTGATCTTCGGTCAACTGTCGTAATGTTTTCACCGCCACATTCTTCTTTAGTAGTTTGTCGTGGCAAAGGTAAACCTGACCGCTGGCGCCGGTTCCCAGCCTTTCATAAGGTTCGTAGCGATCGAGAGGAAAGAAATTAGCGTCCGAGATTTTGCCGGAGTAATCGTCTGTGCTCGTCGCGGAGGAAACCTCGCCTTGCGTTGGAACCGTGTCAGAGCGTCCATCATCTGGGGACGTCGGTCTTCCTCCCGGTGACATACGAAAACCGCGTGCTCGCGATTTGGTGTTGGGGCAGGAACAATTTTCGGAACGGAAAACCCACTGCGTCAGGCTTCCCGGACGACCCTCATTGATGCGCTTGCCGCAAGTAGGGCAAAGGCGCAATGATTGCGCGTCATCTTTTGCCGGTTCAAAACGGCAGCCACACACGTTTATCCACTGCGTCAAAGATGCAGAGTTGGAAGAAGATGTGGGTTTGCCACATTTGCTGCAGGTATCTTCTTTCGTCAAGAACGTCTTTTCGGGAGCTCGGGAGCGCCGGCATTCAGACTAGTGGAATTCCAGGAAGCCATGATGGGATTATACCCAGCGGGCGTATATTCGATTTACTAGACGAAATAATACGACTGACAATTAAATGGATGGTGCACCACCGCACGTGGTGGCACCATCCGAGAAGAGTGTTTCCAAAAAACTAGCTACGCGTGGAGCGAGCGATCAGCTCCATGGAGAACTTGGGTGTGCGGTCCATGTTCAACAGGCCGTTGGCTTCCTGGTAGGTGTCGGTGAACTGCGTGTAGCAGAAGCCGGCGAGCAGGGGCAAACGACCGACCACGGTGAGCAGACGCTCGTATGCAACAGCCAATTCCTCGGGCAGTTTCACGACGGAATAGCCCCAGGACTTGTCGTCGGGCGACAGCTTGATGCCACCGAATTCGGTGAGCATGATCGGCCGTCCTTCGACGCTCATGCCTTCCAGGGTGAGCAGCCGATCGCCGGGACGTTCCCGCTCGATCAGATGTTGAACGCTGGATGCCGAGTCGTTATAGCGCTGAGCGAGAACAGCGGGATCGTGGTGGTAGTCGTGCACCGCGATGATGTCGGTTTCCACCATTTCCCAGCCGTCGTTGCCGATCACCGGGCGCGTCGGATCGAGCGCGCGAGTGAGGCTGTAGAGCGAGCGCTGAAACTGGCGCTGCGCCTCGACCGAAGGCAAACTGGGTACGCCCCACGATTCGTTGATGGGCACCCAGGCGACGATGCAAGGGTGGCTGATGTCGCGGTTGAACGCTTCCATCCATTGATTCGTCACGCGCTGCACGGTCTTCTGGCTGAAGCTGTAGGCGCTGGGCATTTCCTCCCAGATGAGCAGCCCGAGCCGGTCTGCCCAGTAGAGAAAACGCGGGTCTTCGATCTTCTGGTGCATGCGTGCACCGTTGAAGCCCATCTCTTTGATGAGCTCGACGTCGCGCTTGAGCGCTTCGTCATCGGGCGCGGTCATGCCGGTTTCCTGCCAGTAGCCCTGGTTGAGAACCATGCGCAGCTTCAGCGGCCGATCGTTGAGAACGAAACGGTCGCGCTCAATCCGCACCGAGCGAATGGCGGTGTAGCTGGTCACCTGGTCGATGGTTTCCGAACCATTCGAAAGCAGCTTGATCTCCGCCTCGATCAGATTCGGATTGAACGGGCTCCAGAGCAGCCGGCCGCGGATGTCGTCCAACCCGCCGTCGGGCAGGTTAATGCGACGCCGCAGTTCGCGCACGTTGACCTCATTGGCGCTCAGTTTGTAGATGTCGTCAGCGAGAACTTGTCCGTTGGCGGTCAGTTTGACCGACACCTGCATATTCTCGCGAACATCACCCTGCAGCATGACTGCCAGACCGATCTCCCAACGCTCCACGTTGGAAGTCCACTGCAGGCTCTCGATGTATGCGGAAGGAACGCGTTCCAACCACACCGTCTGCCAGATGCCTGTCGTGCGCGGGTACCAGATCGAATGAGCATGGAGCTCCCAATCCTGCTTTCCGCGCGGCTTGCAGAGGTCATGCGGATCGTCCACGGCGCGCACCACCACTTCCTGCTTGGCACCATCGGCGGTGACGAGCAGATCGGTGATGTCGGCCGAAAACGGCGTGTAACCGCCTTCGTGTGTGGCCGCAAGCTTGCCGTTCACCCAGACGGTAGCTTCGTAATCGACGGCGCCGAAGTTGAGAACCAGACGATCGCCCTTCTGGAGAGTCGAAGCCTGGAACTGCCGGCGATACCAGACCGCCTTGTAGTAACTGGTGTCGTTGATGCCGCTGGCTGGGGTTTCCGGAGCATACGGCACGACAATTTGCCGGTCGAACACCACCTGAGCGGGATCGGTGATCGCGGCATTGACGTCGATGGCAAACTGCCATTCGCCGTTCAAAGAAGTCCACTCCTTTCGCGCCAGTTGGGGGCGCGGGTAAGCATGCGCGAGCGCTCTGGCTGCGTAGCTGGAGTTGGTTCGGGAATCAGTTTGTTCGTTCATACTAATTCTTTCCTCAATGGTCGCTTGGTCAGAAGCGACTGGTTAACCGCCTGGTGGCGCTACCCATTGAGAGGCAGCGCCACCAAAGACGTATGTTAGCGGATGAGCCGGAAGCGGTTCCAGTCATCCGGTGAGATTGTTGCAAAAGCGGTAAGCGGATGCTTGATGCGCATCCTGTTACTTGTCGTCTTTCGCATTCTTGTCCGCCGGTTCGGCACCGTCGGCGGTGCCAGTCTTGTCCGTGCGGTTGGCACCGTCTGTGGTGCCGGGTGTGCCCGATGACTGGTCCGCGGCACCGTCACCGGTGTTCGCTGGAGCAGCCTGGGCAGCCTTCTTGGTTTTGCCGTTGAGCAGCGACGTGCCGGTGAGCTGGCCGAGAATGGTGTCGGCCGTCAGCACCATCATGCCTGACTTGATCGCGCTTCCCCAGCTCGTGAACAGCACGACTGTGGGGAAGAACTTGGCCAGAACGTAGATGATGGCGCCCGGCAATGCCATGATGGCGGTTGCGAAAACCAGCACCAGAGCCAGGTTGACCGGGAAGGCCAACCATTTGCTCGTCACTCGCGCACGGGCGCTCTCCATGAGCGAATTGCCGACGGCGCACAGAATGCGCGCGCTGCCGATGAAGCAAGCAGCAATGCCGATCGAGGCAATCACCATGCCGATCGGACCGATGCCGACGTTGGCAGTTTCGCTGCCGAAGATGACCACAGCGGTCATCACCAGAACGGCGAGAATCTGGTAAGTGAAGCCCAGGCACCCGGAAGCAGAGAGCTTCTGGTCGTCGGTCAAACCGAAGTGCCGAGCCAACCTACCTGTGGATGAACGAAGGAAGTTCATCAGCGCTTTCCTTTATGTTGGAGCCTTGTTTCAAGCCGGCCGAAACGCTCGGGCCGGCATGGACAGCGAACCAATAGTGCCACCAGCCGTGACACCAGCGGTTCTTCTGCCCACAGTAAAGGCGACGCCATGCGCCGCCAGTAAATCAATCCTTCTTCTTGTTCCGCCAGTTACGGTAGAACTTGATCAACTGAGGCAGGCAAGCCATGACAGCCAATCCGAGAAGGACGAGCACTGCTTTCCAGTACACCGCCGAATCTCCGTTGGATGCTTGCTGTCCTGCGTAGCCGATGTAGACGAAGGCGCACATGCCGGGAATGATGAAGATAGCCGAGGTCCCGAGATAGGTCCAGAAGCTAATCCGCGTCAACCCGAAAACCAGATTGAGCATCGAGAATGGGAAGAGCGGAATCATGCGGCAGAACGCCACAAATTTCCAACCCTGATGTTCGACACTCTGCTGGAATTTTTCCACGTAGCCCTCCACGCTGCCGCCTACTTTCGAAAGCAGCTTGTGGAGCACTGTTCGTCCAAGAAGCCGGGCGAAGAAGAACGGCGGAATCATTGCCAGAACTGCACCGATAAAGGTGTAGATCAATCCCCATTTGAAGCCGAAGATGGCACCACTGGCGATGGCAAGTCCCGACGCTGGAATTCCCGGACTGAAGATGAAAAGACCGATGTAGACGAGGGGTCCGTATGGTCCTGCGTCCCTGATCAAATCGAGCAGGTGATCAGGATCCACAACCCCCTTCAAGAGATGCGCCGCCAGAAAGTAGAGGCCCGCGAGGGCGGCTACTACGATGGCGATGCGCATGAGTAGACGAGAATCGAAGTTCATGATCGAACCCACGTAGTTGGCGTTGAAAGCAATCTCAGCATGATGCCGAGTTCTTTCGCAGAGAACGCCGGATTAACTGCAAGGTCTGATGCCGTTCTTGCAAACGAACATCCGACCCGTGTCCCGTCGAGGCAGGCATGAACCCACCTCGACCGGGACGCTGGAGACAGCTCACGCTGTCTTCGGATCGCCGCATCCCGCCTGGTCCCCTGTGTAGAGAACCTTGAGCGGAATGCGTCCAGGTACGCGCACCGACGCATGCGAGCTGCCGATGCCCTCGGTGGGAATCAGCTTGGGCCCGAAGCGATCGTTGTGCTCCGGATCGTCGGCCGGGATTTCGCCGAGCTCGACGTTGCGCTTGCCCTCGTCGGGATACGGATGCAGCTTGTCCATGTGGACTTCCTGCATCGGCGCCACCACCACCTTGAGGTGATGGCGGTTCAACTCCCAGGGATGGCGCACGCCGGCTGCCTTGAGGATCATCAAGAGGCCGCGCTGCAGCACCATGTTGTAGTTCGCCACCTTGACGTACTTGTCCTCGGGGTCGAGACCGCGACGCAGACGGGGGTCTTGCGTAGCGACACCAACCGGACAGGTGTTCGTGTGGCAACGTTTCGCCATGATGCAGCCTTCGGAGATGAGGTTGCCGCGACCGATTTCGACCATGTCGGCACCGAGGGCGATGGCAATCGCCACATCAGCGGCCTTCGCGATCTGACCGGCGGCAATCAGCACCACCATGTCGCGCACTCCGTGCGAGCGCAGGATGTTGTCGATCTCGGGGATGGCGTGCAGGATGGGGAGACCGACGTGATCGGCCAGGTCCACCGGCGCAGCGCCAGTGCCGCCTTCGCCACCGTCCACGACGATGAAGTCGGGACCGTCGCCATACTTCTTGTACAGCTCGGCGAAAGCGTGCAGCTCCTCTTCCTGCCCGAGGACAATCTTGATGCCCCAGGGCTTGCCCGTCAGGTCTTGCAACATGCGGATGACGAGGAACAGCGTTTCGGGATCCTTGAACTCGTCCCAGGCGTTCGGACTGTAGCAGTCCTTGTCCATCGGGACGCCACGCCACGCCGCCAGCATCGCAGTGATCTTCTCCTTCGGCAGCTTGCCGCCCTGACCGGGCTTGGCGCCCTGAGCCAGTTTCAGCATGCCGGCCACGATCTGGTCGCTCGACATGACCTTCTTGACCTTCTCGAAGTCGAGTGCCACGAGCTCATCCTTTTCGGCGAGTTCGCGCAGCAGATCGATGTCGAGTCCGTTCAAGTAGTATGCCTTGGCCAGCCGCTTCAGGTCTGCCTGATCGATGGGCTTGCCGTTTTCGTACGCCACTCCGATTGTGCGGAACGCGTCCTTGAGCGCCTTGCGGAAGCCGAACTTGGCCGGTCCGATTTCCAGCACGATGCGACCGCCGCCGACAACCTCGCCGACCGGCACGGCCGGCTTGGCGAAGTGATGGAAGCTGACGTGATGCAGCAGCATCTGCTTGTAGTAGCGCAGCCACACCTTGTTGGGAATGCGCCTGATGACGCCGTCCAGGTGGAACGGAGTCAGGCCGCCTTCACCGGTGCCCATGTGAATGTTCGCCAGCATGGCACCCGAGGAGAGCGCCATGACTGACTCTTCAGAGAGAGCACCCCAGCTCATGTGGGCGATGTTGATCGGCCACGGGCAGTGATACTTGATGCGGCGGCGTTTTCCGATGACGAGCGGCGGCAGGCGATTGCCGCGATGCAGACGTTCGCTCACCGGGAAGTTGGTGGGCATGATGTGAATCTCGCCGACGGCGCGATAGTCGCGGCTCGATCCATAGCCCAGGTTGTTGTTGATACCCTTGGCGCTGCGGTAGATGAAGCGCCGAGTGTCGCGGTTGTACGGGCGCTCCTCGGTATCGGACATGAACCAATACTGCCTCAGTTCATCACCGATGAGCTCGAAGCCGTACCGGCACCAGCCGATAATCGGGAAGTTGCGCCGAATCGAGTGCTTGCGCTGCAGCCAGTGGTCTTCGATACCGACCATGGCGAGGAACGTGATAAGCGCTGAGATCAGCCCGGTGACCGGACCGTCGAAGTGCCAACCAAGCCACCAGGCGATGAAAGAACCGGCCAGAAGCGTCGGCAGAACCAACGACTTCTTGAGCGAGAACTCCCAGACCATGAGCTGAAGCGGGAAGGCGAGGAGCGCTGAGAGAACAGCGATTTCGCCACCACCGAAATACCAACCGACGATGCCTGTCAGAAGCGTGCCGGCAAGCAGTGCGTGCTTGTGCTTCTGAATGTCGTGAATGGCGAACACCGCGAGCACACCGCCGGCGGTGAACGCGATAGCGGTCGGGTGACCGCCGATATGCCAGCCGAAGAGTCCGGCCAGCAACCCACTTGCTAGTGAGAGGATGGTCCAAAACCAAAACATGGCGATTGTCCTTTTCGTAAGAGGCGAAGGACTTGTATGAGCGTAGTTCTCATGCCAAGCCTTTCGTCCGAGTATGAACCGCGCCGCTGTCACCGGATGTGGTGGCAGCACCTTGGGCACGGTTCGGAAAGAGAGAACCTGAACCTGCCCCAGTTAGCCGAGTGCAGGCTCAACTCGACCCGCCGGAAAGAGCGCGCTTACGCACGTCCTTCCGAACGGGTGAGAAGAACTGACTCAGCCCTTCTGGGACTGGACAGCGGAAACGATGAACTGCTCGATGCCCTCGGGCTCGAGCGCGCCGATGCGGCTGTTCAGAGGCGTGGTGTCGTTGCCCTGGAACACCATCAGCGTGGGGATGCGCTTGATTCCAAGCGCGCGCGACGTGGAGCGGTTCTGCAGCACGTTGATGCGCACGAAGCGGACGTTACCCTTGTGGTTGTCGGACGCTTCCTGAAAGTAGGGCTTCATTGTGTCGCAGGCCGGGCAGCCTTCGCGCCAGAAGAGCACTGCCACTGGTGCCGAAGATTTGGTCACCATGTCGCGCAGGTCGAGCGCCGAGATCTCGGGAACCGGCTTGGAAACCTTGCCCGGATCCGTGCTCGTCTTGGACTTGCGCGCGTCTTTGCGGAGTGCGAAGAACGCGATAGTCGCTGCCAGAACAACACAAATCGCCATTGCGAGATAGAAATTCATGACTGTCACCTTTTTGTTAGTGAGTGTGAACAGCGAGTTCAATTGCGTTGAACTCGCCACTGGAATGAACCAGATTGGGATGAGAAGAACCGCATGCTGCGGTCATTCCAGAGTGACTGGAAGAAGAGCCGAGGACTGTCGGCCGGAACCTTGACAAAACCAACTTTGCGTCTTTGTGAACTGCATTTCAGCCAGCCCACTGGCGAGCGCCAGGGCATGTGCTATACTGCATTCCTCTGACTTTTGTGGGATCGTAGCTCAGTTGGTTAGAGCGCCTGCCTGTCACGCAGGAGGTCGCGAGTTCGAGTCTCGTCGGTCCCGGATTTTCTTCCAGTCACTCATGTAGCCGGCTTTCGAGCCGGCTGTTTTGTATGGACGCGTGCAACGCGCCCTTACTGTGGGGTCGTTTGAGAGAACGCCCTAATTGCGGCACGATGACACATGTGATGCATACGAATCACCATGTGTAGGGGCGCACTGTGTGCGCCCTGAATCACCATGCGTAGGGGCGCACGCAGTGCGCCCCTACAGCACTGATGGATCCGGCGCATGCAGTGCGCGCCTACACGAGCGATGAAGGCGTACGCAGCCCAGCGTTATACCATGGTCGGCTTGGCAAGCGCTTTTTTGAGCGCTGGTGCTTCTTTCTGCCGGAGGCGTACGTTGATGTGCAACTGTTCCAGCATCTGGCGAACTGCCATGTCGCCGGCTTTGACTTTGTTGTGCGCGAAGAATTTGCGCACTTCAGATTCGAGTTCAGCGGTATCCAGGGCAGAAAGCGCGCTTACCATCTTGAGCATGGCGAGGTCGGGATAGCGCCCTTTCATGGCATCGAAGTTCGCTTTGAGGAACTCCCATGCATCTCCGGCACCATGCGGGTTTCTAAGAACTGCCGCGAACAAGTAGGGTGCGTCTTGAGAACGCACAGTCGACGACAGACAGAGCGAAACCGTTCTGGCCAGCAGTTCTTGCTTGCGAAATCGGGCGAGCGCGTAGAGGAAACGCACGTTATCTTGCGGAGTTCCAGCTTCACGCGAGAGGCGGTAGAACTCGTTGTAGAGCTCTTCGTCACCATCGTGCGCGACGATTTGTACAATCGAAGGCACCAGTTCCGCGTCTAAACCACTGTTCGTTTCTCTCCAGGTTTCATACAGCTCGCGCGCTTTGGCACGAACTTTCTGGTCGTTTCCAACCACACCTATGAGCTTGACGATCAGTGCTCTTCTCTTGCGAGTATCAACAGCTTCCTCTTCGTTAGTCACCCAACCAAGCTCATCGAGACAGGGTTGCGCGAGATCGAGAATCACATGAGTAATCAGTTCACGATCTTCACTTGCGAACAGATTGCTGATGTGTTCCAGCGAATCGAAGATCAACTGCCAGACTCCGGAGGAGTGTTCGCGCTGGTAACGCTTGATCAGGTTCAAGTAGTCACTTGCCGGAGTGATGCCCGCGCGCACGGATGACCAGGAATCGTTGATCAGGTTGTAGCGTTCTACTGTCGAGAGATGATCCAGGTTCTCAGCAATCGAGGGCCAGAGCGATGGATCGTAGACGACGCGGTAGAAACCACTACCGTTTGCATTGACTACGAAACTGCTGATGTCTTCACCGAGGAAGATTGTCTCTTCGCGATTGAGCATGAGGAATTTCTTGATCTCCTCCCTGCCGTCGTCGCGCGTAAGCCTCATGTTGACTGGAACTGGAAAGATGAAGTCACATCCGTTCGTCTCCCCGAGTTGAAAGAGTTTCTGCCGCAACGTGAGGAAACCTCGTGAGGCACCCGGTTCTACAGTGACAACCGGATGTCCGGCGTTGAAAACCCATGCATCCATCAACATGCGAACCGGCACGTTGAGCCCGTCTTCGTGCGCTGCTTCTTCGAGCGCGTCCCACAGTTGATGCGTTTCGGTGTTGCCGTAGCCGTTAGCGCGCAGATAGCGAACGCAGCCTTTGCGGAATGTTTCCGCGCCGATGAATTCATGCAACTGGTAGAGCACGGAACAGCCTTTCTGGTAGCTGATCACGTCGAACATCTCGGTTGCTTCATCGGGATGATTGACCGGATTCTCGATTGCGTGAGTGCTTTCGAGGGAGTCGGTTTCCTCTGCATCGGCGCGCGATTGCGCGAAGTCGTCCCAGATATTCCACTCCGGCTTCCAACTGTTCAAGCAAACATTTGCCATGAAGGTGGCGAACGATTCCTTGAGCCAGAGCCCGTTCCACCATTGCATTGTGACCAGGTCGCCGAACCACATGTGTGCCAGTTCGTGCATGATGATTTCTGCAACACGCACAAGACCGGCATGGGATGACTGATGGCGGTCGACCAGCAATGCTGTTTCGCGGAACGTTATCAATCCAAGATTTTCCATCGCGCCGATTGGGAAGTCGGGGATGGCGATGTGGTCTACTTTCTCAACCGGGTAAGGACACTCGAAGTAGCGTTCGTAGAACTCGACGGCGTAGCTTGCCACGTCGAGAGCGAATTCGCTCAAGTGGTCCTTGCCGGGCAGAGTGAAGACTCTGATGGCTGTGCCGTTTACTTTGCGCGTTTCCGATGAGACGAATTCACCGATTGCGAATGCAACCAGGTACGTCGAGAGCAGCATGGTCTCGGCGAATTCGACGCGCTTCTTTTTCGCTCCTTGTTCGTCGGTGAACTGCGTAACATTCAGTTCTTTCCCATTCGACAAGGCTGTGAGGCGCTCGTCGACTTCGAGGAAGATTTTGAAGGTCGCTTTGAAGTCCGGTTCATCGAAGCATGGGAACGCGCGTCTTGCGTGAGTCGGTTCAAAGTGGGTCGACGCGACAACGTGGGTTTCCCCTTTATTGTCAGCCCAGGTGCTGCGATAGAAGCCTTTCAGTTTTTCGAGGAGAACGCCCTGAAAGTTGATCGACAGTTTCCACTTGCCGCAGCCGAGAATGCCGTCGAAGAATATCTTCGCCAGTTCACTCGCTTCGTCGACGAGAACTCTGCCGTTCAAGCGCGTGCCGTCAGCGCTTTCCGCGTAGGTTTCCAGAAATCCGAGGTCGACTGCGTTGAGAACGATGCAGTCGGTTGGCGCTCGCACAGCCAGTTCGATGAGCACGTGACCGGCGACTTTGAAGTGCTCCAGATCCGGCCGCAGCGTCAATTCGTACCGCGACGGTTTGACGTTCGATGGCAGGCGAAATTCGCTTTTCGGTTCTGTTTCGTGCGGTGCGTGCAGCTGGCTGGGCATGTGCCACTTTACTTCCGGGCGTGTTACTCATATTGAGTTTACCCAGTTTAGGCAGGCATATCACCGGCTGTGAAACCCTTGTGTAGGGGCGCACTGTGTGCGCCCTTTGGACGGTGTCGGAACGAACCGGTGTGGAGCCGGCGAGCCGCCGGCGCTCCCAGTTCTGGCTCCGCAATTATGCGGTTTCTCTTATTGTTTTTTCTTGGCACCGGCGGTGGTGGCAGGGGTCAAGTAGTCGTTCAACTTGTCGCCTTGTTCGTAGCGGAGGGCGACGTTGATTTCGAGCTGTTCCAGCATCTGGGCGATGGCCATGTCGCCGGATTTGACTTTGGTTTGACCGAAGAAGGTTCTCACCTCGTCAGCCAGTTCCTTGGTGTCGAGACCTTCGGCGGCACCGCACATGCGGACGACGCCGCTTTGCGGGTAGGCTTTCACCATGTCCTCGAAACGTTCTTTCAGGAACTTCCAGGCGTACGGTCCGGCGAACGGGCTGGCCAGCAGTTGTGCGAAGAGGAAGGGCGCGTCTTGCGTTCTCACATCTTCTGACAGGCACTTCTGGATGGTCTTCTCCACCAGCGGCTCGTGCCGGAAGTGAGCGAGCGCGAAGAGGAAGCGGAGAACTTCCTGCGGCGTCGTGGCTTCTTTCGACATGGTGAAGAATTCGTCGTAGCGTTTCTCGTCGCCGGTGTAAGCCAGGATGCTTACCAGCGCGGGGACCAGGTTGGCTTCGACTTTCGACTTGTCCTTTTTCCATTCCGCGAAGTATGAAACCGCTTTTTCTTGCGTTGCCTTGTCATCGCCGATGGTGCCAAGCACGCCGATCAGAGTTCCGCGCAATTCGAGTGTTTGCACCGATTCACCTGGTTTTGCATCCCAGCCGAGACGTTGCACGGCAGGTGAAATCAGTTCTCGGATGAATTTTTCCAGCGCGTTGCGATGCACGCCGGACGTGATGCGATGCAGGGTTCTCAGCGAACCTACAATTGTCGCCCACACGTTCGGGTCGGTTTCTTCGCTGAACTTTTTGATCATCTCGAGATAATCGGCGACCGGCGTGATGCGCGCGCGCACGCATGCCCAGCTGTCGTTGACGAGATTGAACCGTTCCACAACCGAGAGGTTGCCATGCAAATTGCTAAAGAGACGATTGTTCAATTCACTCGAATACACGACGCGATAGAAGCCGCTGCCACCCGCGTTTAGCACGACGTGGTCGTAGCTGTCGCCGGTGTGAATCGACTCTTCGTTGCCGTGCATGACGAACTTTTTCTCTGCGGGCGCGTGCAACGCGCCCTTACTTGCGGCGGCAGGCGCTGCGATGCGCATGGTGACCGGGATCGGCCACTTCGACTTATCACTCGGATCGGCCAGGAATTTGAACGGGCGCTGATGCAACGCAACCGTTCCACCGTCCTTGCCTTTGGAAACTTCGATGACCGGATGTCCGGGAGTGAACACCCATGCATCCATCAGTTCGCGCACTGGAACATCCAGCGAATCGGCTTTGCAAGCCGCTTCCAGCGCGTCCCACAAATCGTGCGTTTCGGTGTTCTTGTACGCATGCTTCTTCAAGTATGCCCGGATGCCCTTCTGGAACGCGTCTTTGCCGATGAACTGGTGGATTTGATAGAGAACGGAGCAACCCTTCTCGTATGAAATCAAGTCGAACAGTTCATCAATCTTGTCCGGGTGATGGATGGGACATTCGATCGGGTGCGTGCTCTTCAGCGCATCAAGTCTGGCTGCAGCAGCGCGTCCGAGCGAGAACTCTTCCCAGACGTTCCAATCCGGTTTCCAGTGACTCAGGCACAAGTTTTCCATGAACGTCGCGAACGATTCATTCAACCACAAGCCGTTCCACCAGCTCATGGTGACCAGATCTCCGAACCACATGTGCGCCAGTTCATGCAGAATGACTTCGGCGACTCGCTTGAGATTGGCATGAGCAGCCGTTTTCTCGTCGACCAGCAAAGCGGTTTCCCGATAGGTGATGCAACCGAGATTCTCCATCGCGCCGGCTGCGAAGTCCGGAATGGCAATGTGGTCTATCTTGTCGCCGCCTGCGTAGGGAACGTCGAAATATTTTTCGTACCAGTCGAGCCCGAAGCAAGCGGCTTTCAGTGCGAAGTCCATCAGGTTCTCTTTGCCTGGGACGCACCAGATGCGTACTTCTTTACCGTTGACATTGACCGGTTTCGACGACACGAATTCACCGACGATGAAGGCGACGAGATACGTCGACATCTTCATGGTCTCGGCGAACTCGACGCGCTTGGCGCGCACCGGCTTCTTGTCCGTGGCCCGTACGCTGACGTATTGAATACCGTTGTCTAGAACTTCTTCTTTCAATATGCGACCGTTCGACAACGCGGTCAGGTTCTCGGGCACCACGAGCGAGACTTTGAATGTCGCTTTGAATTCGGGTTCATCGAAGCAAGGGAACGCGCGCCGTGCGTCGGTGGCTTCGAATTGCGTGGTGGCGATTGGATGTTTCTCGCCTTTGTCGTCGGTCCAGAAGCTGCGGTAGAAGCCTTTGAGCTTGTCGTTCAACGTACCCGAGAAGGTGGCATGCAGTTTCCATGCGCCTGCGCCGAGAACACCGTTGAACTTGATGGTGGCAATTTCGTTTTCGCTGTCGATATTGACTTTGCCATCCAGTCGCGTGCCGTCGGAACGCACCGCATGCGTTTCGTGAACCTCGAGTTCCTTCACGTTGAGCTTGATGACATCAGTGCCTTCGTGGACATCGATGTCGATAATCTCTTCGCCGGTGAAGGTGAACTCTTCCAGGTCCGGTCGCAATGTCAGTTCATAGCGACTGGGCATCACGTTGCGCGGCAGTCTGAAATCGGCTTGGTTAGCGGTTTCTTGTGACTGGTCAGGCTTGGTCATGGCAAATTCTCCAATCATGTAATAAGGGCTGGCGACCCTTACTCATGAACTGGAGAAACGCACTACTCGACCAATCGAGTGTCCGTGAACTCGCAGCCGTTCTTCCAAGAGCCGCTCAGAGAGTACGTACTTACAGAGTACAGACTTTCTGAATATCTACCTGAAATTCTAAGCTCCTGTTAAGCTTCGTGCTTGACCACGCCTGGTTCTCTCATGAGAACGATCCCGTGCTGATTCAAAGCTGTGGAGAACAGCCTGGAATCAGAATTTCTAGCGCGCAACGAGGAATAGTTTCTAACCGCTGACCTGAAGCAAAGAGCAAAGTTATATAGTGAAATCAGCGTACGAAGTATATCTCTTGATAATCAAATCAAATGAGGTTTATGATCCGGCGGAATTTGTTTTCAAGTGCTCCGATAGTTCGCGAACCTGTTTGATGTCAAGCATCGCCCATGGTGGCACTGTCGAGGACTGGAAACCGGTTAACAAATTTTGTCAAGTGCTTCCGTGAGCCTCGCCAATAGATCGTTGTCAAGCGTGATGAACTCTGGCTCAGGCATGGTACCAGCGCGAACCGGCGCGAAGTATGTATAGAGTGTTTATACACGATTAATCGATCGCTAATTGTTTGGTTTATTTAGAACCAGTTAGTTTCTCTTTACGTCTAATTTTCCTTTTTCGCGGAAGAAAGTTTCTGTAGTTCGTTCTCTGCTTGATAAATCTGTTTGTTCTCACCACTTGTTATGAGTGATGAGAAAGCACAGCTCATGCCGTTCTTCGTTGAAGAACAAGAACGAGAAGGAACATCTTCTGCGGAAGTGGACTGAATAGTTAGACGCAACTTCGTAGTCGAGTGCCTGTTTTGTTTGTCTCTTGCTTTGAGACCAGGTTTCTCGACGTCAACTCTTTCAACCGGAGATGCATCGTCTGTATCTCACAAACACAAAGGTGATCAAATGCACAAGATCATTGACGGTTTTCTCTACGCCGACTTCTTGATGGAGCTGGCGCGGCGGAACCCCAACAATCTCGCGTTCGCTGAGACCATCCTGGAGACCCAGCGTCTCTATCAGAAGGGACTCAACGCGCGCACTCGTTTCAACCGACTCTTCGCCGGCCCCAATGCCGAGCGGCGCATCTACGATGCCGGGAACAGCCAGCGGCTGCCGGGCACCAAGGCGCGCTTCGAGGGCGACAAGGCCACCGGTGACAAGGTCATCGACAACGCCTACGAGTTCCACGGCTTCGTCCGCAACTTCCTGTTGATGGTTCCGAAGCGCAACTCGATCGACGGCTCGGGCATGAACCTGGTCGGCACCGTTCACTACGGCAAGCGTTACAACAACGCTTTCTGGAACGGCTCGCAGATGACCTACGGCGACGGTGACGGCGAGATCTTCTCGACCTTCGTCATCGATGACGTGGTCGGCCACGAAATGCACCACGGCGTCACGGAGCACACCTCCGGCCTCGTCTACAGCGGCCAGTCCGGCGCGCTCAACGAGAGCTTCTCGGATGTGGGCGGCGTGCTCGTCCGTCAGTTCCGCTTGCAGCTCGCTGCCGACAAGGACAGCTGGCTCGTCGGGCCCGGTCTCTTCACCGACAAGGTGCAGGGCCGCGCGCTGCGCGACATGCTCAACCCGGGCACCGCGTACGACGACAAGCGCCTCGGCAAGGACCCGCAGCCGGCGCACATGAAGGACCTCTACACTGGCTGGTCCGACAACGGCGGCGTCCACATCAACAGCGGTATCCCGAACAAGGCGTTCGCCACGTTCGCCCGCTCGGTGGGTGGCTTCGCCTGGGAGAAGCCGTTCGACATCTGGTATGCCACCAACTGCGGTGACAACCGGGTGACCTCGAACGCCGACTTCGCCGCGTTCGCTGCCAAGTCGCTCGAGAACTGCCGCAGCCTGCACTCGGATCTCGTCGATCCGCTGCGCGCTGCCTGGTCCGACGTCGGCATCAACGTGAAGTAATCGCGCTCGGCGCAAGCCGAATGCGATGAGAATGATGGAGGAGCGCCGCGGTGCGAAGGCGATATATCGGTTCGATGAACCGGCATGCGCTGACGTACCGTGGCGTCTCCTACATCACCCTTCACGAGATTTAGAACTGTCGCGTGGTCCGGGGGCAGCATCAGGATGTTCCTGTTGCCACCGCCCCCGGTGCCAAGCGTCAGTGTTCCGGTAGTTCAACTTTCAGTGCAGCTGTGTCGTAAACGCAGCAACTGGAGCGCGCTCCTCAACCGTGCTCTGGTGCCGCACTTTGAACCTGCCGAGAAGGGCTCGCGTTGAGCCTATTTCTGCATTCCAACTACCAGCCCGTCAGGGCTGAACTTTGAGGACTTGAGGATAATCACATGACTCAGAAAAATGACAAGGGTCCCCGGACCGCTCCGGCGGACGCTGTTTCCAGCGGCAAAGGCCGCCGCGGCGACTTCCTCTTCCGCTTCATCATGAACACGATGAAGTCGATGAAGGTTCTCCCGCAGATCTCCGAGACCGAGCAGCAAGCGCTCGAAGCCGGAGATGTTTGGCTCGATGGCGATATCTTCGCCGGCAAGCCCAATTTCCGCTCGATGCTCGCGAAGCCCTACGGTGGGCTGACCGACGAGGAGCAGGCCTTCATCAACGGCCCGCTCGTCGAGCTGTGCCGCATGTTCGATCACTACCAGGTCGGTGAGACGCGCCGCGTTCCGCAGCACGTCGACGACTTCATCAAGTCGCAGGGCTTCATGGGGCTGATCATCCCCAAGGAGTTCGGCGGCAAGGGGTTCTCGCGGCTGGCCGTCTCGACCATCCTGCACACTCTCACGCCCTACTCGTTCACGGTAGGCGTGCGGGTGATGATCCCCAACTCGCTGGGCGCCGGCGAGCTGATCATCCACTACGGAACGGATGAGCAGAAGAAGGAGTACCTGCCCAAGCTCGCGCGCGGCGAGTACGTTCCCTGCTTCGGTCTCACCGAGAAGACCGCGGGCTCCGATGCCGCCGGCATGAAGTCGGAAGGCGTCGTCTTCCGCGACACCGACGGCGAGATCAAGCTGCGGCTGAACTTCGACAAGCGCTACATCACGCTGGCGCCGATCGCCAACCTCTGCACCGTCGCCCTGAAGCTGTCGGATCCCGACAATCTCCTGGGCAAGACGACCGCGGAGAACAAGGGCGAAATCGGCATCACCTGCGTGTTGATCCACAAGGGCACGCCCGGTTTCACCAACGGTGCCCACCACCTCCCGATCGGCGAGCCGTTCGAGAACGGCACCCTGCACGGTGTCGACGTGGTCGTGCCGGTGAAGAACATCATCGGCGGCGCGGAATACGCCGGCGGCGGCTGGAAGATGCTCATGGAGCAGCTTGCCGGTGGTCGCTGCGTGTCGCTCCCGGCTGGTGCGGTCGGCAATCTGAAGATTTCCGCCGCGACGGCTGGCGCCTACTCGATGGTGCGTTCGCAGTTCAACCGGCAGATCGGTGCGATGGAAGGCATCGAGGAGAAGGTTGCCTCGATCGCTGCCATGACCTACATGCTGGATGCCGCGCGCATCTTCGTGTGCTCGGCTGTGGACTCGGGCGTTCAGCCTCCGGTGACCTCCGCGGTCCTGAAGGCGTACACGACCGAGATCGCGCGCAAGAACGGCATCGACGCCATGGACATCCTGGCTGGTGCCGGCGTCATGCAGGGCCCGCGTAACATCCTGTCGAAGGGTTACAAGGGCGCTCCGGTCGGCATCACCGTCGAGGGTGCCAACATCCTCACGCGCACGCTGATGATCTTCGGTCAGGGTGCGACGCGGTGCCACCCGTATGCGCTGAAAGTGGTGCATGCGGTCGATGACAACGACGTGCCGTCGTTC
>JADMIO011251693.1_pt1 | contig 22059 bp, 19 predicted proteins | sample 8958161 | NCBI WGS metagenome assembly JADMIO01 (sample SAMN16585339, study PRJNA669376) | soil metagenome | isolation source: Crop rotation soil | place: USA: Cullars Rotation, Alabama | collected 2011
ATCAAGCAACCGCGGGATCGCGCCTGCCGCATCATTGGTGTGTAAGGTGGATAAGACAATGTGTCCCGTAAGCGCCGCTTGGGTTGCGGTTTCCGCAGTTTCCAAATCCCGCATTTCGCCCACCATAACCACATCCGGATCTTGGCGTAAAATAGCGCGCAGCCCAGCCGCAAAAGTTAATCCGGCATTGGCATCGATCGGAGTTTGAGTGATCCCGGGTAATTTATATTCGACCGGGTCTTCCAAAGTAATAATTTTTACCCCCGGCTCATTTAGTTCCTTGACGATGGCATACAGAGTTGTCGTTTTGCCGCTGCCGGTAGGCCCGGTGGTCAAAATCATGCCATTGGGCTTTTCTATTTCTTTTAAAATCCGCTCAAGAGCCAAACCTTTAATACCCAGCTCTTTGAAATCCAAACTGCCTTTGTCTTGGCGCAGAATTCTTAAAACGATTGATTCACCAAAAGCCGAAGGCAGCACTGACACACGGATGTCGATATGCTGCGAATTAAAAGTTAGGCTGAAACTGCCGTCTTGCGGAACATTAGCGATATTAAGCTTGAGCTTGGATAATATTTTTATGCGCGACAAAAGCAAATGATAAGCATCTTTCGTGAGTCTGGCCGCATCCTGCAGCACTCCATCGAGTCGATAGCGGACCTTGAGCCCCTGGGCATCCGGTTCCAAATGTACGTCAGAGGCATCCAGAGACAAAGCTGCGCCAAAAATCGTATCAATCAATTGCGTGGCTGATGCGGAACCAAGCTGGTTGGCTAACTCATCAAGTGATTTTACATAGATTTTATTGTTCGCAACGTCGATTTTGATTTCATTGCTTCGGGGTGCCACATGAACGACTTTCGCGTAGCTGTCCAGCCCCAGCTGGAAGCTGTGTTTGGAAATCTGAAATAATTCCACCGAAAATCCTTGCTTTTTTAAATCCGCGATCAGCGCTTGGGCGGCATTGTTCAATTCGACGACGCCAATTTTGACATTGCGTCCTTCCTTGAAAAACAAAATCGCCCCGGCGGTGTGTGCCGCATCTTTGCTGACCAAATCCAAACTGACCAAATCAATGGGAAAAGTGCTTAGGTTAACATAAGCAAGATCTGATTGTTTGGCTTTTCTTTGGGTTTCTTCTTCTTCGAATTTTCTATCAAGCTCCGTATAAATTTGGGTTATCCGGGCTGACTTATCCGCTGGATTCATGTATTTGGTATTACCTTTACATTATACCAAATTTTGAATCAGATTTTAAGCTAAATATTTGGCAAGCTCACTGCGTATTTTACCGGCAATTTCGGTTTCGGCACTCAACAAATCTCCTTTGACCACGAATTTCCAAACCGAACCGGATTTTTCGGCCTCGCCATCGGTAAACAATTTGATTAAATTTATCGGCAATACCGTATGCAAGAACACCGCGACGGTACCAGCCGCTTCACAGAAAAAAAGAAAGGTCTTGGCACTCGACAGCTGCTCAACCATTTCATAAATAATCCCTTCGATGTCTTCCTCGCTCGCTTCTGACCGAGCTACGTCCTGCGAAGTAACTCCAGAATAAACTAATTGTAAATTATTATCTTGTTTAATCCTAGCCAAGACTCGGCCCCAGAGGCGAAGAAAAGCCAAACTCTTGGTTCGATACAACCAACTGATGATGTCTTGCTGCTTGGCTCCCAAACCCATGAGCTGCGAAGCCTTAAGAAACGCCTGGGGGCTGGCTTTGGCAGTTTGAAAACTATTGGTCTGCATGATGATACCAGACAGTAGCAAAGTCGCGGCTTGCTGATCAATTGATACGGGGTCCCAAGCGTTAATTAAATCAAAAATAATTTCAGATACCCCGCAAGAGGTCAGGCTGACCAAATTGGCCTGGCCGTAATTTTCATTTTCGACCCGGTAATCGATGTTGATCAAGGGCAATTCAAAAAATAATTGTGCTTGTTTTTCGTACAGCTTGCCTAAATTTTGAAGATTGGAAACTCCGAGCAGCACGACTAAATCGAACGCATAAACCGCGTCGCGGATTGAAACATCGGCCGCCGCAAATTCCCCTTCTTTCGCGGATAAAAAAATTCCCAGACTTTCGTCGGTTTTTTGATAGCGTAGTTCGTCGACCTGCTTGTCTTTGGTTGAAATCTGGATTAATAAATTTTTGTTGATAGCAGTAGCCGGCTTGAGCTGTTCGATTTGAGGAAACAATTTTAGTTTCTTGGGAACACTGCCGGCGCTAACCATCATTGACTGCTTCTCATGCTTGTCCAGGAACTGGTGCAATGCCAAACCAGCCACTATGGCATCGGTCCGTTCAGCATCCCCGGCTATAATGAGGATATTTTTGGCGTTTTGAATCTGCTTAAGCGTCTGATTTAATTGGTCATTATCCATAAATTTGGTTAAATCATAACAGTATAATAATTTTCGAACTGTCTGTCAATTATCTTGTAGACCGTTGCTGCCTGTAAATGCTAAGATATATACATGAAAAAGCTGTCCAACCTAAACCTGGCGCAAGTCCGGCAATTTGCCAAAGACCTGGCAAACGAGTATTCCAAGAAAGATTGCGTCATAGGTTTAGTGGGGCCTCTGGGTGCTGGTAAAACTGAATTTACGAAAAGCTTTGCCAAAGTTTTGGGAATCAAGCATATCAAAAGCCCAACTTTTATTATTTTTTCAGTTTATCCTTACAGGAAAAAGCTGTTCTACCATTTTGATTTTTATCGGCTACAACAAGAGAAACAATTACAAGCCTTGGGTGTTAGTGAAATTTTACACAGTCCCGATCGTATAGTACTTATAGAATGGGCCGATAAATTTCCCAAAATCCTTAAACAATGCGATTTGGTTATTGATATTAAAATTGTTAATCAAAAATTCCGTGACATTACGATTAAGTAAAATCCTTATCATCGCAGGCGCAATCATTTTGCTGCCGAAATTTTCTTTGGCCAAAACCGTGTCCTATGACAATCAATCCTGGCTGCTCGATTCCCCTACCCAAGGATCTCAAAACAACTTTATCAGAAACAATCTTGATTTGAAAAATCTCGCCCTCCACGCTTTAACAAACGCCCCGATCAGCTCCCAAACTCAAATCCTCAACAGCCAATCTGTAAGCCAGTTGGAGCAACTCAATGAAAAAATAAATCAGCCAGTCGTGTCAGCGCAATTGGACATCAAAGACAACTGGGCTTCAACATTTGTGCCTGACCAAAGCGGCCATAGTGTCGATAATTTTGCACTGATTCAACAGCTGGCCTCGAATTCAGACGACTTAGGTTTGCCCGTAGTGAGCTCCAGTCCGACTGTTAAATTATCCGATTTAAACTCCCTGGGTATCAACGAACTCGTAGCAGTTGGTGAATCGGATTTCAGCGGGTCATCCAGCAATCGAATTATTAATGTTAAAGTTGGGTCCAGCAAATATAATGGTTTAATCCTTCAGCCGGGCGAGGAATTCAGTTTCAATAAATACTTAGGAGACATTGACGCAGCTCACGGATTTAAGCCGGAACAGGTGATCAAAGCTTCTGGCATCGAACTTGAGTTTGGCGGCGGCCTCTGCCAAGTCTCCACAACCATGTTCCGCGCAGCCATGAATGCCGGCCTTCCTATCGACGAACGCCGCAATCACTCCTTTGCGGTCCACTACTACTCGCCGCAGGGCACAGACGCTACTATTTATCCTGGCGCTTCGGATCTGAAATTTACCAATAACTTCGATCACCCGATTCTCATCCATACATATGTCCAAGCCCCGCATGTCTACTTCGAAATTTATGGCACGAAAGATGATCGCGTGGTAACATTTGAAGGCCCGGTGCAGTTTGATAAGAAATCCGACGGCTCCATGAAGGCTACTTGGACCAGGCATGTAACGATGAATGGACAAACCACAACGTATGTGGCCAAAAGCACTTATGTCTCTCCCCTGCTTTTCAAAAAAGTCGATGCCGCCTCAACCCCAAACCCTCAAGCTGCCCAAACCCCTGCCAACACAGCAACTCCACCTCCCACCAATTCATAATTTATTAAGCAAGGCCGATGATCCAAACAGACGAAGACGAAATTCCGCCGAAAGCGGATCCACCTCCGGTGGACAATATCGCCAGCCCCACAGCTTCAGCAGATGAAAGCTTGTTTGAAGCAACTCTGCGGCCGCAAAATTTGGCGGAATACGTGGGTCAGGCAAAAATTAAAGACTCCTTGCAGATTTTGATTGATGCGGCCAAAGGACGAAAAGAATCCTTGGAACATATTTTGCTGTATGGGCCTCCGGGCCTTGGCAAAACTACTTTGGCGCATATTATTTCCCGCGAGATTGGAGCCAATATAAAAATTACTTCGGGGCCGGCCATCGAAAAAGCCGGGGATCTGGCGGCTCTGCTGACGAATCTGCAAGAAAACGATATTCTATTTATTGATGAGATCCATCGACTGAATAAAATAGTGGAAGAAGTTTTGTATCCGGCCATGGAAGACTATGCGTTGGACATTGTATTGGGTAAAGGTGCTGGGGCTAAGGCCGTTCGGATTGATCTGCCTAAATTTACTCTAATTGGCGCGACCACCCGAGTCGGCTTGCTTTCAGCACCGCTTCGCGATCGCTTCGGCATGACTTACCGCCTGGATTTTTACGAAGAAGATGAAATTGAGAAAATTTTGGATCGTGCTGCTCGGATCTTACAGGTACCGATTGATTCGGCGGGAAAAAAAGAAGTTGCCGCCAGATCCAGACGTACGCCCAGGATCGCCAACCGCCTGCTCAAACGCGTCCGCGACTTTGCCCAAGTCAAAGGCTCCGGGAAAATCAATAAAGAAACTGCGGCAGCGGCACTCACCATGCTCGAAGTTGATAATTTAGGGTTGGATTCCTCGGATCGTATGATTCTGGAAGCCTTAATCGATAAGTTCGCGGGAGGTCCGGTAGGGATCTCTTCTCTGGCAGCAGCCACTGCCGAGGATTCAGGCACTATCGAAGATATCTACGAGCCTTACCTGTTGCGCTTAGGGCTCATCGCCCGCACCCCGAAAGGCCGGGTGGCCACCCCCGCGGCTTACGATCATATGAAAAAATCACCATCAAAACCTCAAACCCCGACATTACTTTAAACCTGACACCTGTCGGGTTTTTTTACAAATAAAAAAGGGTGACAACGCTTTAAATGTTATCACCCATTAATTCATTTTGTTTTCCTCCTCCCGGCAAGCTCCTGAAGCAGACTTACTTTTCGCAGAAGATTACTGACATAGCTGTGTTTGATTCGCAGATGCCCGATGATGTTTCGCTCGATCCTGGTCACTTCAGCCCTGCTGACACCCATTCTGGAACAAAACTGCTTGAGTGACTCCCGAGGCAGTTTCTGATCTGCAGCGCGTCTGGCAAGAAATACATTGAGACTAAACTCGCCATACTTGCTTTCAATTCTGCTTTTCAGCATAGCAAGCTCAGAAAGCGCCGGTTTCAATGCATCCTCAACCATAACAGAGAAGTCTGGTCCGGGTGTCTGCGGACTTACAATCGAATCGCCAAGCTTCTCCACCTGGTCTCCTTCCCCGAAATCGAGTGGTGCATCCAAAGAAGTCACTAATCTCGTCTTGGATGCTTGACGCAGAAACTCGATTTTGGATTCAAGGACACCGGACAGAGAAGCCAGCTCTGCCAAGCTTGGCTTGCGCCCAAACAGCAAACTGTACGCGCGTTCTGCTGTGGCGATGCGCGCCAGCCCTTCTTGTGCGTGGATCGGGATGCGGATGAGGTGGCCTAAATCACCGGTTGCGCGAGACAACCGTTGCTTGATCCACCAGCACGCGTCGGTGGAAAACTTCCATCCTCGTTCGACTTCGAATCTGTTCACTGCCTCCATCAGTCCGATATTGCCCTCTTGGATTAAGTCCAGAAAATCCAAGCCGCGGCCCAAGTAGTACTTCGCAAGTGTAATGACCAATCGCAAATTGTGATTGATCAGTGCCAACCTAGCTTTTTCTCGCGCTTCCTCGTCCACATGCCGGTGCATCCGGATTGCCAGACTGACTTCTTCCTCATGCGTTAGAAGCTTAAAGCTTCCGGCCAGACGAAACCACCAGGCAACAGTGTCCGGGTTGGGGGTGTTGGATTCGGACACTGGGATTTCTTCGGGTAATCTGCCCGCGGCTTCTTTCTCAAATTCCGCAGACAGATCTGCTACGGAAAATTCCATATGCTCAACTATAATTGCTAAAAAATAAAAGGCGGGGCAATCAATCGTACAGGAATTCTTAATTGAACCTGCTTTAAGAAGCTTGGGTGAGTACTATCACAAAATCTGACTGTTCAATACTCTAAGAAATTTGGTTTGTTTCTGTAAAGCTGGTAAATGATGTTCTTCGGTGGTGGTGATGAAGATTTGGTGGCCGGAAAGGGTTTGTAGAAGTTTTGTCCGGCGAATTTCATCGAGTTCGGAAAAAACGTCATCCAATAAAATTACCGGCTCCAGTTTGTGTTGGTCCAAAAACTTCGCCTGCAACAGTTTCAGAGCTAAGACTTGGGCACGCAATTCTCCTCTGGAAGAGTTCTCCAAATTTAACTGGCCGTCTTTTTTGATAGTAAAATCATCGCGGTGCGGGCCGTAGAGATTTTGTCCGATTCGGATTTCGGCGGATTTATAAGTCGCCAACTTTGCCAAGAAATCCTCTGCAGACCCGACTCCAATGTTATCGTATTGAACCTCTATTTTTGAATTAAAATCACTTAAATTTTTATAAATTTCATTGATTTGTGAATTTAGAGCCTCTACAAATTCCTTTCTGCCTTTTGTTATTCTTAAAGATAAGTTAGCTAGCTCCAAATTCCAAACTTGCAATTCGGACTCTGTTGCTTGTCCTTCAAATATTTGTGTCAGAAGCGCAGACCGCTGCTTAAGCACGCGATCCAAGCTTTCTAAATCCATGGCATAATTGAAATTAACTTGAGAAAGCGTGTGATTGAGGAATCCCCGCCGAAGATTTGGACCTAACTCAAACAAATTTAAATCTTGCGGAACGAACAAAACCGTGGTAAAAGTCTTCCAGTTCACTCTTTTAACTTTTAGGTCGTCAATTTTGAACTGTCGGGCAAGTTTCGGATTAATTTGCACTACGGCTTCCAAATTTTTGTCCCCGAAAATTCCGGCAATTTTAAAATAATCTTCTTGCGATTTCACAAGAAGATTATCTGAGGCTCGGAAGGATTTGAGGCGGCTTAGATAATAAATGCTTTCCAGAAAATTTGTTTTACCAGAAGCATTAGGACCTAGAATCAACACCAGGTCAGCGTCAGTGTCGACCGAAACCTCTGAATAATTGCGGAAGTTTGTAAGCGCAATTCTTTTTAGTTTCATATTTGCTAATAGCAGTGTCTCCATTTCGAAGCCGCAAGACAGGATTAGTTTAGCGGCTGAGAAATCGCTTAACAGAGAATTCCCTGAGCTGGTCCTAAATACAACCAGCTCGTTTAACCCTCGGTTAAGGGATCTCTCCGACCATTTGCTAAATACTTATGTTGGTCGTCGAGATGGAACCCTATATTTTAATTGGCATCACGATATACAGATAATTAGTCCGGTTCTCAGGCACGATCATAGCCGGGGATGCATCGTTGATCATTTTAATCGTAACTTTGCTTTCGGTTAGATTGTTTAAGCAATCCAGCAGATAGCGATAATTGAAAATTGCCGAATTTTTAACACCTGAAATCTTGCCGGTTACCATGGTTTGATTTTCTCCGGCCGCGGCAGAGGAAGCGCTGACTTTCAATGTATCCGAAATTTCGATTTGGACGTTGTTCGTATCCGGAGCAAACAAGGCCGTGGCTTTAAGCGCGTGAATTAAATCATTCTTCGAAATTTCAGCTACGGTTTTGAATTCCTTGGGAATAATTTGCCTATAATCCGGATATTGACCATCGATCAATCTGGAGATAATTTCAGTTTCGTCGAATTTGAACAAGACCTGACTTTCGGAAAAGTAAATTTCAACACTGCCGCTCACCGTACCCAAAATTTTATATAACTCATTAATTGTTCGGAAAGGAACAATTACCTCTTTGCTGTTCTGTGCATTCTCTTGCAGTGTTGCAACCCTTTCCGCAAGCCTATAGCGATCTGTGGCCGCAATCACTAATTTATCTTTGTCGAAAGACATATAAATACCCGAGATTTCCGGTTGAGTTTCGTTTGAGGCCGCCGCCCAAGTAGTTTCGGACAAAGCGTCGTGCAGCTCTCGGCTATCGATTTTAGCAAATGGTTCTTCGGAAATTTGAGGAATTAAAGGAAAGTCTTCGGAAGAAAGCCCTTTAATATTAGTGTGATAGTTATCAGATTCAACATTTAAAGTTGTATCTTTAGCCCACAATACAACTTTATCTGAAGGAAGGTTATTTATATATTCATTTATAAGCCTTGCCGGAACTGTTAGCGATCCTTCTTCTTCGATTTTTCCACCAACCCAGGTGTTTACTCCAATTTCCAAATTAGTCGAAGATAATTTGATTCTACCTTCATCGGTTTTTACCAAAATATTATTTAGAACTTGCAACGGGTTTCCTACTCCAACCACTCGACTAACCACAAACAAACCTTTTTTTAAATTATCCTTGGTGCATACTAATTTCATAAGTGTTTATATAAAAGATAATAATAATAACTAACGTGGATTTGTGTATTTGTGATAATTACCCTGCAAACATTAATTGTTATTTGTACTTTTTGTTTAGCAATGTGTATATTTGGTGTTTATAACTTCCGGAGAACTTTGCTAAATTTATTTTTTGTAAAAATTTGTCCCCAGTTAATTCTATTAAATGTATCATCTATCAACTGGTAACCAACAACTTATCCTTTAATTTAGATACAGTCGATCTTTAATTAAATCAATTTCTTGTTTTAAGTTCGTCCGTTCTTTTATCACGCGTTCGATTTTGTCTATCGCGTGAATAACCGTAGTGTGATCACGGCCGCCGAAAAATTCACCGATTGACGGCAGAGAAGTTTCCAGTTCTTTACGGATAATATACATCGCGATCTGGCGCGGATTTACATATTCTTTTTTTCGGGACTGTTTTAAAAGATCTTCAGGGCTGACATTGTAAAAATCTGCGACCACCTCTGCAATTTTTTTCGCCGACACACCTCTTTTTCGCGGCGGTGTGATGACATTGACCAAAATAGCCTTAACTTGTTCAATTGAAGGCCTGGTGTTGTTCAACTGGCAGTAGACCATGAGCCGATTGAGGGCTCCTTCCAGTTCACGGACATTGCTTTGAATAGTTTCTGCGATGTAGGTTAGGATTTCAGGTTCAATGCTGTAGTTTTTCTCTCGAACTTTCGTGCGAAGAATTGCCAAACGCGTTTCCAAGTCCGGCGCTTGGATGTCTGCAATCATTCCCCACTCAAATCGAGAGACCAGGCGTTCCTCAATTGCCGGAATTTCTTTGGGTAAGCGGTCGGAAGTCATAACCACTTGTTTATTGTTTTGGTGGAGCGCGTTAAATGTATGGAAAAATTCCTCTTGAGTACCTTCTCGGCCGGCTAAAAATTGAATATCGTCGACTAAAAGCAAATCAACATTGCGGTAGAGCTGTTTGAATTGATCAGCGCGGCCGTGTTGCAGAGCCGATACGAATTCATTGGTAAATTTTTCACTGGTAACATACAAAACTTTTGCATTCGGATCTTTTTTTAAAGCTTCGGCGCCTACAGCTTGCATCAAATGCGTTTTACCCAGTCCCACACCGCCATAAATAAACAGCGGGTTGTAGGTGTGCCCGGGTTTTTTGCTTACGGCTAGACTGGCGGCATGCGCTAATTGGTTGTGCGAGCCGACAATAAAGGTGTTAAATGTATACTTTGGATTTAAAGTTTGATTTTCGGATTGCTTAACCGGGGTCCTGGCAACTTCTTTGACCGTTTGCGGTTGGATAAAGCTTGGTGAAACAATTTGGTATTTAACTTCTTTGGTTTCTGGAGAAATTTGTTTTAGCGCTTTGATGATTTCTTGGTGGTATTTATTTTGCAGCCACTCTTTCGTGAAAGCATTTGGCACGCCGACCACGATTCCGACATCGCTTTTCTCGATGATTGAAGTGTTTCGAAACCAGGTTGTAAAATTAGCCTTGCTTAAAGTTAATTCGAGATTTCCCAATATTGCCTGCCATAATTGCTGATTAGTCATTTTGTATTTTCATCAATTTCTAAAATAGTGCTTAACTATTCTAACAGATAAGTTATCAACATGTAAATCAGAATAAATCGGCTAGTTTAAGCCAAAAATTGGATATTATGTTAATAAATTGTGGATTGCCAGTGCAAAGATTGTTTGGGCTTATGCTGAACGTGACAAAACAGCAGATTTAAGGTATACTGTGTCAGTATTCTTAACTTGATTTACTATGCAACCAACGTACCATCCGAAGAAATTGCACCGAAAGCGAGTCCACGGGTTCCTGAAACGCATGCGCACGCGCAATGGCCGCAAGGTGCTGGCAAGCCGCCGGGCCAAGGGCCGAAAAAGATTAACCGTCTAAATTTTTATGCGACTGGTTTTCCTGAAAAACGACGCCGACTTCGCCTATAATAGGTTTAAAAAGTCAATCAATTCTGCCTCGTTCCGCATCCGAACCGCGCTTCGAAACCAAAACCAGCCTCGTTTTGGTTTTATTATCCCGAAAAAGGTTTTAAACAAAGCAACAGATAGAAATAAAATCAAAAGGCGGCTTAAAAGTTTATTTTTTAAGCACCAAACTTCAATTAAACCTCTAGATATACTGGTTTTACCAAATGCGTCCAGCTTAAAGAAAAGCTTTACTATTCTGGAGACGGAGCTAATAACAGCCTTAAAAAATTTAAGAGCATGGAAGTAATAAAAACGATAAATAAATCTTTGGTCCTCCCTTTTGTGGGCTTAATTTGGCTGTACCAGCTGACAATTTCGCCCGATCACGGAGTATTTAAGTTCCTTCATCCGTATGGTTACTGTAAATTTTATCCAAGCTGCTCGGAATATGCCAGACAAACCTTATTAAAAGAGGGTTTCGTGGGATTGCCGAAAGCTTTTAAACGTTTAGCCTCTTGTACTCCAACCAGCTTGGGCGGAGTCGATTTACCTTAAATACAAAATCAATGAATTTTCTCAACAGCGTTTTTAGCCCGGTCATAAAAGTTCTTAAGCCGATCATATATCTGCCGCTTTTGAACTTAATGGTTTATAGCTATCACTATATCCCGGACATCGGCGTTGTCATTATTTTATTAACTATTCTCTCTCGGTTGGTTTTGCTGCCGACTTTCCACCGTTCCATCAAAAATCAGAAGTTGATGCAAGAAATGCAGCCCAAAATGGATGCAATCAAGGCCAAGTTTAAAGATAACAAAGAAGCCGAAATGAAAGCCTTGATGGAACTGTACAAGGAACACGAGTTTAATCCTCTTAGCCCTTGTTTGCCGCTTTTGATCCAGCTGCCAATTTTAATCGCCCTATACCAAGTATTTATTCGCGGCTTAAATGGCAGCATGCTGGAAGGTTTATACAAATTTGTCCCAAATCCAGGTCCCATTAACCCGATGTTTCTTCACGCAATTGATTTGTCCAAGCCCAGCTGGGAGATGGCTTTAGCGGCTTCAATTTTGCAGTATTTACAGAGCCGAATGATGGTTCCCAAACACAAAACCACTGACGCTACCGCGCGTATGATGCAGCTGCAGACTCTGTACTTCTTCCCGATTCTGTATTTCTTTTTGGGCTTGCGCTTCCCGGCCGGACTGACGCTTTATTGGGCAATTGGTATATTGTTCATGATTGCTCAGCAATATTATATTATTTGGAAAGATGCCAAAGAAGCTGAGAAAAAATTAGAAGCTGGAAAACTTTAATGGAAAGCCTCGATACAGTCAAATCAAAAATTACAGAATTGTTTGGCCAGATGGGTTTTGACGTGCAAATTTTCGAGCGTCAAGAAGAGGGCCGGACCGTTTTGAATTTGAAAACTTCCGATGCCCAAATTTTGATTGGCAAACAAGGCGCAAATCTCGAAGCCTTGCAGCACGTCATAAGATTACTGGTCCGTAATCAAGAAATTCCGCCATTTGCTATTGATATTGATGACTATAAAGAAAAGCGAGGGGTTTATTTGAAAGAAATTGCGCGCAAAGCCGCAGCCCAGGCCCGCAGTTCACACCGTGCGGTAGCGCTCTTCCCTATGTCCGCGCAAGAACGCCGCATAGTGCATAATTATCTTTCTCTTTTTGCAGATTTAACTTCGCAGTCCCAGGGAGTAGATCCGAATCGCCGCATAGTTATCCGGATAAACAAAAAATCGCCCAAAGACGATTTTAACTTTATCGAAAATATGTAAATTAAATCACAAAAAAGACTGATACGACAAACCAAAATAACACGGATAAGTCATTCTTAAAATAGGGCGAGTCCACTAAACCGTGGACTAACATTGTAAGAACATAGGCTGAGGCGCCAAATCGGTACATATTTGCGCCTTTTTTGTATGTCATCAGCGATACTATTATTATTCCAAAGAAACTAAGCAATCCCAGCAGTCCCATCTCCAGCCAGAAATTTAAGATGATGTTATGCGGATAATTTAAGATTTCGCCCTGGAAATTTTGTTCGGCCAGAGTTGTTCTAAATCCAAATAACCCATTGCCAAGAATCGGATTTGATTCAATTTTGTTTAAACCTGCTTCCAGCAGCTGCGTGTGAGCCGTGGAAGATGAGTCATTTGCTAAAAGTTGCAGTCGATCGCGAATCGGAGGCAGAAGCAGTAAAACAATACCTGCAATAACCCCTGGAATAACAACTTTTCTCCAAGAAAATCTCTGAATCAATAATACAAAAGTCGTAAATGCTACGGCCAGCCAGGCTCCTCGCGAGAAAGTCAGGAGCAAAGCGATAAACATAACGGTAAGGCCCAGAATTAAATTTTTACGATTCAAGCTTTTTTCAGCAGAAATCAGAAGCGCTGTATATAAACTGATCAACGGAGCCAGATAAAGCGCAAAAGCATTTGGGTGAGGAAAAACCGAAGTTACTCTTTCAACTTCCATTCCCGTACCCCAGAATTGCAGCGGTAAATTCCAGAAGGTAAAGTATTGGCTGATACTAAATAAACTGAGCAGACAAGCGGAGATAAACAACAAATTTAACGGCACTTTGAGGTCGGAAAGTTTTCTAAAAGCAAAAGTGCAGGCGTAAAAAAATAACACTGGTTCAATAATAAAGGCTTTCAAAATGCCGACTGCGGCGTGCTTGTCCGGGGAAACTAATGTCGAAATTATTCCCGCTGCAACAAAGGCAATTGCCAAATAATTAAGTTTTTTTAGATTTTTTATTCTTTCTAGCGCTTCAGTTCGGAAACTTTTTATTCCCAAAAATTTAACGAAAGTAATAAAAAGAAAAACCAAGAGAAGTAATTCCAAAAAAGTTGTAGGAATACCTTGGTATTCATAGCGAATTAGATAGCTTGGGCTAAAAGCCAAAACCAAACCTGCTGCAAGGTTTGGTTTGGTGTAGCTTAGGATGCCAAAACAAATTAGAATTAAGCCCAGAATCATGGCGCTTTGATATTTATCCGAATACTGGTGCTCAGAGATGAGCCATCCTTGAGATTAGCGGTGGCGGTTAGGGTTTGCCAGCCGTTTTTTGCCGCAGTGACATTAAAAGTATAAGGATTTTGTTCGACTCGGCCGATAGCGACTCCGTCCAGATCCAGGTCTACGGAAGTAACTTTATTTTTCCCAACATCGACTTGTACCTGGAACGGTACATTATCAATCTCTTGGTTATATGTGGGAGTTAGGAATCTAACTTGAGTAGATTTTAGGTCATCAACCACTGATCCATCATCCTCTTCGGTGGGCGGGTACTCGTAACCGTTTTGGGTAGCCCAGGTTTCTACCGGCACTTCCCAGTTTGGATTATCCGGCCGTTCCGAATGGATAACTGTGTAAACTCTGGTTGTGATTTCATCTTCGGGAGTTTGGTCGGTTGCCAGTTTGCCGTTTAATTCGTTAATTTTTACCGGTACGTGGACATCATCATAATCTTTCGGCACGGCAAAATCCGCGAATACTTCTTCTTTTGTCGAGGGTGTGTATTCTGTGGGAAGTTTTCCAGAAACAGAGTCGACAATTATGTGTTGGATCCCCGGTGGTTCCTGGAATTGTTCGGGAGGAGTACCTTTCAGCGCAGCTTTCATAAACTGATTCCAAATCGGTCCTGCAGTGACAACGCCGTCAGCGCCTTGCCGCATCGGACTGCCGTCATTGTTCCCGGTCCAGACTCCGGCCGCCAAGGAAGGCGTGTAGCCCATGGTCCACCCGTCTTTAAATTGCTGGGTGGTTCCGGTTTTGGCAGCAACTACGCGGTCAGGCAGGATCAGCGGCGAGTGCGCCCCGAAAATAAAACTTCTGGCGTCATTGTCAGTCATGACACTGACAATCTCATAAGCGACTTGCGGATCGATGGCTTCGGTTCCGTCATTGGGTTGCCATTCTTCCAGGGTGTTGCCTTTCGAATCTGTTACTTTAAGAATTGAGGTTTCATCGTGCTTAATTCCCATGTCAGCAAACACCCCCATAGCTTCCGTGTGATCCAGTAAAGTAATTTCGCATCCGCCCAAAACAAGGGATAGGCCGCAAGTATCGGGATCCAATTCCGTGGAATTTAATCCCATGTCATGCATAGTGTCGATTGCGTTTTGCACACCGACAAGCGATAAAGTTTTAACTGCCGGAACATTGAGAGAGCCGGCCAAAGCTTTGCGGATATTCAGCACCCCGTGGTTGGCGCCGTCGTAGTTGTGAGGAATGTAATCTTTATCGCCGTAAGTACCGAAATTGGTTGCGACATCTACAAGCATGGTGGCAGGAGCCATTCCCTGTTTGAATGCAGTGGCATAGACATAAGGCTTGATCGAAGATCCCGGCTGTCTGGGGCGCAGAGCCACGTTTACTTGTCCATCGTGTGCGTCATCGAAATAATCTCTGGATCCAACCATGGCCAAAATTTGTCCGGTTTTGGGATCAGTAGCGACAAGTGCGGCGTTTGTGGCTTTATTAGCTTTTTCATTGCGGGCAACGCCGTCTTTGACTGCTTGGTCAGCAATTTGTTGCATGTTCCAATCCAGTGTCGTCACTACATTTAACCCGCCTTCTTCCAGCGCGCTTTCGCCATATTTTTCGGCGAGCTGCTGCTGGATATACATGACGAAATGGGGAGCCAGAATCGCATCTTTGATTTTACTGAATGCCACCTGTTCGTTTTTAGCTTGGTCTTTCTGATCAGCAGTGATATACCCTTGGTCATACATGGCGTCTAAGACGGTGTTTTTGCGCGCGTCCAGTTTGTCGCGGTTCGGCCCATTTGGATTGTACAAGCTTGGTGCTTGCGGCATCGAAGCCAGGTAAGCGGCTTCGGCTAAAGTTAAATTCTTTGCATCTTTGTTGAAATAAGTTTGTGCAGCAGCCTGGATGCCATAAGCATTCTGGCCATAAGGAATTTCGTTTAGATAAAGCTTGAGGATATCATCTTTCGAATATTTTTGTCCGATTTCTATAGCCAAGACGATTTCTTTGATTTTGCGGGTCACAGTTTTTTCACGCGTCAGAATTGCGTTGCGGACAAATTGCTGGGTGATCGTAGATCCCCCCTGCGAAGCGCTGCCGCTTATGATATCGACAAAAATCGATCGCAAAATTCCTTTCCAGTCTACTCCCGGATTTTTATAAAAGTTTTTATCCTCAATTGCTACAGTGGCCTGACCGACGTAAGCCGGCAAGTCCTTGGGATCCACCAAAGTGCGTTTCACCTCCCCGTGGACTTCATAAAGCAAGGTTGTTCCGTCGCGGGCATAGATTTTGGTTGATTGCGGCACAACTCTTGTGCTGAGCTTGTTTGGGTCAGGCAGGCTCAAAGCAACAATGCCAAAAGTAATACTGCCGACAATTAAAAATAAGGCTATGGCGTAAAGGACAATTTTGAGGATTGTCTTTCTTTTGGCCTTATTATCACCTTCCACGAACTTACGCCAGCCTTGCTTAGTGTTTTTAACGAATAAATTCAAGTATTTTTTTATTGTGTCAATCATAGAGAAGCTGTTGTTAATTGTACCAAAAAATTGCTATAATTGGAATAATGACAATGAATTACGAATTATGAATCAAGAATTATGAATGAGCAAATCGAAGACCTATTGACTCGCGGCGTAGATGAAGTGATCGACCGTGGGCACCTAGAGGAGAAACTTAAAAGCAAAAAGAAATTAAGAATCAAACTTGGTATTGATCCTACCAGTCCGAATATTCACATTGGTCGGGCTGTTGTTTTGTGGAAATTGCGGGCCTTTCAGGAGCTCGGACACCAAGTCGTGTTTATAGTCGGAGATTTCACCGGACAAATCGGTGACACTTCGGATAAAGAATCAGAACGTCCCATGCTAACCGAAGCCGAAATAGAAAAAAATAAGGCGACATACTTTGACCAAGCTTTTAAGATTTTAGATAAATCCAAAACCGAAGTTCATTATAATTCTGAGTGGTTAAAAAAGCTCGACATCTTGGAGTTTCTGAAATTGACTCGCGTTTATAGTTTGCATGAAATCTCCGCTCGGGAATTAATTGCCAAGCGCTTGAAAGCAGGCCAGCGCGTCAGCCTTTTGGAGACTCTCTATCCGATTCTGCAAGGTTACGACAGCGTCGCCGTAAAATCCGATGTGGAACTGGGCGGCACCGATCAGCGCTTCAATTTGCTGGCCGGCCGTACCATTCAACCTTTATACAAACAAGAGCCGCAAGATATTTTGATGACGCAATTGCTGGAAGGGACTGATGGCCGCAAGATGAGCTCCAGCTGGGGCAATGTTATAAATATAATCGATTCAGCTGACGATATGTTTGGCAAAGTCATGTCGATTAGTGACGAACTGATAATGAACTATTTTAGGCTGGCCACTAGAGTATCGCTGGAAGAGATAAAGAATATTGAGAAAGAGCTTAAGAATGCCAATCCTCGCGATATTAAAATACGATTAGCCTCAGAAATTGTATCACTTTACCACGGCCAAACCGAAGCTCTGCTCGCCGCCAATGAATTTGAAAAAGTTTTCAGCAAAAAAGAAAAACCTTCAGAAATTGAAGAAATCAAAATTAAATCCAAGGACATCGTTTCTGTTTTAGTGGAAGCCAAACTCGTAGCCAGCAGAAGCGAAGCCAAAAGAGTGCTTAGTCAGAATGGAGTGAAGGTGGACGACCTGACCGCCACTGAATCAACAGAAATAAAATCCGGCAACATCATCCAGGTCGGCAAAAGAAAGTTTGTGCGTATAAAATAAATTCCTCCGCACAGAAAGGCTTTTGGTTTGGGTTTACTCCCCTTAAATTAAGGGGAGTCGGCCGATTAAAAGAATGCTGACAGATCGGCCGGAGGGGTTATAATCCCAAGCCTTGATTTGCTTGGGATTTTCTGTTAGCTTTAGGTTAGGAGGTTTCATGCTGAAGAAAGAACCGCTGCCGCCTACAGTCAGAACTGACCAACTGGTGGAAGTTCTGGCCGCAAGCCAGTTTTCAAAAGCACAGATCGATGTCATCATCCGCAACGCCGCAGGACAGCTCCCGCCCAAGTACGACGATCACGGCGGTATTCGCGATTCCCAGTTCGACTAGAACTTTCTTCCCATCCCAGCCCAAGCTATGGCGACAGCGTCAGCTGCGTCATCCGGCTTGGGCACTTTTTTTAATCCCAAAAGTTTGACGATCATTGTCTGTACCTGTGATTTTTCAGCTTTGCCGTATCCCGTGACAGACATTTTTACTTGCAGAGGTGTTACATCTATAACCGGCAACTTGTGTTCGCTGGCCGTGACCAAAATCACTCCTCGGGCTTGGGCCACACTGATTGCGGTTTTTTGATTTGAGATAAAAAATAAAGACTCGACAGCCATGCCATCCGGATGCCACTTGCGGATAATATTGGCCAGGTCTTTTTTTATTTCGAGCAATCGCTCGGATTCTTCCACGCCTTTATTGGTCACTATGCAACCACAAGTCAGCATCCGCACCGTATTACTTTTCTGTTCCAAGACAGCAAACCCGCAGCGCCCGATTCCCGGATCAATTCCAAGTATTTTCATAAAAGTTTGGTTCACCCGGATTCGATCCGGGGTCCACTTCTTTGAATTAATATCAAATGGTAACCATGCTGATTTAGTTAATGTAGTGGATCCCAGCTTCCCGGTTGCTGGGATGGTTACATATTTACGTTAGTATGGACACTGACGACATCATCATCTTCTTCCAACGCGTCTGTTAGGCTTTGGATTTTTTCGGCATCAGTTTCGGATACTTCCAGGCTCTGTGCCGGCTTCATGATTATCTCTGCAGAGGCCACTTTCAATCCCCTGTCTTCAATGTATTTCTTTATTTTTTCCAAATCAATTGGCAAAGTGTAAATTTCCAAACCATCATCTGATTCCTTCACGTCCTCCACTCCCTGATCAATCAGCTCCAGCGGCAAATCTTCAGTACCCGGCTGCTTTTCCACTAAGATTTGTCCTTTGCTCTCAAACATCCAAGCCACACTTCCCTGCTCTCCCATGCGGCCATTGTGCTTGGTAAAGACTGACCGGATGCTTTGCAAGGTTCTATTTGAATTATCAGTTACAGCCTCCACGATAAAAGCCGAGCCTGCCGGCCCATAGCCTTCGTAGGTGACGGGTTTGATCGCTTCCTTGCCTTCCCCGGTACCCCGCTTGATTGCCCGCTCAATATTTTCTTTGGGCATGCCCACTTCTTTGGCTTTATCAATTGCCATGCGCAGCTGAAAATTAAATCCGGGATCCGCACCCCCGCCGGTAGTGACTGCCACTGTGATATTTTTGGCGACTTTGGTAAAAGCCTTGCCTTTTTTGGCATCGGTTATGGCTTTCGCCCTTTTAATTGTCGCCCACTTACTGTGTCCGCTCATAGATAAATATTATAAAGTAAAAACCGCCTCTTGCGAAGCGGTTTACCCATTAATTCCCATTGATATTCCCATGATAATTACTAGGACACTAGAAACTAAGTAATTTTTTGCATGACTCTTATGTCTTAACCATTGGATGAATGAGATAACAAATAGAATAGATATGTGCACTAACCATACAATAATGTATGGATTATAGGGATAATAGTATAAATGTTTAGGGTCTCCTAATGCAAACAATATTAAATAAAGAATAAAAATTGTTAAATTAATTGTTTCAATTCGATACTGCTTGAATAACCACATTTTGATTGCTTATAAGATTTTAAATTATTGTAGTAGTCGCAACTTTATCTCCGGCGTCCAGGGTCATGACGCGGACGCCTTGGGTGGCGCGGCCAAGTGTTGAGATTTTGCCAAGCGGAGTGCGCAGGGTTTGGCCGGCTTTGGAAATGATGACTAGGTCATGTTCTTCGGATTTGTCGATGACGTGCAAGCTCACGATCTGTCCGGTCTTTGGGGTAACTTTCACGGTCTTGATTCCCGAGCCGCCACGATGTTGGATTTTGTATTCATCCAAATCTGTCTTTTTGCCCAAGCCGTTTTCAGTGACTACCAAGATTTGCAAATTATCAACTTTGTCTTTTTTCCAGATTAAGTCCATACTCATCAGCCAATCCCCTTTTCGGATGCGCATACCGCGCACGCCGGCAGCGGCCCGGCCCATGGCTCGTACGTCCGATTCTTTAAACCTTATAGCCTGGCCGTTTGAGGTGGATAGGATAACATCGTCGTTGCCTGTAGAGTGTTTCACCCAGCGCAGCTCGTCGCCTGTGTGAAGCTTAATTGCGATAAGGCCTGATCTGCGGACCTTGGCAAATTCTTCAATCGGGGTTTTCTTGATCAAGCCTTGTTTGGTACAGAGCACCAGGAATTTAGCCTGATTTTTCTTGCCGATTGTCAGCACCGAAGAAACCATTTCGCCGCTTGGCAGCTCTAGGAAATTAACCAAGGCTTGTCCGCGCGCGGTTCTGGATCCTTCCGGCAGTTCGTAGACTTTGGTGGCAAACACGCGGCCTTTGTTGGTGAAGAACAAAATATCGTCGTGAGTATTTGTCGTTTGCAGCCATTCCACCACATCTTCCTCTTTTGTGGTCATGCCTATGACACCTTTGCCGCCGCGGCCCTGCGTTTTATAAGTATCCGGTGGCAGGCGTTTGACGTAGCCGGATTTAGTAATAATGACCATGGCTTGCTGCTCTGGGATCAAATCTTCGGCTTTAAATTCGCCGATGCCGGTTTTCACGAGCTGGGTGCGGCGTTCATCGCCGTATTTTTCCCGTACTTCGCCCAGTTCCGTTTTGATCAACTCTCTTTTTTTCTTGTCGGACTTAAGCAAGTCTTCCAATTCCGCGATCAGTTTGCGCTTTTCTTTGAGTTCGTCTTCTACTTTTTTGCGTTCCAATCCGGCCAGGGCGCGCAGTTGCATTTGCAGAATCGCCGTTGCTTGCTTGTCGGATAATTTGAATTTGCTCATCAAAGCCTTGTGGGCTTCTTCTGTGGTGTCGGATTTGCGGATGGTTTGGATGACGGCGTCGATGTGATCCAGCGCAATTTTCAAGCCTTCCAAAATATGGGCGCGATCGCGGGCTTTATTAAGGTCAAACTGGGTACGCCTGGTAATGACTTCGTAGCGGTGTTTGATGTAATATTCCAGAATATTTTTAACATTCAAAACTTGCGGCTCGATGCCATCGACCAAAGCCAGCATGTTAACGTGGAAAGTTTCCTGCAAGCTCGAGTATTTGAAAAGCTGATTTAAAATTTTGTTCGGCAAACCGTCTTTTTTCAAATCAATCACGATGCGCACACCGTCCTTGTCAGACTCATCGCGCAGATCGCGAATGCCTTCCACTTTTTTATCCCGCACCAATTCGGCGAACTGTTCCAGCAAAGTCGCTTTGTTCACGCGATAAGGAATTTCTGAAATTATGATTTGATGATTGCCCTTTTCTTCGATAATTTCCGTTTTGGCGCGCATGACAATTGGTCCTTTGCCTGTGGCATAGGTTTGCTTTATTGCGTTCCAGTCATAAATAATCCCGCCAGTAGGAAAATCCGGCCCTTTGATAAATTCCATCAAATCTTCGGTGGTGGCTTCCGGGTCATCGATAAGTTTGACAGTGGCGTCGATAATTTCGCCGACATTGTGCGGTGGAATATCCGTCGCCATACCGACTGCGATTCCCAGTGTGCCGTTGAGCAACAGTTGCGGAGCTTTTGCCGGCAGCACTTTCGGTTCTTTTTCCGTGGCGTCGTAATTGTCGGCCCATTCCACAGTGTCTTTTTCCAAATCTTCCAGCATAGTTTCGGCAATTGCGCTCATTCGGGCTTCGGTATAACGCATAGCTGCCGGTGAGTCGCCATCCATGGATCCGAAGTTGCCTTGTCCATCGACTAGCATGTAGCGCATATTGAAATCTTGCGCCAATCTGGCCAGAGCGTCATAGACGGAGAGATCCCCGTGCGGGTGGTATTTACCTAAAACTTCTCCGACGATTTTGGCGGATTTCGTAGTTTTGGCAGCATGTCTTAAACCCATGTTGTTCATGGCGTAGAGAATGCGCCGATGCACAGGCTTGAGCCCGTCGCGCACATCCGGAAGGGCTCTGGCCACGATCACGCTCATGGCGTAATCAAGGTAAGACTCTTCCATCTCCCTTTCTATGGGCCTGGCGTTTATGGTGCCGATATCAAATTTTCGCGCTTCTTCTTTGGGCATATTAGTTTCTTAATTTAGACGCTTCAAACGGCTGGTCAGTGTCTATTGTAGCAGTTTCTTTAAAAGTTTTGTCCTGGCTGTTCTCGAAAAACATAGAATCGAAAGTCAAATCTGCCTTTTTGATATTGGTCTGGTCGAAAGTCAGGATCCCGAAAGCTTGGGAATGCGAAAGCACTTTCTGTGGGTAAGGTTGGCTTTGTCGATCACTGACAGCAGACGGAGTATAAGTGTCTCTGCCGTCTGTTAACTTGATCTGCGAGGTCTTCGGCGCATCAAGTATATCATTG
>JADMIO011064037.1_pt1 | contig 22050 bp, 21 predicted proteins | sample 8958161 | NCBI WGS metagenome assembly JADMIO01 (sample SAMN16585339, study PRJNA669376) | soil metagenome | isolation source: Crop rotation soil | place: USA: Cullars Rotation, Alabama | collected 2011
GGTAGTAATCGGGGTGAGCGTTTGTTGCGTTGAACCAATTCAGCATGGTCATACCTGCCCGGCCGAAGTTGTAAAAGAGCGAGCTGCTCCATTGTGAACCGGTTTTCGCCTTAAAAATATGCGACAACATGAGCATGGGACGCTGCGAACGACTGACGACCGAATTGCGTACCTTTTTGTTCTGATAGCCCCAGAGACCGTTGTAATAATGATCCTTGGCCATGGCGTATGTTTCGAGCGTAGCCGCAGTCGATCGTCCCTGTTCGATGGGCGCCATAAAACCGGTAAAACTCAAAAGATGTTTGTCGTTGATCCGTTTGTCGGCCGACAGATAATAGGAGCTGGCGATAAAATAAGTTCCGGGCACATACACCTGGTTGCCCGAGCGGTGGGAGGCCGAAAAAGTAAAAGCCCAGCCATTGAACATTGTACCGGTTGAGTGCGTGAGCATAAAACGGTTCCTAAAAACACGGTTGGTATTCGCATAGGAGATACGTGTGCCTTTTTTAAAAGAAGAGGCCTTTGAATCAATATTGGTATAGCCACAAACACCTTGGTAACCATAGCGGTTTGCGCCATTACCAATGTGCGTTTCGGTACTACGTGTCACGTCGTTCAGGCCGCCCCAACTACTCCAGGAACTAAAACCGGTTTCGGGATTGTTGACATTGATGCCGTTGATCATCACGTTCAGGTTCTCGGCCGGATAACCACGCACCCGATAACGTGCCACGCCAAACTGGAAACTGGCAAACTGAACAAAGACATCCTTACCCGATTGCAGGAGCGACGACACATCCTGTTGGTCCATGTCCGCTTCGGCATCTCCACCGCTCGTACTAAAAACGGGTACTTTAAAATCCAAATCGATGGTATCGTTACCGGCATTAAACCTGGCAAGCGTATCCCGCTGCGAAAAACAGCCAATTGCAGTGAAAAAAAGCGCCGCGAATATGATCTTGCTGATCATCTTACTTTATTGCTATTTAAAGTCCGATGCCCGATGGCAACTAATTGGTCAAATTTAAAAACAAAAAATGCGGGGTAAATTACGGCGTAAAATACACTCAATAATTTTATTTTAAATTCACGGCATGAAGCGTTTTTTAGTTTTTGTCCTGGCGATCGTTTCTATCCACTTTAAAGCTCAAAAATTTGAGAAGGACAAAAATTATTTAATTTCGGCCATCGGTTTTTGGAACGTAGAGAATTTATACGACACCCTTAACGACCAATGGAAACTCGACGACGAGTTCACGCCCGCGGGTCCAAATGCCTGGACGGGCAAACGCTACTGGTTAAAGATCGATCACCTGGCTACTGCGATAAGCCAAATGGCCACCGACATTACACCAGACGGTTTGGCAATTTTAGGTCTTTGCGAAACAGAGAATAAAAGTGTAGTCCAGGATCTCGTAAGTTCACCACGTTTAAAAAAGCGCAATTACCAGGTCGTACACATAGAAGGCCCCGATGCGCGTGGTGTGGACCCGTCCTTCGTTTACAATCCAAATTATTTTAAGGTTTTGAAGGCCGTGTCCTATCATGTGCCAACGGTAACCGACAGCTCACATAAAACACGCGATATACTGGTGGTGAGTGGTTCATTTTTGGGTGAACCTCTTTGTGTTTTGGTAAATCACTGGCCCTCGCGCAGGGGCAACGAAATGGCCAGTCGGCCCAACCGCGACGCCGCGGCCAAAGTGGCACACCGCATTGCTGACAGCGTAACTAAAGCGGATCCAACCATTAAACTCGCAATGATGGGCGACCTGAATGATGACCCGGTGAGCGAAAGTGTAAAGAAACACATCGGTACTTATGGCGATATTCGCGATGCGAAGGACGGGCTTTATTTTAATCCTATGGAAGCATCGTATCGCCTGGGAATAGGCACCATTGCCTGGGAAGACAGCTGGAATCTTTTCGACCAGATCGTGATCAACCGGGCTTTTTTACCAAACAATTTCCAAAGCTGGCAATACTATGCCGTTCGCATCTTTAATAAACCTTTCCTGAAAGCCGACTTCGGAAAATACAAGGGGTACCCCTTCCCAACATACACACTGGGCACTTACACCGGTGGTTACAGCGACCACTTCCCGGTTTACATTGTAATAGCGAAGGAAAAAAAGTAAAGCTCGATCAATTATTGGTGAGATGGCTATCCAATGCCTCACTGTTAAACGAACTGGCACCTTTTGGATTTGGACCCCATTTATTTTCGCCTGGCTGGCTATCCATGCAATCGAGCACCAGTAACCAAATGGCTCCGATAAGCGGTATGATGGCAATAAGCAACCACCACCCACTGCGGCCGGTATCGTGCAAACGCCTTACACTCACGGCAAGACCGGGAAGGAATGTTCCCAACACATAAGCAACATATAAAAAACCATAAGGAAGTATCCCAAATGTCAACCCGAGAACATTATCGAGGATCATTACCAGCACAATAAATATAAACTGGAACAAGGAAAACATCCAATATTCCTTTCTGCGCGACCTGCCCCTGAAGTCAACGTAGCGTTTTAATGCCATTAAATACCAATTCATTTTTTTAAGGTTTAATTGATTAATAAAAATAAATATCTAAAAAATAATTTAAAAGTCAAATTTTAGTTTTGAAAGATTGGTGTTTTCAAATAACTCCGCGGGACTTTAACTCAAGGTATTTATTTATAGTGGAAGCGGATAAATTCTCAGGAGTGCATTTTATGGACTGGATGCCATGTTTGTGAAGTTCTTTATAGATCTGCTGTTTTTCGAGCATGAATTTTTTAGCGATCGTCAATTGGTAAATATCCAACAAACTGTTTGCTTCGTTCCTGGAATAATTCTCCAACTCGGCGTTTTCGAAAAAAACCACCACCAGCAAATGATTCCTGTTAATGAGTCGCAGAACCGGGATGTTTCTCTCCAGGGCGTAAATGCTGTCGAAATTGGTATACAAAAACAATAAGCTCCGGTTGGGAATGGTACGGCGAATGGTGGTATAAAGTGCTTCATAATCCGCCTCGGTGTAATCGTACCGTTCTTTGTAAAGCGCGTACATTATTTTTTTCAGGTGTCGCGGTCCCTTGTCGGCCTTGAGTGTTGTACTAGTTGTTTTCGAAAAAATGACCAGCCCGGCCTTATCCTGTTTTTTAAGCACGATGTTCGAAAAAGCTAGCGTTGAATTGATCGCATAATCCACAAGGGTCAGTCCATTAAAGGGCATCTTCATCACCCGGCTTTTATCAATAATGGAATAGATCTGTTGCGAGCGTTCGTCCTCATAAAAATTAACCATTATTTCGCTTTGCGTGCTGCTGGCCTTCCAGTTAATGTGGCGTGTGTCGTCGCCGGGCACATAGGCTTTTATCTGGTCGAATTCGTAACTCTGCCCGCGTTTGCGGTTCTTGTTCTCACCCTGTGTAAAAGAAGGATGGTTCAGGGCGATCAGTTCCTGGCGACTCATCTGGATGATGGAAGGAAATACGGCGATGGCCCTTTCAAGGGAAGTGGTTTCTTTTTTTGAGATCAATCCCAGTTTCGTTCTCACAAATACATGAATACTCCCAAACATGTATTCGCCCCGCAACTTAGGTATTACGCTATACTGTATCACCTCTGTTTTTCGGGCGTCCAAATGTGTATGCACCGAAAAATCGCGCTCGTTGAACTGGTAAGGTATCTCGTCGATGATCTTCAGGTAGAGTATTTGCGATAACTGATTCGCGATGGTGATGGTGATATTGTTCTTGTCGCCCAGGGAAAAAACACTGCCCATTCTCCTTTCTACCATCACAGCATTGGTGCGGAACAAAAGCAAGAGGTCTACGATGGCTATTAATACCGTTGAACACAATAACGTGATGGCCAGGTAAAAAACCCATGCGAATAAAAATGAGACAAAGAACAAAGCGATGCAGCCTGCCAATGCGTAAAAGACCCGGTCGGTGAGATATAGCTTTTTAAATTGATCCACTACCTTGGCACCTCAGTGTTTTTAACCATTTCGCGGATCACATTTTCAACCGTCACCCCTTCCATTTCTTTTTCTGGCGACAAAATAATGCGATGGCTCAACACCGGGTAGCACACTGTTTGAATATCATCGGGGGTCACAAAATCACGTCCCCGTAAAGCCGCAATGGCCTTAGAAGTCTTCAGGATGGCCATGGATGCGCGGGGCGAGGCGCCAATGAACAGATTCCCATTGTTACGGGTTTGATGCACGATGGTAGCAATGTACGTGATCAGTTCATCCTTAATATGTACCCGTTCAATCACGTCCATACATCTGTCGATGTCGGCGCTTTTTGTTACCGCATGTACCTGCTCTACTCTTTTCTGAGCAAAATCGTTCTTAAAACGTTGCAATATCGATACTTCGTTCTTAAGATCGGGATAGGGCACATGGAGTTTAAATAAAAACCGGTCGAGCTGCGCCTCCGGCAATTTATAGGTTCCCTCCTGCTCAATGGGATTTTGGGTCGCGATCACAAAAAACGGCCTTCCCAGTTCGTAGGTCTCGCCATCCACGGTTACCTGTTTCTCTTCCATCGCTTCGAAAAGCGCCGCCTGCGTCTTGGCCGGCGAGCGGTTGATCTCATCGATGAGCACCAGGTTCGAAAAGATAGGCCCCTTCTTAAACGTGAATTCCGTTTTCTGCATATTGAACAAGGTCACGCCGATCAGGTCGGATGGCAGAAGATCGGGTGTGAACTGTATGCGCCTGAAATCGATGTGCATGCACTGCGAAATGAGTTTGGCCATGAGGGTCTTTGCCACGCCGGGTACTCCTTCGAGCAAAATATGCCCCCCGCTGAACATGGCAGCCAGCATCAACTGGATCAGGTTGTCGTTACCAATGATCACTTTATGGATCTCGTTCCGGGTCTTCTCATACACCTCGTTCACAAAGTCTATCTCAGCTTTGCTTACAGCGGATACATGCCCTTCGGCCGACGGCTCGATGCCAGGTTGACCTTCGGTCACAGGATTTTCAGCAGGCTGGTCGCGGTTTGTCGTATTTTCCATGTTATTTATTTTCGTTTCTTATTATAATTCTCGATAGCATTGTACAGGTCGATGAGTTCATCGGCGTTTGCGTCGGTACTTTCGCGCACATGCCTGAACTGCTTGAACAAGTGATATAAAATATTCTTACTGATACCCGTGCGCACCACCAATTGATCGACCAACTCGCTTTCGGGCACATCGGTAGAGATATTGTAACGATGGCGTATATCGGCTAAAAATACCATGTACATGTCACCGGCAATGTGATTGTGCCCCTTATTCAGAAAATACAGCGTTCCAATTGCTTTGGTATATTCGATAGACGCGTTGTTGTTTACCGGCATTAAAGGTATGATACGCTGCTCGCGCTTTGAACGGAAAAATAGATAAAGAAGCAATGTGACAAGGAACGTGTACCAGGCCCATTTAAGGTAGGGATGCGAGAACAGAAACTTTAAAGGATTGTTCCGGGCGCTGGCATTGTAATTACTTCCCGACATGGTTGATGGCTCATCCCAATAAGTTGGCCCCCTGTGCAACTGCGAAAGAAAATTGCCGGCGTTCTTAAAACCGTCTTCGGTGATCATGTGGATGTTGGTGAACAACACCGGATTACAATGCACAATAAACCTGCCCTTACCCTCATCCACGTAATACGAATTTATATTTGAATCGTTAAGAAACGAGAACGCTTTTAGCCTGTGAAAACTCAGGGTATCTTCTCCGTTAAAATAACTGCGTTTGTAAAACGACCAATAGTAACCCGAGGTGTCTTTCAAATACCGGTTTACAAAACGCATCTTTTTCGAATCAGGGACCAGGTCCTTTCTAAAATCCACATATACGATGCTGTCGCGGCTGCTATCGTATCCCATGATCGAATCGCCCACTGGCACAAAGTTCCTGGTGAGCTTGGTCGGCGCATAGTTGCTTACAATAAACACCCTGTTACCCTTTTCCGCAAATTTCAGCATGTGTAGTTCCGCAATTGAATCCACCCAAAATTCGTCACCCACGTATATAAAATTACTATTCACGCTGTTTGTGTCGAGTTTCTCGTAGCTTTGGTCGTTCACGAAAATGAGCTCGGTTGATTGGTCCTTTACAATGTTGTAAAACACTTTAAGACCAAAAGGCTGGTCGCTACTACGCTTGTAATTTTCCGACCAGTTGTATCGTGGTGTATATTTGTTCTTATAGTAGATGAAGCCGAATATACTTAAGGCCACCAGCACAAAAAACAATATGAGTGTGAAGTTCTTATTCATTTACGGTCAACTGTCTTTGTATAGCGTGGTAGTCGGATTCAAAGCGCTGGTATTGCACCTCGGTGAGAGGATGTTCGCCGTACCAAAAATTCTCAAAACTGTGTATGATGCCTTTGAACTGATCCGCCAGGAGTTTATCGTGTAACTCCGAATAATATTCCCAATTGGTTTTTTCTTTGGCCCAGGCTATTTTTCCTTGTTGCGACAGTTGCTTTATAATGATCAGAAAATTCAGCCGCAGGGCGATGCGGTAATTTTTTGCTGCCAGTGCCTGGTTCAACAATTCGTGTAGATCCACATCGTGAATACGCTCCTCTATCTCGTCGATGGTTTCAATAGTTACGGCTTTTTCGGGTACATCGGGGTTCCTGGTGAAATTTTTGATGACCCGCACGGTTAAAAAAGCCACCAGTACCAATACCAAAAAGTAAAAAACATATCGGTAGTCGCCAAGATTAAAACCATAGTTAACGGTTGCGGGTGTTTTGTTGGAAGCTTCAGACGAATTCGGAACAACAAAGTCTTCGTCGTAATTTAAGTCTTCGGTTTGCTCACGCCATTGCTCACGACTGAGCGACATGGTAGAATCTTTCACTGCCAGGCCACGCGTTACGACCATCATAAGGAACACAAACAAAGCCAGGTATTTTTTCATTTACTTATGGTTATGGCTTTAATTTTTGCAAGCAGGTGCTCTGCTGTCTGCATTTCCTTAAATGTGAAATACAATAAGCTGTTGGCAACCACAAGGGTGGCCAGGTACATGAAACAGATGAAGAAGGTTTGAAATACATAAAACCCCAGGGAGATCTTATGGGCAAGTTCTTCATCGTCGGTAAGCGCCCACACCAGAGCGTCCTGTAAAAAAACCTGGTTAAGCGCCCGCATAGTTGTAAAATACATCAGAATGCTTAGAAAGAGAAAGAAGATACAGGAGAACACAAAACGCGACCAGGACTGCATGAGCAGGCCCCCGGATTGGCCGAGCGCCTCGTAAAAATTAACATCGCGGTAGTTGGAAACACAGGTTACAAATACCAGCAATGGAAATACGATCTGCGCGATCAAAAACGTAAAATCAACGTCTGTAAAAATGGTGAAGACAAATAAACTAAAACATAAAAAAACCGCGAAACTCATTCTAAAAAAATAGGCCGAACCCATAAGCTTGCCGCCCATGCCTGGCTGCAGTTTTGTTTTAAGAACAATGAGGAAGGTCATGCCGAGAACCACTATGCAAAGCAACGTGAGGATGCCCAGGGCCGGGTAATTTATGTAATCGAAATAATCCATAAAGCTGAGGCTGGTTCTTTCGAAATCGTGGAAAAGGTTGAGTGGGTTATTTGCTATTAAAATGGCGCAGACAAAGGCCAGCAGAAACATAGCGCGGCCAAAGGGAAGAAAGTTCTTAAATAAGGTCCTGAATGTTTCGGTAATGACTCTTTTTACGGTATATATCTCGGATGGATCGAATTCAACCGGCGCTTTGTATACGAGGATGCTACTTTCCTTCACCGGCTCTTCCCGGCTTTGTTTTGCCACCCGGCGCGGATAGAAAAAGAAATAGGCCAGTACAAATGCCAGCGACATAAGAATGAACAAAAACCGGAGAGGATCAGGAATACTTGTATGGCGCGTTAAGAAGCCCTCGATAAAAGCGGCAAGAAAGGTGATGGGTGCAACGCCCAGTATTATTTTGAGCCCCTTCATGCCGCTGAGCCTGAATGCCTGGAAACGTGAGTAGGTGCCGGGGAACAATAACCCTTTGCCCAGGGTCAGACCTGCTCCCCCGCTTAAGACGATGGTCGATATCTCGAGGGTACCGTGTGTCCAGATAGCGAGGAACGACTCCCAGAACAATCCCCGCTCGATAAAAAAATACTGGAACACACCAACCATTACGCCATTGTATACCATAATGATCAGCGAACCAATGGCCATGAACACACCCGAAAAAAAAGTAAGAAAATCAACCCGGAGATTGTTGTAAAGTATCGGTAAAAAGGTGTGCAGCTCGCTTTGGGATTTGTAAACCGCCATGGGGTCGCCCTTTTTGATGTTCTCGTTGGTCATGTTCACATACCCGCTGCTGAGTATCGACCGGGCGAAATCCTTGTCCTGTATACTGGTAACAACGCCCAGGATAAAACAGGCAACAAACACCAAAAACGAAATGAGCATGGCCCGGCGCGATTGGTACATGGTCAGGGGCAGGTCTTTTTTCCAGAAATTCAAAAAGGCGTTGTAGCCCCTTTTATGCGAACGATTGATATCGTTGAACAGGAGTTTGGCGGCCCCGTTCAGATACAGTTTTACCGAGCGGTTCTTGTAAAAGGTACGGGCGTATGAAAGGTCGTCGACCACCTGCACAAATAATTTACTGGTCTTCGACGGATCTACCTCATTTTTGAGGAGATTATTTTCAAACTCCAGCCACTTTTCCTTATTTTGCTCAATAAATTCCGACTCTTTCATGCAGAGAGGTATTGCGGGTGCTCCAAGTTACATAAAAATTTGAAGAACATTGAAATAACCACCTCACAAAACGTGACCATACAATATGGCCTGGCCAGTGTGTGGGAACGCGCTATTGCATGGATGTTTGACCTGGTTTTAATGGGTTTAACGAGCCTTATTATCTGGGGACTACAGGTGTTGATCATACCTAGGGATGGGGAGTTGGCATTGTACTTTGGCATTCTTCCCTTGATCGTATTGTATAGCCTGCTCTTTGAATTATTGAATAACGGACAATCGTTCGGGAAAAAGATCCTTAAACTCCGCGTGATACGTATGGATGGAGAAAAAGCAGGGTTTTACGATTATTTTATGCGTTGGATATTCAGAGCCCTTGATATTTATGGTTCGCTGGGCGGCGTGGCAGTACTCGGTATCATTTCTTCTACCTATAGCCAACGCCTGGGCGACCTGCTGGCCAACACAGTGGTAGTGCATGTGGGTAAAAACGAGCGCATGCCCCTCGAGAATTTACTCCGACTAAACCGCATCGAAAACTATAAGGTAAGCTACCCGCAGGTGATCAAAATGCCTGAAGAAGCTATGCTCATTGTTAAAGAAACCATCACCAAATACAAAACACTCGATAACGACGCGCATACCGAAGCCTTTGAACAGCTGGTAAAAAAAATGGAAAAGGAATTGAATATAAAAGCGCCGGCAGACCGGGAGGCTTTTTTGAAAACGCTCCTGAAGGATTATATTATTTTGACAAGATAGGGCTACTAAAGAAAACACCTATTTACTATCACTTTGTTTTCAAACTCAATGAAGATAAATATTAATTTTTTGAAAGGATGGCGTCTTTGGTCAGTTCTTCTTCCTGCAGGTTTTGGCTTTTACCAACACCCCCTGTAGCCTGGTTTGCGAGTACTTTACGTATACGATCTGGTAATGGTACTCATACTGCACTGGCATGGGTACGTGTGGATGCACAAAATTAAAACGTATTGGTTTTTCTACGCCTTGTTTTGCCTGGCTCAACGATTCTACCACATTATTAAGATCCTTCGGGTCGACGTGGTTACTTAAAAATGAATCGATGTTGTTGGAAGCAAAACGCACAGGTATGTCGCCTGTGCCTTCCTTAAAATAGATCTCTCTCTTCTCCAGGTCCAGTTCAACGGGTATGTTTTTGGTGATGACTTTTTTTCGATGGTGCCACGACATGCCGGGCTTGTGTTCAGCTTTCTTTTTCTGCTCTCCTTGTGGATTTTCCATAATTGTTTCTTCGTTCTGTATAAGGTTGCTACGCTCTAGCTACTTCACAAGCCTTGATACCACTCTTTTTCACTGCTTACGTTTGGTTAATGTTTTAGTTTTAATTCCCGCAAAATACATTTATTTTAATAATGCGGCGGGGGAAACTGAAATTTTTTTTTAATGCCGCGGGTTTGATATCCACAGGAAATACTAAAACGAATTAGATTTTTTCGTCGTCTTTTTCTTGTAGATGTAATTGATCGTGATGCCATCCTCGCTAGTGTTGGCAAGGGTTTCTGGACCCTGGTCGTTTTCCACCGGAATACCGGTATCTGTTTCATCGTCTTCTTCTTCCCAGTGATATACGCGGCGTTGGGGACCTTCCTTACGATAGTTAAATGCTACCAACACACCGGCAATAGCGCCGAACAAATGCCCCTCCCAACTCATGCCGGGTTGTAAAGGAAAAACGCCCCACATGATACTCCCATACAAGAACACCACCAATGCCGATACCACCATCAAACGCAGGTGTCGCCGGAACACGCCGCTGAAAAACAAAAATGTGGCCAAACCATAAATAAGGGTACTGGCGCCAATGTGGTAAACGGGTCGGTCCGGGTTGTTTCCGCCTCCTATCCAAAGCCAAATGCCGCTAATGACCCAGATCCACAAAAAAGTTGCTTTGGCGATCTTCTTATAAAAGTAAAACAGCATCATGCCCAGTACAAGAATGGGAAGCGAATTGGAAGCGATATGACCCAGGTCGCCATGCACAAATACCGACGTGATGATGCCATGAAGACTATTGGTCTGTCGGGGTGAAATGCCCAAAAACACCAGGTTAAGATCGTTGCCTACCTGCACCAGGAAAATGGCCCAGAGGAACAATACGAACAACAAGGGATAAAACAGCGTGTTGAGTATTTGTCGCGAAAGATAATTCTTCACGCTATAAAGTTGAGGAAAATTAAAATGGGAACAAGGTTAAAAAAGTTTATTCAGTTGGCAGAGGCAGTCAGCAGCAGGTGGCAAAAAGTTGAAAGTTGAAGGGGTTAATGCGTTCCCTCAACTTTCAATTTTAAACTAAGGTCTTTCAAGCTTCTTGTATTTTAAGCTTGTGGTTGTACACATACGAACCTGTAACTAATACAAGGAATACCAGGGGTGCCGCAAAAGCTGTATCGGTGGCTATATGAACCCAAACCGCCCCGAGAAGCACGAAAACAAATCCTGCGTACGCCCATTCCTTCAGCCGGGGAAACCAGGGATTGATTACCGCAATACCGCCAAGCAACTTGGCAACGCCCAGTATTTGTATCATTACCAGTGGAAAGCCGATCTTTTGAAAGTTCTCCACCAACATTGCGTTTTGGGTAAGGTACATGATGCTGCTCATGATAAAGCCAGCGGAAACAAGCCCTGTAAGGGCCCAATAGATGATCTTATTCTTCTTCATTTTGTTTTTCCGGCAAAGGTAGGTTACCAGGTTGCTACTTTACACCAGCTTTCCCAAAGTATAGCGCTATACTTTAGGAAACCACTATAGAAAGGAAAGCATATTTGTGTATCTTTGTGCTTACTATGCAAATAGATAACAACGACAAACGTAAATGCCCCGAGCACCTCTCGAAGGATGCCTGCGCAAAAGCTCTGCTGCCAGTGAGCGATGCCCTGGACATATTGAGTGGCAAGTGGAAATTACCCATCATTATTTCGCTTACGTTCGGACGCAAGAGGTTCAAGCAAATACAACGTGAAATAGAAGGCATCACCCCAAAAATGCTGTCGAAAGAACTGAAGGAACTGGAGATGAACGAACTGGCCTCGCGACACGTTTACGATACACTCCCCGTAACAGTTGAATATGAATTAACGCCTTACGGCAAAACGCTCAAGCCGCTCATCGGCGAACTTCACAACTGGGGAGCAAAACACCGCAAGCGTATCATAGCCCGTTCACACAGCAAAAGCACGAAATGAGAAATATAAGCAACATAGTGGTCGTGGCCTGCACATTGATGTACTTCAGCAGCTGCTCACAAAACAATACAAAAACCGAAAAATCAAATCAAACTAAAGCAGAAGCTAAGCCGACTGCAGAATTAAAAACAAAAAAAATGAAAATAGAGATCTGGTCCGACGTGATGTGCCCTTTTTGTTACATAGGGAAAAGAAAATTTGAAAATGCCTTGAGCCAATTTAAAGACCGCGACCATGTTGAGATCGTGTGGAAGAGTTTTCAGTTAAATCCGAATTTAAAGACCGATCCCAACAAGAACACTCTGCAACATTTGTCGGAAAGCAAAGGCTGGAGCATGGAATACACGCGCAACACCGTGAATCATGTGAGCAACATGGCCAAAGAAGTAGGCCTGGAATACAATTTCGATAAGGCCATAGTGGCCAACTCCTTCGATGCACACCGGCTTATACAAATGGCCAAAAAATACGGCAAGGGCGATGCCGCCGAAGAGCGTTTGTTTAAAGCTTATTTTACAGAAGGAAAAAACACGGCCGATCATACCATCCTTTTGCAATTAGCCAAAGAGATTGGCCTCGATGAGACCGAAGTAAGCGATATGCTGAAAGGAAAGGAATTTACAAAAGAAGTGTTGAACGACCTCCAGGAAGCGGACCAATTAAGGATCAGCGGCGTGCCTTTCTTTGTATTCGATCGTAAATACGCTGTGTCGGGCGCGCAACAAAGCGACGTGTTTTTAGATACGCTCAAAAAAGCCTGGGAACATTACAGCAGCAATAATCCACTCATCATTACAAACGATAAAGGACAAAGTTGCACGCCGGAAGGGGAATGTAAGTAAAGACTGTCAGGTGCCCTGGGCTTTCACCGGAACCAGGATCCTCGTGAGGTTATATTCCTTATCGCCTTTGGCAACCGATATAGGGGTGTAAAATTCGCGCATGGGCCCGTTGGCTTCAAGACCATGATCGAGCATGTAACGTTTCAACTTTTCGTAAGCCTCAAACAATTTTTCGTAAGGCCCCACGTAGTTGTATGCTAAAGCCGGTACTGCTTCGAGCACCACTAATTTTCCAAATGCAGGTTGTTTTGTTGGAATTTTGTGAATGGGAATAAGGCATTCGAATTTAAAGTTATCGGGATCATTGCTGTACTTTATCTGCCCCGGCGGCCCGTTGATCTCGGCACCGATATTCTTTGCCTCTTCCGCCAGGCGCGAATAGTGGTCCTGTAGTTTTGTCCCAAGGTCCTTCACATTCGACGAATCGGCGATGCACAGCGTTAACATCTCGGGGAGGTAAAACGTGCCGGCTACACCATCATTCGAACCAAAGTCAAGCGAATTCTCATACAGCTGCGAAACTTTTTTAGTTGGATCCTTTTGCGAACGGTCTTTACCTGCTTCATCCGAATTTGAACAGGATGCCAAAGCAAAACTGAGGGCGAGTATTAATAGATATCCCGACCTCATGAAACCCGGCCCGGATATGATTTTAATGCCTCCTGCAGGCAGGCCATGGCGTTCTTCAGGTCTTCGATCTTCAGCACGTAAGCAATACGCACTTCGTTGATCCCTGCGCCAGGTGTTGAGTAAAACCCGGTTGCCGGTGCCAACATCACGGTCTGTGAATTATAATTGAACTCTTCGAGCAACCACTGGCAGAACTTGTCGGCATTGTCGATCGGTAGTTTGGCGATGCAATAAAACGCGCCGCTGGGTTTCGGACAAAACACGCCCTGCATCTTGTTCAATGATTCGATCACAAAATCGCGACGGGCAACGTATTCTTTTTTAACTTCTTCAAAATAACTTTTTGGTGTATCCAATGCTGCTTCAGCACCTATCTGGCCGTAACTCGGCGGACTCAGGCGCGCCTGCGCGAATTTCAGGGCGGCGGCCATTACTTCTTTGTTCTTGCTGATCATGGCGCCGATGCGGGCACCGCAAGCGCTATAACGTTTGCTGATGGAATCGAGCAGGATCACGTTGTTCTCGATACCCGACAAATGCATTACGCTCACATATTCTTTCCCGTCGTAACAAAATTCGCGGTACACTTCATCGCTCAATAAAAAAAGGTCGTGTTTTTTTACAATGTCTCTCAGTGCTTCCAGCTCGGCTTTGGTGTAAAGGTAACCGGTTGGATTGCCGGGGTTGCAGATCATGATGCCTTTTGTTTTTGGCGTAATGGCTTTTTCAAAATCAGCGATCGGCGGTAAGGCAAATCCCGAATCAATATAGCTGCGAACGGGTTTTACCACCACATCAGCTGCACGGCTGAAACCATTGTAATTGGCGTAAAATGGTTCCGGGATAATGATCTCATCGCCCGGATTAAAACAAGTGAACATGGCGATCTCGATGGCCTCACTACCACCACAGGTAATGATCACCTCGTTTTGATCGATGTTGATATTGTATTCCTTATAATAATTGCATAGTTTTTTCCGGTAACTCTCGTTGCCCGCACTATGACTGTATTCAACGATGCCCAAATCGGCCGTTTTAATGGCATTCAAAAACGAAGCGGGTGTCTCAATGTCGGGCTGACCAATATTGAGGTGATAGATCTTTGTTCCCCTTTTTTTCGCTGCTTCGGCAAAAGGCACCAGCTTACGAATGGGTGAAGCCGGCATGGTAGTACCTTTGTTTGAGATGGATGGCATGTTTTTTAATTTAGCTTACAAATATAAAATAAAGAGCCTTTATTGCTAAAAATAAGACGCAGATTCCACAAATTACGCAGACGGCATCCAATGGACCATCATCTGTGAAATCAGCGCAATCTGCGTCTGTTAATATTGGGTGTTAAAACCGGCTTTTGCCGAAACCTTTTTTCTTATCTCCTCCAAATGATTTTTCGGAGCCGCCAAATCCGCCGGGTTTCCTCGGACGTTTTCCGTCGCGTTTATCACCGCCTTTAAATCCCCTGAAGCCGCCGCCTTCGCGTTTTTCGCCGCCCTTGTATCCACCGCCGCCACGTCTTTCGCCCGGGCCATCCTTCATTTTGCGGTTGCTTACCTCGAGCTGTACTTTGCGGTTATTGAATTCAATATCCTGCGAATTTAAAGTGAGGAAATTATCTACGAATTTACTTTCGGTCTCAAAGAACGAGAAGCTGTTCTTCACGTCCACATTAAACACCATGCGTTGGTGTAATTTCACGGCGTCGGCCAGGAAATCCTTTAAGCTGTGAATGTTGAAGCCATCGAGGTGACCCATGTTCACGAAAAACCGGCTGGTGCGGTGGTTTCCAAAAGCTCCATCCACGCTGCCTTTGGCAATGTTCAGGTCAGGCGCATTCTGGTAATATTCATGGAAACGGTTAAACTCTTCGCTGATAAAACGTTTGATCAGTTCTTCCTTGGTAAGGTCTTTTAATTCGTCGTAGATGGCCGGTAAAAATCCTTCGATCTCTTCGTCTTTCACCTCCACGTTGTGAAGTTTGTGTACCAGGTTGAACAATTGTTTTTCGCAAACCTCGAGGCCATTGGGTACATCTTTTTTCTCGAACTTCTTCTTAATGATGCGTTCAATGTCTTTTATCTTACCGCTATCCTTTGGTGTAATGATGGCGATGGCGATACCTGATTTACCGGCACGGGCTGTTCTGCCGGTTCGGTGCGTATAATTCTCTACGTCTTCGGGCAGGTTATAATTAATTACGTGCGTTACATTGTTCACATCAATACCACGGGCGGCTACATCGGTAGCCACCAGCATTTGCAGGGTACGGCTACGGAAACGTTTCATTACAAAATCGCGCTGGCTTTGCGAAAGATCACCGTGCAAGGCGTCGGCACTATAGCCGTCCTTGATTAACGAATCGGCTACTTCCTGAGTTTCGGCTTTGGTGCGGCAAAATACTATACCAAAGATCTCCGGGTAATAATCGGCCACGCGTTTGAGCGCTAAATAACGGTCGCGCGATTGCACCAGGTAATAAATATGCTCGAGGTTATCGGCCCCTTCGTTCTTTTTACCAGTTGTAAGTTCAATGGGCTTGGTCATGTAGTTCCGTGCAATACGATCTACCTCTTTGGGCATGGTAGCACTGAATAACCAGGTGTTCTTTTCTTCGGGCGTTTCTTTTAAAATAGTATCCAGGTCTTCTTTAAAACCCATGTTCAACATTTCGTCAGCTTCGTCAAGCACCACGATCTTAACCGTATTGAGGTTGATCACGCGACGCTCGATCATGTCGATCAAACGACCTGGTGTGGCAACGATCACTTGTACGCCGCGCTTCACGTCCTTTATCTGCCCATCGATACGCGCACCACCATAAATAGCGGTCACAGCAAATCCCTTCAGGTACTTGCTGTAATTTTTCATATCGTTGGTGATCTGCACGCACAACTCACGGGTTGGCGCCAGTATCAATGCCTGTGTATTTTTATTGTTACAATCGATCGTGCTTAGCATCGGCAAGCCAAATGCAGCGGTTTTACCGGTGCCGGTCTGGGCCAAAGCCACAAGGTCGGTGCGTTGTTTCGAAAGTAAGGGAATGGTTTGTTGTTGAATTGGGGTCGGATTCTCGAAACCTAATTCAGTAACAGCTCTTAATAGGTCGCTGTTAAGACCCAATTCTTGAAAAGTCATTTTTTGATTTTTAAATTAAACATTAAAGCAGAAAAATACCTCGCTTTAATGCTTCATGCCGACAGGGGCGAGATAAGTTCCGAATTTACGGCTGCAAATATACTGCTTTTATTTAACATAACCTTTAATTAATTGACTGCATTGCTAATAGGGCTCAGAATTTTATTATTTTTGCCCTGTATCTTATGAAGCATCATTATGCAATTATAATGGCCGGTGGGGTTGGAACACGTTTTTGGCCCATGAGCACAACCCAGCGCCCAAAACAATTCCTCGACATTCTGGGCACGGGTGAAACGTTGTTGCAGCAAACCTACAAGCGCCTGCTCAAGGTTTGTCCCAACGAAAACATTTACGTGGTTACCAGCAACGCCTATGAGAACCTTGTAAAAGAACAGTTGCCCAGGATCAAGGGCGACAATATATTGTGCGAAACCGCCCGTAAGAACACTGCGCCCTGCGTGGCTTACGCCTCTTACAAGATCCACCAGCGTGACCCAAAGGCAATCACGGTTGTGGCGCCAAGCGACCATCTTATAAAGAAGGAAGAAATTTTTGAAAAAGCCATTAAATCGTGTTTTGTAAAGGCAGAAAAAGAAGACTGTCTTATAACATTAGGCATTAAACCTACGCGACCCGATACCGGTTATGGTTACATACAATTTGTGGCCAGCGATAAGAAAGAAAAGGATAAACGCATTCATAAAGTAAAGACCTTTACCGAAAAACCGGACAATGAAATGGCTAATTTCTTTATGGAGAGCGGCGATTTCCTTTGGAACTCGGGCATTTTTATCTGGAGCACCAAAAGCATCATCAAAGCGCTGGAGACACACGATCCTGAATTGGCCACCGTATTTAAAGAAGGGCTTGACGTTTACAATACTCCTAAAGAAAAAGATTTTGTAGACAAGGCTTATGCCACCTGCAAGAACATTTCGATCGATTACAGTGTAATGGAAAAGGCTGAGAACGTATATGTGCGCTCAAGCATATTTGGATGGAGCGACCTGGGCACCTGGGGCAGCCTTTACACCCACATTGATAAGGACGAACACAAAAACGCCCTGGTAGGCAAGAACATCATTACCTACGATTGCAACAACTGTATCGTACAGGTGCCTAAAGACAAACTGGTGGTATTGCAGGGCCTCGAAGACTATATTGTGGTTGAAAGCGAGGGTGTACTGATGATCTGCAAAAAGCAGGACGAACAACAGATCCGCAATTTTGTGAACGATGTGAAGGTGAAAAAAGGCGAACGCTTCGTTTAACAACTGTTAACGTTAAGGTAAATTAATTGGCATACTACTTGGAATTGTACGCATAATTTTAAAACAACAAAAACAATGAAGAAACATGTATTAATTTTTGTGAGCTTATTGGTGGTAAGCTTAAGCGCCCTGGCACAGGATAAAATAAACCTAGTGATCTTTTCGGAAGACGGGGACGCCTTTTACGCTTATGTGAATGGCATTCGCCAGAACGATAAGCCTGAAACCAATGTAAAAGTTACCGGTATGTCGTCCAACATCAGCCTAAGAATTGAATTCGAGAACAAGGCCCTGCCCCAGTTAAAACAGGCTGGTCCATTAGAACCGGGCTTTGAGCACACCCTGAGAATAAAAAAGAACTCCAAGAACGAGCTGAAGCTGCGTTATTTTGGGCAAACCGCTATTAGCAACGAGCCCGCCCAAGGTGTAACCACAATTCCGTATCACAGTTCCGAGAACACCGCTTCCAACAATAGTTCAGGCAGTGCAGGCGCCAGTAACGGTGGGGGTGGCATTACCACAATAAGCAGCACCACCACTACTACCAGGACCTCGACTGGTAACACCAATGGCGAGAATGTTGCTGTAAACATCAGCATGGGTGGTGTTGGGATGAACATGAATGTCAGCGGCATGGATAACATGGTTGGTAACATGAATACTACCACATCAACAACCGTTACCAATACCTCATCGTCATCAAGTTCCTCTTCTTACAATTCCTCGTCAAATTATGATGGCAACAATAATCAGTCATCTTCTAATACTAATGCAAGCACAAGCAAAGCGGGCTGCAGCAGCGCCATGAATTCAGCCAACTTCGCTAAAATGAAACAATCGGTAGAATCGAAACCTTTTTCAGATACAAAAATGAGCACTGCCAAGGTGGCCACAAAAAACGCCTGCCTTTCGGTTGACCAGGTAAAAGAGATCTGTAAACTTTTCAGCATGGACGATGATAAGCTGGCCTATGCCAAATTTGCTTACGATTATTGTGTTGACAAGGCCAATTATTATACGGTAAGCGAGGTATTTGCTTTTAGCACGACCACCGACGATTTCAATAAATTCCTGGAACAATAGCATTTTTAGACGCTCTTTTAAAAGTCCCGGCAAAACCGGGATTTTTATTTTTATTTCAGTTCTATACGATTATATTTGATAAAAAATATAACTATGAATTTTGTGATCGTCCCTGCAGCAGCGCTAATACCTTTGGTAGTTGGCTTTATATGGTACAACCCTAAATTATTTGGCAACGCCTGGATGGCAGCCAGTGGTATGACCGAGGAAAAGGCCCGTAGCGCCAACATGGCAAAGATATTTGGTGTTACCTACCTTTTATCGTTGATGTTAACCATGGGCCTGATGAGTATTGTGATCCACCAGATGCACCTTTTCTCGCTTTTTATGGCCGGACCCGATGCAAAGGACCCCAATTCGGCCTCATCGCTCATGTTCAAACAGATCATGGACACTTATGGCACTGATTACCGCACTTTTAAGCATGGCGCTTTCCACGGTACACTTGCGGGGCTTTTTCTGGCCTTACCGATACTTGGAATTAACGCACTTTTCGAAAGAAAAGGATTTAAATATATTGCTATAAATACTGGCTACTGGATGTTAACCATGGCCATGGTTGGCGGTGTACTTTGCGCCTTCATGCAACTCTGATGCCAGCTCCTATTGGCAAAAAGCGGTCCTTTCCGGGACCGCTTTTTTTATGGCCCGTTTCCAAATATTTTTTTTTGTTTCAAACATTTTGCTTAATATTGTTGCATAGTATTTGAGCGCATCGTCTTGCGATCAACAAATCACCCGAGATACCATTAACAGTTAAACGATTTAATATTATTTTTTTGCTCCCCGTTATGCTTGATATAATGGCCCTTGGTGGGAGACTTAACCCGAATTAGTAAATAGTAAAGCCTGGCCGGTTGAAAGCATAGGTTTAACAACAAATATACACGCACAGATGGCCGACCCTGGATTGGGAAAACAGGTAGCCGATTAATTTCCCAGGAAAGAAATGAAAGAAAAAGAAAACAAAGACAATAAACAGCCTAAGGAAAAGAGACCACGTAAAGTAAAACTCGATCCAATTGTTGAAGATAGCACAAGGCAAATCCCCACACCTGCTCCTGAACAGGAAGAAGAACCAGCAACCGTTGCTCCCGAAAAAACGGAGGCCTTGAGCCCTGAACCGGTTATCGAAACACCACAGGAAGACGCTCAATCGGATATCCAGGGAATGCCAAAAGAGGAGCCTGAAGTGCCGGAGAAAAAACAGGAAAAAGTTTATTATAACTTCGATAATATTGTATTTGTAACCGGTGTATTGGAGATCATGCCCGATGGTTATGGTTTCTTACGCAGCTCCGATTACGATTATCTCAACTCACCCGACGATGTTTACGTTTCACAGTCACAAATTAAACTCTTCGGTTTAAAACCCGGCGATGTAGTTAAAGGTGGTGTACGTCCTCCAAAAGAAGGCGAAAAATATTTTCCACTCATTAAAGTTGACCAGATCAATGGCCGCGATCCATCGTTTGTACGCGACCGCGTGATCTTCGATTATTTAACGCCTTTATTCCCTTACGAAAAAATTAAACTCACCGGCCACCCGCAGGAAAACATGAGTACCCGTGTGATGGACCTCTTCTCCCCTATCGGAAAAGGTCAACGCGGCTTAATTGTGGCCCAGCCTAAGACCGGTAAAACCGTTCTTTTAAAAGATGTGGCCAACGCCATTGCCTATAACCACCCCGAAATTTACCTTATCATCCTTTTGATCGACGAACGTCCTGAAGAGGTAACCGACATGGCCCGCAGTGTAAAAGCCGAAGTGATCTCGAGTACCTTCGATGAACCTGCCGAAAAACACGTAAAAATTGCCAACATCGTTTTAGAAAAAGCAAAACGTATGGTGGAATGCGGTCACGATGTGGTGATACTGCTCGACAGCATTACCCGCCTCGCCCGCGCTTACAATACCGTATCACCCGCCAGTGGAAAAGTACTCACCGGTGGTGTTGATGCGAATGCTTTACACAAACCAAAACGTTCCTTTGGTGCCGCCCGTAAAGTTGAGAACGGTGGTTCACTGACTATTTTAGCAACGGCTTTAACAGAGACCGGTTCTAAAATGGATGAAGTGATCTTTGAGGAATTTAAAGGTACCGGTAACATGGAGTTGCAGTTGGATCGTAAATTATCGAACCGCCGTATCTATCCCGCCATTGATCTTTTAGCTTCTTCTACACGCCGCGACGATTTGCTCATCGACAAAGACACTCTTACCCGCTTATGGGTATTGCGTAAACATTTGGGCGACATGAACCCGCAGGAAGCCATGGAATTTTTACTCGACCGTTTGCGTCGTAGTCAAACCAACGAGGAGTTCCTCATCAGCATGAACGGTTAAGATGAACAAACGTGCGCTTGTTTATGGTTTGGCTTACTGTGCAGTAGCCATTGCCTTTAAATTGTACATTTTACTTGGCGGCTACATCCTTACCAATTTTGGATTCAATTTTTCGCACATCGTTAGCGTTATATTTATCATTCCCTTTTTGTTTTTAGCGGCCACGCAGGTGCGAAAAAAAGATCTGAGCGGGGTGATGAGTGGACGAGAAGCTATGCGGATATCCCTGACTGTAGTTGCAGTGGCTGTAGTGGTAATGAGCATTTACAATTACGTGGAGTTTGTTTGGAAATACAACGAAATTGCAACCACTTATTATAATAGCGATAAATACCTGGAGGTGTTAAAGAAGCTACAAGTACAAAACCCGGGTAAATTAAAAACCGAAGATTTTCCGGCGATCATCTCCGAGCAGATCAACGGCATCACACCTTTCAGATCAACCACTTTTAAACTCATTCCCCTCCTCTTTTTTGGGTTCACCGGCAGTTTTATTTGTTCGGTGTTTGTAAAAAGGCAGGCGAAGTAAACTTCGACTATTTCATAACAACCAGCTTTTGTCTTTCAACTACTTTATTGCTCTGCAATAAGGTTACAAAATAAACCCCGGCATGGTAAGCTGATACTTCTAGCTCGAAAGTTTGAGTTTTTAATTCGAGTTTTTCGATCTCCAGGCCGCTCACGTCTTGGATAATAATTTCACTTGTTTTAGTGTTTTGAGAGCTTAGATCAAGGGTGACTTTAGCGTTTACAGGGTTTGGGTA
>JADMIO010854478.1_pt1 | contig 22049 bp, 19 predicted proteins | sample 8958161 | NCBI WGS metagenome assembly JADMIO01 (sample SAMN16585339, study PRJNA669376) | soil metagenome | isolation source: Crop rotation soil | place: USA: Cullars Rotation, Alabama | collected 2011
CGCGACAACTTGTCCACGTGGAATTCTAAGCTTAGGATCCCAATGTGCTGGAAAGAGCGCGGCGAAAATCAGCGCGACAAATGTCAGGAACCAGAACGGTTGTGTCCACTGCGCTGACCACTCGAAATGGCCCGCGCCCCACAGCAAAAATCCAACAACGGCCAATCCGCGCCAAAACCAGCGAGTGCGGCGCAAAATATGGCCTTCTCGCAATCGCGTGGGCCACATTTTTAGGCCATAAAAACCGAATGCCGCACCTGCTGCGAGCGCCGCCGCATCCTGACCGAGCCAAAACAGCCAAACAGCCACAGACAGAAGCCACAATGTCGCCGGACGCGGGTTTTTGACAGGTTTTCCGTCCACCAACCCCGCAACGCCTACCAAGGTCGCACCAACGAGCCAGAGATACCAAAAACTGAAGCCTGTGCCCTGGATAAGCGCGTTTTGGGGCAATGCAAACGCACCTAAAAACTCACCCGCAAACGCTAAACCAAGCCAGGAAATGCCCAGCAATTCGCGCCGCAAGTGGCTTGCAAACCAGGCGCGCGTTGCCAAGATGACACCGACGCCCAACCCGGCAAAGAAAACCGGCGCTCCGGGAGCCTGTTGGCGCATCATTTCAAGACACGCTCCCGCCAAAAACCCAAAAACCGGCCAGACAATCGCCGCCGCCCAGACGCCGCGCGCCACCCACGGCCAACGGCGTTTGGGGCCCACCAGAAGCGCCAGAGAAAGCGCCGTCGCCAACCCAAACAGGCCCAGCCAGACGACTTGAAACGTCGTTTTCGCGTCATCCAGCCACTCCTGCGCGGCCATGTGGCGCGTCATCACGGCAATGCGCGAATAGGCATCGCCTCCCGCGACAGCAGACCATGCTTCCTTATCCAAAACTTCGCGGTGCAGCCGTTCGCCAAACTCGCCCGCCGTCAAAAAGCCTTCGCCCGCGCGCGTTTGAAGCGTTCCGCCCTTCCCGTTGTGTTGCCAAACGACAATTGGCAAAGATTGCGCGCGTTCGCCACCCAGATCAGGAATCGCCAAAATGACGAGCCGGTCTTGGTTCCGCAGGCGCGGCAACAACGAACGTAATAAAAAATCCGCGCGTTTGAGCGCCAAAAATCGAAACCGTTCAGCTTGGGGCCTGGTGCAAAACGATTCATATTGGGCAGCGCGCCGCGTGTCACCCCATTCGAGCGCAATCAGCCGCACATCCGGCGCTTGAAGCGCCGATATTACCGCCAAAACCGTAGGAATGTGCGCCGAACGCACCCCGAACGGCGATTGACCATCGCTCCGCAACAAACTGGCACCAACATTACCGCCTCCGACAATGCCATTCGGGTCCGTCGCTAAAATCGCCCATTCGCGCGATTTTTGATTGGTTTGAAAGCCCCAATCGCCGCCGCCAATCGCCACGGTGCGCCGCGCGTCCTTTTGAGCCGCGATTGCCGCCAATCGCCCACCTCCATCGGCTTCGCGCGCTACGAGCGGCCACGCGGCGTTCCACAACTCGCCGTTTTTGGGCACACGCCCCAATCGCCGCACAAACGCACCCAATGATGGGCCACTTTCGCCGGGGTAAATCTCGTTAGGGCCAACTGTCCAGGCACTTTCAACCGGCAGACTTCCCTTGAAATCACGCCCCGCAGAAATGGAAAACGCCACGCGCGCCATAGCGGGCGAAAACGGGCCATTTTCCGCCGTTTTTAGCCCGCCTTCCAGCCGCGCCGCACCTAAAGTGCCTTCGTCCAAAACGCGATGTAAGTTTGGAAACGCCAATTCCGGGTCACTCGGCTGCGGCCCCGCGATTTGCGCCCAATCGCCCCATGAAACGCCGCCCAACGCCAGAACCAGCGTTTTTGGCGCGTTTTCACGCGGAGTCTGGGCGAAAAGTGGAGCGGCTAAAACAAACGCAAAAAAGAGGAGAAAAAGGCGTCGGGGCATGGCGCGCCATTAATTTTAGCGATTTTATACTATGTTGATTGGGTTTTCTCGATCCAACTGCGTGTGAGGATAAGCGCGGCAAATTCTGTCTAAAATTAATTCCAAATGCCCTGCGGCCCAACTTGGTGCCTTGACTTCCCATAAATTGGCCGAAGGCACTTTCAAGATACTGCCTCTTCGCACTGCCTTTCCCTCAAAACATACTTCTCCTTCCAGCGTGTAATAGACAAATTCACAATCGTCTGCACCATCCCTTAATCGGCCCGGTGAAACGTATTCCACATGAAAACCGCGACGCTTTAGATCGCGCTCTTTACGCCCGTCCTCCCATTTGAACCAGAAAATTAATCCGACAATTGGAATTGCCGTTAAAGGCCATCGGTAAATGATTGAAACGACGATCCCAATAGCCTGAAAAGCAACGAAAGCATTGACGAATTTATCCCACATCGCAGTGATCTCTAGCTCATTCTAATGCAAAAACCGCCCCATGAATCATCATGGGACGGTTTCTCCAAAAATCTGACTTCAGTTCATATGCTCAATGATGTTGTCGCCGAACTCCGAACATTTAATTTCGGTGGCGCCGTCCATGAGGCGGGCGAAGTCGTAGGTGACTCGTTTGGAAGCGATGGCGCCGTTCAGGCCTTTGATAATCAGGTCGGCGGCTTCGTTCCAGCCCATGTAACGCAGCATCATTTCGCCGGAAAGCACGACCGAACCGGGGTTCACTTTGTCTTTGTCGGCATATTTGGGCGCGGTGCCGTGGGTCGCCTCAAAAATCGCGTGGCCGGTGATGTAGTTGATGTTGCCGCCCGGCGCGATGCCGATGCCGCCGACCTGCGCGGCGAGGGCGTCCGAAAGGTAGTCGCCGTTGAGGTTGAGCGTCGCGATGACGTCGAAATCTTCGGGGCGCGTCAAAACCTGCTGCAAGGTGATGTCGGCGATGGCGTCTTTGATAATGATGCCGTTGGGCAGTTTGCACCACGGGCCGCCATCAATTTCCACGGCACCGAACTCTTCTTTGGCGAGTTCATAACCCCAGTCGCGAAAAGCGCCTTCGGTGAACTTCATGATATTGCCCTTGTGGACAAGGGTGACGCTTTTCTGGCCCTGAGCGATGGCATATTTTATTGCCGCGCGCACCAAACGCTGCGTGCCTTCTTTGGAAACCGGTTTCAAGCCGACGCCCACGGTTTCAATCGCATCAGCACCAAAACGCACCTTTTTGAAATCCTTGGGCATGTTGTCGCGCAAAAACTCCAAAATCTTGAGCGCTTCGGGCGTCCCCGCTTCGTAATCAATTCCGGCGTAAATGTCCTCGGTGTTTTCGCGAAAAATCACCATATCCACTTTTTCCGGGTGCTTGACAGGAGAGGGAGTGCCATCGAAATAGGTCACGGGCCGCAGGCACACATACAGGTCGAGCATCTGGCGCAGGGCAACGTTCAAAGAACGGATGCCGCCGCCGACGGGCGTGGTGAGCGGGCCTTTGATGCCGACGAGATACTCCTTGAACGCTTCCACGGTTTCGTCGGGCAGCCAGTTGCCGGTTTGGTCGAACGCGGTCTGGCCCGCCAGCACTTCTTTCCACTCGATTTTGCGCTCGCCGCCGTAGGCTTTTTCGACAGCAGCATCAAAAACGCGGACAGAAGAAGCCCAAATATCAGGGCCGGTGCCGTCGCCGCGCACAAACGGAATCGTGGGGTTGTTGGGAACGGTCAATTGGCCGTTTTGGATGGAGATTTTTTCGGACATATCAAAAGCCTCTTTGCAAAAGGGGAAACGCGAGCCATTTTAGCAAAAAAGGACGTGTTGAAACACGCAAAAAATCTTATGTTTGCTCCTTGACTTCATGGAAGCGACAAGGAATAATTCTTAATATGAGATTTACAATTTCAATTCTTCTTCTTGTTGGAGCCGCATCAAGCGCTCCTCTTCTGGCACAGGGCACAATCCAGGTGCCATCGAGTTTCACTGTGCAATTGGCGCCGCCACCTGCGCCGACTCCAACTCCCAAACCCGATTACTCTGGTCTAACCGAGGTCATTCGGGCTAAATTTCCTCTCGCCATCACACGCAAGGATTTGGGGCTTGGCTGGCGCGAAGTTCAATATGGCGAGGTCTATTTGACCAAGGGCGAAACGCAAACCATTAATGAACGTGAATATCTGGTGGCCTACAAGTTCACTCAAAGCGGCGCGCCCGAAAAAACGGTGCGGCAGTTTATCGCTGAGTCCAGCGGGCAAAATGTCTCCAATCCAGACCCCGACGACCGTTTTGAACTGGCACTTTTGCCACTGAGCACGCTCGTCCAACCGCTTATCAGTGGGCAAAACGCCTTGCGTTCTTACAAGGCTCCAGAGCTTCGCAACTATTTTTCGGTCGAAAACTTGCCCTCCGCATTTTACGAAAACCTTTCGCTGATTTATCTCCGCAAAATCTCGGCGGCATTGGATTCATATAGCCAAACCTATCTGGGCGTCCTACCACCGCTCGAAACTGCTTTCGCGGCCCAGCAGTCGCTCAAACCCTTTGCCGAAAATCCAGTTATTTTTACTCAACCCGGCCCCAAAGTTCCGTTCAAGGCGAATCCGCTCTTTTCGGGGCGCCGTCGTGCCCATCTCAAGGGCAAAGGCGATTGGGTCATCTTCTACGAAGGCACACCCGCCGCCGACGGTTCGCGCGCTGTTTTGCGATTGAACGGCAACGCGGTGCGGCTCACCGAAAAACAGTGGGAGAAAATCAAAGAAATTTCGCACATCGAGTGAGGAGCGCAAAAATAAAACGGTGTGGAATTCTGATTCCACGCCGCTTTATTTTCCGGCTTGAGTCCAAATGATTCCAGCCACAAGCGCTCCCAGCGCGTAAGACACCACATCGCCCCAATAGCCGACGCTGTGGTGCAGCCATCGCGGGCCAAGCCATTCAAACACGATAGCCCAAAGAAGCAGCCAGAAACCGATTTCGCGGGCTGTCAGCGGTCCATCGCTGCGCCGCAAACCCACGCGCCAGCGGAGCCAGAGCAACGGCGGCAACGCCGCAGGAATCAGCAACGAGTCGTTAAAATGCGTGCGAAAAACGGGAATTTGCCCGCCTAAAATTGGGGCGAGGCAGAAGCGGTTGAGGCCATAAAGCGTTTCCCGGAATAAAGCCGTCAGACTAAGAGCATGGCCTATTCGCAGGATTTGCGCGCTCGCGCCGTAGCAGCGCGTCGGGGTGGAATGAAGCGTGCCGAGGTGTGCACGGTGTTTGGCATCCATCGCACGACGTTGGGCGCGTGGGAGAAGCAACTGGACACGGTGGGGACCCTGACGGCGCGTTCGCCTTCGGGCCGTTTGCCCAAAATTGGTGAGGCGCAACTCGAAGCCTTCGCGGCTCAGGTGCAGGCGCATCCCGACGCCACGTTGGAAGAACACGCGGCGCGTTGGGAACGGGAACACGAGCAGCGCATCGGGCGTTCTTCGATAGACCGCGCCTTGCGACGCTTGCACCTCACGGTGAAAAAAAGAGCGTAAAAGCTCAGGAACGAGACGAGGAAGCGCGTCGCGTGTGGCGCCAAGAAGCCGCCACGTGGGAGGCGTCCCGTCTGGTGTTTCTGGATGAGTGCGGCGTCCACACTGCGATGCACCGGCTCTATGCCCGCGCTCCAAAAGGCCAACGGGCCTATGGCGAGGTGCCGCGCAATCGAGGCAAAAACACCACCGTTTTGGGCGCCTTATCGTGCCAGGGTGTGCAGGCGGTCATGACCTTGCAAGGCGCCACTGACCGCTTGGCGTTCGAGGCGTTTATCGAACAGGTGCTGCTGCCGACCTTGGTGCCGGGGCAGATTGTGGTGTTGGATAATCTCAGCGCCCACAAAAGCCAAACGGCCCAAAAGATGGTCGAAGACAAAGGCTGCGCGTGGGTGTTTTTGCCTTCGTATTCGCCCGACTTCAACCCCATTGAACAGATGTGGAGCAAGTTCAAAAGCGACTTGCGACGCGAGGCGCCGCGCACCCAAGAGCATCTCGACACCCTGGTCTGGCCCCTCTTGGAAACCGTCACCCCAAAACACGCTGAAAATTGGTTTGCTCATGCCGGGTTTGAATGATGCAAACTTTACGGAAAACGCTTTAGGCAAACCAACTCGCCAGACACAACGGGTCACGCCAGAAACGAAACGATGGACGCATTTTAAAGCGTTTCCCGCAAAGAGTTCATCAATTGAAACCCATGTGTGCGAACCAATTTCGCGCGTGCTTTGGGGTGACAGTTTGCAGGAGGGGCCAGACGAGCGAGTCGAGATGCTCTTGGGTTCGCGGGGCTTCGCGTCGCAGGTCACTTTTGAACTTGCTCCAGAGTTCTTCGATGGGGTTGAAGTCGGGCGAATACGAGGGCAAAAACACCCACGAGCAGCCTTTGTCTTCGACCATTTGCTGGGCCGTCTTGCTTTTGTGGGCGCTGAGATTGTCTAACACCACAATCTGCCCTGGCTTCAAAGTGGGTAAGAGCACCTGTTCGATGAACGCCTCGAAGGCCAAACGGTCGGTGGCACCTTGTAAAGTCATCACCGCCTGGACACCCTGGCAGGAAAGGGCGCCTAAGACGGTGGTGTTTTTCCCTCGATTGCGCGGCGCCTCGCCGTGCGCCCGTTGCCCGAGCGGAGCGCGAGCATAGAGGCGATGCATTGCAGTGTGAACGCCGCACTCATCCAAAAAGACCAACTGGCTTGTCTCCCACGACGCCGCCTCTTGGCGCCACAAGCGCCGTGCCTCTTCGTCGCGTTCTGGAGCTTTTACACTCTTTTTTTCACCGTCACTTTGAGCCGCCGCAACGCCCGGTCTATCGAGGACTTGCCCACGCTCTGCCCTTGCTCTTTTTCCCAGCGCTTGGCGTGTTCTTCCAACGTCGCATCGGGATGAGTTTGCACCTGAGACCGTAACGCCTCCTGCTCAGGCACACCTATTTTGGGACGGCGGCCCGAAGGAGAAACAGCCTTCACACTGCCCTGGGTATCCAACCGCTTCTCCCCTGCGCCCAATGTCGTGCGGTGTATCCCAAACACCGCGCACACCTCGCCTCGCTTCATTCCACCCCGACGCGCTGACACGGCCCGCTCTCGTAAATCTGAAGAATATGCCATCTTCCTCAGTTTGACGCGTTCATTCCGGGAAACGCTTTATTAGCTGAGATAGAAAATCGCACCACTCACAGCAACTGCGATAAGTCCTTCTGAAATCCAGGCGAGGGGAAAGCAAACATGGTTTTCTTTTTTCGAACGTGGACCTTACGTGCAAGTTTGGGACTTTTTCGTCCAAAGGGCGCAAAAAGCTGCGTGCTGTGTTAAAAAAAACTGCCATGCAACTCTCCCAAGTCGCCGCGCAACTTTACACTTTGCGCGATTACACAAAAACCCCCGCTGATGTCGCCCAAACCCTTGAAAAAGTGAAGGGCATTGGCTATGACGCGGTTCAGGTGTCCGCCGTCGGCCCGATTGACGAAGCCGAACTTCTGCAACTCGCCAAAGATAATGGTCTCACGATTTGCGCCACCCACGAAGGCATTGGGCCGCTGCTCGACACCCCTGAAGTCATTATTGAACGCTTGCAAAAGCTGGAATGTCCCCACACCGCGCTGGGCTTCCCGTCCGGCGTGGATTTGGGTTCTAAAGAAGGCGTTTTAGATTTTTGCCGCCGTATGGACGACGCCGCCGTGAAATTCAAAGCCGCTGGTCTGACACTCTCGCACCATAACCACCAGCACGAATTTCGCAAAATCGAGGGCAAAACCGTGACTCAGATGATTCTGGAAAACGCGCCTAATGTCGATTTAGAATTGGACACCTACTGGGTGCAATTTGGCGGCGCCAACCCCGAAACGTGGTGCCGCCGTGCCAAAGGCCGTCTGCCGCTGCTTCATCTCAAGGATTACTCCGTTAATGCGGAAAGCAAGCCTGAATATTGTGAAATTGGCAACGGAAACCTCGAATTTGCGGCGATTATCGCAGCCGCCGAAGAAAGCGGCTGTGAGTGGTTTATCGTCGAACAGGACACGACTCCCGGTGACCCATTCGACTCACTGAAGATTTCCTTCGATTACATCAAAGCGAATTTGGTTTAACTCGCCTTCGCCTTGGAAACCCGGTCTTCAGTTTTGAAGACCGGGTTTTTATTTTTGGTAGTGACACAAGTGTTTGATTTTGGAGTCGCGTCGTGAGACGCGCTGCATTGAGAAGAAGTGAGAAGTGGTTTTGCCTCCTACGCTTTCCAGCGCGTCTCACGACGCGACTCCAAAATCAAACACTTGTGTCACCACCCTTATTATTTCTCTCCACTCAGACTCACTGATTTGGCGCCTTTTCCCTGCGGCAACTACACTCCCAAGGCCTTTTCCGCTATGATTCACGTTTCTTTTCCCGACGGCTCGCGCCGCGAATATCAGGACGGCATTTCGCCGCGCCAAATTGCCGAAAGCATCGGTTCTCGCCTTGCTAATGCTGCGCTGGGCGCTTTAGTTGATGGCAAAGCCTGGGATCTCAATCGCCCACTTCCCGGCGATTGCACGCTGCAAATTTTGACCTGGAACGATGCCGCAGGGCGCGAAATCTATCGCCATTCCTCGACCCACCTAATGGCTCAGGCCGTTCAAGCGTTGTTTCCTGCTGCTAAGTTGACTGTTGGGCCGCCATTGGAAGACCGTTTTTACTACGATATTGACATCGAAGGGCTTTCGGAAGCCGATTTTGAAGCCATCGAAGCCAAAATGCGCGAGTTCGCCGCCGCCGATTTGCCCATTCAGCGCGAGGAAATCACGCGCGACCAAGCCAACGAACTCTTCGCGGGCGACGAATACAAGTTGGAGTTGCTGAAGGACATTCCCGAAGGCGACGCCATCTCGATTTATCGCCAGGGCGATTGGTTCGACCTCTGTCGCGGGCCGCACCTGCCTTCGACGGGAAAACTCAAGGCGTTCAAGCTGCTGTCGGTCGCGGGCGCTTACTGGCGCGGCAAAGCCGAAAACAAGCAGTTGCAGCGGCTTTACGGCACGTCCTACCCGTCGCAAAAAGAATTGGATGAGCATCTGGCGCGTTTGGAAGAGGCCAAAGCGCGGGACCATCGCAAATTGGGTCGCGAATTGGGCTTGTTCCTTCTTTCGCACGAAGTCGGCGCGGGGCTGCCGATTTGGCTTCCCAAAGGCGCCACCGTGCGCCGCGCGTTGGAAGAGTTCATTCGCACCGAGTTAATGAAACGCGGTTATTTGCCGGTTTATACGCCGCACATCGCCTCCAGCGAACTTTTCAAAAAGTCGGGGCACATTCCCGCTTACGAAGAGTCCATGTTCCCGCGTTTGACGACCAAAGATGGCGAGGAATTCGCGCTCAAACCGGTCAACTGCCCTTTCCACATCCAAATTTACGCTTCGTCGCCGCGTTCCTACCGCGAATTGCCGCTTCGCTACGCCGAATTCGGCACGGTTTATCGATGGGAACTCTCCGGCGAAGTCGGCGGACTGACGCGCGTGCGCGGCTTCACGCAGGACGACGCCCACATCTTCCTGCGGCCCGATCAACTCGTCGAAGAGTTCAAAAACCAAGTCGAATTGGTGCTTTTGGTTCTGGGCCGTTTAGGGCTTTCCTACACTGCACGCGTCGGTTTGCGTGACCCGCAATCGGATAAATACGTTGGCTCTATTGAAGCATGGGGCGAATCCCAACTTGCCCTTTTGGAAGCCGTGGACGCATTGGGCATTCCTCACACCGTCGCCGAAGGCGAAGCGGCGATTTATGGCCCCAAACTCGACTTTATTGTGCAGGACGCCATTGGTCGTTCGTGGCAGTTGGGCACAGTTCAAGTGGATTACGTGCTGCCTGAACGTTTCGGTCTTGAATACACCGGCAGCGACGGCCATAAGCACCGCCCGGTGATGCTTCACCGCGCGCCATTCGGCTCATTGGAACGCTTTACTGGCGTTCTCATCGAGCATTTCGCCGGAGCGTTTCCGCTGTGGTTGGCACCGGTTCAAATCGCCATTTTGCCGATTGCCGACCGTCATCACGAAGCCGCGCAAAAAGTCGCTGCGAAGTTACAGGAAGCCGGTTTTCGAGTCGAAACCAACCTCGAAAACGAGAAAATCGGCGCCAAAATCGCCGTCGCCGAAACGCAGAAAACCCCTTACATGGCCGTCATCGGCGACCGTGAAGCCGAAAGCGGCGGCGTTTCGCTGCGCGCCCGTGGCCGCAAGGATTTAGGCGCAATCGGTGCGGACGAACTGCTGGAGAAGTTGGAGAGCGAATTGTAGGGGCATGGCGTGCCATGTCCGGGTTGTCACCGAAGGTGACAGCCTATTCATCCCTTGAAGTTGAAACCGCCGTATACACGGCGGACATGGCACGCCAGGTTTCTACGGTTTCACTCCACGTCAAATTCGCCGCCCAACGCAAACAACTCTCGTTTCAGCTTTAAAACCGCCAAGTCTTTCGCCTTGGCTTCGCACATCACGTCGAATTCGATGCCGCAACTGCGTCTCACAGCGCGGGCAAAGGGAATAAAAACGTTGTCGTCAACATAGTCGGCGTGCTGGGACAGCAGCGCGGGCGCATCATGCGCGACCTTTTTGCCGGTTTCTTTGTCGCGGCGCAAAATCTGACGCGCTTCCTGACGCGGCGAGGAAAAGTGGATTTTCGGGCGCCCATTGCCCTCCCACGTTTTCAAAATCGCACAACACGCTTCCACGTGGTCCAAACCTTCGGGATTAATGCAGGTGAGGTGCTGGTGGTCGAAAATGCAGCGAATTCCGGTCGCTTCGTGAATTTTCAACACTTCGGCGGCGCTCCACGACACGTCATCGTTTTCCAACACCAGGCGCCGCCGCGCCGGTTCGCTGAGCCTCTTGTAGTTTTGAATAAAGCGTTCACGTGCCGCATCAGGGTCGCCGTAAACGCCGCCGACGTGCGTGACAACGACGCCATCCGGCCCTTGCCCCATAATATCGAGCATTTCGGCTTGTGCCGCGAAATCGCGCAATGAAGCCGCCACGATTTTTTCCGACGGCGCGTTGAGAATGATGTATTGCGACGGGTGAAACGAAAGCCGTAGGTTCATTTCCTGCGCGCGTTTGCCCAAGGCTTCCAATTCGCTTCGTGCTTCCTGGAGTTGGTTGTGAAATTGGGGCAGGTCAGGATGCGTCAAATACGGCGCGAAATCGGACGAAATTCGATACATCGAAATGCCGGTTTCGCCCAGATAATCGAAAATCGCGTGCGCGTATTCAATCGAATGACGCAGGTGCGGGTTGTTTTGCCAGCGCCGCGCATCATTGCTTTTCAGCCCCGCGCGGCCCAGAACTTTCACGGCAAATCCAAGTCTCATGCAATCCTCAAATCATGCCCTACCGTTGCCAATAATCTCTCCAGCCACGATTTTTCGGGCGCCACTGGCGGTTTTGACCAACAAGGCGCCGTCCTCGTCCACGCTTTCGGCCAGCGCATAAAACGATTCGCCGCCTTGCTGAATCGGCACAACCTCTCCCAACGTCGCGCAACGAGAGGAAAATTCAGCGCGCAACTGCGGCCAGTCTGCGGCTTTGAGGCGCCCAAAATCGGTTTCCAAAGCGCGCAAAATGGCCTGCGAGTAACGGGCAACTTCGTGAGTTTGTCCCGTCGCTAAAAGCAAAGATGAGGCCGGATAAAGTGGGCGTTCAGGCAAATCGGCGGTATCGTGGTTGCAGTTGAGGCCAATCCCCACCACAGCGCGCTCAGCGTTCGCCTCGCACAAAATTCCGCCAATTTTTTGGCCGCGCCACAGCAAATCGTTGGGCCATTTGGTTTGAATCAAAAGTCCACTTTCGCGCTCCACGGCGCGCGCGCAAGCCAACGCGGCGACAAGAGAAATTTGCGGCAATGGCACCGATTTTTCGGGCCGCAAAACGACCGATAAATACAATCCTCGATCCGGCGGCGAACTCCAAATGCGGCCCAATCGCCCACGCCCTGCGGTTTGGGTGTTAGCAATAACAACCGCGCCGTGTGATGCTTCGGGCCATTCTAGTGCTTCCCGATTGGTTGAATCGGTCGTTTCGAGGTAACGCAGTGGTTCGCCGAAACTCACGCCAACCACTCGCCCAATCGCGTCATCGCTTCGTCGTTGGTCAACAGGCGCGAGAGGCCCAATTCTTTGGCCTTCTGGCGAATTTCAACTTCCAAATGGCCGCAAAAACCGGCGATTTTGGCATTCGGAAAGCGTTCGTGACACGGCGCGATGAGTTCTATGCCGTTGAGGGGCCGCGAGGCGAGATTAATCAACACAACCGAAAAATCGCCGCTTTCGGGCACCTTTCGCGCCATTTTGACGGAGAAACCGGCGTTCTTCAGTTGCGCTTCGATGCGGCCCGAACTCATCAGATTATCGTCCATCAGAAGCGCGGTTTTCATTCGTCATCTCCCAGAACAGCCAAAGTCGCCGCTACGCTTTCGGCAAGGGCGCCGAGGTTGTAACCGCCTTCCAAAACGGCCACCAAACGGCCTCCGCAGAGCGACTTCGCCCAATGTTTCGCGTCCAAAACGAGCGCGGCGAAATCGGCGGACACCAAATTCATGTGCGCCAATGGGTCGCCAATGTGAGCGTCATAACCCGCCGAAACTAAAATGAGGTCGGGCTGAAACTTTTCAACTTCTGCACCAACTTTTTGCCAGACGCGACGATAAAGCACGCCGTTTGAACCGGCGGGAAGCGGGAAATTGAGCGTAGTTCCCAACCCGGCGCCTTCGCCGCGCTCTTCGGCGGCGCCAATGTTCGGAAAGAGCGGCCATTCGTGCAGCGAAGCGTAAAAAACCGAGCCGTCTTCGTAAAAAATCTCTTGCGTGCCATTCCCCGCGTGAACGTCGAAATCCAGAATCGCGACTTTTTTCAATCCATGCGCGTTTTGCGCGTGACGCGCGGCGATGGCGACGTTGTTAAACAGGCAAAAACCCCACGACGATAGTGCTCGGCGACCACTTTCGGCGTGATGACCGCAAGGTCGCACCGCACAAAATGCATTTTCCGCTTCACCATTCACAACCACATCCACGCTACCAATGGCAGCGCCCGCCGCGAGGGTCGCCGCACGAAACGACGAGGGAGAAATCAGCGTATCGCCGTCAAGCGCGCCCCCGCCGCTTTCGGCGATGTTTTTCACCCGATGAATGTGGCGTAGCAAATGGCACGCTTCGATTTGGTCTTCCGTCGCAATGGAAAATTCGGCGTGAAGTAAGTCGTCCCACTGCCCGGTTTGGTGAAGATATTTCTCAATCGCTCGCAAGCGGTCAGGGCGTTCGGGATGCGATGATCCGGTGTCATGCAGTAAAAAATCGGGATGAGTGAGGAACGCAGTTTTCATTCGTAAATTAAGAGTAACAGGACTTTTCAAGCACGCGTCAACCGCCCGTTGGAGTTGGAGACGTTTGGTAAAGCAGAATTTCTGTCGGAATTTTATACGCAGGAGATTTCATATTTGCGAAACTTGGTCGCCACCACATGAATCTTCAAACTCCTTTTGCACTCAAAAACTGCCACCGCGACCTCCAAAATATCGAACTTCTACGCCTGGAAACCTGTGGAGACCTAAGCATCACTTTCTGGCACGACACCACCAATGGGCGTGTCCAACTGGGCCTCTTTCCCACTGCCAAGTCCGACGAACTCGCCGTCCATCGCTCCAATCTCATTGGGAATCCTGAACAAGACCTGGTGCCGTTTGACAATGCGCCGCCGGTGCGATTTGAATCGCTGGTGCAACTTAAGGTGCGCGAGGAAGTGTATGCGGGCGGTTTCGTGTCGGGTTTAACGATGCGGAATTCGCCGTCGAGCGACCATTTAAAGTTGGCGAACCAGGAAAAGATTATTGAAGGCCCAAAAACCGAAATCCGCACACTATTGGAATCGCCCGCGAAAACTTATGCGGTTTTGCACCGGCTCTGGTGGTTTGAAGGCGAAAACGGCTTTCGCACTGCCGCAACGCTTCAAAACACCGGCGGAGAGCCATTGGATTTGGAATTTCTCGCATCGTTTTCACTCGCGGGAATTTCGCCGTTTGCGGAAACCGACGGCATGGGCAGACTTGTTTTGCACCGTTTGCGCTCATTTTGGAGCGCCGAGGGACGTTTGCTGTCGCAACCGATTGAAAGCCTGGGACTGGAACCATCGTGGGGCGTTTTTGGAGCGCGTGTCGAGAGGTTTGGACAAATCGGCTCCATGCCCGTGCGCGACTGGTTTCCCTTTGTCGCTGTGGAGGACACCGTTGCAGGCGTGACGTGGGGCGCACAGTTGGCGTGGCCGGGAAGTTGGCAAATGGAGGTCACCCGACGCGACGATTTTCTGAGCATTTCGGGCGGTTTGGCTGACCGGCAGTTCGGTCATTGGCTAAAAACCGTCGCGCCGGGTGCAGAGTTTTCGACACCCGAAGCGCGGCTTTCGTGCGCCGTGGGCGGGCTTGAAGACGTCTGTGATACCCTGACCGGCTTGCAGAAACACTCGCTTGAAGCTCAGCCCCGATGGGAGCGCGAGTTGCCGCTGATTTGTAACGATTGGTGCACCCATTGGGCCGATACCAACCACGAAAAAATCGTCGCGATGGCCGAACGTCTGCGGGATACACCGGTGAAATACCTCGTCATTGACGACGGCTGGCAAGACCGGCCCGGCGAGGGAATGCAGATGATCGGCGACTGGAACGTGCATCCCACGCGCTTTCCTGATTTGAAAGCGACCTGCGACCAAATTCGCGCCAACGGACTCATTCCGGGCATCTGGTTTGAGTTTGAGGCTTGCACCGATTCCGCAGCGGCCTGGAACGAAACTGACCACTTTTTGCATCGTGATGGCGCGGTTTTACAAGTCGGCGCGAGGCGTTTTTGGGATTTGCGTGACCTTTGGACGCACGACTATCTGGCACGCAAGGTCATAGGATTGCTGCGCGAGTGCGGCTTTGGCTATTTGAAGGTGGATTACAACGACAGCATTGGTTGGGGCGTAGACGGCGCCGAAAGTCCCGGCGAAGGACTGCGGCAGCATTTAGTGGAAGTGCAGACCTTCTTCCGTCGCATTCGGCGCGAGTTGCCCGATTTGGTGATTGAAAACTGCTCATCGGGCGGCCATCGTTTGGAGCCTTCGATGCTCGAAATCTGCGCACAGGCGAGTTTTTCCGACGCCCACGAATCGCCGGAAATCCCCATTCTCGCCGCCAATTTGCTGCGGGTGATGCTGGCCCGCCAAAGCCAGATTTGGGCTGTTCTGCACGTCCAAGATTCGCCCCGACGCCTCGGTTACTCGCTCAGCGCAGGTTTTTTGGGCCGCTTATGCTTGAGCGGCGAAATTGCCGGGTTGAGCGCTTCGCAAATGGATTTGGTCAACAGCGCGCTGGATTTTTATCAACGGGTTGCGCCTGTGATTCGAGACGGAAAAGTCCGCCGCTTTGGGCCGGAAGTGAAGTCCTATCGCAACGCCGAGGGCTGGCAGGGCGTGAGGTTTAGCACGGAAATCGAGATTTTGGTTGTCGTCCACAGCTTTACGGGCGGTGGCGATGTCGAAATCCCACTTCCAGTGGGCAACTGGCAGTTAACAGACGAGTTTTCGGATGCAAAACGCAAGGCGCACATCGAAAATGGGGTTTTGGAGCTTTCGGAACTCAGCGAATGGAGCGGCTGGGTAGGACGACTTGCGCGCAATTAAGAGAGGGCTAAATTATCAATTAGCCGCGTCTTTCCCACATGGGCCGCGATTAAAATTCTCGCGGGTCTGCCGTCCAAAATGGAAAGTGGAGCCAAGGTTTTGGCATCGACAACAGTGACATATTGAGGTTGAATGAGCCTCTCAGCGCTCAATATTTGGGCCATGACGACGCCAATTTTCGCCACATTCCGCTCCCCGGCCTGAGCCGCATCTCGTCCGGCACACATGGCACGAAAAATCGTCGCTGCCGCGCGGCGTTCTTCAGGCGCTAGATAGGCGTTCCGGCTGGAAAGCGCAAGACCATCGGCTTCGCGGACGGTTTCAACGGGCACGATTTGCAAGGGAAAATTGAGGTCTTGCACCATGCGTTCGATGACGCGGAGTTGCTGGTAATCTTTCTCGCCAAAATAAGCGTGTGTAGCACAGCAAATATTAAAAAGCTTCGCCACGACGGTCGCAACGCCGCGCAAATGACCAGGGCGCGTGACGCCTTCCCACATCTCGTCGAAGGGCATCACATCGACCCATGTCCCCGAATGACGCTCATAACCGGCCCACATTTGTTCGTTAGTCGGTGCGAATACAGCATCACAACCGTTTTTCTCCAAAATTTCGCAGTCGCGCTCAAAAGGGCGCGGATATTTCGATAAATCTTCGTTCGCGCCAAATTGCGTTGGGTTCACAAAAACCGATGCGCAAAACCGCGAATTTTCCTGTCGAGAGCGGGCAAAAAGCACTTCGTGGCCCGCGTGGAGTGCGCCCATCGTTGGCACAAAGCCAATCGTTTGGCCCCCACAACGCCACGCTTTGCCCAAATCCTGCATTTCGGCGGGGGAATTGATAATTTTCATGGTAATTTCACATCCGTCCAAGGATTGAGGTCGTCAGCCGAATCTAACCAATCGGAATCATCTTTTATATGGTGTCGTAACTCCTCTAATTTGTCAGGTTCCATTTGCCATGCGTGCGTATTCAACGGGAATTGAGATGCTTGCACCTCAGTTATGAAACTTTCCGCTGCCGAAGCCCACACACTACGAGTTTCAGCATATCGCTGAACAAATCGAAAGGTTTTAGGAGTTATTCCCACTAAGTCATTCCAAACTAAAACCTGTCCATCACACTCCGCCCCTGACCCAATTCCAATGGTAGCAATCTCGATTACCTGTGTAGTTAACGCAGCTACTTCTTGCACTACAGCTTCCAAAACGACTGCAAAACAACCGCTCTGAGATAGAAACTTGGCACTAGAGATTAACGGCCAGGCCGTCTCCAAGGTTTTACCTTGCACCACACCGTCAATTGTCAGCAATGATTGAGGGGTGAATCCCAAGTGTCCCATCACTGGAATCCCATTCTGTATTAATTTGGTGATTGTATTCTCTGGTGTGCCTTCTGTTGTTCCCTCCAACTTCACCGCATGAGCCCCCAGTTGCATCAGCGCCACGCTGTTCTTCACCGCGTCTTCAATCGTAGCATAGCTCCCAAAGGGCAAATCGGCGACGACGGGAACGTCTTTGCGTCCCGATTGGGCCACCCCGCGCACGACGGCGGCAGTGTGGCGTTTCATGTCCTCCATCGTGACGGGAATCGTGTTTGGATAGCCCAGAATCACGTTTCCCAGTGAATCGCCAACCAGAAGCGCGTCGGCTCCGGCATCGCAGGCAATTTGGGCCGAGGGCGCGTCGTAGAGCGAAATCATGGCGATTTTTTCGCCGGAACGCTTTTTGGCCGCGAAAACGGACAGTGGGGAAAGCATAGGGAGCGGTATAGTTTAAAACCAAGAGACACCAAAAAGGAGACGTGTCGGGCAGTTTAAATGCCCGACACGTCGTTTTCGTGGTTTAGCGGCTTTGGACTTTGCCTTCGCCAACCGGCATGATGGTCGCGTCGAAGATGCCCTGATTGGACTCGACTCGCGCACCAAAGCCAATGATGCAGCGTTCGACATGAGTGTTGGCACCGATTTTGGCGCCTGTCCAGACGATAGATTTTTCGACCGTCGCGCCAGCGCCGACCTCAACATCTTCACCCAAAATTGAACCAGCGCTAATAGTGGCACCAGCGCCGATTTTGCTTCCGGCGCCGATGAGACAGGGCTCGTTCACGCGCGCGCCAGGGGCGATTTCTACGCCTTCGCCGACATAAAATCCCTGTTCGTTTTTCTCAGCGCCAACGTGGAGTTCGACCAAATTCTCAAAAAAGTCGCCTTGAACGTCGCGGTATTCGCGCAAATTTCCGACGTCGCGCCAGTATTCGTGCGACTCAAAGCCGATGAACGTCTCGCCCGCTTCCAAAATTTCGGGAAAAACCTGTTTTCCGAAGTCGTAGAACTGGCCCGACGGAATGTGATCGAGAATTTCAGGATTGAAAAGGTAAACGCCCATGTTCACCAAATTCGAGGGCGCTTCTTCTTTTTTGGGTTTTTCGACGAATTTTTGGATTTGACCCGAGTTTTTGTCCAAAACGACGACGCCAAATTGCGAAGGGTCTTCCACTTCGGTGAGGCCAATTGTGGCAACAGCACCTTTCTCGTGGTGGAATTGGAGCATTTTGGAAAGGTCAATGCTCGTCAAATCATCACCGCCAATCACCAGAAACGGCTCGTCGCCAAAAAAGCTATAAAGGTCTTGGACGCGCTTGAGGCCACCTGCCGTGCCCAACAGTTCGGCTTCGCGGTTAAAGGTGATTTTGGCACCGACGTGGGAGCCGTCACCGAAGTAGTCTTCGATTTGCTGAGCCAAATAATGGGTATTCACGATAATATCGTCGAATCCGTGAGAAACCAGCAACCGGACAATGTGTTCCATCACCGGGGCATTGAGGACAGGCACCATCGGTTTGGGGGTGGTGCGGGTGATTGGGTCAAGGCGAGAACCAACGCCCGCCGCTAAAATCATCGCTTTCAACGAAAATTCCTTTTCAAATGAGTTTGGGCCAAAAAAAGGGAAGGCCACGTAAATGGTCTTCCCTCTGCGATTTTTGTTCCGACTGAGTTTACTCCGGTTGCGGAACCGGACTTTCCCCTGTTGATGGTTCGGGGTTCGATTCTGGTGCCGGAGCTTCTTCGGTCCGGGGAACCGGACTTTCCTCGCGCGCGGGAGTGCTTTCCTCGACGGGATTTGTCACCTCTTCGCGTGGTTCGGCGCGGCGTTCCCGCTCTCGGCGACGGCGGCGCGGCTTGGGCGTTTCTACTTCGCTCGGCGTTGGATCGGCGCTTTCGACGACCTCTCGGCGACGGCGCGGTTCGGTTGTCGTTTCAGTGACTTCCGCGTCCACACCGGGCGTTTCGCGAGGTTTGGCGTCTAAAACCGGCGAACTGGGCGCCTCGGCATCAGATTTCAAGAGGCCAGCTTCCTTGAGAACAGCGAGCGCGCCGGGCGAAGCGTTATTCACCAACCCGATGTCGTCCGCTTTAGTCGAAGAAGAGCGCACCAGGAACGAGTTCGCATTGAATGACGAGCCGAACATCGTGGTGAGCAATTTTTCGTTTTCGGGGCGATTGAGAATGATGTCGCCGTTCTCGGCGTAGATGCCAAAGAGAGTCAATGGTTGAATTTTTTCCGCAGCGCCCAGATTTTTCGTAAAAAATGCGGCAGCAACCAATTCGTCATCACTCAGGTCGGTGCGAAACTCCTCCCGCGCTTTTGTGACCAAATCCGACAATTGCCACGGCTGGGCGGCTTTGCCCATCATCGACTTGGCGAGTGCCTTCATGACCTGTTGCTGACGGCGGATGCGGCCCGGATCGCCTTCGCGGTCGTAGCGAAAACGCACATAGCCATGCGCCTGCTCGCCATCAAGCCATTGGGGGCCAGGGTCGAGGTCTACGCCCCATTGGCCCCAGTTGTCGCGGTAGTGGATGTGGCCACGATAGAGTTTGCCTGTCCGCGAATCGCGTTTGAGTGCGCCATCCACGTTCACGTAAACCCCGCCAACCATGTCCACCAGTTTTTTGAAGGAATTGGGCTTGATAACGGCAGACCGGTCAATGCGAATCCCGAACTCTTCGCCGATAACTTTTCTCAACAACTCCATCCGCTTTGCGGGGTCGGTGCCGCCTGAAGAATAGACCGAATTGAGCTTGCGGCGACGATGCACATCACCGTCGAGGTCAGCAAACGAGATGCGAGCATCGCGCGGCATTGAAAGTAGCCGCATGGTCTTATTTTCGCGGTTGAGCGTAAACACGATCATCGTATCCGAACGCGGCGGCGAATCGGTGTCAATGACTTGAAACGGCGCATATTTTCCGGTGCGCGGGTTAAAAACTTTGTCGATTTTCCAGTTGTAATCTTCCCCGACGAGCAAAATATTGACCTGGTCTTGTCCGACTTGGTCAAACAGCAAATCCGGATTTTGATATGCCTGAATGACTTTCGGCGCCATTTCAGTGACGCCTTGAGCTGTTTTCCGGCCCTTTTCGGTAAACGCTACCCACCCCGCTCCAAGACCAAATAGAGTTAAAAACGAGACACCAACCGCTTTCCAAAAGCGGCTCTTTTTCTTTTTGAGTTGTTTTCCGAAAACGTCCATGCCCTCGCGTGAGGGAACGGGAAGTGGGGCTTCTGCCAAAACTGCACCTCCAAAGTGCGCGCCAAGTTTAACAAAGCGCCCATTTGGCGGCGGTAAAATAAGCACAAACGGCAAGCGCAGTGCAAAGTTTTGTCAAGGCCCCTCTATGCGTTCTCCCTCTCCCGTTCCCGTCTCCGACCAAAGCGCCAATCCCAAGGCACGCCAGGGTATTGGCTGTCTCTTCGCGTTTTGCGGACTGTTTTTTGTAGTCGGTTTCGTCGTGTTCATTTTCACTTTTGTGCGCCCCGCACTGCAAATCGTGGCCGCCCGAAATTGGGGTGCCACTTCGTGTCAAATCACGACCAGTTCGCTCATCACCGGACGGGACAGCGATGGAGACAGAACCTACACCGCTGATGTTGGCTATTCCTACACTTGGAAGGGCACCAACCACGCGGGAAACCGCATTCTTTTTGGTGCGAAGAGCAACTCTTACAACAGCCAACAAGCAATAATCGCTCAATATCCTGTTGGCAGCACAACGACCTGTTACGTCAATCCCGCTGACCCTGCCGAATCGGTTTTGAACCGCGCTCCGACCTCTGCATTATGGTTTGGACTTATGCCACTGATATTTTGCGCTTTTGGTGCTGGAGTGCCTCTTTTAGCATCAAGAGGCATGAAAAACAGCCGGCGTCCCACTTCAAACTGGCAAGCAAAAACGCCCGCCGTATCGAGCGAGGGCACTTTCTTATCACCTCATGCCGCCGCACTTTCAGGAACTGTCGGGCCCGTCGTTTTGAAGCCCAAATCCACACCAACGGCACGCGCAACAGGGTTAGGTTGTTTTGCGGTCTTTTGGAACGGTTTCGTCGGCTTTTTCCTCTTTTCCATGCTCAAGGACGGTTTCAGCGGCTTCCAGATTTTCCCACTACTGTTTATGATTCCGTTCGTCCTGATTGGCCTTTTCATGCTGGGCGCCTGGATTTCCAGCACCCTGGCGATATTCAACGCGCAGGCCACTGTGACACTCTCGCGTCCGTTTTTACGTCCCGGTGAAAGCGCGGAAATAGGCTGGAAGTTATCCGGAGGTAAAAAACCAGAGCGTGTGCAGGTGTGGCTCGAAGGCCGCGAGGAAGCGATTTATGAACGTGGAACAGACACACTCACCGACAAATCGCTCTTTTTCCGGGAGGATTTGGCTGACACAACAACTGAAATCATGGCAGGACAGGCGACACTGAAACTCCCACTCGACACCATGCATTCATTGGAAGCACCGCACAACAAAATCATCTGGACACTGACACTTTTGGGCCATGTCGCCCGCTTTCCCGACGTGAGGGAAGAGTTTGTAATATTGGTGGAGCCAAGGAGCTAAAATGAGCCGATTTGACCTTGTCCTGCGCGGCGCAAAAACCGCATTTTTGCCCGGTGAAACCGTTGAGGGTGCTGTAAGTTTCAATTTAGACGCTCCCACAGAAGCCATTGAAGTGCGCTTGGTGTGGTTTACCATGGGTAAAGGCACGCAGGACGTTTCGGTAGTGGACTCAAGCCGACTCGAAGCCCCAGGAGGGGGCGGCGAATTGCCTTTTTCCTTTACATTGCCGACCGCACCACATTCTTTTTCCGGGAAGCTGATTTCACTCATCTGGGCCGTCGAAGCCTTGGTTTTACCCACAAAACTGGGCAGCGACAACGCCCGCATCGAGTTTGTCATGGCCCCCGAAGGTCGAGAAATCGAACTTCCCACCGAGGAAGAACTAAAATCGCCCGCGCAAATTGGCTTTGCAGCGCGCAAGGCAGCGTATCAGGCGGCAAAAGGCCAACAGACTACGGGGGATAGTGGGATGACAATCCACAAGTAGGGGCGGGGCACCGTCCCCGCCCTTGATTTGCAAAAGG
>JADMIO011565031.1_pt1 | contig 22048 bp, 15 predicted proteins | sample 8958161 | NCBI WGS metagenome assembly JADMIO01 (sample SAMN16585339, study PRJNA669376) | soil metagenome | isolation source: Crop rotation soil | place: USA: Cullars Rotation, Alabama | collected 2011
GCGACTTCAAGTCACGTGAATTCCAAGCTTCGGATCCCACTGTGCTGGAAAGTGTGAATTGCCCGCTAGTTATTAGAGTGATCAAAGGGGAGGCATTCTTTGACCAGAGTAAGAAGTGCGTTTACACTTATCGAGTTGCTCGTCGTGATCGCCATTATCGCCATTTTGGCAGCAATTCTCTTTCCCGTTTTCGCCCAGGCGCGAGAATCTGCTCGTCAGACAAGCTGCTTGAGCAACACGAAGCAGCTCAACCTCGGTATCCTTCAGTATGTGCAGGACTATGACGAGAAGTTTCCGATCTGGTGCTTCGGCGTCAACAACGATCCCAACCAGTGGGCGCCATTGTTCGGCCCCGGCACTCCCGATAAGCCCTGGGGCGTCTGGAAAAACCGGCATTTTGGCTGGGACAAAGCGGTTCAGCCTTACGTTAAGAACGTGCAGATCTTCCGATGCCCGAGCACCGGTGATGGACCGGCGCAGGAGAATGCTGGCACGGACGATAGTGATGTCACGGGCGCCGTTGCCTATGGGCTAAACGCTCACCTTAGCGGCCGCGATCCTGGCGATCCGCTTTTGAGCAGAAACCTCGCCGGCGTGCGGTTCCCCGCGACCTGCATCATGCTCGCCGAGGTTTCCCGCGCCAACTCCACGGGTGAGACCACCTGCGAAGTCAACTGGCTTGAGTGGGGCTACAACGGCGGCCACGACCGCCAGCTCAACGGCGACAACAATGCTGGAAACGCTGGCTGGGACGGTAACGACGGCGGCGGCTACAAGACCAACTACAACGCGCTCTGCCATCAGGGTACCGGCACCTACTGGGGCAACACGGCGGCTCTTCGCCATCACAAGGGCGGCGCCAACTACGCATTCGTAGACGGCCACTCGAAGTGGTACACCGGCGATGCCAGCTGCGTCGTATGGGACACCCAGCTCGTTGGCGGCGTTCAGGGAAATCAGACCGGCCGCTCCATGAGCTATATTCCCTAATTCGCTCTTCATCTCTTGCTGCCGTGCTCTCCGCACTTTGATTTCACCACGCGGATATGCATAAAGCATTTTACAACCTGCAGCACGGGTCCCATCTTGATTGGGACCCGTGCTGCAGGTTCTGCCGACTCTCAATTGTTTGATTGTGTTTTAAAACCCGGTTCTAATTCGATGAAGATACCAGAGAAAAGAGTTATGGTCGCGGCAGTTGCTGCGATTTTGATTGCTGCAGCGGTCGTGGTGCGTATTCAGGTCGCGGCCAGGTATAAGCGGACTCAAGTGGCTTACGCGCGCTATGTGGAGCGAACGGCGCTCCAGCAAAAGGCTGAGGCCGAGGCAAGCGCGAACGAACAGAAGATCGCGCAGCTACAGGCGGCGGTGGCGAAGAACCCAAAAGATACGAAAGCCCGCTGGGCTCTCGCCGCCGAGCTTCAGAAGTTCAAGATGATCCCCGAGGCGCTCACACAGCTCGAGGAGATTGCGGCCATCGACCCGAACGATCAGTTCGCGGGCGTGGGCATCGCCAACCTCCAGCTCGCGGAGAGCCGCCTCAAGGATGCCGAAGAGTCATTCAAGAAGGCCACGCGCAAATGGCCGAAGAATATCGAGGCATGGCAGGGTTTAGCGGCAACTCAATACCAGCAGCGCCAATTCCGTGATGCCGGCCAATCTGGGCGGCATGCGCTCAGCATCGATCCTAACGATCGCGACAGCAAGATGATTGTCGCCTCTTCCGCGCTTGAGTTCGCCCAGGAGTTCCCGGACGAGCATGAGACCCGAGACCCGCTGCTGATCGCAAAGACGCTCTACACGATGATGGCGAAGGATGAGCCGGAGAACGGCCAGTTCCAGTATCAGCTCGGGCTCACGAAGTATCTCCTACATGACAAGAAGGGCTCGCTGCCACACCTTCAAAAGGCCGCTACACTTTTGCCGGAACGGGCGAACATTATCGTCGATTATGCCCAGGCGCTGATCAGCAGCGGCAAAAATGCGGAGGCGCGAGAAGTGCTGAAGGCCGCACAAGCGCGCATGCCTAAGGTAGCTGCTATTTATCACCTGATCGGTGAATCTTATCAGTACGACAGTGATCCCAAGTCGATTCAGGAGGCAATCGCTGCCTGCACCAAAGCGGTAGAGCTCGCCCCGAATACGCCTACCTATCTGGATCGACTCGGCATTGAGTATCTGAAGGCGAAGGATATCGAGCGTGCCCGCGTCTCATTCGAAAAGTCGCTCCTCCTGAATGCAAATCGCTCCTACCCTTACCAGCAGCTCGCGGGTATCTATACGCGCATGGGGGACACCAAGCGCGCCCAGATTGCGGCGAAGATGGCCACGCGCATGGTCGCGAATGATGAAACGATGCGGCACCTGGAGGCGCTGAGCGCACAGTACCCCGGGGCGACCAATCTGCTTCTGGAGCGTGCCAACAGATATCGAGATCTGAAGATGTATGGCCCCGCCCGGGACCTCTATGAGCAGACGCTGAGCGTAGACCCCGCAAACGCCGAGGCAAAACGAGGCGTTGAGGCGATTGATAAGCTACGAATGGCGGCCACGGCCCCGAAACCGTCGCCTGCACCAACTCAGTGATTGCCATAAAGCTGTAACGGCGAACCTGATTCTGCCCGTATGTGAACATGGGCCTTAAAGTTGTAAGTTCGAGCCCGCAAACACCCCTATGGCAATAGCGACAAAATCTAATTCGAGAAAGCCAGCGGCAGCTTACGCGATCGTCGGCGCAGTCGTTCTGCTCGCCCTTCTGTTCCTGAATACCTGCAGCTCGCCACCGACCACGCTGACGCCTAAGCCCACGACATCGCCGGAGAAGCAAACGGCAGCAGCGCCGCCGGAGTTTCTTGACATCACAGACGCAGCGGGCCTGAATTTTAAGCAGTCGCACGGCGGATGCGGGCTGCACTACTTCGTGGAGCAGGTAGCGGCGGGAGCGGCAATCTTGGACGCGGACGGCGACGGCAATCTGGACATCTGCTTTGCCGGGCCAAAGCCGCTGGGCGCCTGCGTCGGCAAGGTGAAGGGTGATTTCGGACAGCGGCTCTATCTTGGCGACGGGAAGGGCCATTTCAGGCTCTCGCGAGATGCATTTCACGGCGTTAAGACGGAATACGGCATCGGCGTCGCGGTGGGCGACTACGATAACGACGGCCATCCCGATCTCTATCTCAGCTGCTATGGAAAGAACAAACTCTTTCACAATGATGGCCACGGCACCTTCACAGATGTGACCGATCGCGCCGGCCTTGCCGTCGGAGGGTTCTGCACGAACGGGGTCTGGTTTGATTACGACGGAGACGGCAAGCTGGACCTCTACGTGATGCGCTACTGCGAGTGGAGCATTGCGACCGACCAGACCTGCGAAGGACCGAATGGCCAGCGCGACTCGTGCAATCCGCACAACTATGTTGCGGCCACAAATAAGCTCTTCCACAACGATGGCAATGGCAAATTCACAGATGTGACGGCCAAATCCGGCGCTTCGCCAGACCGAAGGCGCAGCCTCTCTGCCGCGGCCGTGGACGTCGACCAGGACGGCAAGCTGGACCTCTTTGTCGCCAATGATCTTGGCCCCAATTTCCTGCTGCACAACAACGGGAATGGCACCTTCACCGATATGGCGGTTCAGCAGAGCGTCGCATTCGGTGTAAATGGGAACGGTCAGGCAAACATGGGCATAGCCACCGGCGATTATGATTTAAGCGGCCGTATGAGCTTCTTTATCACGACCTTCTTCAATGAGCCAAAGACCCTGTATCATAACGACGGGGTAACCTTTTCGGATGCGAGTGAGTCCTCGGGAACGGCAGCGGCCAGCAAGTCGTTTCTGGCATTTGGCACCTGCTTCGTAGACACCAGGAATGCCGGGCTGCTGGACCTGTTCCTCGCAAACGGCCATATCTCATCCTACTCCTACCTAAACGATCCACTGCAAACCTATAAACAGCGGAACCAACTGCTCCTCAATGACGGCAATGGCAAGTTCGCGGAGGCCAAGGACGCGCTGCCAAAATCGGATGTCCGCGTACACAGGTCGGCGCTGCTGGGCGATTTCGACAACGATGGGCGCATGGATATTCTGACCACTGCATCGGACGATCGGCCGACTCTGCTCCACAACCAGACCGCCGCGGGCAGCTGGCTGATGCTCAAGCTGGTCAACAAATATGGCTGCGCGACGCCGATCGGTACAAGCTGTATTGTCACGGTGAACGGCAAGAAGCTGCTGAGATCGGTCATTAGCGGCGGGAGCTATGGCGGCGACAGCGATTTTCGGGTTCATTTCGGGCTGGGCTCTGCCAGCAAGGTCGATCAGCTTGAGATTAAGTGGCTGTCCGGCAAGACCGACGTTTACACGAACGTTCCCGTGAACCAGATCCTATCGTACACAGAGAAGGCCAATTGACTCTAACTCCTGCACTGCTGCATGACGCTCGGGGTCGGCTTCAAAACCGATGAGTAAGCGGCCCACATTCACGCGCTGCGCCGCAGCCATGGCCTTCGCGAGTCTGCTTTCTGTATTGTGCGGATGCGATCCCCCGAAAAAGCCCGCTGCCGTTCTCCCACCGAACGGCGCGGCGGCCATTGCCAGCACCGCTCCCGATGCTTCCAAGACTACGTCCGGCGTCCTCTTTGAAAACATAGCGCAGGCTTCGGGTATCACTTTCAAGTGGCCGATGCAGCCGCGGCCGATGCGTAACCTGGAGGCATTCGGCGCCGGATGCGCTTTCCTCGATTACGACAACGACGGCTGGCAGGATATTCTCCTGGTTTCCGCTCCCACTGTCCGGCTCTATCACAACCTCAAGAACGGCCGCTTCGAAGATGTCACCGAGCAGACGGGCCTGACTACTGTCAAGGGAGACTGGAAGGGCATCGCGGTCGGCGACTACGATGGCGACGGCTATCTCGACCTCGTACTCACGGGCTATCGAAGCCTGGCGCTCCTCAAAAGCGAGAGCGGAAAGCGATTTCAGGACGTCACCGTCTCCGCCGGGTTGGATCCGAAGAACCATGGCCACTGGGGCAGCAGCGCCGCTCTGATGGACCTGGCGGGCAAGGGGAGGCTGGACCTCGTGATCCTGAACTACGTGATCATGAACGATCACGAGAAGCAGTACTGCGAGCTGGTGCCGGGCATCAAGACGGGCTGCCCGCCTTCGACTTATCGCCCGGAATTCGGGGAGCTCTGGGAGAACGTCGGCGGCCGCTTCAAGGATGTGACCGCCTCCTCCGGAATGAAAGCGACCCACGGAAAGGCCCTCGTTGCTGCCTTTATCGACGCGGATGGCACAGGCAGGATGTCGTTCTATGTCGGCAACGATGGCACTCCGGCGGAGTTTATGCATAACCTTGGCGGCATGCGGTTCGAGAACATTGGCGAGCGAAGCGGTCTCGCCCATGGGGTCCTGAATCACGAGATGGCGGCGATGGGCGCGGATTGGGCCGATTACGATCGCGACGGCAAGCTGGATCTGATTGTCTCTGACTTCTCAGACTCTCCGTACAGCCTTTACCATGGGATCGGGCCGGGCCTCTACGAACAGACATCCGAACAGATGGGCATTGCTGGCCCCACCCTGAAGCCGCTGGGATTCGGCGCAAAGTGGCTGGATTTCGACAACGATGGCTGGCCCGACATTATCTTTGCAAACGGCCACGTTTATGATCGAACTCAGGATGTCGATCCGCTGACATCGTTTCGCCAGCCGATCATGCTCTTTCACAATCAGAAGGGAAAGCAGTTCTCCGATCTCGTTCCGGAGATGGGCGGGGCCGTGGCGGAACAGATCCTGGGTCGCGGACTGGCGACGGGGGATTTCGACAACGATGGTCGCGTGGATTTCCTGGTTGTGGACTATGAGGGAGAACCGAAGCTCTTCCACAACCTATCCGCGCCGAAAAGCCATTGGATCACCCTTAACCTGCACGGCAAGGGCGCGAACGGCTTTGCTTATGGCGCGCAGATTACCGCCAAATCGGGAGGCGAAACGTGGGTGGGCCAGGTCTCGCCCTCGTCATCGTACCTTTCATCGAGCGACCCTCGCGTTCACTTCGGACTCGGCAGCGTGACGAAGCTGGATTCGATCTTGATTCGGTGGCCGGACGGCCGCCGGCAGACGCTGACCGATGTCGCATGCGATCAGATCCTGCAGGTCACCGAAAAGTGACGCAGCTTCAATTCCGCATGTCTGCCTTCTCCTCCGTGCCACTCACGGCAACCGCTTAGCCCGTACTTACCGTAGACCCAGATCACAGGGTCCGATTCAGGTCCCACCATCGGTCTAATTTCGACAAACGGTAAATGAAGCTGATGCACCTAATATTTATCAGCATTCCCGCAAGTGAGAAGGAATCGGCACACGCAGGCCGAATTATAAATGTGAAGAGTTTTTAATCTGCAGTTCTGTTCTCACTGGAGGTGATGCTTCTAATACGTTGTGACCTCATTTGTATAGAGTTCTCAGTTCTGACGGATGCAGGGAACTCACTGTTGTACTCTCGTCGATTTGATCCTTCGCTAAGGAGTAACCGTGATGACAGGACACAGGCAGAAGGGATTTACTCTTATTGAGCTACTCGTTGTCATAGCCATAATCGCCATTCTCGCGGCGATTCTGTTCCCGGTGTTTGCGCAGGCCAGAGAAAAGGCGCGTCAGACCAGCTGCATATCCAACCTTCGCCAGATCGGCACCGGCGCCGCAATGTATTCTCAAGATTACGATGAACGCCTGTTGCCGAGCTGGCTTTGTCTCAATGGAACAGACGCGCCAAACGGCGGCGGCGGTAATGGCTGCAACAACGATCTTCCGGCTGCTGGAGAAGGACGTAAGTGGACCTGGTCTACCCTGGTCCAGCCGTATGTCAAGAACCTCCAACTTATGTACTGCCCTAGCCATAAAGACGGGTGGGGCCCGGGATGGCCGGACGATCCTGTGTACGGCAGCAGTTATGGAATGAACCACGATAACGTCGGCTGGGGTAACGCGATCAAGCAGGCTGACGTCAACAAGCCGGCACAGTTCATCTTCTTCCAGGAAGTAGGCGGAGCATGGGACAACAATTGGGACCCCGGTTACCAAGAGTTCCTCAGCAACCCTGATGATCCCAGCGTTATTAAGGGACGTTTGAACGCAGGCTATATCTTCCGCAGCCCGGCACAGTACAACGGTGGTGCGAGCCAGTGGTGCGACTGCCCGGTTCCGATTGCTCAGCACAACGGCGTTTGCAATACACTCTATCTCGACGGACACACAAAGTCTGTCAAACTGTCTGGCATCTGGATTAAGAAAAACCAGAACTGGAACTCGTATTGGCCAACAAGTCAGTATAATGCCCAGTCACTCTGACGCGCCCTATCTCAGAACAGGGTTTCCTGCGGCCAACAAAATTACGGTCGCACAATCGTGACATCAAACGGCGCTACGGGCAACCGAACGCGCCGTTCGATGCACATCGTTCCAGTTTGCAGAGTAACTCCCAGTAGGAAGAACGAATGTCACTGCTTGATCGCGTATCTCCGCCTGCAGCGCCGGCGCGGGCAGCGACGCCCGCCCCTCGCCCTATGCACCGGCGACCGCTATTGCGGCTCGCCGCAATCGTCGGCTGTTCAGTTCTGGCAGCGGCGCTTCTGGACGTTGGTTTCTTACAACTTTCCCGGAAGCCAGCCAAGCCTGTTGATAGCCCCACACTGCCATCATCCGCAGCTTTTAGTGAACTCCGTTCGCTTGCTCAGGAAAATCCAAAGAGCGCCACCCTTCACCTTACGCTGGCTCAAACCTACCTGGGCTATCATCATTACATGTCTGCTATCCAGGAATATGATCGCGCGCTCGCCAATGGTGCGGATGAATGGTCAGTCCGCACGGGAAGGTCTAAAGCGAATATCGCGCTCCAGCGCTTCGACAGGGCGGAATCCGACATTGCCCGGCTGATTGAGATGAAGCCAAACCTGCTTGAAACCCGGCTTACCCTGGCAGAAGTGCGCGAGCAAGCGGACGACAATAAGGGCGCCGAGGCCGCTCTGGCAGCGGTTCCATTTGGAGCCGACAACCTTCCCCTCGCAGACGGTTTTGCGGATCGACTGGAAGCAGCCGAACTGCTCGCTACCGCGTACAGTCATCTCGATCGTTGGGACAAAACGCTTGAACTGACGCAGGTCTGCCTTAAAAAGCAACCAGACCGCATTTCGTCTCAGGTGCTCCTCGGCAAAACCCTGCATGCCACCAGGAAGTTTGCACAAGCTGTACCCTACCTCGAGATCGGTATAAAGCACGCGCCAAAGAATGCTGAACTTCACTACTTGCTCGGCACCTCCTACCAGGGCCGAGGCGCCAAAGGAGATCTGGATAGGGCTTCGGTTCAATTCCAAGAGGCCGTAATTCTCGACAATAAACATGGCGCCGCCACCCTGGCGGTCGCGAGAGAAGCAGAGCGCCGGAAGTCGTACGGGGCCGCTGCGTTTGCCTACGAGCGGGCATATAAGCTTGGGATGGAGGGGCCGCAGTTGATGCTCGCCTCGAGCGAGATGATACGTCGGGCCGGGCATAAGGAGGAAGCCTGGTATCGGAAAGGACTCTATTATGAGTCCATCGGACGGCCAAGCTTGGCGATGGCCGAGTACGAGAACCTGGCCCGCCTACACGATTCATGCCGCAGCGGCTATATCCATATGGCGCGGGCAGCATCGCTGATGGGCAAACACGATCTGGCTCTTAAGTACCTTCACTTGGCTGAACAGAAAGCTCCCGCCCGGTCTCGTGAGCTGTTCTGGAGTATCGTGGATGTTATGGGCCAGAGCAAGCAGGACGGCCCGCGGATAGCAATGCTCGAGAAAGTCGCGTCACAGAAAGGGCGTGACGGCGAGGAAGCCGCTTTTCAACTTGCCAAGCTGAATGATGCTGCGGGCAAACAAGACCAGGCGGAAAAATGGTTCACGGTCTGCGTTCAGGCGCAGCCCAACGATCCTGTATTCCATCTGGAATTAGGACGATTGCTGCTGACGCAGCGCGGCGACCCCGCGCGCCTGAATCAGGCCGTCAAGGAGTTGGAAACCGCCGTCCGGTTGGCGCCTGAGAATCATGATGCCGTTTACGGGCTGGGAACGGCTTACTTCTATTCCAACAGGCTCGACGAGGCGATTCTTACTTTGCGCCACGCAGTCGACCTACAGCCTGAAAACGGCGAAGGGTACCAGGTGTTATCGCGTGCGCTCGCGCAGGCAGGAAACAAAGCGGACGCCGCAGATATCCTGAGCCTGTTCCGTAGATACGAGGAGTACAGCCAGACCAAGGAGACACTCGCTGCTCGCTGCAAGAGAGATCCTACCAATCCGGAATTGCAACTGCGTCTCGCTGAATTCCACATGTGGGCGCACGAGTACGCAGCTGCGATAGAGAGATATCACAAAGCGCTTTACCTTAAGCCCGATAGCCGCCCGGCGCGACAACGGCTGGCAGAGGCTCTGGGCTATCTGGGCAGACGGGAACAGCAGAAAATGGTCCTTGCCGGTCTTACGGTGGGAAATGACGTTGTCGATGAAGGGAAGTAGGACACGTGTCTTTCGGGTGCTCCTGATTGTCTGGGGGTTGGTTTTCGGCATTCTCATTGGAGGGTGCTACCCCAAGAGCTCCGAGCAGCCTCGAACCGACCAGCGGATCAATGAAGCAGCCGCAGTCTCCTTCGAAGATATTACGGCGCGCGCTGGGATCTCGTTCAAGCACTTTAGCGGGGCTACAGGCAAAAAGTACATGCCGGAGACGGTCGGGTCGGGCGTCGCATTCCTGGACTATGACAGCGACGGATATCCGGACCTGCTCTTTATCAACAGTACGGATTGGCCAAACGCGAAGGACCGCCGCCCGCACTATCCGAAACTTTATCACAACAACAAGAACGGCACTTTTACAGACGCCACAGAGAAGTCCGGCCTCAAAATCGATGTTTATGGTATGGGAGTCTGTGTCGGCGATTATGACAACGACGGTTGGCCCGATGTTTATTTCACATGCATCGGTCCAAACCACCTGTTCCACAACGAGCACAATGGTACGTTTCGAGACGTTACTCTGACAGCGGGAGTGGCGGGAGTCCCGTTTGAGCCGGGTGGCATTGAGTTCAAGTGGAGCAGCAGCGCGACCTTCTGCGATTATGATAAGGATGGCATCCCGGACCTTTTTGTCTGCAATTACGTGCATTGGACCCCGAAGACCGACGTGTTTTGTACCAGCCGTGGAGGAAGCAAGGCATACTGCGCTCCCAACAATTACGAAGGAGTGCCGTGCACTCTCTATAAAGGTATGGGTGGCGGCAAGTTCCAGGACGTGACCGCGAAGACGGGGATTCTGCCGCACATCGGGAAGTCATTGGGCGTTGTGGTGACGGACCTCAACAATGATGGTTGGCCAGATATCGCTGTCACGAACGATACATCGCCAAATTTCGTGTTTGTAAGCGAACACGGGGAGAAGTTCCGCGAGACCGGCCACGAATCTGGATTCGCCTATTCCGATGCCGGCCGAGCGAAGGCCGGAATGGGAATCGACGCGGCCGACTACCAAAACACCGGTCAGATCGGACTGCTGACCGGCAACTTTTCGAAGGAGTGCCTGTCGCTCTTTGTGAATGACGGCACGGCAGTGTTTACCGACCAGGCCTACCCGTTGGGCGTGGCGCAGCCAAGCCTGGAGTTTCTGACCTTCGGCCTCTTCTTCTTTGATTACGATCTTGACGGAAGAGCAGACATTTTTACGGCCAACGGACACATCGACGACTACGTTCATCAAACGGACGCGATGATCACCTACAAGGAACGGCCTCTTTTATTTCGTAACCTGGGTCAGCGTTTCGAAGAAGTGGGCCTGAAATCGGGACCAGCGATGAAGACAGAGATCGTGGGACGAGGCTGCACATGGGGAGATTTCGATATGGATGGCGCCCCTGACATTGCCATTGTATCGAACAATGAAGGCGGCTTTCTCTGGCACAATGTGCAGAGCGGACGCCACAACTGGGTTGGGCTTAAGCTCCAGGGAACACGGTCTTCTCGCGATGCGTGGGGAGCCGTTATCCATGTGAAAAATGAGGGCCTTGTACAGAGATCTGAAGTCTATGGCGGCGGCAGCTTTCTCTCGCAGCGCCAGATATGGAGCTTAATAGGCGCCGGGCACAGCTCTACTTTGGAGAAAATTACAATCGACTGGCCCAGCGGTGAACACACGGAGCTATCGAACCTGCCTGCAAACACCTACTACTCAATTGTGGAGGGCAAAACCGAAGCGTTGCCGGTGTCGAAGTAGCGATATGAACCAAACAGGAATCATGATCGCTTCAAAATCCCCAACTTAGGAGAGTGAAAGGAGCGCGGGATGAAAAATCAGATTAGCCCGGCCATAGCCGGGGCGATAGTGCTGGTGGTTGTGCTCATTGTTGGCCTGGTGGGGTACAAGATTTTCGTGGCCAAGGATTCCAGCGGGAAGCCTCCGCCGGAGGCACAGAAGTGGCTGCATCCCGGATCAAACGGTATGGCCGAGCACGGCGCAGTTCGTCCCGGCGGCCGGCCGTCCGGCGGTCCCAATCCCGGAAGCGCAGCGGGAATGCAGAACCATTATAACCAGCGTCCACCGGGACGCTGATGCAATGGCGATGAACTGATGTGGCTGAGGTATGGAAATCAGATCGACCCGAGGACAACTCGGGTCGATCTGATTTCGCGCTTGGCTATTTCGACGATTCTCTGCGCTACACCCGAATTACCGATCGAATAACGTTCCCTGTTTCCATTTCGTGGAATGCCTCTTCCACGTCATTCAGGGTGATCTCGCGTGTTACCATTCGATCGAGGTCGAGGTTCCCGTTGAGATAGTGATTCGCAATCACCGGGAAGTCATTCGACGGCAGTGTGTCTCCCGCGTGGCAGACGGTGAGATTCACTTTGTTCCAATAGACCCCTGTATCCATGTTGCCGACGTTGAGCGTCACCTCGTCTGTAGATGCCGGGAATCCGATCGTGCAGGCGGTCCCGTTATAGTTCACCATCCGCACGCACTGTTCGATACACTTCATCAGTCCGGTGGCTTCGTAGGCAAAGTCCACGCCGCCCTCGTAGCCCGGCCAATCGTCCTTTACCAGCCCGCGAACCGTCGCAACAGGATCGCCCTCGCGCGCATCCACGGTGTGCGTCGCGCCGAAATCCTTCGCCCACTGCAGCTTCACGGGGTTCACGTCCACCGCGATGATCTGGGCGGCATGCGCCAGCTTCGCGCCCTGGATCACGCTGAGCCCAACGCCGCCGCAGCCGACAACGGCAACGCTCGCCCCTGGAAAGACGCGTGTCGTATTCGAGGTCGCTCCGACTCCCGTGATTACGCCGCACGCGATAAGGCAGGCCTTCTCCAGCGGCATCGCTGCCGGCATCTTCACCGCGGCCTTTGCATGCACTACGGTGTGCGTTGCGAACGTGCCGCAGCGAAGCACCTGGGAACATTGAGCGCCGTCACGCGCTCGCTTTATCCTCGGCTTGGCGCGTAGTGCCGCGTAGCAGTGTCGTGGATCGCCGCGCCGGCAGGCCGGGCACTGCTCGCATGGGGCGCGATAGGCGATGACCACCGGATCGCCGGGCGCCAGATTTGTGACTCCTTCGCCCACCTGCTCGATATAGCCCGCGCCCTCGTGCCCCAGCACGATCGGAAACGGCATGCCGTTACCCTGCAAGTTCTTGATGGTCAGATCGGTGTGGCAAACCCCGCTCGCAACCACACGCACCATCACTTCGCCCGGACCGGGCGGGTCGATCAATATCGTTTCCAGTACAGCGGGTGTCCCTGCCTCGTTTAGCAGGACTGCGCGGCCCTCAGTCGTCGCCATTGCGTCTCAATCCTCCCTGGAATTTATCTCTTGCCGTTTATGCGAATGAGTCTGCTCTTGATGCGATCGCGGCGACTTCCTTCCATTCGGCGGTTCTTGCGCCTATCTTCCGTTTCGCTGGTGGCGTTTCCTGCAGATTCTGCTCGCCGCGCGCAACCGTCGCTGCCGACTGAGCCACCGCGCAGGGACCGATACTCATGCGCTGTCGTAGTTTTGCGCGAGTACTGCTTGAACATCACTGCAACCTAAGAACTAAAGACCCGAGGAGATAAGTTCCTGAACGCCCTTTCGTCCCTTGTACGGTCCCCAGCCTTGCGGGAATAATGTCCACCGATACTGGTACTTTTCGCGGGTCAGATCACGGCTGTTGACGCTTTTTCGGCGTCCATAACCGCTCAGCAGACTGGTTGTCGCGCATGCCGGGGATTCTTAAAGGAGTGGGCAAGGCGAACTCTGCGCTTGCAATACGATGTTCATGCCAATCGCTGAATTAACACCGATCACGTCTTCTTCACCCTCCGCCTATCTCGCCGACTTCGCCGTAGAACCGTTAACGGCGCCCCAGCCTCGCATTATTCATGAGTCCAGGCGACTCTCACATCCATCTGCCCGCCTGCCTCACGAGCGACTTGATCGATTTACGCTTTTCGCAGAGTTCCAGCCGCTTGTTCAGCGTCTCATCCGGCAATATGGCGACGAGCCCGAGCTGCGGGAAGACCTTGTAGGAGAGATCTACTGCCGATTTTGCGCCGTGCTGGATGCGTACGATCCAGCGCGCGGCGTTCCGCTTCGGCCCTACCTCGTGCATCAGCTGGCTAATTCCGTGTATAGCTTTGTTCGGCGGCAGTGGCGCCGGCATCGACGGGAGGTCAGCGTGGAAATCGACACGATGGCGCGAGCGCTTTCCGGCTACGCCGATCCCCAGTGGGACGATGCACTGGCTCTGCATGTCGTTCAGGATAGGCTGCCCGGCGCCATATCGCGGCTCTCCTTGCGGCAGCGACAGGCAGTAATCTGGCGCTACTATGACCAGCGATCGTTTGAGGAGATTGCGGAGCGCCAGGGAGTATGCCTCTCAACCGCCCGTTCAACGCTAAGACACGCGTTGAAAAACATGCGGCGGAATCTGGTGGCGGAGAACTTGAGTTACGATTAGCTCCGCGCGCCGCCTTGCCACCCCACTTCTGACAGGAAACCACTCCCGCAAATTCACCTTCGTTTCTGCCTAAATTTGAGGCGTGCTCGGTCCGATATTCAACCCGGTAAGATTAAGGAGCTAGACTTCGTCAGGTTCGGCGCAGATCGCGAGTTAGGAATACACTATGGATCCGGCATTTGAAGTTATCGAGACGCGGATACCGGCGAACAGGTCGGAACGCTTCGCATCCAGGGTTACTACGGAAGCGCCCGGATCTGACGTCGAGACACTGTCGGGCCCTGAAAGCGGTAAACTGAAGACTGAAATAACGTCTTCGCGAATCGGTGCGCCGCCGTTGGAGCTTGCTTCACCGCACGCCAGGCCAATGAAGGAGCCATCAGTAATGACCAGCGCTGTTGAGATACCGCCGGGTGGGTTTCCAAAAGCCATCCACGGCTACAATGTCGGCGCCGTAGACGACTATTTTAGAAAAATGAACAGCCGCCTGGAGAGTCTGGATTCACAGGTTCAGTCAGAGAGCAGTCGAGCGGACCAGGGCAAAAGGCTTCTTGAGCAGATGACTTCCGAGCTGGAAACGATGCGCCGCCGCGCTTCCGACGCTGAGAAGCGAGAGGTCGCGGCGCTCGAGGGCCAAAAGCAGGCGCAGCAAGAGCTGGCAAAGCTCTCCCAGGAGCTGAAAGAGTCGAATGATAAAGCACGAATTGAACTTGAGAACGCGTTAGCAGATCTGCGGCAGGAGCGTGATATCCTGCTCGCGGAAGAGCGTCAGGATGCCGAGGCTGTGATTGCAGAGGCACGCAAATCCGCAGCCGCCGAGGTCGAAGAAGCGCAGCGCGAGCTGGATGCCCTGAAGGCAGAGATCGCCAGGTTAAAGTCAGAGCTTGAGGCCGCCGGAAACAGTTCACCCGCCGGCTCGCATGCGGAAGGTGGCTCCGGCCATCAACTCGATAGCTCAGACGCCAGGGCAAGGATCGATGCTGAATTGGCGGCGCAGCGGCAGTATGCGCGGTCGCAGATTGAGATCATCGTCAATGAAGCGCGCAGCGAGGCGCAGCGCGCCTCGGAGCAAGCGCTCGCGGCCCTGCAGGAGCAGGAAAAGCGAGTTCGGGCGCTCGGCGACGATTGTGAGGCAATCATAGCGAAGCTAAAAGAGACGATCGAATCGCTGACGACACAACCGCCTGCTGCTTCAAACCGCCGCAAGGTAACCCCAGTGGCCGCGCCCGCTCGGAACGAGGAGCCCGAGGAGAATCGGCTCCGCGACAAACATGACTGGCGCCGCGGCGACTGGCGCAACGCCTCTTAGCCTCCGCGCCCTTTGCCCATGCGATGCTGATGCCGGTGGATAGACCGCGCCAGCTTGGCTCGCATGGGCATCCTTTTAGCAGCCGCATTTCTCCTTTGAAACCCTCGCCCAATCCTCGCTTGCCATTGGACCGCTGCTGTAAACCACGACTTATCTATCTCAGAGCTCGTCGCCACAAGTATCTTAATTCAAGGCTAGCGTTCATAATAGGTCTGTAGTTCGCAACAAACGCCGTGTCCGAGATTGTGAGCTGAAAATAGGCTTTGGTTTATAACCGCTATAACCAAGAATAAGTCGGCTAAGATTTTTCGACCCTATTTTGCACAAGGATCGGAACTAAAGTACCTATATGGGAATGTCCGCCGAGTTTGCGTGGTGGACCTGAAGCGCACGAGCGCTAAAGCCAGCCGCGCAAACGGTACACAGCGATTCCAAGGGTTTCATGAAGCCAATCTCGAAACCCACGGAGACGGCTTCCAAGACCGGACATGTGAGCCATATCGTATCCGCCCTCAACGCAAGGAGAGCAGATCACATCGAGCCCAGCTTTGATGAACAAGGCCCGCGCGCGTTTCATGTGCCAGGGATCGGTCACAAGCAGAACACGCTTCCAGCCGCGCTGCCGGGCAAGCTGGGCGACCGCGACCGCCTCATCGTGAGTATTGGCCACAGGACCAACCTCATCGATGGGATAATCCAGGCGAAGCTTTTGCATCTGCTCGCGGATGACGGGCACCTCATCGCCGATACCTGCGATCGAATGAGTGAGCACAAGCCTATCCGCGTATCCCTGCCGAAGCAGTAGATAGCCCTGGAGGATGCGCTGCTGACCGCTCGCATCGAGAGTGTTGTCAACATGCACATAACTGGAAAGCACGACGACCGCGGGAGCCGGCTGCAGTGGGTCGGAGCGCAACAATGTTGGCATGAGCAGTGCAGTCAATGGAGTGTACCCAACGATCAACACCATCAAGACTGCGATGAGCGCCGTTGGACGCAGGAGCTTTCGAGCGGGAGACAGAGCGATCAGCACGCCAAGGATCGCGGGTATGAGCACAAAGTCCTGAAATAGCTCGTTATGGATGAGCCCGTTCGCGCCCAGCTGGTGCCCGCACATTCCAATCAGCAGTCCCAAGGCGAGGCCCTCGACGATGCGCGCGCGATTGGCAGTGAAAGCCTTATCGAGGGCAGGCCGCTGCCGGTTCTCTGGATCGGCGGGAATCTCCTGGCTGTTTTGATGACCTAGGTCGTTTGGCTGCATATTACTCGCAATGGGTCAAGCAGTTACTGTTGTTTTTAGGATGTAAGGGAACCGAATGTCGGAGATTAATATCCTGATCGCGGATGATACAACCCTCATCCGACAGCTGCTGGCGATGCAGCTGGGCCGAGTACCCGATTTCAATGTGGTCGGCGAAGCCGAAGACGGTCGAGTTGCGGTCGAAATGGCCTTGCGCCTGCGCCCTGACGTGATCGTGATGGACCTGGACATGCCTTACCTGAACGGCATTCAAGCGGTGGAGCGCATTCTTGGCCAGTATCCGCACGTCAGCGTGGTGCTTTTGACAGCCCATCGAGGATTAGCGCCGATCGGTCGATTCTCCGGCGTGAGCGAATGTCTGGACAAGGACTGCACACCAGACGAGCTGGTCGATGCGATCAGAAGAGCGCGCAGCGCTCGCGCTGTTAAGAAGCCCGTGCAGCAAGAGGCTAACAGCCACCACGCTGCGATTGCGCTCCTTGCAACACGGGCGGGATTGACCGAGCGAGAACGCGCGGTTTTCGAGAAGGCGCTCGATACGGACCTTACCGTCGATCAGATCGCGAGCGCGCTTTCTGCCCAGACACAGGCTCAGGTGACGCTCTCGTCCGTAAAACATGCGCTCGATCGGGCGATTACAAAGCTTCGAATCGAGCCCCGGACCCGCGCAGCGCTAGTCAAGCACGTGCTCGAATTCGATCCGAAAGTTTATCGCGATCAGGCTGGCGAGTAGCTGCGGCCTGCGTATCCAATAGGTTTGCCGCGACATGCCCGGCAAGCCGCCGAAACAAAACCGAATATGAACATGACACTACAACCAAATAATGAGGCGGCGCGTCTGCGAGCGCTGCGCGAGCACGAGATCATGGATACGCTGCCGGAGCCTGTCTTCGACGAGATCGTCCGCCGCGCGGCAGCGGTTTGCGAAACCCCGATAGCGCTTCTCACCTTTGTTGATGACCGGCGACAATGGTTCAAGGCTCGGACCGGATTTGCATTGCCGGAGCTGCCGCGCAGCATCGGTTTCGATACGATCACGATCGGCCAGGACGCCCCGCTCATCGTCAGGGATGCCTCCGAGGACAGCAGGTTCTCGTGCGATCCACTGGTTCTGTCTGAGCTTAACATTCGGTTCTATGCGGGCGTGCCGCTGATTACAGATGATGGTTTTGCCATCGGAACGCTCTCCGTCATGGACTACACGGCGCGCGATCAATCTCCCTCGCTAATGAAAGCCCTGACGGAACAGGCGAACCATGCGATGTACCAGTTGAGTCTGCGCCGAAAGCAGCTGCTCGCTTCAAAACCGGAAACACTCGCCGAGCCCGTAAAGATTGTACCCAGCAAAACCTCAGCGGACGTTGATAACCGTTTGATATTACCCGACGTTATGATGCGGTTCGGGAGAGATCTGCGCTACAGCTACGTCAGCCCGTTCTCGATCGAGACGATCGGCCTGCGGCCCGACTCGCTGCTGGGCCGAGAAGTGGGAGCCGAACGGGTTCCGGTCGCGTTCGCAGACCCGTTGAAATCTGCCCTTGAGCGGGCCATGCAGAACCGGCGCATCGAAGAGATAGAGTTCCACTATATGTCACCATCGGGCGAGCGCCTCTTTCAAACTCGCCTGATGCCGGAGCTGAGCGGCGGCGAGGTGAACGGGATACTCTCCATTACGCGTGAGATCGTGCCGGATGAGCGGCAGATGCCGGACCCTGTCCCCGCGCTGCCTCCGCTGCGCGCGCTGCTGGGGCTGGCCATCGCTGAGTCGACCACGATCCCAGAGCTTTTGAATCGCTGCGCTCAGGCTCTCGCCGAATTCTCCGGAGCGCCCGTCATACGCATCTGGCTGCGGGATACCAAGAATAACACGCTGCAACTGCGCGCGATGGCGGGAGACGCTGCCAACTCGATCGCCGGCGATCCTGGAGTGACAGCCCTGCCAATCCCGGAAGACGCCGACACGCTGGATCAGCTTGCCAGCGTCGCCTTCGGATACGAGGCCGCGGATGCCGAGGCTCGCGAGCTTTTGGCCACCAATGCGGTGCCGCTGAAGACCGGCAGCAACCTTTTGGGCATCGTTACGATGAGATCCCATAATGAGCTTCCGGAGGACTCGCGCGACGAGATGCTGGAATCGTCCGGCACCATCGCGATGGCGCTTCGGCGCATTCTGGAGGCCGATGAGCTCACCGAGCAGGCGACGGAGCTGGCGAAAGATCTTCTGGACGCCAAGCTGGAGCTTCAGCGAGGGGCGGAAAACACTGCCAGTCTTGCGCACGAGCTGCGCACCCCGCTCAACAGCGTGCTGGGGCTGACGAATCTTCTTTTAGAGACGCCGCTGGAACCCAACCAGCGTGAGCTTGGCGAAATGACGCGCACATCGGCGCGAGCTCTCTTGCACCTGCTCAACGAAACGCTGCACGGCCCACAAAGAGGCGGCGAGCTTTCGCTGCAGGCCGCTCCCTTCGAGCTGCGCGAGGTGGTGGAAGAGGTGGCTGCCATGCTGGTAGCCAAGGCGCAGGGCAAGGGTCTCGACCTGATCGTGCGCTGCTCGCCGGATCTGCCGCCGCGTCTCATTGGCGATTCCGGTCGCATCCGGCAGATTCTTACGAACCTTGTCGATAACGCGATCAAATTTACGCGAGACGGATTTGTGCTTGTTGATGCGAGCGCTGTCGAGGTTTCGAACGGACTGGCATCGATCGCGGTTGAAGTTGAAGACACAGGAATTGGAATTGCGCCTTCACAGCAGGAGGCTGTCTTCGATCGGTACTTCCAGACCGGCTCGATCCCCGAGAGCGGCGAACAGGGCGTGGGTCTCGGCTTGGCGATCAGCCGCGAGTTCGCTGAGAAGATGGGCGGAACGATCATGGTCCGCAGCCAGCCCGATGACGGCTCCATATTCCGGCTTACGGTTCGTCTTCCAATCGATGAAAGCGCTGAGGCTGCGCCGGCATCCAGCAAAGTTGAAGGCATGAGAGCGCTAATTGTGGACGGCCCGCAGCTTCAGCAGTTCGCTGCACGCGAGCTTCTGGTCAGCTGGGGAGCGCGCGTCGATCTCTGTTCCACCGTCGGCGAAATGCTGGACTTGATGCAGAAGGGACTGAACGGCGGCGACCCCTATCAAGCAGTCCTGCTCGATGAGCAGATGGCCGGGAGCGACAGCAGAAGTGTTATCTCCGCCGTGCTGACAACATCGGCGTTCAAACAGGCTCGACTGGTGATTCTGAAATCCGTCGGCAGGAATCGAGATGTCGAGCGGATGGTCGCGGAGGGAATGGCGACAACGGTCACAAAACCCATCCGCTTCCGTCCCCTTCTGGAGACATTGAGCGGAATTGCAGAAGAGCTGCCGCCTAGAGCTGAGACTCCGGTAGAGACGGCTTCTGAACCCGAGAAGGAAGCGCCCGTCGCCGAGGTGAGCACAACTGTTGAAGAGCCTCATGGCGCGGTGCCGGTGGCCGCCACTGAGCCCGAAGAGACGCTGGCAGAGCTGCCAATTGTTACACCTTTGGTCAGTGATGCGGCTGCTGATACTCTGGTCCATCCCACAGTCAGCGAGGCTGCGCAAATAGGTCAGCCTGAACCAGCCAGCGCGTCGCTGGAATCTGCCACGACCGCGTCGCCTGACTTTCTTTCGATGGCAGAATTTTCGGATGCTGTCGATGCTGGAACGGAAACACACCCTCCCTCCGACGCAATCCGGGTCGAGGATCATCTGGCAGCCCCGCCTGAGACTTCCGGTGCGATTCCCAGCAGCGAACTCGATTCCTCAATCGGTCGACAGTCACTGTTCGACCCGGAAGATTCGCACGACCGGACGTATGCGCTGGTGATCGAGGACGATGTCGTCAACCAGCGAGTCTCAAAAATGATGCTCGAGAATATGGGCTGCATCGTGGATGTCGCTTCCTCGGGGGAAGAGGGCATCGCACTCTTCGAAACACGGGTTTACGATCTGGTACTGGTGGATTGCCGAATGCCCGGTATTGATGGCTATCAGACAGCCACCGCCCTGCGGAAGATGGAGGCGGGAGAGCGCCATACTCCGATTATCGCGGTGACGGCCGACACGTCGGATGGAGTACGCGAGCGTTGCCTGGCGGCCGGAATGGACACCTATATCTCGAAGCCGATCCACACGGAAGATCTTCAGTACGAGATCGAAAAACTGCTGAGTCCGGTCGAGCCGGTTCACGAGCCACGCGTACAGGCGCCGATAGACGACATCCTCGACCGGCGCGCTCTGATGGCCCGCGTGGCAGGCAACACGGATGTCCTGCGATCTCTTGCCAATCTCTGCCAGGCGGAGTGCGCTCGGCTCATGTCCGAAATACGGGCTTCAATCGGTACCGGCGACCGTTCGGAGTTCCTCCGCGCTACACATAAACTGCGCGGTAACATCATGAGCATGGAAGCGCGTGCGGCCGTAGAAGCCGTTAGGAAACTGGAGCTAACAGCGAACCAGGGACGTCCCGCCGACGCCGAGGAGATGCTGGACCCGCTGCAGACCGAACTGGAACGCCTGCTCGCCGCTATGAACGCGATCCTCGACGAAGCGGACGCCGCCGCCGAAGCGCACTAGCTCAATTCTGGAGAAATTCCTGTGTTCAGGTAGTCAGGTGTTCGGGTATTCAGGTGTTCAGGCCGGTTCGCGCGCCCCGGCGCTATTGCACCGGACAAATCCAGCCGCCGAACAGCCTGAGTTCCTCAATCCCTGAACACCGAATACCTGAACACCGAAAACCTGAATACCCCTTCCTGCCGGACCATCCTCGAGAAACCCCTGCAATCCTGACAGCGAGATTCCGATACCTCTAATAAGCCTTCTTCACGCCCGGTGCATTCGGGCGACTTTGTGTCTCCGCAATTCAAGGGGTCCCTGCATGGCCGTCGTTCCAAATACTGCATCTCCTCCCTGGATGAACATTCTTCAGCGCGCCGCCAAACAGAGCGATATTCTGATGGCCGTGCTGATCATCACGATCCTGGCCATGCTGATCGTCCCGCTCCCGGAGTTCATCCTGGACACGATGCTGGTGATCAACCTCGCGGCCGCCGTCATGGTGCTTATCACGACGCTCTACAACTCGCAGCCACTGCAGTTCAGCGCGTTCCCGTCCCTGCTGCTCGTCACCACTCTCTTCCGACTCTCGCTCAATGTCGCGGCGACGAAGCTAATTCTCACTACCGGCAAGGCGGGCGCGGTCATCGATGCGTTTGGACACTTCGTCGTCGGCAGCAACTTTATCGTCGGCGTCATCGCGTTCCTTATTCTGATCGTTGTGCAGTTCATCGTCATCACCAAGGGCGGTGAGCGTGTCGCGGAAGTCGCGGCTCGGTTCGCCCTGGACGCCCTGCCCGGCAAGCAGATCGCGATCGATGGCGAGCTGAACGCGGGAATGATCGACGAGAAGCAGGCGAAAGAGCGCCGACAGGCGGTGCAGCG
>JADMIO011718029.1_pt1 | contig 22041 bp, 28 predicted proteins | sample 8958161 | NCBI WGS metagenome assembly JADMIO01 (sample SAMN16585339, study PRJNA669376) | soil metagenome | isolation source: Crop rotation soil | place: USA: Cullars Rotation, Alabama | collected 2011
GCCGCGACTTCAAGTCACGTGAATTCCAAGCTTCGGATCCCACTGTGCTGGAAAGCTGCTCTGGGTGGAAAGCGGACATTCCGTGATATGTGCCGCTTCCGATGACGGTCCAACTATCCTCCACGCTCACATGCCCTCAATGCGGCGGCCACTCGACCGAGACGATGCCGACAAACGCGTGTCAGTTCTTTTATGACTGTAAGCACTGTCAGGCCGTGCTTCGTCCACTTGCAGGCGACTGTTGCGTGTTCTGCTCCTACGCGGACGTCCCATGCCCTCCAATTCAGGAAGCGAGGAACAGCGGCACCTCAGGGGGATGCTGCTCTCCGAACTAATGTCTGCAATGGGTGGAAAGCGGAAATTGGATCGGTTTGGCACAAACTGTCGGTTTGCCCGCAGAATGAAGTCAGTTAATGTCCTGATTTATTAAGAGTATTCCTTTCCTAATGTAAGGGAAGCGTGGGGCCATAGGCATCATGGGGGCGACCTATGGCGTATTATCGACTCTATCAGCTTCACGGTCCGCAGAACGAAGTTGAGGGTTTCGAGGAGTTCGAAGCAAGCGACGATGTCCATGCAATTGCTCGGGCGGAAGCATTCCGACGGCTCAATGCGATGGAGTTGTGGTCGGAACATCGAAAGGTACACCGCTGGGATGGGATTTCGACAGGGAAATCGCAAATGCCCCCGCGGCACATGCGAGGATGAGGGCGCTTAGACCGTCGTCCTATCCTGGCACCATTTTCTACTAACCGGCTCATGTTAGTAGAGAATTTATGCGGTTCTGCTAGATAACCCGTCGAGACTCGTAGCCGCATTAGCCTGCTGACTGGGGGTCTCAACTTGTAGGCGTACTAGCCCCCAGGCCGTTCGCCTATGGGGGGAGCGGTCCGGTTTTTTCGTGGACTAACCGGGCCGCTTCTTTCTCAAGGCGACCATGACGGCTTCGGGTCGAAGGCGGTGATCCTAACTTTCGATAGGGTGCCTCGGCGTTCGGTGCGGTCTAGTGGTTTATCGGAACCCGTGACCGCACCCTGTACGGCGACGGGTTTCTCCCGATGAACGGGAGAAAGCGGCTCGGCGCCCACAAGCGTTCCGGGCCGCTTTTGCGATGCGGAGGGGTTTTCCTAATGTCCGGAATGGGTGGAAAGCGGACACTCCTGCGGCCTTAGCGCCAGGTTGTGCGCCTTAGCTCCGCAACCGTCAGACGTTCCCAACGCGAGGCCCAAGGTGACGTATCGCCCTCGTCCCGCAGATACGCGGGCTTGACCCAATGCTTCGGAGCGACCTGAGGCCGACATTTGGCAAGTTTTCGGACATCAAAGTCGCGGTCGAACGCAAGACCCACTTGATCGCCATGCGCCCAGCGCACAACAGCGCGAACAGTCCCCGCACTTCCCAGATCGAGGATTACGCGGGCACCTACGCAAACCGCACCTGAAGCCTGCACCATTGCACCGCGTGCCGACACATTTCGGAGGCGAACGTCGATCCGTCCTTGCTCGTTCCAGATTTCCCCTGTCCAGAGCAATGGGTGTCGTTTCTCCCTGTTCTCGATAGTTTGCGCCGGACTTCTCTCGGCCGGCTCGGTTTTCGCAGTCTGCGAAACGTCGTTGGATTCGACTTGCTCGGCGCACAAGGCCGCGGCCTCCCGCAAGACGTGCGCTCGAGTCGAGAGGTCGGTAATGAGTTGCGTCTCGTGAGCAAATTCAAGGCCCAGCCTGTCGTTGTCGATCCAGCGGATCGCGCACTCCATTTCGCCAAACTCGCCAAGGACCAGCTCAATCCGATCCCACAGGTTCGCAGGCAAGCGACCTTGAATGAGAGCGCCGCCCCCGGACACGTTCAACAACGCAACTGAGTAAGACTCGCCTTGATACCGCACCTCGGCCTGCGCATCGGCGAGAGGGCGGCGGACGTCATTTCGGTGATCTGTTTGCCGAACTTCCGTTCGTGCGATTTGCAGATTCGCGACGCTGCCGTCCGAACCTACAAGCTTACGGCGCTTGTCGCGCAGCAATGGCGAGCCATTAGGCGCACCACGAACTCCGCACGAGCTGAAGTCTTTGTCGGATACAGGCTTCATCGAAGAAACCTTTATCAAACAACGGTTAAGCAATCATAATACGCTAACTGCAGCCTGGCCTGGGTCCATCGGCGACGGTCGCGAGCGGTTTGCGGGGTGGCAGTAACGGGTCGAAACCTGCCATTTGAGATGGCCATTCCCGGCTAAAGAGGAGCCGTGCCTCGGGAACGGCCTTCGCCTCTACGCTTTGATTCCGCAATGACTGGCAAGACGAGCAGCGGAATACCGGGTCCTAGAGGGCATCAGGCGACCTCGCCGTGGCAGATGCCGTGGGCGGCGTGGAAGGACATCGCCAGCCGGACTTGGCAGCGCACGTGGGACGATAATGTCGGGCTCGTTGCGGCGGGCGTAGCCTTTTACGGCTTCTTCGCCTTGCTCTCGCTGCTTGCGATGATCGTGTTCGTCTACGGCCTGGCAGCGGACGTGAAGACTCTGGTCGACACGATGCGGGCGCTGACGGCCATTCTTCCGAACGACGTGGCGGCGCTGATCGGGGACCAGCTGGTCCAGGCGATGAAATCGTCGGAAGGGTCGAAGGGCTTTGGAATCCTGCTCGCGTTCTCGGTCGCGCTCTACGGCGGCACGAACGGGGCAGGCGCGATCATTACCGCACTCAACATCGCCTACGAGGAAAAGGAAAAGCGGAGCCTCCTGCGCTTCTACCTGATCGCACTCGCCATGACTCTCTCGGCCGTCGCATTGGCGCTGCTGGCCCTCATTGGAGTGACGGTCGCCGGGTCGCTGGAAACGGTCGTGCCGCATGCGTCGCCCGGGTTCGTGGTGGCGGGCAAATTCGTTGCCTACGTTCTGCTCGTCGCGATCGCTGCGGCCGTGGCGGCGACCCTCTATCGGTACGGCCCGTCGCGGGAGAAGGCTCGTTGGGAGTGGATCACGCCGGGATCGTCATTCACCGCGATTACGTGGCTCGTCCTGACGATCCTGTTCGGAATCTGGGTGACCGCCGTTTCCGATTACAGCAGGACGTACGGGTCGCTTGGCGCGGTCGTGGGCCTGCTCACCTGGATGTACTTGTCAGCTTACGTGTTCGTGCTCGGCGCCGAGCTGAACAGCGAGATCGAGCACCAGACGGCCAAGGACAGCACGACCGGCAAGCCCGAGCCGCTCGGCGAGCGCGGTGCCTGGGCCGCGGACAATGTCGCGACGGACGACAGCGTTCAGGACCGGCCGGAAGAGGCGCGGGAAGGGGAGAGGCTGACGCAGGCCGCTCCCCAAGTGAAGGATGCGAAGGAGAAAGCCTAGGCCGCTGGAAGAAGCCGCTTTTCGCCCGCGAGGCGGATCAGCGCGGCCTGCAGCTTCTCAAACGCCCGGACCTCGATCTGGCGGATGCGCTCGCGGCTGACGTCGTAGACCTGGCTCAACTCCTCGAGCGTCTTCGGGTCATCCGTGAGGCGACGTTCCGTGAGGATGTGCTTCTCACGGTCGTTCAGCGTTTCGAGGGCGTCCATGAGCAGGTCGTGCCGGACGCGGCTTTCCTCATTCTCGGCGAGGATCTCGTCCTGCAGAGGGTCGTCCGAAACGAGGAAGTCCTGCCACTGGCCTTCGCCCTCGGTATCGCGCAGCGGGGCGTTGAGGCTCGTGTCGCCGCCCATGCCCATGCGGCGGTTCATCGAGATCACTTCTTCCTCGGTGACTCCGAGGTCCTTGGCGATCTTCGCGACGTCGGCGGGCTTGAGATCGCCTTCCTCGAACGCTTCGATCTGGTTCTTCATCCGGCGGAGGTTGAAGAACAGCTTTTTCTGCGCCGCCGTAGTGCCCATCTTCACCAGGCTCCACGAGCGCAGGATGAATTCCTGGATCGAGGCGCGGATCCACCACATGGCGTAGGTGGCGAGGCGGAAGCCCCGGTCGGGCTCAAACTTCTTCACGCCCTGCATCAGGCCGATATTGCCTTCGGAGATCAGCTCGCTGACCGGCAGGCCGTAGCCGCGGTAGCCCATGGCGATCTTCGCCACGAGGCGAAGGTGCGAATTGACCAGCTTGGCGGCCGCATCGGTATCCCCGTGCTCACGCCAGCGCTTGGCGAGCATATATTCTTCCTCGGGTGCGAGGATCGGGAATTTCTTGATCTCGGCCAGGTAGCGATTGAGCCCGGCCTCCCCGCCACTGGCGGGGATCGAGACGACATTTCTTTGTGCCATATTGCTTACTACGTCTCCCTGGCCGGCCGCTTATTACGCGACCTGGCTCTCTAATTCCTATACCAAAAGCGCTGTGAACAGTTCCTGCATGTCCGCTGGCATGCCACTTGCGAACGACAGGCGGTGCTTCGTCACGGGGTGAGTGAAGCCAAGCTCCGTTGCGTGCAGTGCCTGGCGGTGAAAATTAAGGCTTTTCAATAGCTCACGGCTGTTCTTTCCCGAGCGGCCATAGACTGGATCGCCGAGCAAGGGATGGCCAAGCGAGGCCATGTGCACTCGGACCTGGTGGGTACGGCCGGTTTCCAGGCGGCACTCGATGAGCGTTGCATCCCGCAGGATTTGTAAACGTCGCCAATGGGTTACGGCTCGTTTCCCACGCCCGCCTTCGACTATCGAAATCTTCTTGCGGTTGGTCGAAGACCGCGCGAGCGGCGCGTCGACGGTGCCCTCAGCTGCCTTCGGAACGCCGTTCACGATGGCGAGATAGCGCCGTTCGATGCTGTGGGCCGCGAATTGCCTCGCGAGTCCCTCGTGGGCCACGTCCGTCTTGGCGACGACCAGAAGGCCCGACGTATCCTTGTCGATGCGGTGGACGATCCCCGGCCGAGCGACGCCGCCGATGCCCGAAAGACTTCCGCCGCAATGATGCAGGAGCGCGTTCACCAATGTGCCGTCGGGGTTTCCGGCGGCGGGGTGGACGACCAGCCCGGCCGGCTTGTCGACGACCAGCAGATGCTCGTCCTCAAAAATTACGCGGAGCGGAATGTCCTGCGGCACATTGTGCGCGGGCTTCGGCTCGGGGACCGCGAGACGGAAACGCTCGTCGCCGCGGACTTTGGCGGACGGATCGCGAACCGGGCCGCGGTCCGCTTCAAGAGCACCGCTTTTCACCAGGCTCTTGAGGCGCTCGCGTGACATTGTCGGCACGGCGTCCGCCAGCGCGCGGTCGAGCCGCCAGCCTGCGTGGCTCGGCGCTAGCTCGACTGCGATGATCTGGTGGCCCCCCACGTGTTGGATATGGGGATCTGTTTCCGTTCTTCAATGATTCCCGTCAGTCGCCACGGGCGCCGAGGTAAGCGTCACCATAGACCGCCCTGCGAATGTCGCGGTGCAGCGTTCCATTGAATGGGTCACTCTGGACGAAGAAGACGGCGGCGAGCTTGTTCGCCGGATCGACCCAGAAGAGTGTCGACCAGGCGCCGTCCCAGAAGAATTCGCCGACTGCGCCGCGATTTTCCTTCGCGGTCAGTGGCTGCCCCGTGCGTACCGCAAAATCCAGGCCGAAGCCGCCATTGCCCTTGTCCGGAAGCCACGATCGGTCCGTCAGGCGCGGATCGAGCTGGTTCGTCGACATCAGCTTGACCGTCGAGGGCTTCAGGATGCGAACGCCGTCCAGCGTGCCGTGACTGAGCAGCATTCGGGCGAAGCGCATGTAATCGTCGATCGAGGAAACGAGCCCGGCCCCTCCGCGCGTCAGCTTGCGCGCCGGATCGAAGTTCATCCGTCGCAGGTCTTCGTCGTTCTTGCGCTGGAGCGTTCCGTCAGGTCCTTTGACATAGGCTCTCGCAAGTCGCGGGAAGCGATCCTCCGGCTGGGTCCAGGCGGTGTCCTTCATTCCGAGCGGATCGAAGATGTGCTGCCGGACATAATCCTCGAACGGCTGTCCCGACAGTTTCTGCACCAGCAGCGCCTGGAGATCGACCGACACGCTGTACTGCCACTTCGTGCCCGGTTCGTAGAAAAGCGGCAGGGTCGCCAGCCTTCGTCCGAATTCCGGAAGGTCGTTGCCGTTGTTCAGTGGATCGGCGGCGAGGAAGGCCTTCTGCGGATAAGCCTCGGCCGCGCCTTCGCCGAGGCCTGCCGTGTGCCTGAAGAGGTCGCGGATGAGGATCGGCCGCCGCGGAGCCTGCAGGACCGGATTGCCGCTGCCGTCCGTGCCGACGAACACCTTCACGTTCGCGAAGTCGGGCAGATACATCGACAGCGGGTCGTCGAGACCGAACTTGCCCTGTTCCCAAAGCTGCATCAGCGCGACTCCGGTCACCGGCTTGGTCATCGACCAGATCTGCACGAGCGTATCGCGCCGGAACGGCTTCATTGCTTCGCGATCGGCAAATCCGGCGGTCCCGAAATAGACCTCCTTGCCGTCCTTCCAGACGAGCGCGGACGTTCCGGCAGCCCGGCGGTCGCTCACCATCTGCTGCAGGGCGCGGTCGATACGCGTCTTGTCGATCCTGAGCTCTGCCGTTGCCGTCTTGGCGGTAGCCAAGGAAGGCACGACAAGGGTGGCGGGCACGGCAACCGCCGCAAGAAGCAGAAACAGTCTCAAGGCTGACTCCCCGATCGCGTTCGATCCTGAGCTAATCGACTGTGGGAAAGAAGCGCAACAACTTGCGCTGGGTTGGAGTTGGGCTCATTCACGCGCCCATGAACGAAGTCGATTTCGCAAGCCTCCTGTGCTCGAGGCTCTGTCATGACCTGATGTCTCCAGTCGGAGCGCTCAACAACGGCATCGAACTGATGGCTGACGAGCAGAATCCGGAGATGCGGGAACGCTGCGTCGAGCTTCTGGCCGACAGCGCCCGGGCAACGGCCAACAAGCTGAAGTTCTTCCGGCTCGCCTTCGGCGCCGGCGGCGGTTTCGCCGATTTCATCGATGCGAATGAGGCGAGGATTGCGCTCGAAGGCATTTTCGGAGCCGAGCGGCGCGTCGAACTCGGCTGGATGGTCGCGCCGGAGAAGCTTTCGAAGGGCGCGCTGAAGCTGTTGCTCAACCTTGGCCTGATCGCCGGCGATGCGCTGGTACGCGGCGGGCGCCTCGATGTTGGTGCCGAGACCACCGGTGCCGGTCTGGAGATCGCAATCCGGGGTGAGGGTCCGAAGGTCGTGCTCGATCCAGGACTTCGCGAGATGCTGACCAAGGGCGCGTCGAGCGGCGATATCGAACCACGCGTGGCCGGTGCATGGCTGGCCCAGGCGCTCGCGAAGGAGGCTGGCGGCACGATCCAGCTTTCCGAGCCGGCCCCCGAAGTCCTCATCATCGGGGCGGTTGTTCCCAGACAGGGATAACGGCGCATTAACTCCTAGGTCCCATAAGCGGCCTCCTTAGGGGGTGGGACCGCGCGCTGATGGACGACCTGATTTCCGAGTTCATTGCCGAATGCCGAGAGATGCTCGAGGCATTGGGAGGAGAGATTGTCGCCTGGGAAGCCGCGCCCGACGATCGCGCCCGCCTCGATTCCATTTTCCGCTTCGTCCACACGGTCAAAGGCAATTGCGGTTTCTTCGATTTTCCGCGGCTCGAAGCGCTGAGTCACGCCGCGGAGGACGCGCTTGCAGAGGTCCGTGCGGGCCGGCGCCAGGCGGATGCGCCGTTGGTGAGCGCGGTACTCGCCGTAATCGACCGGATTGCCGAGATGATCGCCGCTCTGGACGCCGGTGAAGATCTTCCCGGCGGCGACGACAGCGCATTGATCGAAGCGCTTCAGCAGAACGCCGATGCTCCGGCCGCTCCTGTTGCGGCGACCGTCGCCGAAGCTAAGGCGAGCGCAGCAGCTCCCCGCACCATCCGCCTTTCCGTCGAGTTGCTCGATCGCCTGATGAGCGGCGTTTCCGACATGGTGTTGGCCCGCAACGAGCTAGCGCGCCGGCTGCGCGAGACGACTGGCGACGTTGCCGTCGACGGAGCCTTCGAACGCCTCTCCTCGATCATCGCCGAAATGCGCGACGCGATCACGCGCACTCGCATGCAGCGGATCGAGAATTTGTTCGTCGCTCTCCCGCGCATGGTTCGCGACCTCTCCGCCGAACTCGGCAAGCAGGTCCTTGTCGATATCGATGGCGGCGACGTGGAGCTCGATCGCGAGATGATCGAGATGATCCGCGATCCATTGACCCACATCATCCGCAACGCGGTCGATCACGGTATCGAGACGCCCGCCGACAGATTGAAGGCAGGAAAGCGGGAAATCGGCATCCTGACGGTTTCGGCGCGTCAGTCCGGCAACCAGATCCTGATCGATATTCAGGACGACGGCCGCGGGATCGACGGCAAGAAGCTGATCGACATGGCACTTGGCAGTGGATTGATCGAGCGAAGCGAGGCGGCCCAGCTTTCACCGCGTGAGCAGTTGGCTTTGATTTTCGAAGCCGGGCTTTCGACGGCGAAGCAGGTCACCGCCATTTCAGGCCGTGGCGTCGGCATGGACGTCGTACGCTCCAACATCGAGCGGATCGGCGGAATCGTCGAGGTCGACAGCACGCTCGGCGAGGGCACGCGCATGACTCTTCGCGTGCCGCTTACGCTTACGATCATCCCGGCCCTGACCGTTTCCGTTGCGGGGCAAAGCTTCGCGATTCCGCGCTCGGCCATCGACGAGATCGTTCGGGCGAATGGAGAGTCCGTTACGCTCGAAAAGCTGGGCGGAGCAGGTGTTGCGACGATCCGCGGCCGGCGCGTTCCGGAAATCGCACTTGCCGACGTTCTCGGCCTTCAAAGCGACCTGTCCGACGAAGAGCGCAGCCTGGTCGTCCTTCGGCCGGCAGGCGCAGACGTCTACGCGCTGGCCGTCGACCGTATCCACGATCATGAGGAATTGGTGGTCAAGCCAGCGGCGCCGGCGGTCATGGCGACCGGCCTTTACGCGGGCACGACGCTTGCCGACGACGGCAGTCCGATCCTCCTGTTCGATCCCGCCGGCCTCGCTGAGGTCGGTGGCGTGAAGCTTGAAGCGCACGACCGCGCTGCGCGGATCGCCGAAGCGACTACCGCGCCGATCGCGAGCGATACCCCCGTGCTGGTCTTCCGTGGCCTGGACAATGCTCGCCGGGCGCTGCGCCTCGCCGTGGTGGACCGCATCGAGGAGGTGCCCGCCGACGCAATTCGTCCGGGTGCTGGCCAGCTTCGGGTCCAGCTTGGTGAAACGATCCTTCCTCTCGCCGGTGTCAACGGCGACCTTCCGGTCGAAAAGGTCCGCCTTTTCCGCCTGAACGATGGTTCGGGCGAGATTGGTTACGCCTTCCGGGAGGTCATCGACCTGTCGACCATCGGGTCGGACGTTATCCAGGCCGAGCATCCCGGCGAAATTTCCGGCGTGACGTTGATTGCCGGCGAGCCGGCGGAGATCATCGATCCGCATTGGCTGTTTGCGAATTTCTCGGGCTCATCGGTCGGTCAATCGGAGCAGCTCGTCTGCCGCCTTCCGGCCGACGATCCCTGGATGCAGAACATGCTCCGCCCGATCGTCGAAGCCGCCGGCTATCGCGTCGTGTCGGACGCCGACGAAGTTGAAGCGGACCTCGCCATCATCTCCGAAGCAAGCGCTGCCAAGAAGGCGGCCGCGGCGCGCGTGATCAGGGTTCGCGTCGATCCGGATCCCGCATCGAAGAAGGATGACAGCATCTATCGCTATGATCGCGCGGCGCTTCTGACTGCTCTCAAGTCGGTCGCCGGGGGGAGAGGGTGATGTCGGAGTTGCTTCTTGTCGTGACGATCGGCGGAGAGCGTGTAGCTCTTCCCGCAGCGGCTGTTGAATCGGTGGTCGAGCTCGACGCTCTCATCCCGGTGCCCCGTGCTCCGTCCCATGTGGCCGGTCTCTCGGCGCTTCGAAGCCGCGTCTTGACCGTCATCGACTGCATGTCCTCGCTCGAGCTCGGCGTCACGGACTGCTCCGACGGCATCCGCGAGGCGGCGGTCGTCGAGCTGGATGGCCATCATTATGCGCTCATCGTCGATCTGGTCGAAGACGTGGTCGAGGCAACGTCCGAACCCGCACTGGTCCGTGCGGCCATGGGTGAAGGCTGGGAGCGCGTTTCCAGAGGCATGGTGGAAACCGAGCAGGGGCCACTTCTACTCGTCGATATCGGAGCAATTGTCAGCGGGGCCGAGCGGCAAGCCGCTTAAGAGCTTCGTTACCCTTAGCGTTTAAGTGGCTCATGAAGACCTGGGCGGGAAGAATTTGGAAATGAAGACCTGTTTGATCGTCGATGACTCAAAGGTGATCCGCAAGGTTGCCCGCCATATCCTCGAAACGCTCGAATTCGAGGTCGATGAGGCCGGCGACGGTCGCGAAGCCCTTTCCCGCTGTGAAGCGAAGATGCCTGATGTGGTCCTGCTCGACTGGAATATGCCGGTGATGAGCGGGATGGAGTTCCTGCGGATGCTTCGGCAGCGTGGTCATTCGGACCAGCCGAAGGTGGTTTTCTGCACCACCGAGAACGACATGGCTCACATCCGTGCTGCCCTCGAGGCCGGCGCGGACGAATATGTGATGAAGCCGTTCGACCGCGAGACCCTGCACATCAAGCTTCAGCTCGTCGGCGTAGCTTAAGAGCCCGGCATGGAGCGGGCGCTCGCCACATCGCGGGACCGCCAGCCGGCTCCGCTCACCCGAAATCGCCGTATCCGGCTGATGATCGTCGACGATTCGATGGTCGCGCGCTCGGTGCTGTCGCGAATCGTCGAGAGCGACGACACGTTCGAGCTGGCAGCGGTTGCAGGCACGGCCGAGGATGCGATCGACGCTCTCCAGGCGGTTCGCGTCGACACTGTCCTTCTTGATCTGGAGATGCCGGGCGCTGGCGGCCTTCGCTCGATCCCGCGCATCCTGGACAATGCCTGCGGCGCGCACATCATGATCGTGTCGTCCATGGCCGAGGAGGGCGCCGAAGAGACGGTCGCGGCTCTCGCCTTGGGGGCGGCGGATGCACTTCCGAAGCCGGGCACGGGCCGGTTCAACGGAAAGTTCTCCGAAGTTCTCCTCTCGCGCCTCAAGGCGCTGGGCTATGCCGACGAGCATCGGCTCGCAGCCGCTTCGGTCGTCCCGATGCCGGCCTTCCAGGCACCGCTTCGTGCCATGTCCGCAGCACCGATCCAGTTGCTTGCAATTGGCGCGTCGACGGGTGGAATTCACGCACTGAACAGCTTCTTCGAGGCGCTTCCGAAGCGGATCGGAGCACCGATCCTCGTGACTCAGCACCTTCCGGCGCCGTTCATGGGCGTCTTCGCCCGACAGCTCGCCGTCGCCGCAAAGCGTGAAGCGCTGGTCGCAGAGGACGGCATGTCGCTTCTTCCGGACCGGGTGATCATCGCCCCCGGCGACGCTCACCTGATCGTTCACAACAATATCGACGGACCGATTGTCCGTCTCGACCGCAGTGCATCCTATTCCGGCTGCCTTCCGTCGGTCGACCCGATGTTCCAGTCCGCCGCCAACGTGTTCGGGGAGGGCGCAGCCGGCGTTGTGCTTACCGGAATGGGGCGTGATGGCGTCCAGGGCGCTGCCCGGTTGGTCGCCGCGGGTGGATCGGTTCTGGCTCAGGACGAAAGCAGCTGCGCAGTGTGGGGAATGCCGCGAGCAATCCTCGAGGCAGGTCTCGCTTGCGCCGTCCTGCCGCCCGACAAGCTTGCCCGGCGAGTTGCGTCCCGGCTGGGAGGCGAAACTTGCAGATAAGCGACAGCTCCAGTCGAATCCTCGCCGGCTTGCTAGAAGCGCGCACGGGCCAGCAGCTCACGATGAGCCGACGCTGGCGAATCGAGACCGCGCTTTCGGCTATCCTTCGCCAGAGGGGCATTGGAACGCTGGACGAGCTGATCACCATCCTCGTCATGGGTAAGGAACCGGGCTTGTCGGAACGGGTGGTGGAAGCACTTCTCAACAATGAAACCTATTTCTTCCGCGACCGAACGCCCTTCGACACTTTGTCGCGGCTCGCCCTTCCGGCTCTCTCGGTGCAGCGAGGCGCGAAGAAGCGCCTGCGGATCTGGTCCGCTGGTTGTTCGACCGGTCAGGAGACCTATTCGCTTGCAATGATGTTCGCCGACCAGGCGGATCAGTGGAAGGGTTGGACCATCGACATCCTCGGTACGGACGTGTCCGGCGCCGTGATCGATCGCGCTCGCGATGGCGTCTACACGCAATTCGAGGTGCAGCGCGGGCTTGCAATCACCCAGACCATTCGTTGGTTCGAGGAAAGCGGCGACGGCTGGCGCATCGTCGAGCCGCTGCGCAAGCACGTCCGCTTCCGAGTTCACAATTTGCTCGAGCAGCCGCCGCATCTCGGCGGGTTCGACATCGTGCTTTGCCGCAATGTGCTTCTCTACCTCAGCCCGGAGAAGAAGAAGGCCGCCTTCGACCGGCTCGCCTCGTCGATGGCGCCGGATGGCTATTTCATGCTCGGGGCCGGGGAGACCGTGATTGGCCAGACTCAGAAGCTCGTCGCCGACCCGAAGGCGAGGGGGCTGTATCGGCTGGACAGCCGCGACAAGGCCGATCGGCGCACCGGCGACGAACGGCGACGTGTCGGCAGGGCTTGACCGAATCTACCGCTGATGCGCCATTGGCGCAGTGATCGACATGGACTTCATCGATCGGCCGTCGCCCAACTTCGACGAGCGGATGCTGCCCGTCTCGATGATCGTCCTGCATTATACGGGCATGCCGGACGCCGAGGGGGCGCTGAACCGCCTTACGTCGCCCGAATCCAAGGTTTCCTGCCATTATTTCATCGACGAGGATGGAACGGTCTACCGGCTGGTCGATGAGGAGAAGCGCGCCTGGCACGCTGGCAAGTCGCGCTGGCGCGGCGTCTCGGACGTGAATTCGGCGAGCGTGGGAATTGAGATCGTGAATCCCGGCCACGAGTTTGGGTATCGCAACTTTCCCGACGAGCAGATCGCCTCGCTCATCCCGCTCGTAGCGGACATCAAGGAACGCCATGGCATCAGTCGCGGCAATGTTGTTGGGCATTCCGACGTTGCTCCGGCCCGCAAGGAAGATCCCGGCGAGCTCTTCCCGTGGGAAGCGCTGGCCCGGCGGCGCCTCGCCATGCCGAGCCCGACGCGCGAGTTGATCGATCCCTACTGGACGGATGCAGCTTTTCTGCTCGCTCTGGAACGCTTCGGCTACGACGTGACGGACACGCAGAAAGCGGTGATCGCCTTCCAGCGGCGCTTCCGTCCCGACCTCATCGACGGGATCGTCGATGGTGAATGCAGGGCGAAATTGCTCTCTCTGTTGCTGCCAAGGCCGCAATAGCCCATATTCCTCGGCGCCAGAGGGCCGGGCGGCCGCGGGTCTCGCGAGAGGCACGAGGAAAGTCCGGGCTCCACGGAACGACGGTGCCGGGTAACGCCCGGCGGCTCCTTTAAGGAGTCAGGGAAAGTGCCACAGAAAGCATACCGCTCGCTTTCGGGCGGGTAAGGTCGAAAGGGTGCGGCAAGAGCGCACCGCGGGGGCGGCAACGCCACCGGCACGGAAAACCCCACCGGGTGCAAGACCGAATAGGGGCGGCACATGAGCTTGTTCCGGCTCGTCGCCCGGGTTGGTTGCTTGAGGGACGGGGCGACCCGTCTCCTAGAGGAATGGCCGCCCATCCCCTCACGGGGTGGACAGAACCCGGCTTACAGGCCCTCTGGCGATTGTTTGGTTCCAAACTGGCGAACGTTTCCGCTCGCCACTAGGTGGAGCGGGAATGGCGAAGCAGAAGAGATCGGACGACTGGGGATTCCCGCGCTGGCGCGCTTACAGTGCCGGCCGCGGCGCGGCCAAGGTGCGGCTATGCGACCGGGTTGGATGCAATGAGGTTGGCGACCGTCCTGCGCCCAAGGCTCCGAACAGCAAGGAGCGCTGGTATTTCTGCGAATCCCACGCGGCCGAATACAACAAGAACTGGAATTATTTTGCGGGCCTTAGCCCCGAAGAAGCGGCTCGGCGTGCTCAGGCTGAGGAACAGGGTGCATCCGCGTTTCGCAAGTCCGCGCATTGGCAATGGGGCGGGCCTGGCGACGGCACGCGCAGCCGGGACGAGATGCGTGCGCTGGACGCGCTGGAACTCGAGAGCGACGCCGAATTCAAGGATGTGAAAGCGGCTTATCGTCGGCTGGCGAAAGAGAATCACCCAGACACGAACAAGGGTGACAAGGCCGCTGCCGAGCGGTTTCAAAAGGTGCAGGCTGCGTACGACGTCCTTCGTAAAGTCGAGGAGCGGAAGAGCGGGAAGGTCGCCTAGCTCTGCAGCATGAACGTGCCGGCGCTGTGGGCAATCGGCCGTTCGGGATCGCCGCCGTGGGCCACTCCGCGAATGAAGGCGATTTGCCGGGTCAGCTTCACGCACTCGCAGCGAGCAATCACCGTCTCGCCTTTCACGGCGGGTCGCATGTAATCGATCCTGAGGTCGAGGGTGACGATCGGGACGAACTGGCCGAGCTCCATCCAGACCGAAGCGCCGCCTGCCGTATCGATAAGGCTGACGATTGCGCCGGATGCGAGCACTCCTGTTTCCGGAATTCCGACGAGCTCCTCGCGCCATGGGAGAGAGAGCTCCATCCAGCCTGGCCCCGCGTCACGATATTCGAGACCGAGGGCTTTGCCGTGTCCCACGCGACGGGCGAGCTCGACGAAACGGAGTGGATCGAACGCGGATTTGCCATCTTCGCTCATGCGGCGAGCCGCTGAGCCGTCTCGCGAACGAGTGCGATCATGTTCGGAACGCCCTGCGTGCGGTTGGCGCTCAGGTGCTTCCTGAGCTCGAAGGGTGCGAGTGCCTCGGTGACATCCAGCTGGGCGACTTCGTCCGCCGGCTTGTCCTGCACAGCCGCGAGGATGAGCGCGACGATTCCCTTGGTGATCGCCGCATTGCTATCGGCCAAGAAGTGAAGACGGCTATCGTCGGTGACGGTCGGATAGACCCACACCGAGGCGGAGCAGCCACGGACTTTCGTGGCATCGGTTTTCAGCGCGTCCGGCATCGGATCCAGCTTGCGACCGAGATCGATCAGCAGGCGATAGCGATCCTCGCCTTCGAGCAGGTCATACTCGTCGTAGATTTCCGAAAGAGGCGGGAGACTGGTCACGCGGCGGAATTAGCAGCGCGTGGGTCCGGCTTCTAGCGGTTGCGGAGGTCCTCGATCTCCCGCGAGAGGCTGTTTTCCTTTTCGACGGTGATGCGCTCGAGCACCTTGATGCGTTCCTTGAGCTCGGAGACCTCTTCGCGCAGCCGGAGATTCTCCGCACGTTCCTTAGGGTCCAACTGTTCACCATGGCGTGAGTGAGCGTACCTCGCCCGCATCACGCCGGCGATCATCACAATCGCAACAATCAGGACGACCATTTCGAACGGATTCATTGAAACTTGTCTCCACTTTCGATCCGCGCCTTGTCACGCAGCGCTTCGATTTGTGCGGCAGTTTGCGCCCCGCCGTCCGTGACGATTTGCTCCACGACGCGCAAGCGGGCCTCGATCCGTTCGACGTGCTGCGCGTATTGAGCAGCTTTCTCCGCCGTCTGGCTTGCGATTAGGTGGCTCATCTTTTCCTTGTGCTGAAGCCAGCGATTGAAGGCGCTGAAGGAAATCGCGAGGATCGGGACCATGAAGACGAGCACGAAAAATATGAGCATCGAGGGTTCCATGGCGTTCTCCTCGTTTCGCCGACTAGCCTAAAGGTTCCCGTTCGCTTCGGCGCAGGCGTGGCGGAGCGATCTTTTCCTGATCGCGCAATGCTTCGATCTGCGCCGCCGTCTGGACGCCGCTGTCGGTCGCGATTTGCTCAAGCACCCGCACCCGCGCCTCGATGCGCTCAACGTGAGCTGCATATTGGGCCGTCTTCTCAGCAGTGAGACTGCTCTGCGCCTCGATCTGCTTTTCCTTGATCTTGAGCCACATCTTGAACGGGGCGATTCCGATCGCCGCCAAGGGGATCAAGACCCAAATCCAGCTTGCGGGATTATCCATCCGAAAAGCGCCCCTAATGTTCGATCAATGAAGTGGGATCAGCCCTTGATTCAAGCCGCCGCATCGTCCGAGGTCGGTACGCGCGCGATCCTCGGCTTCTCGCGAAGGGCCTCGATCTGGGCAGCAGTTTCTGCCCCCTTGTCGGTCACGATCTGCTCCAGGACTCGGACGCGCTGCTCAAGCTCGCTCGAACGTGAGGCGTATTGCGCGGCTTTCTCGGCCGCGAGGGTAGCTTCCACGTCCAGCTTCTTCTCCCTTAACCGGAACCACCGGTTGGCGATCAGCATCAGCAGAAGAACCGGAAGCCCTACAACGAAAAGGGCTACGAAGACTTCACCGGGACCCATCATTACGCGTTGCCTCCCTTGTCGATCGCCAGGGCATCGATCTCGCGGGCGAGCTTCGACGGCTGGTCGGTGACGATGCGCTCGACGTTTTCAAGTCGGTCTTTGATCGATCCAATCTCGGCCCGAAGCTGAGCATTCTCGCTCGTGAGGAGCTTTATGCGTTCGAGTGACTCGCGGTCGGTCTTCGGATGGATCGGTACACCCCAGCTATTTTCCAGCGGATAGCCGTGCTTGATGCGCAGCCATGTGGTGAACACCCATCCCCCCACGGCGACCGCAGTTATGATCGCGATGATCGGGAATATCTGGCGAACAAGGTCGAGCGTCTCGGGCGAGTTCAAGTTCATGGTCGTTCCTACTAGCGAAGCTGCTCGATCTCACGTGCGAGCGAGCGATTTTCGGTGGTCACGTAACTTTCGACATCCCCCAGTCGACGGTCGATGTCTTTCAAGCGCAGACGGATCTCGCGAGCAGTTCGTGTCGGCGAACGCCGCACCTGGCGCCAGAATTCCTTCTCTTCCACGTCAGTCGATTCAAGCTCGCGCGGCTTGTCGGGGGTCAGCATGCCGGCAATGAAATAGACCGGCAGGATCGAGCCGCTGCTCAGGAAAATAGCGGCAATGAAGGCGACCCGCACCATGTGGACGTCGAACCCGGCATAGTCTGCGATTCCGGCGCAAACGCCCATGAGCTTGCCATTGCGCTTGTCTCGATAAAAGCGGGTTCGGCTGGGAGGCTGGTAAGACATTCGATTACTCTCCAGTCCGTACGCGGCTTCGGCTGCGGACCTGACTGAGCTCGTCGGCGATACGATCCGTCGCGTCCGGCAGGCATTGCTGTCGCCAGTTCGGATTCTCGGCAGTCATGATCCGCTCGATCGAGCACAGGCGATCGTCCAGGCGCCGCGCCAGGTCGTACAGCTCATCAAGCAGCTTTTCGTCCGCACCGGTGATGGTCGCAGCCGTTTTCCATTTGGTGATGTAGTGGAACAGGATCCACGGAAGCCCGATGAAAAGTATCGAGCAGATAACAATAGGACCAATAATCCCTTCCATCGATCAATCCCCTTTGCGCTTCAGCGCAGCTTTCATGGCTTCCAGTTCGGCGTCGACCTTTTCCGAGGACTGCAATTCGGCGATCTCTTCCTCAAGGGTCTTCGGCCCGGTCATACCCAGTGCGTCGGCGCGGCCTTCAGCGAAGTCGGCCCGGCGTTCAAGCACGTCAAATTTAGAGAAGGCATCTTCCGTGCGCCCGCCGTTCAGCAGTTCGCGCGCCCGTGCCCGGGTGACGGCGCTTTCGAGCCGCGTCGCAATCGCATTCTGGCGCGCGCGAGCCTCGCGCAGCTTCCCCATCAGTTTGGCGATATCCGTCTCGTAGCCCTTCAGCGTTTCCTCGATCTGGTCGATCTCCGCTTGAAGGCCCTCGGACATGTCGGCCGCCTTCTGGCGCTCGATGAGCGCGGCCTTGGCGAGATCCTCACGGTCCTTCGACAAAGCGAGCTCGGCTTTCTCGGTCCAGCTCGATTGAAGCTCATCGAGCCGCTTCAGGGCGCGGCGCATTTCCTTGCCGTCTGCGATCGAGCGGGCTGCGCTCGCCCGCACCTCGACCAACGTCTCTTCCATTTCCAGGATTATCATGCGAATCATCTTCGCCGGGTCTTCCGACCGGTCGAGGAGCTCCGTCATGTTTGCCGCGAAGATGTCTCGCGTCCGGGAGAATATTCCCATTTGAAACTCCGAAATCGTAACAGGCCTGTATGCCCAGATACATACAAGAGTCATGCCACTTCTTTTGAAACGCCGGAAAGCTGCGAAAACTGTACAATTCCGCCAATTTTTCTAGTGAAATATCTTGCCAAATGGTGGTGTTCGACACCAACTGTCGGGCACAATGGAGCGGGCAAATCAGTTCGTCGGGCAAAGTCTTGCCTTTCTCGACGCGGTCGAGCGAGCAAGCCGCGCGGCGCCGCTGAACCGTCCCGTCCTTGTGATCGGCGAGCGCGGCACCGGCAAGGAGCTGATTGCCGAGCGACTGCATCACCTGTCGTCGCGATGGGCGGGTCCGCTCGTCATCATGAACTGCGCCGCCCTCCCGGAGAGCCTGATCGAGGCCGAGTTGTTCGGCCACGAAGCGGGCAGCTTTACCGGCGCGTCGAAGACACGGCACGGCCGCTTCGAGGAAGCCGACGGCGGCACCCTGTTCCTCGACGAGCTGGGCACGTTGTCCATGCCTGCTCAGGACCGGCTGTTGCGCGCGGTGGAATATGGCGAGGTAACTCGAATAGGCGCATCCAAGCCGCTCTCGGTGGACGTCCGGATCGTGGCCGCCACAAACGAGAATCTTCCAGCTGCTGTAGACAAGGGCAGATTTCGTGCGGACCTCCTCGATCGCTTGTCGTTCGAGGTCGTTACATTGCCGCCCCTTCGGGCCCGTTCGGGCGACGTTTCCCTCCTCGTCGACCATTTCGGGCGACGAATGGCGGTCGAGCTGGACTGGCCAAACTGGCCCGGCTTTTCTCCCCGCGCGGTGGCGGAGCTCGAGGCCTACCATTGGCCTGGAAACGTTCGTGAACTCAGGAACGTCGTCGAGCGGGCAGTCTATCGATGGGAAGACCCTGAACGGGAAATCGACGCGATCCAGTTCGATCCTTTTCACTCGCCATGGGCTCCGGCGGCATCGCAGTCATTGCAGATGCATGCCGAACCGACTGCTGGTGATGAGGAGGCGGCGGCAGCTGCTCCGGCCGCACCACCACTGACGACTAGTACCAGCGACTTCCGGGCCTCCGTTGCCGAATATGAGCGCGCCCTGCTGCAGAACGCGCTTGCCGCCAATCGCTTCAACCAGCGGGCGACGGCAACGGCTCTCAGCCTCAGCTACGATCAGCTTCGGCATGCGCTCAAGCGCCACAAACTGCTGGACGCCGACGCCGCCTGAACCGGCGTGAATAGTCCTCTGAAAAGGCGTATGCTCTCCCTCACTTAGTGAGGAGGCTTCGATGAAAGCATCGTTCCTTGCTGCGGCCGCGATCCTTTCGGCCACTTCGGCATCCGCCAGCATCCTGACCGTCGGCGGAAGCTTTGCCAAAAGTTGCTTCCGCTTCGCCGAGTCCCGTGTCGGCACCCTTGAGGCGCTTTCGACGTGCGACCGCGCCTTCACTGACCAGGCGCTCTCCGCCGAGGATGAATTCGCGACCTACGTGAACCGCGGGATCGTGAAGATGCATCGCCGCGAGTTCAGCGGAGCGCAGGCCGATTTCGACCGTGCCGGCGCACTGAAGCCCAAGCGGGGCGAGCCCTGGCTGAACATGGGCGTGCTGAAGTTCAAGCAAGGCAACAGCCGAGCCGCAATTGCCTTGTTTGACAAGGCGCTGGAGCTGGGAACGGACGAACCCGAAGTAGCCTACTTCGGGCGCGGCCTTGCGCACGAGGATATCGGCGATCTCAAGTCCGCCTATGCCGATCTCCGCCGTGCGGCCGAGTTGAGGCCGCGCTGGTCCCAGCCCGCGCAGGAGCTGGCCCGATACCAGGTGCGCCGCCCGTAGACGGCGCACCGATTGCCTTAGTGCATGTTGGTCATCGCCAGCAGCATCGGGATCGACAGCAGCACGTTCGTGCGTGACGCGATGAGCCCGCGCTTCGCCGCTGCAGCCTTTGCCGCATCGTCCGCTTCGACGAGGCCGAGCACCTTCTGCTGCGCAGGCCAGATGATGACCCAGACGTTGAAGGCCATGATCAGCGCCAGCCACATGCCGATGCCGATCAGGCGATTGTTCGCGTCGTTGAGGAGCAGCGCTTTCTCTTCGCCGTAAAGATAGGCGAGGATGAGGCCCGTCAGCACCGTGAAGGCAGCGCCCCAGCGGAAGTAGAACAGAGCACTCGGAGCGATATATTTCGTCACGCCCGGCTTCAGCTCGGCAGGCACTTTCGGCATGGTCGGGACCTGCACGAAGTTGAAATAATAGAGCAGGCCGATCCAGGTGATCCCGAAGAAGACGTGCATCCACTGGAACACGCCCAGCCAGAGATCGCCCGCTCCGACGGAGTTGGCGTAGCCACTGTCCGGAAAGACCGCGATCAGGATCGCCAGCACAAGGCCGGTGATCAAAACCGCGCCCAGGTTTCCGAAGAATTTATCCATGATTCCCTCCCCCTACTTGCCGCGATGCGGTCAGCTGACTTCTTACGGCTGCGAAACAGTGAGTCGCAAGCTTGTGCGATGAACAGCGGAGCGACAAAGCCCCTGCATCGTTATGCATGCGAAACCCCCGAAGGAGACTGACCGCCATGGCATTCCAGCTGCCAGAACTGCCGTATTCGAAGGACGCGCTCGCGCCGCACATTTCGGCTGAGACATTCGAGTTCCACTGGGGCAAGCATCACCGCGCCTACGTAACCAAGACGAACGGGTTCATCGAAGAGAAGGCCGACCTACAAGGCGCATCGCTCGTCGATGTGATCAAGGCAGCGAAGCAGGGTGGGGACGGCAAGCTGTTCAACAACAGCGCGCAGCTGTGGAACCACAGCTTCTTCTGGCAGTGCCTGAGCCCCGAAAAGCAGCAGCCGTCAGGGAAGCTCGCGGAGCTGATCGACGACGGGTTTGGCGGAACCGATGCGCTTCTCCAGAAGCTGGGCGACGAGGCCGTGAACCACTTCTCGAACGGCTGGGCCTGGCTCGTCCTCGACCGCGACCAGCTGAAGATCACGTCGCTCCACGATGCTGACACCCCGCTCGTCCACGACGGAATGGTCCCGCTCTTCACGCTCGATGTCTGGGAGCACGCCTACTACATCGATTATCGCAATGAGCGTCCGAAGTTCGTGACGTCGGTGCTGTCGAACATCGTCAACTGGGACTTCGTCGCGAAGAACCTCGACGGCAAGGGCGCCGACCGGGCCAATCAGGAAGGCGCCACTGTTCGGGAGACGGAACCTACGACTTGAGGCGGTAGCCGGTCCGGAAGATCCACCAGATCGCGGTCAGGCAGGCGAGCAGGAAGGCGAAGGTCGCTGACAGGCTTAGCCCAACCGGTACGTCTGCCTGACCGAAGAAAGTCCAGCGGAAGCCGTTGATCAGGTAGACCACCGGATTGAAGAGCGTGACGCTCCGCCAGGGCTCGCGAAGCATGTCGATCGAATAGAAAGCGCCGCCGAGGAAGGTGAGGGGCGTCACGATCAGCAGCGGGATGATCTGCAGCTGTTCGAAGCCCTTTGCCCAGATTCCGACGATGAAGCCGAACAGGCAGAAGGACCAGGCGACGAGCAGCAAATAGAGGATCATCCAAAGCGGATGCTCGATCCGCACATCGACGAAGAGGTTGGCGGTTATGAGGATGACGAGCGCTACCGACGTCGCCTTGGTAGCCGCCGCTCCGACATAGCCGATGACCGTCTCGATGGCCGATAAAGGCGCCGACAGAATCTCGTAGATAGTCCCGGTGAAGCGCGGCATGTGGATGCCGAAGCTCGCGTTGAAGATGCTCTCGGTGAAGAGGGACAGCATCATCAGGCCGGGCACGATGAAGCTGCCGTAGTCCACGCCGCCGATCTCGCTGATGCGCGAGCCGATCGCCGAGCCAAAGACGATGAAGTAGAGCGACGTCGTGATCACGGGCACGGCGAGGCCCGTCCACAGCGTCCGCGCGAAGCGGTGCATCTCGAACTTGCTTTCCAGCACATTGGGATCCTAAGCTTAGAATTCCACGTGGACAAGTTGTCGC
>JADMIO010957479.1_pt1 | contig 22040 bp, 24 predicted proteins | sample 8958161 | NCBI WGS metagenome assembly JADMIO01 (sample SAMN16585339, study PRJNA669376) | soil metagenome | isolation source: Crop rotation soil | place: USA: Cullars Rotation, Alabama | collected 2011
GTGCTTCGGCTGGCAACCTGCAATTCTCGTTCGGCTTTGATTGCCTCGCAATGACTGCTTCGGCTGGCAGCCTGCAATTCTCGTTCGGCTTTGATTGCCTCGCAATGACTGCTTCGGCTGGCAACCTGCAATTCTCATTCGTCTTTGATGGCCTGGCAATGACAAGGTATTAAAATACTGTCCCCAGGGTATTTGAAATGACCTGCTTAATTTCCATCTTAGTGTGGGAAGATACCCAACCACCAATGGACGATAATCAAAGCAACCCGGGAGAAAATTTACCAGCCGGCGAAGAGGCCCCGGTCAAACAGCTCACCCCATCTTTTACCGCACAACCCAAAGAAATGGAAGTACATCACCACGGACATGTTCACGAAAAAAAGAAATGGAGAGAATACGTTTTTCAATTCCTGATGTTGTTCCTGGCAGTATTTTTAGGCTTCCTGGCAGAAAACCTCCGGGAAGACAGTGCCGAAAGAAGCAGGGAAAGAGAATATATCGAGTCGCTCGTGGTTGACCTCGCAGCGGATCATGCTGCAATTTCCACAATGACCAGGCAGATCGATGCCCAGATTAATGGCTTTGATACTTTACAAACCATGTTCTCTTCAGGCGACCTGATAAATAACCAGGCCAAAGTATATGATTGTTACTACTACAGTTCTTACCTACAACTTTCATTTCCTGTAAATTTTAATGAAAGAACGATTACACAATTGCTGAGCTCCGGCAATATGCGCCTGTTGCGGGCAAAAGCCGCAGCGGACAGCGTAACCGACTACTTTAACCTGATAAAGGATGTAGAGGCACAGAAGCAAATGTATATTGACAATATCAATAAGTGCACGGAACTGATGTTTAACATCTATGACATAACTTACCTGCGAAGGATGGTCAATAACCGCGACAGCCTTGTATTTATAAATCCCGACTGGTCCTCAATCCGGCTTCTTTCCACGAATGCAGACGAAATCAGGAAGTTTATTGCGACCATGGAGGTTACCAAACTCATCATTCATAGTTATAAAATCTATCTCGCCCTGATCGATAACAGGTGCCTGCAGTTGCGGGATTTCCTGCGAAAAGAATATCATTTGAAACCATAAAGTCGGAGTTTGAAATCTGAAATTCGAATTTCGAAATTCGAAATTTCGGATTTTCAATAACAGTATCTTTGGTGCTAATTAGAGAGGTCCAAATGAAGAAAAGTCATTTTATCGCATTTGAAGGTATTGACGGAAGCGGCAAAAGCACACAGGTAAAACTTTTATCAGACAAACTGAAGAAGGAAGGATTTAATATATACACGACGTTTGAACCCACCGACAGCCCCATCGGGTCGGTAATAAAGAACATATTCAGGCACAGGATTGAAGCTGATCACCGCACGATTGCCGGGTTATACGTTGCTGACAGGCTCGACCACTTATTGAATTCAACAAATGGAATCCTCAAAAAAATGGATGAAGGTTATACCGTCATAACAGACCGGTATTATTTTTCTTCGTATGCTTACCAGGGTACGCACATGCCGATCGACTGGGTCATTCATGCCAATTCCCTGAGCGCCGGCCTGCTTCGTCCCGATCTTACCATATTTATTGACGTGCCGCCGGAAGTTTGTATGCAACGGCTAAGCGAAGGCAGGGATATGATTCAGCTCTATGAGAGCCTGGAGAACCTTCATAACGTCAGATCAAAATATTTCGAAGCCTTTGACAAACTGAAGAACGAAGAAAAAATCTTTATTGTTGATGGCAACCGTTCATTAGATGACATTTCCAATGATGTCTGGAATAATGTGCACCCTTTATTAAAACCACAGGCATCAATTATTCAAAAATGACAGGCAAAAGCTGTGTACTTCCCTACAGCTCCCTCAACCAGATATTCCTGTAGCTGATCGGTTCACTGGGGTCGCCATGATCCTGCAATTTGATGGGAGTAGCTCCATGCTTTTTGCTATAGTCAGGTGTGCCGATATATTTTGTTACCCCTTTTAATTCGAAATTGTTTTGCACTACTACCCCATTGTGAAAAGCGGTCACTGTTGCCGGTGATTTTAATGTGCCGTCATCATTGAATCGCGGCGCTGTCCAGATAATATCATAGACTTGCCACTCACCTGGTTTCTTACAGGCATTGGCCAACGGAATCGCCTGCTTATATATACTGGCTGTTTGCCCGTTCACATAGGTTGTGTTGTTATAACAATCCAACACCTGTATCTCATATCCTTCATCTCCGGGGCCCGTTGATGCCAGGAATATGCCGCTATTCCCCCTCGCCTGCCCCGAACCGGTAATGTTGGACGGTATTTTCCATTCAATATGCAACTGGTAATCGGTAAAGGATCTTTTGGTTTGAATGGTACCTGTACCTTTCTTTACAGTAAAAGCACCATCGGCTACCGTCCATTGCGCCGCGCTGGTCCCATCTTTTGCAGAAACCCATTCGTTCAGGTTTTTTCCATCAAACAAAATGATGGCATCGGACGGCGCATCAGAAGGTGTGGTACCGGGAGTTACAATTTTCGGAACGGGACTCCAAACTTCTGTTGTTTTGGGGTCTCCCTGTGAAATAGCATTCATAGAACTAATTGATATAGTCAAAAAAATGGCGACGATCTTGTTAGTCATATTGATAGTTTTATATAAACACGATATTTTGTTTACTGTTTTAAGTCAGTTATTTCTTTACTCCTTTTACAATCACAAATTCACCCGGAACTTTGTATCCGTCATTGTCTTTGTATGAATTAATGGAGTCGATATATTCCGAATGAACTTCTTCTTTCACCCCGGGTGAAAACCGGTTGTAAGCCAAGGCAACGGGACCTCCGGCAAAAGCGGCCCCGCATGCGTCGTGAGCTGAATCATATTCCAGGCTGACATTCATTTTTTCAGAAAAGGTTTCTGTAAAACCGGCCGCATCAAAATTTCTTTTCAGCATATCCTTATTGCCAAGGTTAAAAAACAGCGGGCAAACCTCGGAGCTGACCCTCCTGTCAACAATTTCAAATATATCCGCCCAGCCACAATGATCTCTTTGTCCCCATACCAGCGCCAATGCCCGTCCACCCGGTTTTGTTACACGGTACATTTCTTTTAATGCCTTCAATGGATCCGGCATATACATCAGGCCCAGTGCGCATAATGTCACATCATATTTATTATCACTAACCACGAGTTCCTCCGCATCCATTCTTTCGAAAGAGATATTGGATACATTTTTTTCTTCCGCTGATCTCCGGCAAATAGAAATCATCGTATCCGAAATATCAGTGCCCAGCACATGACCCGTGTTTCCTGCCTGCTCAGCCGCTGCAAAGCTTATTAGTCCCGAACCGCAGGCAGTGTCTATTATAGATTCGCCTAATGATATTTTTGCAATACCAAGCATTCTATCCTGCGCGGGCTTCAGTTGTTTTTGCCAGAATTTTTCATAATACTGTGCAGCCTTGTCCCATCCGTATCGCTGTATCCTTCGTTGAAGATCGGCTTCCATCAGTTATTTATTTTAGCGGCAACAATATTTACTTTACGAACGCAGGATTGGGCGCGGGAAAATACATCAAGGTAAGGACTATGCCGGTCGGCTTCATCAAGCATGGCAACAATATCCTGTTCAGATGCATCTGATTCAATGGTGACGGTATACCTGACCTCCAGGTAACCGGGATCAGCGTCAGACGTTCCCAATAACGCTCCATCATCATAATCGGCCTGTATTTCTACTTCCAACCTGCTAACCGGTATCTGCATCACCGCTGCCTTCATCATATAGCCGATCGCCAGGCAACTTCCCAGCGCCGCACGGCCATAGACGCCGGGTGTCGGTGCCTTTGAATTTCCGCCGACTCCTTCGGGCATATCGGCTTCCATTCTCCAGCTTCCTTCTGTTATTTCACAGTGAAGACCGGATGTAATCCGTGTTGTGGAAATTCCGGTGCCAAGACCCAGGGATGGCTTTAATGAAATTGCTTTGGCGCTTCGTTCAACCGCTGTCCTGATACGGCTGCCGGATAAAATTTCATTCTTTTCCATTATTAAATATTAAACTATAGTAATTATAATGCTATCCGATTATCAGACTTTTGGCAGTTGGTACCCGTTGTAATATTTTTTCATCAGGTACTCCTGGTTGATCTTCTCATCGGTAAATTGTCCCTTTGCCTTGTCCCAAAATAATTTCTGCTGGCTTCTGTAAGCGATATTCCCCATTTGTGAAAGGATGGCGATATGCGCCGCATCCTGTATCGGGCAATGCAGGTCCTCTTGTTTCCTGGAACGAACGGCGCCGATAAAGTTCTCCCAGTGTTTGTCAACCCCATTGTCGGTCACTTTGGCAAAAGGTACCGCTACCTTGCCGGGATTCTTTTTTTCCTCCAGCACTTCCCAACCATTGCGGTTTAGGACCAGCGTGCCGTTTGTACCGATAAAGGCAATGCCATGATCACGGCCGTAGTCGCCATTGCCGATCCCTACTGCATGGTCCCAGATAATATTATAATGATCGAATTCATACATGGCCATCAGCGTATCGGGTGTTTCATCGGCAGAGTCGGGTTTGGCAAACTTACCGCCCAGCGATGCGATAGATTTGGGTGTATCGGCATTCATGCCCATAAATGCGTAATCAAGTAAATGAACGCCCCAGTCGGTCATCAAGCCGCCGGCATAATCCCAGAACCACCGGAACGTAAAATGAAAACGGTTGGGATTAAAAGGCCGGGTTGGCGCGGGGCCCAGCCATTTCGTGTAGTCAACACCGGCCGGTACCGGCCCATCAGGTTTCACGTCAAGAGGTTGTTTCCAGTCAAGATAGCACCACACTTTTACTGTTCTTATATTGCCCAGCTTACCGCTATGTACAAAATCAACAGCATCCTTAAAATGCTGCTGGCTGCGTTGCCATTGTCCCGCCTGCACAATTTTACTATACCTTTTCTGGGCAGCTACCATCCGGTTGCATTCGCCAATTGAGTTGCCAACCGGCTTTTCACAATACACGTCTTTACCTGCTTCACAGGCATGGATCATAATCAGCGCGTGCCAGTGGTCAGGCGTGCCTACGATTACGGCATCAATATCTTTCTGGTCAAGCAGCTGCCGGTAGTCATTGTATGTTTTTATTTTCGAGATGTCGATATTCCGTTTGGATAGTTCATCCATTCTTTTATCCAGAACATTCTTATCTACGTCACATAGCGCGATAAGATTAACACCGGGAATTTTCATTGCGGCATTAACATTGCTCCAGCCCATACCATTGATGCCTATCGCACCGATATTCACCTGGTCCGCTGGTGAAAAACGATTCCGGAACAGCGAAAAAGGCCTGTTATCAAAAGAAGAAAGGACCAAACTACCACCGGCCAGCATTGCGGTACGCTCGAGAAATTTGCGACGTGCGATCATATCCTGGATTTTTATAGAGGAATTAAGTAATAGTCTAAAGATAGAATTTTTTACCGCACGCCCGCTCATCGAACCATACTGGCCAATTGTGACGGTACGAGTCTGGAAAACAAAGATGACTAAACACCCCATTATCATCTCATCGTAATAAATCATACCCGGGCAGCTGTTTTTATAAACAATAAAGAACAGCAGCAATCTTTCACTGCTGATCAGGAAGGGTAACAACTTTCTAAACACCTGTTTTTAGTATATAAATAATAAATAGCAGATATGATTTTTATAAAAAACTGTTCAATGACGTCCGGTTTCCGGTACCTCGTTTGTTATAAATGTGTAATTCTATTTTATAACCTGTTTCGCATTGGGGCGAAACATAAAACATCAGTCATGGGAAAGTTAAGTGTGTACAATTTCGTGACCCTGAACGGGTACTTTAAAGGTCCCAACGAAGATATCAGTTGGGCAAAAGGAAAGAGATCAAGGGAAGAGGACGAATTCGCCGCAAAAAATTTGCAGGCAAACGGCATACTTCTCTTTGGCCGAAAGACTTATGAAATGATGAAAAGTTATTGGCCTACAGAGCAGGCGAAAAAGGATGTTCCTGACGTAGCCAAAGGCATGAACAAGGCGGAAAAAATCGTTTTTTCAAGGACGTTGAAGAATACGGATTGGGAGAATACAAGGATCATTAATGGCAATATTGCAGAAGAAGTGAAGAAGTTAAAAGAAGGCAGCAAGGATATTACGATCCTTGGCAGCGGTACTATTGTCAGTCAATTGGCAGAAAAAGGATTAATTGATGTATTCCAGGTTATGGTTTATCCCGTTGCTATCAGCGATGGCACGCCTTTCCTGAATGATATTCACCAGGCACTCGAGCTGAAACTTACCAAATCGCAAATATTTAAAAGCGGAACTGCCTTTCATTGTTATGAACCTGCAGCGCAAAAAACGAGTTCGTCAAAAGAACAAAAAGCGATGGCACAGGAGACACATTAAGTATTAAATCCTAAGTTCCAGGAAACAAGAACCAAATAAATCCGAAAATAGAAAAATCGAAATTCGAAAAGACGGGCCCGATGGAATACTTTTTCGGACTTCAACATTTTTAATTTTAAATTTATTTGGTCCTTGGTCCTTTTTTCCTGTTTCTTATTCCTACTTATAATATCTCCCCATGATCGGGTTTTCAACAATATTCTTTTTCATTTGTGCCACGTCGATCCTGCCCCCTTTGGCATAGACGATCTTTCCGCCCGGTTCAACCAGGATCGTATAAGGCAACCCGCCCTGCCATTTCGGATCGATGGCCTCGATCAATTTATATTTATCATCAATGCTGAACAGGTAGTTTTTGCCGGAAGCCTGTTTGCTTTTCAGGAACTTCATTACTTTTTCCTTCTGTGCGGGATCATCGGCACTGATACTGATAAATTCAAAATCTCTTCCGCGGTACATACGATTGATGGTCACAAAATCCGGAAACTCGGTAACACAGGGACCGCACCATGTCGCCCATACATTGATCAAACGAAGCTTGTCTGAATTATTCTTCAACAGATCTTTTATACCGGCTTCATCGATCATATCTATATTGACGGGTTCTTCCGCCCACCTGGCCAGGTACTTTGCTCCTTCCTCTTTTTTTGCGGCCCATTTGATGGAGCAGCCGAAAACTTTTGTTGTTTGCATTGTTACCTCCTTATCGGCCAGCAATTCATCCAATGCAGCACGCGTGTCGGAATGTGTTGGTGTCTTCGAAGGTTTTTCCATATCGTCAATTCTTCCATGGAAACGAAGCTTTCTTTCCTTGTCAAAAATAAAGACATGCGGTGTCGCAACCGGGCCATAGGCTTTGGCAACTGACTGTGTTTTGCCATCGTACAGGTAAGGGAAATTGAACTTCTTTTGTTTGGCGCGCAGTTTCATTTCCTCAAATGTGTCACCCATATCTGTATAACCCAGCTCATCCAGTCTTACTGCCGCGGGATCATTAGGCATTATCGCCACCAGCTCCACACCTTTGGATTTATAGTCCTTCACCAGTTGTATGATACGATCCTCATATGCCTGGGCAGTGGGACAATGATTACAGGTAAAAACAATAACTAACAATTTTGCTTTGCTGAACGAAGCCAGCGTGTACGTCTTACCATCCACACCCGTCAACCTGAAACCAGGTGCTTTGGCACCAATTGCCAGTGTAACAGGATCATCAATAAACCCATATGGTTTGAGCAACGAATTAACTGTGCCGGGTGTGTCCTTTGACCGCCCGGGATTATTCATAAAAGAAGATAGTCCGACGAACACCACCGTTATAAAAATGCCTGCCCTTTTCATATGTAAACATTTTAAGAAAAGATACGATTTTGCTACCTTTCTTTTCGTATACCGGATCCCGGCGGGGATTTTTGTACATTTCAGCCGGTTAATCAGTAAAATCAAAAACATGGCAAGGTCCCACCACCGAAAAAAACATAAGCAACATGTCCAGCAGTTTAAACACCGTGGTGACTTCAGCGCATCAAAATCAAAAGGGAAAGCGACCTATACTTTTTTGATCATCGGTCTCATTATTGGATTTCTTATAGGGTATCTTGCTTCCGGCGGAGCAACTGTATGGATGATTGCCGGTTTTATTGGCGGTGGCGCGATCGGGTATTTGATCGGTTACAGGATTGATGCAGCGAAGTAATCGGGCCAGGAGTCGAAAGCCGGGCGCCAACCTGCATAAATACAACCCCCGTTATTTTTAAATTATCCGAAGGCAAAATACATCGCAAGAAAAAGAAAGACTAAACCGCTCTCCTCATTCCGCTCTGTTTTTACAAAACACCTTTTATCATTTTTCCACGTGATTGCTCTTTTCACATCGCGTGTTAGTATTCCTTTCTTCGTTACTTTGCATACACACTATGCGCCAGCTCGCCGCAATACTATTTGCTGACATGACGGGTTATACCGCTCTGATGCAGGAAAATGAACAATTGGCCCGTCAAAAACGTAAGCGGGTCAAGGAAGTTCTTGAGTCGACCATTGGTGCATTCAATGGTAAGATCCTCCAGAACTATGGCGACGGCTCTCTCAGCATTTTCAACAGCGCTATTGACAGCGTGCGTTCGGCTATCAATATCCAGACCCAGTTGCAGCAGGAACCAAAAGTAGATCTCCGCATCGGCATCCATACCGGTGACGTAACCATTGAGGAGGAAGCGATATACGGTGACGGCGTCAACATGGCTTCGCGTATTGAATCCATGGCCGTAGCAGGCGGTATTTTTATTTCAGAAAAAGTTTTTGACGAGATCAAGAACCAGGAAAATATCATCACCCGCGAAATGGGCTATTTTGAATTGAAGAACGTAAAACACCCGGTGCGAATTTTTGCGATAGCCAACAAAGGCATTGTTGTTCCGGGCAGAGACGAGTTGAAAGGAAAAACAAAACAGACAGGTAACCGGCTTGCGGTCCTGCCCTTTGTAAATATGAGCGCCGACCCGGAAAATGAATACTTCAGCGATGGTATTACTGAAGAACTGTTGAACGCATTGACGCGGGTGGACGGATTACAGGTAACGTCGCGTACTTCCGCTTTTGCGTTCAAGGGTAAACAGGATGATATCCGGGATATCGCCATTCAATTAAATGTCGATAAAGTGCTGGAAGGAAGCGTTCGCAAAGCAGGCAGCCGGGTACGCATTACCGCTCAGCTCATCAACGCGGCAGACGGTTATCATATCTGGAGTGAGAACTATGACCGCAACCTGACCGATATCTTCGAAGTGCAGGATGAGATCAGTGGTATCATCGCTAATAAACTTCGGGAAAATCTTACTGCTGAACAAAAGACGGAGCACCTGGTAAAAGTTCCAACTACAAATGTGGCCGCTTATACATTATTCCTTAAGGGCCTTCACTACATCAATAAACTAACGCCGGCGGATTACCGTAAATCGATTGAATTCTTTGAGCAGGCGATCACGATCGAACCGGAATATGCACAGGCATATGCGGTGATGGCCGGTGCCTATAGTCGCCTGGGAACGACCGGCCAGATGTTGCCGTCCAAAGCTTTTCAAATGGCCGGCAGGTATGCCGACAAAGCATTGGAACTGGATAGCTCTGTTGCAGGCGGCTATATCGCGAAAGCCAGCATTTACCTGTTTTATGAATGGAAGTGGAAAGAGGCTTACGATGCATTGCAAAAAGCACTGCGCCTGAATCCCGCTGCTATTGATACTTACCAGTTACTTGCCTATTACTACATTTTGATGGGAAAAAAAGATCAGGCAGTCCGGATAATGGAAGAAGCCGAACAACTAGATCCACTATCGCCTGTTGTTTCCCATACCCTCGGCAATATGTATGTATTTGCGCTGAGATTCGATGACGGTATCCGGCAGGCTGAAAAATTATTGGAAATGGATCCCCAGATGCGGGCCGCTATTGAATTAAAAGCCTGGGCGGTTGGAATGAAAGGCGACTGGCAGGCAGCATTACAATTATTTGAAGAAGTGCACAGACTCACTAACCATCCCCTGAAAGGGCTGATGGGTTTAGGGTTTGCCAATGCCAAGCTGGGCAATAAAGAAAAAGCATTGGAGGTGATAAGTAAAATGGAACAAAGACAAAGGGAAGAGCCTGATTCAGTCATCGATGGGGACATGGCAGCAGTATGGTATGGCCTCGGTGACCTGGACAAATCATTTTACTATCTCAATCAATGTGCGGATAAGAAAATGGGACCGGTAAGTTATATACTTGAATATCCCGCCTATGCCGGCGCCAAGCAGGACCCGAGATATGAAGAATTGCGAAAGAAAATTGGTATATAGTTGCTGAAATCCGAAGGTTTGAAATTCGAAATCCGGATCAATTCTTCAACCGCTCAATCTTGCAGATATAACAAGCCGCTTCTGCATTCCTTGCATGCAGGTACTCAACTTCGGGGTGTTTGGTAAATATCTGTACGATCAATTCATCCACGTCATGATCCCCTACCAGTTTTGTATAGATCATTTGCTGCCCGGAGTTGTACCCTATCAATGTAAGAGGAAAAGATTTTTTATTGGCTTTTATTTCCGGCGGAAAGCGATAAACATCGTTGTACTCTTCCACCTCACGCTGCTGAATGAATACAGGGCCGGGTTGATTAAAAGCATTATCAATTGCAAATGGGCTGTGCATAAAGAGCAATCGCCTATCTTCTCCCTTTTTAAAAGGTTTTAATGATACCCTGCAGGGACCAAGACCTGTGGCTATTTGCTCAACTACGTCATGACCGAAATCGTCCCGGCCTATTGCACGTATCCTTGATGCATATTCCTTTGACAAAGGAACTATCTTAAATTTTTTCACTTTAAAAATTTTGACTTTGTAAAATTGCTTTACCGGGTGGTACCGCGCAACCCGGTTCTTGCGGATTTAATTTTCTCCAAATGATTGAGCTGCTTCCCAACCAATGATTGCGGATTTTCTTGCGGCACCCCAATGATATTCACCGATCACACCGGTTGACCGGATCACCCGGTGACAGGGAATTAAAAACGCAACGGGATTGTTGGCGATGGCTGTGCCTACCGCCCGCGATGCTTTAGGTAATTGTATGTTCTGTGCGACCGAAGCATATGTGCTGACAGAACCAAAAGGAATTTTCAGCAATGCCTCCCAGACTTTTATCTGGAAAGGAGTGGCTTTCAGGTGAAGCTTGACCTGTGACAAATCTTTCCAGTCGTTCTTGAAAACCTGTAGTGCATTTTGCTGATGCAGATCCGTTCGTTGCGTAAAGGATGCCCTGGAAAAATGTCTCTGCAGTTCTTTCAATTCTTCACTTGAGTTCTTTGCAAAAGAGATATGGCAAATTCCTTTCCCGGTGGATGCGATCAACACATCCCCGAAAAAAGTTTCTGCAAAGCTGTAATTGATCCGGAGGTTTCCACCCTCCTGCTTATATTCTCCCGGCGTCATCCCTTCAATGCTTACAAAGAGATCATGCAGCCGGCCCGTGCCGGAGAGACCGGCTTCGAAGCTGGTATCGGCTAATGAATATTTCTGATCGAGGAGGCGTTTCGCATGCTCCAGGCTGATAAATTGCAGAAATTTTTTTGGTGTCACACCCGCCCATTCTTTAAACAGGCGTTGAAAATGGAACGGGCTCAGAAACACCTGTTTCGCTACCTCGTCCAGGTCAGGTTGCTTCCTGAAATTCTGATTGATGTACTCAATCGCTTTTTCTATTCTTTCATAGTCTGTCATATGCCAAAATTAATTAACCAGGTATGCCTGTAAAACCCGATTCTTGCGGAGATGCGGGAAATTGCACGTATTGTTTCCTTTCAGCCGGATAAAATTTGCACATACAATTTTTAATGGCCCCAGACCGCCATAAGTTCTGTATTTTTACAAAAAGAACAGTATGAACATTTTTGTAGCCGGCCTTCCTTATGATCTTGATGATGCAGAATTGGAGGAAATATTTGAAAAGTTTGGTAAAGTAGCTTCTGCTAAAGTGGCTATGGACAGGGAGACGGGTAAAAGCAAAGGCTTTGGATTTGTGGAAATGCCAAATGAAGCCGAAGCCAAAGATGCTATTGAAAACCTCAACGATATTTCATTGGGCAAAAAACCGCTCGTAGTTAAAGCTGCGGAGGACCGTCCCGGCGGCGGAGGCGGCAACAGGAGCAGCGGCGGAGGTTTTGGTAACCGTAACAGCGGCGGCTTTAATCGTCCGAATAATAACCGGAACCGCAACCGCTATTAACGTTCTTATTTCTTTTCTTCAAACATTTTCCCGGTAAAAATATAATGTCGCTATTGGCTACTATCCTTTTTTGCAGAAGAAAGCGCATAGATGATATACCTGTATCGCCCGTCAATCATCCGTCACAAAAGGGCGACATCAATACTTTCAGATATAGTGCGGGAAATAATATACCGGTCCCCGCGAAATTAAATTTCTTAACCGGGCGCTGTGTTTGGCTGACAATGCGCCCTTATTTTATCAGCCTTCTTTATGGAACCTGAGATCGAGATGCTATTGAACAAAATCGAACAAGGCAGCCTGGAAGAGAAATCAGGTGCGCTTCTATCGATCGGCGATTATATTGAATACGGGCGCCGTGATCCGGAAGAGTTCCGTGAAGTGGTGCAGCGGCAGATCAATGCCGTAGCCAACGAAACCGACAAAAAGATACAAAATGCTTTGTTCAGGAATATTTCAATGGCCTACCAGCAAAAGATCAATCTTTCAGCAATAAGCTTTGATCCCCTGATCGCGGTGTTGGATAAATCAATGCCTCTTTTTTCCTGTAATGTGCTCTATCTTTTGTCGATGACCTGCCAGCAAAAATATATTCCGGTCATTGCCGGGTATGCCGATCACCCTGATGAAAAAATAAAGGGAGAGGCGGAAAGCGCATTGGAATTTCTGAAACAGTGCTGAGTTTTTAATAAAAAGGAAACGCGGATGGGTAAATGGTTATGATTTACGCAGGTTGTCATCGGCCATCTTAATCATAACGACCTGCGTTCTCCCTTTAATTAAAGATCCCGGAAATAGTCCCGCCGGGGAAGAAAGGGTGCGACATCGCTGTAGGTAGCACTCGCATTCCCGATCCTTACCTCATCAAAATATATCACCCGCTGTGTGACAGCCGATGACTGGTTGCTCCAGCCAAATTTATTGATGCCGGCTTTAAAATAAGAATTCACGGTAGTGGTCTTTACACCCGACCTGTTGATAACAAGATTGCCGTTCATCCATACCTGCAACAACCCGCTTGTATCAGTTGCCCATTTAATACGAATAACAAAATCTGTCCATTTATTTGAAATGACAGGACCCATGTCGGCAAATACATTGTTACTGCCGCCATTGTTGGTAACATATGTAAACCGGCCGCCTGATGCCAGCAACGCCATCGAAGAGGATCCGCTGGTATTGTCCGGCGCCCATTGAAAAACACTTTCTCCCGCGTCATCATCTACCCAGTCCTTCAAATAGATTGAAAACCCATACCATCTTTCCTGGTTCAACGGGTCGCTATCCAGTGCGATTTCTGAACGGATGGACCCGCTGGTAGGGGCATCAGTGCTTCTTACTTCAAACCGCAGCGCACTCGAGCCTGCTTTGATCTGTTCGGATGTCTGCTGTACGGAATGCGGGCAGCAATGCTGGCTATTATACCAGCCGGAGAGATAATTGGGGCCCTCAAACGTGCTGGTCATAACCAGGTTCTGACGCAGGTTATTTTGTGCCGTAAGGGATTTTACAGCGACCAGGAAAAGAAGAGGCAGAAGGCTGCGAGGGGATCTGAATGTATCTCTCAATTTGAACATATCCTTTGAATTTACATGATGGCTGGTGCCTTCGGTTGATACAAGTGATATGAAAATTTTAAAGGCTGATCTCGAGGATATTTTGCGATTGGCCGGGTTATTATACAGCTTGCAAGATCGTACAAAAATATTATTTATCCCAAACCTATATTTGCATGAGCCGCAGAATGATAACCGTATGACAACCATTACGAATGAATATGTGTACCCGGTATTCCCGGGGACGAAGGAATACAGTATAGTTCCCCGGAATCCTTTCTTTGGGTCGCTTCCCGTGACATAGCCCGCCCCCGCCAATTCCTTCCGGCCAAAGATGCACCCCGAGGCACATAATTGACTTCTGGATCAACCGGCAAACAGCCGGGTCCTTTCAATTTCATGTTATCCTCACACATTAATTTGGTAAAATAATTTTAATAGCCGGCTCATTATTCAATAATATTTCCTCCCTACTTTTACAAAAGAAATCATAGCCAAAAAAATTCGTTAGAGGCAACAGTTTAGCAATACCTGTTTTTAATTGGTTTGGATTTCTAAAAAGCTAAAATCCTCTACTATGACGAATGAAATTATCCTTGTTCCCGGGGAAGAGACTAAGGAAACACCGTCGCCACAACACGGAAAATCATCCCGGACAAAAGAAAGGTTTCCCGCACTTTCCGCTGAAAAAAAATTACCCGCAGACAAAAAAGAAATTCCCATCAGCCACTGGATCATGCCCCCCGAGCAGCAAGGTTACATCCAGGGCAATGATAAAGATTGCCTTTGATAATGATTAAGGACTTCGGGAAAGACCTTTTTATGGCCTGCTACGGCTATTCGCTCCAGGTTACTTTATCAGGCATAAGTTTTAATTTTAGCCTGTCACAAATAAAAGTATGAACAGGATAGACAGGTTATTAGGGATCCTCACATTTTTACAATCCAAGAAATATGTGCCGGCGGAAAAGATTGCGGAGAAATTTAAAATCAGCATCCGCACAGTATACAGGGATATCCGGGCGTTGTGTGAACAGGGAATTCCTATCAGTTTTGAACAGTACAAAGGATATTTTGTTGTCCAGGGATATTTTCTGCCACCCGTTTCATTCAGTTCCGAGGAAGCTAACGCCCTTTTACTGATGGAAGGACTGGTAAACAGCTTCGCCGACAAGTCAATCAAGATGCACTACTCCAATCTTCTGAATAAAGTAAGGACCGTATTGCGCTCGTCACAGAAAGAAAAAATGGAGATCCTGGATAACAGGATCAAGCTGCAACTCCCCGCCTGCGTAATCAACGATTTTGAATATCTCACGCCTTTGCAGAATGCGATCGTCTCAAGATTGATCGTTGAACTGGATTATAAAAACACCAAAGAAGAAGTCAGTAAAAGACAGGTTGAACCTATTGGCCTCGTGTTTTATGCTTTCAACTGGCATTTGATTGCCTGGTGTCATATCAGAAATGATTACCGCGATTTCAAAGTATCCCGCATTTTAAAAGTCGCTTCCCCCGGCACTCCTTTTCAAAAAACTGACCATATTGAGTTGAACGACTACATGAAACTGCTGCCGGTTAAATATTGAGCAGGTTGCCTGGTGGCAGCCTGCATTATTCTCCAAAAAATCTTCTCCCGCTCCCACCCCGCTGCCATAGGGCTGTCAGTAACCCTTTCTTTATTTGTATTATAAATCGACACCCGCTGTCAATGATCAAAATGTCTTCAATTAATTCATTAATGTTCTGCTCAATGCTCTAAATTTATGACTTCAAATAATTGCTATGCGACTGTTACCATGTTGCTTACTGATCTGCTTATTTATTTCGGCAAACTCATTTGCACAATTACGTCTTCCTGCTGTTCTTTCCTCCGGCATGGTGTTGCAGCAAAACGATTCGGTTACTTTCTGGGGATGGGGATACAATGGGCAGCAGGTAGGAATAACAGGTAGCTGGGACAATAAAGTTAATACCACTACAGTGACTAATATCGGCAAATGGAATTTAAAAGTAAAAACGCCGGTTGCCGGCGGCCCTTATTCGGTGCGTGTAAGCAGTGGTGGAAATGAAATCTTGCTGAATGATGTAATGATCGGCGAGGTTTGGCTCTGCTCGGGCCAGTCAAATATGGAATGGAGCTATTGGAACGGCGCCGCGCATATGCGTGAAGAATTGCCCGTGTCGTTTAATCGTAACATACGTTTCTTCCAGGTCCCCCGTTCGGCTTCCGACTATCCACAGGATGATCTGAGAGCGGAGTGGAAAGTTTGCGATTCGAATTCACTGAAATCGTTCACCGCGGTCGGTTATTTTTTCGGAAAGAAGCTGCAGCATGATCTGAACGTGCCCATCGGCCTGATCAACTCCAGTTGGGGCGGTACACCAGCAGAAACCTGGACTCCTGCGGAAAACATATACCAGGATGATACATTAAAGAAAGCAGCGGCGGCGCTGCAAGAAGTTCCCTGGGGACCTGTGCAACCTGCTTTTCTTTACAATGGCATGATTGCGCCGCTAACCCGGTTTGCGATCGCAGGAGCGATATGGTACCAGGGAGAAGCCAATGTCGGTACCAATAGTACTTATTCGCGGTTGCTAAGAACGATGATTGACAGCTGGAGGCGAAAATGGAACCGGAACTTTTCCTTTTACTATGTCCAGATAGCGCCTTTCAAATATGGTAATAAAAATGTCGGTGCACTTTTGCAGGAACAGCAGACAAGGACGATGAGCCATCCCAATACCGGCATGGTTGTCATTACCGACCTGATAGATTCAGTTACCAATATTCATCCTTCCGATAAAACAGAAGTTGGTAAGAGGCTGGCAAACTGGGCGCTTGCAGAAACTTATCACAGGAATGTGAGTGCTTATATCAGCCCGCTGTTTAAAAACGCTGAAATTGTCAAAGACAAAATTATTTTAAGCTTCAGCGGGGTTCCCGGTGGTCTTATGGCAAAAGGCAGGATGATTTCCGGATTTTATATTTCGGGAGAAAAAGAAGAATGGATGCCCGCGGAAGCAAGGATCGAAAACGATAAGATCATTGTCTGGAATAAAAATCTGAAGCAACCTGCATATGTTCGCTATGGTTTTGGCAATACCATCATCGGAAATGTTTTCAGCAAAGAAGGTTTGCCATTAACTCCTTTCCGCACCGACAACTGGCCGGTCGACCAGGGCCCTGAAACAAATTAATAAAACGTTAGTAATGCGATCCGTGACCGGATATTTAATATTTTTACTTCCCTCAACAGCATGGTCATGATAAAAAAAATTCTTCCGAAAATATTTTTAGTTGCTTTTATTTCCTCTATCTCTTTTACCACATCCGCATCATGGTGGTGGGGAATGACAGGACATCGCGTTGTTGGTGAAGTAGCCGATAGTTATCTTACACCTAAAGCAAGAAAAGCGATCACTGAAATACTCGGGAATGAGTCGCTGGCAATGGCTGCCAACTGGGCCGATTTTATCAAATCAGATTCAAACTATAGTTATTTAAGCCCCTGGCACTATATAAACCTGCGGGGCGGTCTGAGCCACGATGAGGTTGTCAATATCCTGAAACCTGATACGGGTGTGAACCTGTATGCAAAAATGAATTTTATCATCCGCGAATTAAAAAATAAAAACCTCGAAAAGGATAAAAAGATAATGTACCTGCGATTGCTCATCCATTTTGTCGGTGATCTTCATCAGCCGCTGCATGTAGGCGGAAGACCCGAGGACCAGGGAGGCAACCGGGTAAGAGTTTTATGGTTCAGCGATTCAACGAACCTGCATAGCGTGTGGGACGACAAGCTGCCCGAATACCAGAAGCTTAGCTATACTGAATGGACCAAAGCGATCAATCATACGACGAGACAGCAGCGGGCAGAGTGGCAAAAGGGACCGATAGCCGAGTGGTTCTATGAATCGTATAAGATTGCGCAGGATATTTATGCAGAAATAAAACCCAACCAGCGATTAGGCTATCGTTATAATTTTGATCATATCGATACCATCAACCTTCAATTATTAAAAGGCGGCGTACGTCTCGCGGGACTGCTGAATGAAATATTTGGGTAAGTTTTTCCGCTAAAAGGAATTCCTCTTGGCATAATAATTTATTTACTATAACGACAAAACCGGCGACGGTTATTTTAAATAAAAATAAATTGTTATGCAAATAAGAAACTGGATGCTGGCTTCAGCAGTAATAGGCGTATTCGCATCTTGCAGTAATGAAGCAGGGTCAAGTAAAGACAATCCCGACTCTACGTCAACTACTACAGAGACAAAAAAATCCACACGACATGTGGAAGTGCCCGAGGCAACGCGTACCTCGTTTGAAGCAAAATATCCCCAGGCCTCGGATGTTACCTGGAATTATCACGAGCCTGCCATAGAGGCCCCGATAGAATGGGAATGGACCAGTTGGCCGGCCGTTGATACCAATGACTATGTAGCCAATTTCAAGGTTAATGATGATGACTATTGGGTATGGTATACTTACAACGGCGACTGGATAGGCACTGTTTCAGAAGTAAGCGATTATTCCTCGCTACCCCCCGCGGTTAACAATGTTGTCAAAACACAATTTCCGGGGTTTACCATAAAATCCGTGGATAAGGAAAATGACAAGAACCGCACGGCATATGAAATACAAATGGAAAACGGTGAGGATAAAATGAAAGCATTGATAGCAGAAGACGGCACAATAATCAAAAAGAAGGGTAAGGTGAACGGCGAAAAAATAAAAGAAAAGAATAAGGACTCATTAAAATAAACCTGCACCTGTTTGGTAAAAGGCTTCCTTCGCGGAGGCCTTTTTTGTTGGATTGCTTTTAAAGATGCCTTAGTTAACCACATTTTTCTCACATCGGCAGGTGCATAATTTGGAACTAACCAAAGGCAACATAATATTGTAAGTTCAACAGTTTTGTAAGCCATTAAATATTCAAGCCATGTATAAAATCTATCTAAGACCGCTGCTGCTAGCCCTTTGTGTACTTTGTTCTTTGGGATTTTTATCGGCCCAGGAAAGCCTGAAGTTAAAATTTGATAACTCGATCGTTTATGCCGGTATTGAAGTGGGCTCAAAAGGCGTCAAGATGAGCTTGCTGGAATTAGGTAAGGACCCCGGTTCAGGCGGCTCATTTAATATTCTGAAAGATTCGTCCGTTAACACAGATTTCATTTCATTTACCCAGCCTACATTCAGCGCTACGCTGAACGGGATGAGCGATCTTTACAGTACAGTATTAACTAAATACAATATCCCTTCAAACAGGATATTTACCGTTGTCAGCAGCGGCGTGAAATTGCAGGCTGAAAAAGAATCAAAGACAAATTGGGTCAACAATCTTGTTGATTCCTTTAAATTAAAAATAAAGGACCCCCAACGTAAGGTAGAGGTAGTAGATCCTTTGCAGGAAGCAAGACTGTCGCATCTCGGAATTGTACCTCCTTCAAAACGGTTCTCCACTTTTTTGATTGACATTGGCAGCGGGAACACAAAGGGTGGCTACTTCCCTATGGATGACAATACCACCGATTTCAAACTGTTTACATTTAACTGGGGCACTAAAAGCGTGGCAAACGCAACGGAAAAGAAACTCGATGAATTTGATAAGACATTGGCGAGCTACAAGAACCAGCTGAACAGAACGCTCTTAAGTGTTGAAAATTCCGAGCTGATCTATGCCGTCAATTCCAGCGGCGCCTATAATATGAATGATTATATCGCTTTCAGCGGCGGTATCGTATGGGCAGTCGCAACTTTATTGCAACCGGAACAACTGGATAATTCAGTGGTCAACGTTACCTATGAAGACGTACAGAAATTAACGGAGCAATTATACACTGATTATAATTCCCTGTCGGCAACCGAACTGGTTAAAAACATCAAGGATCCCGGTATTGATAAGGTTGCCGTGGCAAAGGAAATAAAAAGAGTGCATGGTGTGTTTGACCAGCGATCCCTGATGGCGGGTGCAGGCCTGCTGTTGAAAATTATGCGGCAGTTTAAGTCCGTTTACGAGTCCAAAGGATTTTTCTTTGTAAAGAACGGACAGGTCGGTTGGGTATCTGCCTATGTTGATCAAACTGCAGGGAAATAAGTTTACCCCGTATTATTCGTGATAAATATTGCAGCTATAAGGCAGCAAACGGATCTTGGTCCTTCCGTTTACTGTTTTGTTCCCAACCTTTTCAAAATACGGTTTCCAGCTGCTCTTTGAATCCGGAAGTGTAAATGTGGACTCGTTGTGGCTGCCATTAAAGATGACAACAATGTTTTTCCATGTATCATTTACTCCTGCGCCGTTGATGGTATAAGCGATTACATTCTCCGGCAGTTTATCTATAAACACAAGGTTGGACCGGATTTGTTCCGCGGTCTTCATGCGGAACGCCGGGTGCTGCCGCCGTAACTTAATCAATGCCTTTACATACTCGAATACATCTTTATTTTTGGTCTTCAGGCTCCAATCGATAGCATTGATGCTATCGCCGGCATTATAAGAATTTTCATTTCCTTTTTTGGTCCGCAGGAATTCCGTCCCTGCATGTAAAAAAGCAATCCCCTGCGAGGTCAACACAATGGCCAGCGCCAGCTTGTGCATTTCCCTGCGTTGTGCTTCGCCGGCATTACCGGCCGAGATCGCCAGTTTATCCCACAACGCGTGATTATCGTGGCATTCTGCATAGGTAATAGTGTTAGACGGTGTCGCCGCATACGGTGCTTTGGAATAATTGACTTTGCTGTAATCCACCTGCGGATGCCTGCAGGAAGCAACAATCCCAAACTTGATGCTTTCTTTCATACCCGGTTTATCACTTACAAAACCCCTGTCATTGTTATTAAAGACGCTTCCTTTAATCGCATCTCTAATGTCATCACTGAATACTGCAATCCTGTCCAGGCGTTCCGCATTGGCTTTTAAGGCCCGGGCAGAATCGGGCAAAGGGCATGCGCCTGCGGCCCATCCTTCTCCATATAATAGAATATCCGGTTTCAGCTTGTGCAATTCTTTTGAAATAAGATTCATGGTTGTTATGTCGTGTACTCCCATTAAGTCAAACCGGAAACCATCGATATGGTACTCCTTCACCCAATACATAACAGATTCCAGCATAAACTTTCTCATCATTGCCCGTTCGCTGGCTGTTTCGTTACCACAAGCCGTAGCATTGGAAAAATGACCATCTTTTGTTTGCCGGTAATAATAGCCAGGCACCAGCTCATTAAAATAGGAATTCCCGGTAAGCATCGTATGATTATATACCACATCCATGACGACCCTTAGCCCGTTTTCATGTAATGTTTTGATCAGCTCCTTGAATTCTTTGATACGGGAAATGCCATCGTACGGGTCAACTGAGTAAGATCCTTCCGGCACATTATAGTTCAACGGTTCGTACCCCCAGTTATATTGCGGCGAATCCAGCTTTGTTTCATTGATCGAATAAAAATCAAAGGACGGGAGAAGATGGATATGGGTTACACCCAGTTCTTTCAAATGATCGAGACCTGTTGACAATCCTTCATCATTTTTTGTTCCGGTCTCAGCCAGGCCCAAAAATTTCCCTTTATGCCTTATCCCGGAGTTGGCGGCGATACTGGCGTCGCGTATGTGCAACTCATAAATGACAGCATCCGTAGGTGAGTCAAATTCCGGGCTCTTATCATTCTCCCACCCGGCAGGATTGGTGAGTGCCAGGTTGATGACCCTTCCCCTCTTTCCATTTACACCGACGGCTTTTACGTAGGGATCGGGAACGGCCTGTGACCATTTCTTATCGATGTGAACCCTGAATGCATAAAACACTCCCTTTTGATCGCCCGGCAATGAAGCCGTCCATGTTCCGTTAACACTTTTCTTCATCTGCACAATTTGCGAAGCAGTATCGGTTATTCCATCTATATACAGCAGCAATTGCGCATTATCTGCGGGCGGTGACCATATGCGGAAGGCGGAACGATTAGCCGAATAAGTAAGGCCAAGATCGGCACCTGTATAAACCGGGTAGGAATTATAGTCTTTTACCTGGGTCCTGGCTGAAAAGAAAGCAATGATCAAACCGGCAACCATCGTAAATTTTTTCATTTAAAAAAATTATTGGCTAAATATACTTTCATTCTTTCTTAGTTGAAAGGTTCATAAAAATTTCTTCTCTGTAAAGAATGATTCCTGTAAATTGTTGCCTCATTCAAACATAACTGAGTTGTTATATGGGAAAATTCCAAATCAGGAAACAACCAAAAACATATGATGCGGTCATTGTAGGATCTGGTGCGGGAGGTGGAAT